>Ga0041059_1000020_pt1 | contig 65777 bp, 68 predicted proteins | sample AraColnosormetaG_FD_56232 | JGI IMG/M metagenome (GOLD analysis project Ga0041059, IMG submission 56232) | Arabidopsis roots microbial communities from North Carolina, USA - Col MF nosort | ecosystem: Host-associated > Plants > Roots > Unclassified | place: USA: North Carolina | collected...
TCTCAGTCGTGGACTGCCTTTGTAGTGTTAAGGTAGACCACCGTGACAATCTTTATATATGAACGGAGGTGGATTATTTATTTATTAATTTTTTTTTTTTTGAGAGGTGGATTATTTACAAATGGATATTATATAATGTAATCAATCATGCTTTGATATCAAGCTGATGTCACTCGACACTAGTATTCAATCAACTACTGCCGATGCTAGTACAATGTAAGCTGAATATGAACATTTATAAATTTTGGAAACGTGTTAAACATTCAATTAACAAATTTTTTTTTTGACCTGTTTTTTATCGTAACAAAATACCACTTGTTTGCCTTCTCGTTACAGTAGGAAAAAGAAACGTTTTCATTGTCGACGACTCAAAGAGTAGAACCTGAAGTCCGATAACAGTCGATAGGTAGTAAGATATTTTGACCAAAACATCGTGAATTTATTGAAATGCTGAACGAAAACTGATACAACATCATTTCATGGACTCGAGAACTCTTATTACTGGCACGGTAATATTGAATATTGATGCTAAAGTCAAAAGGGACCCGCTTAGTCATTTGTCTGATTTCCAATTTTAAAATCCGTTTTTGAATGAAGCTGCGTTGTTTCAATGACAAATCTTCGTGTTTGTATAATTTAGGGTCTGAAATAAATAGTCAACAAGCAAAACCCAAAACGATATGAACTGGAAGGTTGTGTCAGATTACAAATGAATCATCAAAGGGATTAAAATCCTCAGACAGGGATAACTGTTTTTTCATATTTGTTCTCATCATCCACAATCTAATTTCATTAAATCAAAAAGAGAAAACATAATTCCTTAGAATTCAAAGATTAGCCTCAGCAGTCCTAGTCAAGAAGATAGTATATCAACACACTTATTGAAATTTCAGTAACCATTAATATCTAATCTTCATCAGCCTCTTTATCAGATTAAACAAAAAAACATTAACCAACAAAAACAAATTGAAGTTGTTAAATCATATTAGAAAGAAGAACTCAGTCCCTTAGATGTTCATAATAATGCGATCATTACCGCAATCATTACAGGTCTGTAAACTGACTCATCACTGTTCTTCCAAAAACTTATACAAAAACCCAAATCTAGATTTCAATACGAATAATATATAGCTGCTCAGTTGTGATTCTCCCAAATCAACATCAGCAAAAATCGTATAAATACGAAATCACCGAAGATTCATAGGGAGAATTATATAAATAACGAAAGCAACACGATTGATTTTGCTTCAAGGGAACGAATCATATGGGAACGAACAAATCCACATAGACTATCTGATGAAGCCAATCTTTCAATAAACATAAATCATGATAATCCTAGACAAAAGGCAAGCCCAATAACAACAATAGAGAGAACACCAAACCCTATGAAAACTACAGGATTAAAAACGAAGCTTTTCAGTGAATTGATTTTGGATTGCTTCTTCTTAAACTCTAAAGTTGGATTTCCTCTATTTATAGTAGAGAGGTTTTGAGAAAACCCTAAAAGGCTTTTTTCCAATAAGCCCATCGAATGTATTTTTTTAAAAGCCCAATACTGTTTGTTTTGGGCTTGCCATTGTTAAATTTCTTGTTACTATGCTTTGTTTGCATGGAATAAAAATTATAATTCATTTGAAAGAAAATTTCCTCAAAAAGTTTATACAATTGACTGATTCCGTGATTAATCTTAAGATTCTCTCTTCGAATGTGTTAAAATATTACTAACCGAATAATTTGATGGAAAGAGATTTAAAAAGAAGCTAATAGATGAGAAGCGTATACAACAACTGGTTCCATGTATCAGGTAAACCAGGCAAACACCAATGGCTACAATCTGCAGACTGGTCTGGTCTAGACCTTTGTGAACCGCTAATGAGGCCGCTGTATACTGACGGATGACCGTCTTTTCTTAGGGAAGAGAGGAGTGTTATGTCGAGAAGAAACGCCGGATTGTGCATCCCGTGAAGCACTTCAACAATCACTGATCTTAGCTGATCTGTGTAGGAGCTCACTGGATAAGCTGTTCCTGTGATCGGTTCTGTTTCTCCGTAGCAGTTCTTGGATCCTGAAGACGATGATGCCGCCCAGTCACTCGGGCTGATCAATCCCAAAATGTATACAAATGGTGTCAGGACATTCATTTCAAAAACATCAGAAAATATGATCCAATATAACAAGAGAGGCTGAGTTACTTGTCGTGTGTTGGAGAAATGGAGAGGAACAAGACTTGTGTTCGGGATCTATCAACGTGAGTTTCGACCCAATACGCCCAAGTACGAAGTGCTTTCTCCATTGCCACAAAACGGTCCATGTCTTGGTAATAAGAATTGCCTGATTGAATCAAGTCCCATCTGTGTTCACAAGAAGATATATAAAGAAACTTTCACACTAGAAAATCAAGTCATTGGAAGTGTGGTAACTTACCCTTGCATAGATCCGGTGTGGCTCCACCAGTGACCAGTGTTGAAGATGAGGAGATCAGCGTCATGCCAAGCATTGGCATTACCAGAGATCTCATCCAGCTTCAACACACGCTTGCCTTGAACAGCATCTATGTCCACCAAGAACGGAGCTTTGTAAAATGACATTGTTATCCCATAATCCTATACATCAAAAAACAGTTTTCTTATAGAAGAACCTGAAAAACAAGATGTGAGCCATTGAAGAATAAGAAGAAAGCATTACCAAGAATCTGAAGGTGGAGAGAGGCAAGCCTCTGGTCATTTCTGTCCGAGTGGACGGTGCAGATGAAACAATAAGGCAGATCAAAGACTCCCATTGATTCTTCCCCAATGAATCACCCGCAAACATTATGGTTTTGCCCTTCATTTTCAACAGAAACTGAGCACCATTGAACCTAATCCATTTGTGAAAGACCAGAAATCAAACACTAAAACCACAGAATCTCTGATTTTGAGCAGTCGTAATATCTTAAAGTAGAATTCTTTCAAATGGGTTTGCCAAAAGAATACATTTTGACAACTTAGCTCAGTAAAATTCTGACGAAATCGAACCTCATTACCAATAACGACACAGGTATACACTATTACCAGAAAACTCAAAGATTTAACCACGAAAATTAGAAAACTTTATGACAAAAAAGAAAGAAGAAGAAGATGAGTATGTGTACATACGTGGGTAAATTGCAATTCTGAGGTTGCCATCGATACTTGAGGTAGTCAGAGTCAGGACGACCGTACATCTGACAATCGAACTCAGGCTCAACGACGCCGGGACAATCCGCCGGTTTATAGAGAGGATAAGAGTTATCACGAACCCACGTGCCGAGGAAGAGAGAGCACGTGCTCCTGTTCCCTTGGAAACCAGCTGATGGTCTGCTTGAACTGTACTGGTTACCACTACTACCAGAGGAGCTTCCATGGCGTTTCTTCAAGCTCAGTATAATGGCTGAAGAAGATTGTTCTGGTTGTTGAAGAACCAGAAAGAAAATGGCGGAGACTACTGAGATGCCAAGAAGAGGAAGAAGAGAACCCATTCTTTTGCTTTTTCGTGGAAAACAAAAAAGGAAGCTGTAAAATAATTGAGAGATTGGAGAAATATCTTTAGAAAGAAAGAAAGTTTTTTGAGATTTTCATTTTTCATCTGTGTGTCTGTCTCTGTGCAACTGGGTATGGGTCTTCACGTGGGTCCTCTTACTTGTGTTAATATTTTACAGTTTTCAAAATTTGTATTATTCGGTCATATGATAAATTTAAATAAACTTCAAATTTCAACATTGCTAAAGATGTGAAGGATTTAATGGACTTCTTTTCTTCTTCTGCATGTTCACATGGTTAGTAGTTAGATTTATAAACGCAACCTATTATTGGTAGCAATTACATTTGAAATGAATCTTTTTTCTATTGATCACAACAATTCACAAAGGCATATAATACTTTGCTTAATCATATATGTTTCCTCTTTTCCAACTTGGCAACTTCATACAATAAATAATGATATATATCAAGTGTCAGAAGAGAGGTAAGCATTTGTTCCTTCGTTTTTTCTTTTCTTTTCTTAAATTAACACATTTGGGTTGTTTCCCAACTTAAGATTATTATACACACATTAATCGTAAGATCTCAACCTTTGATGTTTGAAGATTCTGAACAGGACTCGTGGTGGAGACAAAGTATCTGAGGATGCTCTAACCTTGGAGGGTTCATACTTCATGTTAACCTCATGCATTTTGACCTTCTTCGTGAGTAAAACTTTACAATACGGTTTTCTTTCTTGATCAACAACCTTTCTTCTTGTGTTTTTATTTCCCTGTAAAACAATTTAAGAATAGTTAAAAACTGTATGAAGCTATGACCATTTCTAAGATTCATGGATTCTCTAGTCACTATCAGAAGCCTAGTTTATCATCTCTAGGCTTGAACAATTGCCAAGAATGGTCACGATGTCTTTGAACTTGTTTCTCAGTTCGTATCTATCATCTTATTATTTATAGATTGACTCTAGACAGTTATATTACACATGTAAAGCATCAAAGGCACTACTAATCAATATCACCAGGTTAGGGATCCTTACTCTCATGGCCTCTCTCCTACTGTACCCTCTATATTTCTATTCAATATCACCAGGTTAAGTATTGGTTCTCTCCCAGGACCCATGCAAGGCATTTGTATCATGTTTTTTTTTTCTCGTTGTTGGTGTTTTTGGATTATGATGGAGAGGAGTGAGAGTTTGAACAACATACTCTGGTGGATTTTTAGTGGACCTAGACTCCTCGAGGTGCTGTTCTGCCTGATGTACTTCTGATCCATCATCAGAAGCAGAATTGTCTTCAATCCTGAGGATGTCACACTGTTGTTCACCTAGAGATGCTGCATGATAAGTTTAAAACGTTATTACAAGATGTTTGAGTTTGAAAGCTTACAGTCTGTAATGAAAACATAACAAACATGGAGACTAACCTCATTGGAAAAAAAAACAAAGCAAAACATGGGCACTAACCTATACTTGGAATTGGATCTGCTACGCCGCTCTTGATCAAGATCTTCTCGCACAATATTGTTCGTCCGAACTCCAACAAGGTAAATTTCAGAAAGTTTTTTCTTTCGGAGATTGTCATCTTTGTAAATCCAAATGAGTTGATCCATGTGTTCAGCACGCATGGAACTGCAGGCAGGACCAACCTCTCTACTCCCAAGTCAATGAGCACCTGGAGAACACAACATTTTCAAGAGAACAGTTAAGAGGTCTTCAGGATAAGCAAACAAAGCTTCTTGAGCCAAAGGGGAAAGTTAAGTTTTCAATAGTAAACTAAACACCTTTTCGAGTTCATTAATCAAAACCCGGCACATCCCACGCTGGCGATGCTGGAATCTAGTACCAATAAAGGGCATTTCTGCAACCTTTTTCCCCAAAATTCTGAAAAGAGAACGAACAGAGCAAGTCAGGCTAACAATTCAATAGAGGTTTTATACAGGCCACGAAATTCTGGAGTTTCTGTAATTTAAGCTTTATGAAGTTTACCTAACAGTAGCCACAGAAACCAGTTCGTTGTTCCTTTCTAGAAGTACCGTGTAAAATCCACTGAAGTTCAAACGTTTGAATTTTGACCTGCAGTTTTAGAGTTAGGAAGCCTGATGCGAAAGAATCTAACAGAAGGCTTTTACATGAAATACTTTATGGTAGTAATTGTTTGTCTCTTACCATCTGCTAAAAATAACATCTTCAGCAAGATCTCTTCCACCATGAGGTCTTTTTACAGGCTCGAAAAGTTCATGCATCACATCAAGGGCAACACTGAGTATGCAGTGATTTTCTGCCGCAGCCTCAATTTTAGAAGCGTCATCTCCATACATATTTGGTTCCAAGGACTGCACCAGTCTCCAAGTTAATTTCTCCACGCTCACCTCTCTTGGTTTTCCAATAAGGTCATAGAGAATTACAAATATCTGTAACGAAAGTTTTTTTTTCTTTACGTAAGAGCAATACTGAGTATGACATGCAGTATACATATTATCTTAACTGCAGCATTTATTTTCTTAGGCTGCTTAGTTAGTTTTCTGATGGCTGTTAACAATCACAAATGGAACATGGGATTTGGATTTATGTACCTCTTCACAGTCCTTGCTGCAAAACCACTTTTCTCCCAAGATTTTATCCAATGAATCACAGGCACCATCATAACGCAAGCAACTAGGGTGATCTATATGAACCACATAGCAAACAAAACTTCATATCATTTAAAATATCTTGTTGACTCTTTATATTAGCATTAGGGAAGTATTCCATACACTTAAGTTCGCATTGCTTGCAACTGATAAACTTTTCCTCCTTGGCATTTGTGCTAGTAGTCTTTAGAAAGAATTGTCCACATGCACCACAACAACATGACTGGCAGAACCAATCACCATCTGGAACATCCTACAAATTCCAACAAGAACGTGTTCAGAAACCACAAGAAAAAGCGGTGAAGTTTCAAGAACGGTCATAGTGAAAATTGGTGAAAAAGATCAAACCTCCAGCCCAAGACAATTTGCATGGAAGGCGGATGGACATCCATCACAGAGAATCAGTTTGCCACCATAGTGACAAACGGAGCAAAATACATCGTTCTCCCCTTGACGCAATTTCATCTTCAACATATCAGGTGGTTGTGCTTTCTTTCTTTTTTTATAGGCTTCTACTTGGCATTCCAAAAGAGATCTTCCATCATCCAGGAAAATATTGGCTGCTCCGCTGCAGGATGCACCATTAGCATGAACTTCAAAGCCATTTATGGTGAAAACTCTACGGCAACAACTGCATTTTATTCCCTCACGGGTTAGTTTCCCCTCTTTTCTCACAGTTGTATCCTTTTGGTTACAGCATCGTATATTTTCCCTTGGTAGAACCACATTGTTGTCCATGAGCCAGGAAAGAATATTTCGTGGACTGTGCTTTCTTGAGATGGGAGTTATTACTCGTTGCGCTCTTTTTCTTGATCGTAACACACGGGTTTTACCACGACTAGTTACTCGATTCTTGATATCCATTAACTTTTTTGAAGTGTGCCCCCTTCTCATGCTCCGATTGACATTCTGTAAACCTACAATCACTTCGTCCTTCTTAGGTGTCTGTTTACGCTTACTTTTTAACCTTAGGATGATGCCTTGAGCTTTTGTTTTTGGCTCGATCCTGACACGGAGTGTCTCTTTCTGACCCGGAAAGGCTTTTTTGGGACAAAAATTGCGGCTTTCTCTCGTAAAGACCTCCTCGTTTCCTTGCGTTTCATACTCAAGCAAGGTATCAGTAGACAGCTTCAATCCTTCACCAAGAGCGACACTTCTATTAAAGGCAGGCAATGCCAAAACAATAGACCTCATTTCCTGGGTGCTATACGTCTGGTTTTCACTAGACAGAGAAGGAGGGTTAGCCATCCCCGGAGTAGTCAGGGATTTATCAGGTTGTTTCAGTCTGAAACATACTTGACGAAGAGAATGCTCTTTTAGTCTTCCATTTGGTGAGAGGTAGCGAAACCTTTGCCTTCCAGCTTCGTCTACCATATGTTCTATGGTCCATCCCATATACTTAAGATGCATCCTGACATGCATGGCCATGGGCAGTAACGGTGACCTGATAAAGCTCGACACAGCTTGTGGGCCTGATTTAGCAAGACAGTCGAAAGGATGCCAGATTCCAGGTTTCTTGTGTAGTATATCCTTTTTATGAGCGGCAGTAGATTTCTTGCTGGAAATTTCTGTTGCCTTATTGATGTCACTCGCCTCTGACCTTATGCCAGAAACAGAAGTCAAGACAGACAAGGACTGGCATCTCTGGCTTGCCGGTTTGAAATCTTTGTCAATGCAGGAAAATTGGTGTTCTTGTGGAGCAATCGTTAGCATACCGCTAAGACAAGCATTGGTCTCATAAACCGCCTGAGAAGCTTCATTTAAGAGCTTCAATTGAGGGTATCTTTCAGCGTCAAAATCATGAAGAAACTGGTCAATGGTGATTTTAAGATTATCTTCAATCACCCCCAGCATCAAATCTTGCCATAAATGCTTAGTAGAGCAAGTCCATTCTTGAATTCTTACAAAACCAATCCTGTCTCGTATGTCATACCAAAGTTGCTTTACCGAAACCGGGAGATAGTTATATTCCTTATATATCTCAATCAAATCAAGAAACAACCAACTGCCACGACACTCCCACGTCTCTGTAGCCTCATTCCAATCCTGAGTAATACGTAAAGATTGAAGATCAGCATCCAATTCATCACCCAAATCAGGGAAAAACACCCTCCTTTTCTCAGAACCATTCTCGTGGTCAAAGAGCACACCTTCCCACCAAGCATCACTGAAAAACACATCGACGCAGAGCCCATACGCAAGGTTCAGTTTAGCAACATCCAGCTTTGGCGGCACAGGTCTTAAACGTCCACGGAAAGTATCAGAAACATCAGTGCAATCATCCAACCCTTCTACTATATCAGAAACATCAACAGTTTCCACAAGATTACCAGAACCATCATCAGAGAGAATGTTGTCATATCTGATACAACGCCGACGTCGCTTTTTAGCTGAAGTTACAGTTCCTAAATACCAAGAACCCAGAGACCCCTCTTCAAGACTCCTTACCTAAACAAGCAACACAAATACTTTTCCAGGATTAGAAGACGAAGCAACATTAAAAGCAACATATAAGTTTGCACTAAAAATGGAAACTACTAAACTTTTAACATCTCAAAAGCTAAACAAAAAGCTACAGAGAACCAAAAGTGATTATAATGGAGAAACAGACAATGTAGCTTTTACAAAAGTTGAATCCATCAATTACACTCCACGATGAAACTCAAACCTTGAAAAAAATCCGAAATTGCTCAAAAGGTTGAGAAAATGAAAAACCCTATAAACCCTACAATCAAAAAGACCCATGGTGGAAAGGAAATAGTCAGGGGGGAAAACAACAAGCGACCTCTATCTTATCACCGTCGAGAAGCTTTTTCCGGCGGAGATTTCGTCTACCGGTGCTGTTCCAGCCGAATATCGGCTCTTCTTCCTCCGCCGCTGGCATTAAAAGCTTCGAGTGAGAAATTTGGAGGGAAAACAAAAACAAAAAACGCAGTGTTCCGATAGAGCTTGGAGAATATTGAAGAGAAGATTTTTGTGGGTAAGAGAAGAGATTTGGGAGGTACTTGTGTGAGTAGCAGCTTTCTCCCCAAGTAACGCTGTACTAGTCTCTGCAACTTTTTTAGTCTAATCCCAATTAAACAGCGAGATTAATTAAAACTAAAGGACATTGATGTTGTTTTTTGGTTGATACACGCGAAAAGAGTGGAGATTTTTAATTTTGGTCAATTTGCACTATTTCCTAATTAAAAATCCAAAATTTACCCATTTCACCCTCTTATTTCTTTATTTCTTCTACTTTCGTACTATTAAAGCTTGCTCATCACTCTTTGACTTTGACTCTGTTTTTCACTCTTCTCAGATATAGCTCATGAATACGACATTCTTTCTTCGGATTCACCATATGACTTTTACTTGTGAAGATAGTAAGATACTATCTCATTAGTTACCAGTTCTTTTTATTTACGTCCATGAAGAAGAAATTGGCTTCCTTCTTTTAAATCAAGAAGATAGACTAATGGGCCAAACCTAGGTCTTTAATTATGGGCTTTGAAACAGATCATTATCCTCGTATAGCCCCGCATCGGTATTTCTGGCCCAGAAGTGCTTGGCGCCAAGTCGAAGAGAGATAATTCACTGCATTTAGGACCATAAAAGTCAATATGGTCTGTCCAATAAGGCTCTGCCATTTGGGGTTTTGTCGCAGCGACGTCGGCTGATAAAATAGCAAATAGCAATGCTTAGTCGCTTTCAGTTGGTCCCACATGCTTCTTATTCCATTCATTCTAGTCAGATTATGGATTCTTGTGGGTCCTTTTCCTAATTGTACACTTAGACTTTTCTACCTTTTTTCCCTTTTTATTTCGCTTTATATCAAAATTAACCTAACAATATATCTCATCGTGAATACAAGATCTTGACCGTCTGTTTTCAGCATTTTTCATACCATTGTCTTTTGAGTGACTGACTTATAACAAATTTTTAAATATTGATTTGACATTGGGAATCAACAGTGTTTATGTTAAGAAACAGGATATAATTATCTAAAAATTAATAATTTGTCGTGTATATATACAGTATTTGCACTATCATATTAATATTATGACTTTACTTATTTATTAGAACTGTAAATTAGAAGAAGAGAAAATAAATGGCTTTGTGTTATGATGTGAGAGAGAGCCAGTGGAGCAGCTTCGTTAATGCCGCTGCAAAAAGCATTGATGGGTTCGGTTGCATGCATTTGGATTTGGTCTGGTTGCAATACAAAACAGTAGTCGTTTTCAAAAAAATATTATTATACATTTGCAATTTATGACTACTTTTATATAGTAGTACAACATTGTCATGGATCACGAATCACTATCTTTTAATATAATAATACAAGCATAGCGACAGAAAATACAAAGTTTGGTAAGGTTTGTTCGAATTCTTTCCATTACCGAATTTAAATACACATTATTTTAGTCTCTTAGGATATTTGTATTACCTAATCGTCTTTTTGTTGGAATTGTCGACCGAAAAAAACTGAACATAAACGTCAATTTCTCGACTTTATAATAATTATCTCAATTATCTTTAAACTTTATGATAATTAATTTTGATGAATATAACTCAAATCAAAGCTATGACAAAAGAGAGTTGCTATCAAGCGAAACCCACTCGAGACGGTTCCGATTCTGTGTTTTGGTGCATGTTGAGATTATTCTGGGGCGGTGACAAACCAATTAAAAAGCTATGGTTAATTGGTTATATAACTCTAGGTAACAGGCAGTGGTTTTATCTTTAGCTCGTGAATGGAGAAGAAAAGTAAGTAGCTCATTTTAAAAACATGCTGACGATGCATGGTTTCCACGTCATCCCACCAAAAACCGGAAAAACGCGTGAAGCGTGACAAAACCGATGAGCGAAGATCCTCTGTGTGAAGTCTAACGTACACCTTCATTTCCTTCAGACTTTACAAATTAAAATTGAAAGTAAAATAAATAAATAGAAATAAAAAAGACGAGAGAGAAGTAGAAGAAGAATGATGGAGATGGTGGTTTTGTTTTATTATTTAGAGTAAGCTTCTTCATTTTTTTAAAAACTTCTATTATTTTGACCTTAAGAAGAAAGTGACAAGGAGAGGAAGAAGAAGAAAAAAAACATAATTTGAGGAAGAAGAAAAAAAATTCGGATTTGTTTTTTCAATAAATTGACTAATTGAGTACTCGTTTAAAGGAAGTGAAGAGCGGTTTTTTGGTAGTGGTGGTCGAGAAAAGAGAGAGTTTGTCTCTGTGACTCAGAGGTAGAAAATCTTTACTCTTTGTTTCTTTGATTTGATTAGTCACTAATTTAGTTTCAGTTGAATCCATATATGTCGATTTGTTTTAGAGTTTGCAGTTTGTTTTTAATTGTTTTGCTGATTGGAAAATGAGTTAACAATATGATTAGTTTTCGATGTTGCAAAAGTGGTTAATTATGGATCTGTTGGTGTTTATTTTTGGTTTGGTTTGTTTTAAAGTTGGAAACTTTGTATCCCAAACTAACAAACTCTTCCTTCTCTCCTTAGCTTAATCGTTTCTGCAGTTTTTATTTCTGTTTTGTATGATTTTGTTCTATGTATATTACCATTTTAATCAGAAGAAAAAAGATTCATCCTTTTCAATTTGTTCTGCAATTTTTTTTGCAGTGAAATCAATAGAGCGGGAAAAGATTGTTGCTTTTTTTTGCCATGGGAGTTGATGAGCTGTCTCACCTCAAATTCTCTCTTCTGCTAGAATCATCAGCCTGCAATGATTTGTCCGGTTTTAAGTCTCTAGTTGAAGAAGAAGGTCTTGAGAGCATTGATGGCTCTGGTTTGTGGTATGGGAGGAGATTAGGATCAAAGAAGATGGGTTTTGAGGAGAGGACGCCTCTTATGATTGCTGCCTTGTTTGGAAGCAAAGAGGTTGTTGATTACATCATTAGTACTGGTCTTGTTGACGTGAACCGCTCTTGTGGCTCTGATGGTGCCACGGCTCTTCACTGTGCGGTCTCTGGCTTGTCTGCCAATAGCCTTGAGATTGTTACTCTTCTGCTGAAGGGCTCTGCGAATCCGGATTCTTGTGATGCTTATGGTAACAAGCCTGGAGATGTGATTTTCCCTTGTTTGAGTCCGGTTTTTAGCGCGAGGATGAAGGTTTTGGAGCGTTTGTTGAAAGGAAATGATGATTTGAATGAAGTTAATGGGCAAGAAGAAAGCGAGCCAGAGGTTGAGGTTGAGGTTGAGGTTTCGCCTCCTCGGGGGTCTGAGAGGAAGGAGTATCCGGTTGATCCAACGCTTCCTGATATCAAGAACGGTGTATATGGGACGGATGAGTTCCGGATGTATGCTTTCAAGATCAAGCCGTGCTCTAGAGCATACTCTCACGACTGGACGGAATGTCCCTTTGTTCATCCGGGTGAGAACGCAAGGAGGCGTGATCCGAGGAAGTACCATTATAGTTGTGTCCCTTGTCCTGAATTCCGGAAGGGGTCTTGTTCCAGAGGTGATACTTGCGAGTATGCTCATGGTATCTTTGAGTGCTGGCTTCACCCGGCTCAGTACCGGACTCGTCTCTGCAAGGACGAGACGAATTGCTCGAGAAGAGTTTGTTTCTTTGCCCACAAACCCGAGGAGCTGCGTCCTTTGTACCCTTCAACTGGATCAGGTGTTCCGTCCCCGCGGTCTTCCTTCTCATCTTGCAATTCCTCGACCGCTTTCGACATGGGACCGATTAGTCCGCTTCCTATCGGAGCAACAACCACACCTCCTTTGAGTCCTAACGGTGTATCCTCTCCAATAGGTGGAGGAAAAACGTGGATGAACTGGCCTAACATAACCCCTCCTGCATTGCAGCTTCCAGGGAGCAGATTGAAATCTGCATTGAATGCAAGAGAAATCGATTTCTCTGAAGAGATGCAAAGTCTTACTTCTCCAACTACATGGAACAACACGCCAATGTCATCTCCATTCTCCGGAAAGGGCATGAACAGGCTTGCAGGAGGAGCAATGAGCCCGGTGAATAGTCTCAGTGATATGTTTGGGACAGAGGATAATACATCGGGTTTGCAGATCCGACGCAGCGTCATTAACCCGCAGCTGCATTCCAACAGTCTTTCTTCATCACCTGTGGGAGCCAATTCTCTGTTTTCGATGGATTCCTCCGCAGTCTTGGCTTCAAGAGCGGCTGAATTTGCTAAACAGCGAAGCCAAAGCTTCATAGAACGCAACAACGGACTGAATCACCATCCCGCAATCTCTTCCATGACTACAACTTGTTTAAACGATTGGGGCTCATTGGATGGGAAGCTTGACTGGAGCGTCCAAGGAGACGAGCTACAGAAGCTCAGAAAATCCACTTCTTTCCGTCTCAGAGCCGGTGGCATGGAATCAAGACTGCCTAACGAAGGGACTGGGCTCGAAGAGCCAGATGTCTCATGGGTGGAGCCGCTGGTGAAAGAGCCACAGGAGACAAGACTAGCTCCGGTTTGGATGGAGCAATCATACATGGAGACAGAACAGACCGTGGCTTGAATCAAAAGTTTTGAACTTTCATTAACCGTTCCACAAGAAGCAAAGTCAGAAAGATTCCGAGAGGTCGATGCTAATCTATTTCATTTTATTTGTTTAATGCTTTGTTATTTTTCTTTAGAATAAAAAGAAAAAATTCTTAGGGGACAAAAGAGAGTTCGTTTGTCTCTCTCTCTGTCTCCAAAGAAAAACAGAGGTGAAAAAAGGTTTCAAAACCTAAGAAACCTTGAATTACCTCACCTCACTTCCTTGATTCTTTACTATTCACAATGAGTAATCGATTTTTTTTTTTCTTGGTAACACTCTCACGCTGAATATATATGTTTTTTAGTAATAATATAATTGGAATACAGAAATGTATTTACACTTGTGAAGTTAGGGAAAGTGTTGTAATTGTTTCTTCTAAGAGTTGATCTAAGATGTTTGAGACTATATCTTCGCTTATGATTCCTTCTATATCTTCGAGCTTTAAAGCTTTTCCGTTAAACCAATCTGAACCTTCAAGGTCAGATACAGTGAGTTTGCAGATCATGAGCCACATCTCTTGGTAGCCATGAAGTCGGATTTCTTGGTCTTTTGATCTACTTGTCAATGTGATGTGATCTTGTTCAATCGTTTCATTGAGCTTACTAGATTCAAGTTCTGAAGACAACCGTCTTCTTGAAATGTTTCCTGTTACAAGGAAACAAGTATGCTTTAATAACACAAGAAAGGACATTTCAATTTTCAATACTGAAGAATTACCAACCTGGTGATGGAGTTACTCGAACACCAGCATACCGGTCATAATCAAGAACCGAGACAGGGCTCGAATCATCGCAGCTTCCACACTCTTCTTCTTCTTTTGTTGATCTCACTTCACAATTTACTAAATCTTCTTCTTTGGACCAACAACCATTACTTTGGACCCAATTCTCCTTCTCGATGTTCTGTCTCAACTTAGTTTCTTTTCGTTTTCTTCTGCTCTTACGTTTCTCCTTTCTACGCTGCATCAGTTCTCCAATCTCAAGCCTCTCACGTCCTGGTGAAACGTTCATGGCATTGATGTTGTTCTCTTTACCCTCTAGGTGTGTTTGATCCTCTGTTTTGCTCTGGTTCTCTCTAGTATCTCTCCTCTTCTTACAATTTCTAGTTCCCAGCTCCTTATCATTTTTATCCTTCTCGAAACTGAGAATGAAGAAATCATCATCTTCAAGCTCAACATACTCAAGAGTGGACTTAACTCTTCTATGCTTTCCCTGAATCTCATCGTCGTCCCTCTTCAAATGATTCACTGAATGGCTCCTTGAGAGAAATCTGGTTTTGTCGATCACGGGAATTGAGTCCAAACCCATGAGCCTCGCCACAGCTCCTGGCCCATCTCCTCTGCCTCTGAGTGGCTCGGGGATGAAATCACGAGACTTGAAACTGGGTTCAGTAATTAGATCAGATGGGTAGGTAGAAGAGGTGCCGGAACAGAGAAATCTTTGAAGAATGATAGAGATACAGCCGAATGACCGAGTCTTCGAGCCGAGTGAGAGAGAACTAGCCGGAGAAGGCGATGACTTCATCTTCATGGTCTATAGTGTCAGTGTTTCGAAACTAACGGAGAAGTAACGCATAAGGAAAATAACTTTTGTCTTTACTTTTTTTTTTCGGTTGAGTGATGATGGAGAGCAAAACAAAAAGTGTGAACAAACTCAGAGCGGGATCTAGAATTTGAACTAACATTCTCAGTCAAAAACAAAATGTAAATCAGCTTTTTTTGTTGTACTTTTTGTGATTGAGAAAGCAATAGACAACAGTTGAGACGCTGTGCACTGCACGCGTTTTGACAAGTCAATTCCCGGAGAAATTCATGTCGTCCGGTGCCGCTTTTTTATAACAAACCTCTGTCACTTTTGTTCTTTTTAGTTCTTGAACCGAGTCAACAAGAAAAAATAGTTGCGGATCAAATATTTGGGCCGTTTTGATACTTTTCAGTGGGCTTTATGTTACTTCTATTCATTCAAGCGGGGGTGTAAGTGCAATAAAATATAAATACAGGGGTATTTAAGCAAATATTTCAAAATATAAGACGTCAACAACAATGAGCAGGATAATAATATTCCAGCATCCAAACAAGTCTTATTGAACTCTCTCGTTCCGTCTTCTCCGATTCGCTTTACACTACTTCTTCCCTCGTCTCTCTCTCTCGCGCTTCACTGTGAATTAATCGAGAGATCTAAATATCCGCCATGGACAGAGCACAATTGATCTTGTTAGGTCTACCTATATTCTTGTTTTGTTCGGATCTCTTCAACCTCTTCACTCCTCCGCCTCCTAAACCTCAGCCTCACCGTCCTCATCAGCCACCGCATATTCCTCACCAGCATCGTCCTAATGCGATCATCCCCGAAACCCTAGACTTTCCTTCACAGGTTAAATTTCTTTTATACTTTCGTGTATTTCACTTCTATTGGTTACGGTTTTGATCTCTAAGCTCCCATTATTTTGCAGAAGACAAGTGGCTTAGGAGGAGCAATTGGATATGGAAATACAGTAGAGATCAACTTCTGCGTCTCCTGTTCTTACAAGTAATTCAATTTTTCTTACTTAGATTTTAAGAAATTCGATTTTGATTTTAATGTTTTTACTTAGAATCGGATTTATAGTTATTCTAGTGTAGTCAGAGAATCTTAAGCAGCTTGTAAGTGAGGTTTTCGTGGTGAGAAAGAAAACTTAGATAATGTGGAAACTACATAAGAACTATCTGATTCATGCTTGAGGTCATTGCTTCCTTGTAGTCAGATACATGAACATCCTAATTAACATTGTCATAAGTTTCAGTGTCTTCAATAAGCAAATCACTGCAATTAGACAGTTTGAGATTTTATTTCATAAAAACATCATCTCTGTGACTGTTGTTTGCACTGATTATATCTCAAGGCTTATTCCTGCTGCAATGTCTATACATGTATATGATTTTCAGTTCCCATTGACTATTGATTTTTATAGGATTCATTATAGCTGCAAGGTGAATAGGATTTTAGAGATGTGTGGTCGATCAACTTTGTTGATTGGGGATGATTCTTAGATGCTAGAAAACCTGAAAGGCCTGACTTTGGTTCTTATATATGATTATGAATGCTAAATGACATGACTTCTTTGGATACTGTTTTGAACTTCTCCGCAAAAGGCATAAGTAACTCTAGCTTTCTTTATCAGTGTGACTGGTGTTCATCCCAATTTTTTTAATTTGTAGGGGAACTGCAGTCACCATGAAGAAGATGTTAGAGACGGCTTTTCCCGGTTTAGATGTGATTCTCGCAAATTACCCACCACCAGCACCAAAACGCCTTCTAGCTAAGGTTGTGCCGGTTGTTCAGATGGGAGTTATTGGTATGATAGTTGCAGGTGATCGTATCCTTCCCATGATTGGAATTACGAACCCACCTGCTTGGTTCCACTCCTTGAGGGCCAACAGATTTGGATCCATGGCTTCCACTTGGCTTATCGGAAACTTTCTGCAGTCTTACCTTCAAAGCTCAGGCGCCTTTGAAGTTCACTGCAACGGCGAACCGGTTAGTAATTAATGGTTTAAGATTATTTCCAGATATGTAAGATCAGTTTGTACTAAATCCTGTGTTTCTATTTCAGGTGTTCTCTAAATTGAAAGAAGGTAGATTCCCAGGAGAGATCGAGCTGAGAGATCTCATCAGTAAAACTCTAACACGACCGAGCATACTCACAGGCAGCAGCTACTGAAGTAGTAGTATCAGAAGATAGAAACGCTGGAACCTTTCCGTGAAGTTCTCACAAGTATTTTTAATACGAGATGGTGGTACAATCTCATGTGCCAAAAGTGTCTTCTATGTTTCAGTTAATCTGTTGATGTAGCATACCTTGGTTTACCTAGAGTGAACTCTTTTGATTCAATCATTTTGCATAGACACAAATTGGAAAATAAGGTACAAAGTCATTGCCATAAGAAAAAAATAAATGAAGTTGTATGGAGATTACGAGAAAATATCTATATAGACAGATTAGAGAAAGCTATATGAACTGAGATTTAATCTCAGACAAACTGAAAATGTAAACAAGAAGAGTTCTTTCCTTCTGCGTTAACTAAAACATTACGTCAGCCTCTGCCGACGACACGTTGGCCGGTTGCTGACGGAGGAACGCCGGGGTCGTGCTTAGGATTTGCAGATGGGTCACCGTAGTCCTCAACGTTCACCATCAACAAACTCCTTTGGAATCCAGAATTCTCAAACCCACCTAATCCAAACGAAATCATTCAGACATAGAGAAAAACATGAACGAATCGAAGGAAGGAAACAAGAAGATGAGATTCGAACCTGAAACGGAAACAGGGTTGCGGGCTAGAGAAGATGTAATTGTAAGCGTCAATAAGAGACACACAAGAAGACGAACTACAAAAGTCATATCTCTCTGTCTGATATAATTAAAAGAATCTTAAAAATGCATCGGTTACAGATTCGTGTCCGTCTTATTTATAAAGAAACGACAACAAGTGTGTGTTTATCCAAACTGATTTTACTTGTCTCAAATCTCAATCAAATATATATACGTTTCTTATAATGCGGAGATGATGAAAACAGGTCAGAAGAGTAAGACCATGTAGATGACGACACGTGTCAGCTAAGAAGGCGGGAGTGGGAGGTGACGTGTGCAACGCGTGGTGCCACGTATGTCACATCAAGGCCAAGCAAGTGGAAGTGTGGAGGCACACAAGACAGTGATTGTCATTTTGTGCAAATCGTCAACGCTTATTACCAAATTTTAAGATCATTTTACCAATTTCTCCCACTCCCAAACTTTTTTGTTGACTTTTTTCTTTCTCTTTATGGGGTTTCCTCGAACTTCTCGCCAGAAAATAATAATTTATAGCTCACTCTCCTCACTGTTCTTTCTAAACGAGGACAAAACATGTTTACTACATTTCCAAAAGTCAAAATATGTTCATGAGACAGTTTTAACCAAAGTAAGTGAAATTCGTAATGAGATTGGTACTTCACCGATTATGCCTTACCATGCATTGTACTGCCCTCCAGTAATTGTATTTAGAAAAATCTTTTATTTTTAATGTAGTTGTATAATTTGCTACAAAGATTTTCCGTGGGTTCTATTGGGCTCCTTAAAACCTCATATTGGATCCGACTAATGGTGATTGGTGATACGCATCAAACATGCTCTCGTCAAATTGATAGATTTTTGGTTTCTGTTGGATGAATTCAAAATATATAAGAAGAAGTAGACAAGATTATTTACAATATAATACAGTACATATTTACTCTACATCTGCTTATATAATTTCGTTGTATAGCAGTATCGGTATAATTACGAATAAGTTCTTTTAATTTTCATTTAAAAACCAAAAAATGTTTTGATTAATTTAGAAAAATATTGAAACTTTACGAGAGATGGGCCGACAAGTAAGATTAAATGGTACACGTACCCACATCGCATGCAACTTGGTCTCTTCGTTTATACAGAATCTATGCCTTATTTGTGTTACAGACATAAATCCGTGACAAGTGACATCAATTCATTAGGGAATATTATATTATAAGGAGGTGTTGATCTATAGATATATATATTATGGAAAATTTATCATTTTTTGGAACGTAATCCTTTGTAACTAAATGCACCTATAGATACACATCAAACACTTCATTTGTTTTAAGTAATTTAATAGACTTTTTAAAGGATAAAATCGAAAGAGATCTCAAGAGAAATAGGGAGAGATGAGCATCAGTGAGTCATATCCACCGGCTTTCCGGCGTGTAACCAACGACGAAAATCCTCCAGCAACACCGGTTATTGTCCAGGGCAAGGATATCAATATCCCGGTTATCGATTTGGAACGTTTGGACAAGGAGATACTGAGAGAGGCATGCAAGGAGTGGGGAATATTCCGTCTAGAGAATCACGGAGTACCGTTGGCGTTAACGTCACGGCTTCAAGAAATCTCGGAGTCATTACTGAGTCTTCCGTTTGAGAAAAAACGGGAATTGTTCGCTGCCGTTAAATCTCCGTTATCGTATTTTTGGGGAACACCAGCTCTAAATCGTTCAGGAGATGCACTAAAGAGAGGAGCTCAAGCTTCGAACTTAACCATGCTCGAAGGTTTCAACGTTCCTCTCTCGTCTCTCTCGTCGCTCTCGAAGCTTCCAACTTCTACTTGTTGTGATGATGATGCTCAAGAAGAGCCTAAACTTGAGTCTTTCAGGTAACATACGTCGTCGTTTTCGTTTACCTTCGTTGCTTAATACTTAATAGTGTCATTAGTGGTTTCCGCGATTAATTAATCAATCAATCGACGTTAAAGTACTCAATAATTAAAATATAGGTGTAACTAGCTGCTGTACACATGGACTATATACTAAAGACAAAAACTATATGGACTTATACGACAAAACCAAAGATAATAAATAAACTTCTGTGAATGTGGTCAAATTTTGTATTATTAATTTTTCGAGATGTGTATGTGAATATTAGATTAATATAGTATTTTTTGAAGTCCTTGATATGTTATAAGATATTTTAAAATATCAGAGTTTTGGTATGTGTTAAGATGGCCTAGTCGTCAATCCTCCTAGGCTAATAACTCACGTGTAGGGAGATGACAAATTGGTCTAAATATAATTAAACCATTAGGTGAAAATGACGAAAAATACAAAACTGTAGAGTTGACGACGAAAAGTATTGACACGTGCATGGAGTTTTGATTGATGAGATGTTTACTTTTCTTCATTTGGATTCTATGCATTTTGTCTAATACGTTTAAATATAGTGTTGATTTTATGAGATGTTTTGTGTAATCCATCCACTAGACCAAATTTTGTAGTCAGTGGTCACTATATTCTACTTTGTTCAATTAAACTATAAATGGCTTCCAAGATTTTGGCAAGCATCTTTTTTTGGTCAATTGGAGTAACTAAATATGATAAAATCTAATAACATTATTTGAATTTAATTAAATATCTAAGATTATAAAGTCTCAGAATATATATTTTTTAAGCCAGGCTGGAATACATCAACTTGTTCACACATGCATGCACGTAATCTTCCGCAATAGTGATGTTTAGGGTGAGAGTAGAGAGAACGGCTTGCTTCCATGTCTTTTACTATACCGCTTGATTACTCCCACATACGTGGATTGAAGCATTTCAATCTTATTGCAATGCCTAAGTCTTAACCATTACGCTAATCAATGCACCTTGTCATTTTACTTGAATTTTTATTACTTAAGACGTACTATGCAGTTTTAGGTTTATTTATCCATCAAATTATATATATACATACATAACATTTATTTTCAATAATTGTAAATGTTTAAGACTGAGGGTTTACTTCTTTTTGATTGTTTGTGTTGTGAGTAAGCAGAGTGTTGATGGAGGAATATGGAAAGCACATAACTAGAATTGCTGTGTCATTGTTCGAAGCTATAGCACAAACACTGAACCTAGAACTATCCGGTAACCGGAGATCAGAATACTTATCGGAATCGACAGGGCTAATAAGGGTTTACCGGTATCCACAAAGCTCCGAGGAAGCAGCCAGAGAAGCTCTAGGAATGGAAGTTCACACAGACAGTTCGGTTATCTCAATATTAAGAGAAGATGAAAGTGGTGGGCTTGAGATCATGAAAGGTGAAGAATGGTTCTGTGTAAAGCCTGTTGCTAATACTCTTATCGTCAATCTTGGAGATATGATGCAGGTAAATAAAGTATATCCATGAGTTTAGCTCAATTATTTTTATCATTTTGATTGATGAAATCTGAAATTGTATATACAGGCCATAAGCGATGATGAGTACAAGAGTGTGACACATAGAGTGAAGAAGAGGAATAGGAAGACAGAGAGACACTCAGTGTGTTATTTTGTGTTTCCAAAGAGAGATTGCGTGATAAAGTCATCAAACTATAAGCTATTCACTTACTCAGATTTTGAAGCTCAAGTTCAAGCTGATGTTCAGTCTCTTGGAACCAAGATTGGCCTTCCTAGATTCAACCCAAATTCTCCATTGTTTCTCTGACCGTGTCTGAAATTTAGTATCTATTTGGTTTACCAAACTCTGGATACTTAAGTTAGTCCATCAATAAGACTCAAACAAAGAAAGCTGTGTTTTTGACTCTGAAATAATTTTGGGCTGGCCCTGATCATCGTAGAGAACTTGACAATAACATTGTTTGTTGAACATTAAAAACACTCTTTGTTTGCTCTACAATGACGACGATCCATCTACTTATTTTCTATTGTGATAGTGATATTTCAACAAACAGTATTTGAAAATTGGTTTGTGGCATTGTAAAGCAATTCTGCTTTAGTGATAATTGCCATTATGAAGCAGTTTTGCTTTAATTAGTGTCATAGTGTGAATTGCCATAATGAAATTTCGCATTAGTGTGAATTGCCATAATTTAGCAATTGGCGTTAGTGGTTAGTGGACCATAACAACAGCTTAAACAAAATTATCTTTATCAACTGTTCAAACAAATTGTTTATATTAAAGTCATACGTTTCATAATTTTGCTGATCTTAATTACGTTTAATTTTTTCTTTTCACATCTCTTATTATCGTATGGCTTAGTATGACTGACTAATGTATACCGACACCTTAACATTACAAACATAAAAAACGTGTACCGACATTGACACGAGTGATGAAATGAACATTATCCACGAAGCGCTAACGAGGCTCCAAGACAAACCGCATGAGCAGTCTCACGTGCTTGTAGACCTCTCCGGCACGATCGTGGAGCCGAACGGCACGAATACCTGGCCTTACCTCCGACAACGGAAAACATGTCTGGCCAGCGAAATCGTTCTGAGTGTTACTGTCGTAATCTTTGACTGTGATACACAGAAGAGATAACTCAGGAACACGTAATGGGAACTCAAACTCCTTGTCCCAAATTGGAAACCATTCGTCTTTATCTATTTCTGTTCTGTAACTTGCTGTGTCCAATGGAACCCCTGCGATTCCGACCTGAAAGGAAAACAACTACATTTGAGATATATCCAATGACTTGATAGCCAAGAAACCTAATTAGGGTTTATTAGCTTCTTCATAGGGATATTAAACCATGTTCTTATTGCGTTTTCTACATATGAATGAACACTTGCCTTTGCGTAGAAATCAGGAGGAGAGTATCGGTCAAAGTGATCTAAAGGAAAGTCCATATTCCATCCTTCTCCAGTGTAGATCTTCACCTAATCATACACCACAAAGACACGAAGCTAAGATGTTTCCTTACTTTTCAAGAACAGGAAACAGAAACTGAGACAAAGACCAAACCTTAAGAGTTGTCTTGATCGGGAGGTTTTGACTACAAGGGTCAAAGATTTCACCTTCAGGACCATTGGAGAGCAAAACATCAGGCTTTTTCACATAGCCACATCCACCATTGGCTTTAAACATTCCTTGCATCATCCACAGATACCTCCCATGGCTCTGCATTTACACAAAACATAGTTGGTATTTACTATTAAGAATCTCTGCTTATATACTATAGAGGATAGTGTTAAAACTATTACTTGCATATTGAAGGCAACCATTTGAGCCCCATGAATCCACCCAACGAGAGGATCATAGTTAGATGAGTCAAACCGTGTAGTCTTGGGAAATATCCTCAAAAGATTCCGCTGCGTGAACTTTACTAAATCGGGTCCACGGGTTTTTGCCAGAGTCTCAAGCCACTGCTCACTCATGCTTAACCGTATGACTCGGTTAGGATCTCCATTCAAGCAATTCTTCAACCCTCCTTTGCGGTTCCCAGCGTGAATCGAGATTAAGTCTCTGTATTCAATCGCTACACTCTCCTCATCTTCTTCTTGAACTTGTTCTTCTGCATCCGAAATTTTCTGTCACAACACAAGACACTCAGAAAACATCAAGAAACACTAATGATTACTTTATGTTTTTATTTCTTACTTTAGCTCTAGTGGATTCATCCGTTGTTGAACCTTTTGAGATTTGGGTCTGAAGATACTCTTTTGGTGGCTTTGTTGAGATCAAGATCTTATTCTTGAGTGATTCTGGTGAAGGAAAACACTCTGTAGTTTCGTCCGTACATTGAAACAATGATCCCCCAAACGTCTTACTCACCATCTACATATATTTTTAGTTTCACCATCAATCAAACTCTATGCTCTAAACAAGATTCCATGAATTTATCAGAATCTAACCTTAGCGACTTTCTTCTGAAGAATTGGAGTTAAATGGTCTTCTAAAGTAAGCACAACAGGATAAGCAGACACCTGAAACGCGTTCTCCTTAACCACGTTAAGACATTTCTGCAGATCTTCACGACTCGTTAACGTCCTGAGATGATCATAACCAAAACAAATCAAGAAAACAACTAAATTTGTAAGTGATTCAAGAAGTGGTTTTATGGTAAGATTCAAACCCTCCATGACGAACTTCAGCTTCTTTTCCTGAAGAGTTAGGCCATAAATCAAGCTCAATGACACGAACTCCATTTCTCAGAGCTTTCACAATCGGTTCGATGCTGCTATTACTGTTCAACTGATTCCCAGTCAAGTAAGAGTTATGTCCCGTGTACAAGAAGTAATGCGATAATGGCTGATTCATATCTTGCCAAACCTGAAACCAAAATCTCTTTAAACAAAACTCTTTCTCTCAATGTAAACAGATCTTATATTCCTAAATCTTTACCTCGCGGGTCAGAGGCAATGGAGAGTTGAAATCACTAAGAAGATAACGGTAGAATCCTTCAAGATGAATTCCACGAGGATGAAAAACGCCGTGATGTTTAAGTCTGTGGAAGATATCCTTCACGTAGTTGATATCAGCGTGTGTTTCTCCTTGAACTTGGATCACGAATCTGAGCATCTCATCAGCAGACATCCTGTCGTCTTGAGAGTAATCATGGAAAAGGTTCTTGATTTCTTCAGGTGGCTCACTTGATTTCACCTTGAAGTTTCTTACACAACAGAAACACACTTTGAATGATTCTTTCATCTTTTTTTTTTCTTGTGAAAGTTAAGCGAGAGAGAAAAACAAGAAACAGAGAGACTTGATGTGTTTGTTCTTGTTCGTGAAACACATTTATATCTCTATCTCTATCTCAATGAACCAATTAAATCTATGAATTTTTCTAGGAAAAAATCTATGAATTATTCTTAGTACAAAAATAGATAAAGAAAGAAAAATGAGAATGATCTGTCGGCTGTCCGAAATAAAGTTAGTATTATAAACCGAAACAGAGCCGCTGACTGAAAACAGAACCGTTGACCCAAAGTAAAAAAAAAACGTGGCGAAGTGTGTGTAGCCAATGGCTGAGAAAATGGTGGTAGGCGTGTCGCCGTAAGAAAAAATCAACAAATTTTAATTTGTCATTGATGAGCAAATCATCATGTGAAACAGCTCATGTGTTAATTAACCTTTTTGTTTTTTTCGCTCATGATGTAATTGTCAATACAGATTATTTATTGTCAATATTATTGATTTTTTTGGTCAATACTATTAAGGATGATGTGATTGTAGTTCATTGCTATAGGAAAACTTTTCAAAGTGGTGCTTTCTACAATCTACATAAGCATGGCACTCGGACCGAATCGAATTGGCCACTGAGGTTTGGTCGAACCAACCTGAACTGAAAGTTTGGTTGAACCCAACTGAGCTCAAATTTGGCAATTCGCCGGCTTAGATTTCGGTTTTAACTTTTGGCCTGAAAGTCCATCATTGGATGGCCGGTTTGATTGAGGACCACCAAACCAAAAATATTTGTTTTTTGTTTGAACTGAACCGAAATTTTGTCATTACAAACCCAACTTTAATTTTGGCCTACTTCAGTGATTTTGTTGCTAACTGAAATACTTAAGTTTCCGAACCGAAACCGGACCGGTTACCCCAAATGCCCATGCCTAATTCTACATGTAGTTTACGGTTTTCAACTTTTCATTGTTTTTTTGTTCCATAGTGATAAAAAAAGCATATCGCATGGTTTTTAATTTTCTTTTTGTTTTAGTCTTTTTGAATGAATGTTAAATTTATCCAACCAAAACCTTTATACAATAAATGCATCCTTAAATTGAATGTTGTTTTGAAAAAAGTAAGAAAATCTTGAGTTGAACCATATCCTTAACCCATCTTCCTATTTGTGGGGACATTAGCTTTTTGTTTTAGTCTTGCATTTGTTTCTGTGTTGACAGTGTAGTACTCCATTATTGTTTGTGAAAGAATCTATTGCTCTTTTTTATTTTTTGTCTTGTTAGTTCTATAGGGATTTTGTTCTCTAAATCGTTCACAACATTATCTCCTAAATAGACAGTACGTGTATTTGTTTTGTTTCGATGCTACTCTTGTATAGATCATTCTACGCAAGTAATGCAACTTTGATGCAAAACACATCGACCAATAATTAACAAGATATGTGTTCAGCTTGGGCCGTCCAAATAATTAACAAGATATGTATTCTACAAAGGCCCATTAATAAAAAGCCCAAACTAAAGTGTTATCTCTCGTTGTCGTTAGATTCAAAGTGTTGTTGTTGTTGTTGTTGTTGTCTGGGTTGCCTAAGAAGCTCTATCAACGCCTCAGCCTTTACCTTAGCACCACGACTCGCACTACCCTGCGATAAAGCCACGAGCGGAGGAACCGCTCCTTCACGAGCCACCATGGTTCGATACACAACACTCTCCTCACAAAGCTGCAACAATATCGACACACTTATCTCCTTCTGTCTCTGTGTTCCCGCTTCAACAATCTCAACCAACACCGGAACTCCTCCTTCTTCCACAACCGCCGGCTTCGATTCCGGCGCCGACATTAACAGATTCATAACAAACGCTGATTTATCAACCATATCCGATTCAAAATCAATCATTAACTCCACTAACGGCTTCATAATCCCAGATTCAACAGCTCTGGTTTTGTTCTCGTTCGTCGAACACAACGAGTATAAAGCCGTCGACGCGTCTTTCTTCGCTCTGAATCCGCCATTTTCTAGAAGGTTCACTAGTAAAGGAATCGCTCCTGATCTCCCAATCGTGATTTTGTTTTCCTCCACTTGAGATAACCGGAGCAGAGCACAAGCAGCGTTCTCTTTCGTCGTCGGTGTTCCTAATCTCAACGCATTAACGAGCGGTTTAACCGCACCGGAAGAAACAATCATCTCTTTGTTCTCATCGCAGAGAGATAGATTCAACACCGCAGTGACTCCATACTCTTGAAGCTGAAGATCCGAAGACGAGATTAAAGAAACCAACGGTTTAATAGCACCGGCTTTAGCGAGTTTGATACGATTCTCTGGTTTGTTCTTTGATAAGAGTCTAATCTCCATAGCAGCTTGCTTCTGTTCCTCGATCGAAGAAGATGACTCAAGATGCGTTATGAGATTTCTGATCACGTCATCGGAATTATCAACGGCGCAAGAGAGGAAGAGTTTTCGTTGACGGCTCTCGGAGGTAGTTGTTGGAAACTCGCAGGATATGTCACTGTTACAATCGCTGAAAGCAGAGGAATCAAAGTTGAGACTTATATCGCTGAAGCTATGGTCCATGTAAGTGAAACTGTTGTGATTCGCCATTGCTATGAGTCTATGAGATTGAATACTCACTGCATCAAAACTTCTTTTAGAGGTTTGGTTTTAAGAGTGTGAAGATAGGTGTTTGGGACGCAACTGCAGAGAAAGAGAGAACCTTGATGGTTTTCTTTTAATTGATTTTAATTAAATTAGATTAATACGATGATCCAGTTTCAGTGTTATTCTAGAAGTCAAATAAAGAATCTGTTGTCAAAAAAGACCAAGTCTTTAATTTTTTATTAACGAGTGACAAATTTTGATTTAGTCCGTTTTTCATATGCCAAAAAGTTCCACTCTCTTTGAAGTATTATTATTATTATAAAGAAGAAAGAAACTCTGTTTTAAGGAAACTCTGTGTTTAAAGAAAGTGAAACCGCATGAGAAGTGTAACTGAAACTAGTCTCTCGCCTTTGCGATCATACAAAGGAACAGAACGTATGCCTTGTCTCAGCTCTGACACAGGCAAACATGTCTGACCCGAGAAATCGTCCTTCTCTGGCATGTTGTAGTCGTGAACTTCTATTCTTAGCAACGCCAGCTCCGGTACTGTTAGCTGAAACTCAAACTCCTCGTTCCAGAATGGCTCCCATGTCTTTTGTTCTTTCTTTGTTTTCTTCATTACCTTATCACCTCTTACTCCTGTTATCCCCACCTGCTTTTATTCACACAATAGTACAATCCACATGAATTAGAGCCAGAGTAGAGAATCAACTATGGTCTATGTAAACAGAACCATCTACGTTGCTTACCCTTGTGTAGAAGTTAGGAGAGGACCAAGTGTTGAAACATGTTCGCTGGAAACCAGAGTCCCATCCTTTGCCCATGTATACTTTCACTTTTAGAGTTTTCTTTATGGGTAACTTCGCTTTCGGGTTGAACACTTCTCCACTGAGATTATTGTTCATCATAAAGTCCGGTTTTTTCACGTACCCGCATCCACCATTTCCCCTAAACATACCATGCATCATCCAAAGAGCTCTTCCATAGCCCTGAATATCAAAGACGCAAAGATGTATCAGTGCGTTGAGATTTAGTCAGATGTTTTGAAAATACCGAGAATAGATAAACTGCAAACCTGCATGTTGAAAGCGACCATTTGAGCTCCGTACATCCAACCGTTGTATGGCCTATAGTTGGAGGAATTTACTCGGGTAGCCTTGGGATATATTCTCAACAGATTCTTCTGTGTGAATCTAGTTTACAGTTGTAGTAAGCTTAGAGAAAGAAACAAAAGAACTAGCTTAAAAGTAATTGCCTTTTTGAATGGGCAAGTGATACTTACTTTATGACTTCGGTTCCATACATTTCAGTGGCTTTCTTGAACTTCTGCTCCCTCAAACTCAGCCGTCTAACTCCACCATTATCGATTGTTAGTGCTTCCTTTAATCCATTTTTAGCATTTCCAGAAGGAATCGTTATTAGGCGACTATAGGTGAGGAAATCCAAGTTGCTGGATTCTTGATCAAATCCATCCTCTTCATTTTTGGCCTCACTTGTTTCTTCCTCAGTCTATACAGATCATTGCAAGCAAAGAGAGAGATTTAAGATGACACAGAGAAATGAAAACTCCTAAATTTGGACTGTAACAGTACCTTCTCATCGTCTGCTGAAACATCTGATGACGCCTTTCCTGATGCATCTGACTCAGAATCCTTGTCCTTTCTTAAGCTACCTTTAGGAGGCTTTGTAGATATTACAATTTTGTACTTGAGATCTTCTGGTGAAGGAAACTCTTTTAAACCACCAGCCTCTGGAAAATACACCATATCCATGAATATCTCTTTCATCATCTGCAACAATATATAAAAGGAAAAGTAGAACTTTTTCAATATTTTCAAGACTTTCTGAAACTAGCACAACAATGTTTCCTTATTGAGATCAAGAAAGCACCTCAGCTGCTTTGGCTTGAAGATCTGGAGTCAAATGATCTTCCAAAGTTAAGATCACAGGGTATGCAGATGCATAAAAGGCATGTTCTTTTATAGATCTCAAGCATTTGACTAGTTCAACTGGAGGTGTCCATGCCCTACAAGCAGTAAACATACTCTCTTTTTTTTGTTAAAAACTTCTCGACCTATAGATTTTGGAATATACATCATAACACAAAGACATACCAGCCATGGAGAACAAGTATGTCGTCCTTAGTAGAGTTAGGCCACATGTCAAGTTCAAGAGCTCGAACACCTCTCTTTAATGCCTTTATGAGAGGTACGTCGCTGCATTCGCTGTTGATCTGATTTCCAGTCAGATACGAATTATGGCTGGTGTAAATGAAATAGTGCGACAAGGGAGAGGCCATGTCTTGATGCACCTGAAAGAAACAAAAGCTCAAAGATTGATTCTTTCCAAGTTTCAAGAAAAAGATCAAGAAACTGAAACTGGATACCTTACTATCAATTGGATGATTCAGATCATCTGAGAACAAGAAACTGAAGAAATCATCGAGGTTCAGCGTATGCCTCAAGAACTTAGTGATATGATGTCTTTCACATGTGATTCTTTCTATGATCTTCTCTGCATCTGAAACCAACACTTCAGTCTCGTCCTGCACCTCAACCAAGAACCGACATAGCTGCTCTGCCGTCATGTGGCTCCTGCCCTCGGTATACTCTACAAACGCCGTCACCACATCCTGAGGTGGAGCTCCTCTGTTCATCCTGAGCTTGTCACTGCAACACAAACCCATTTTGTAACTCCCCATATCTCTCTTCATCCCAGATACTTCACAATCACACCAGCCAACCTCTATTTATATTTTTCAACCGCTGGATTCTCTTCAAAAAGTTCCTGCAATTTAGTTAAATAACAACTCCTGCATATTTGGCATGAACTTCATACTCATAAATCAACTATAAGTCGTTCTCTTTTCTTCCATACTTTATTATAATTATAGTGGTATTACTCTTTTTGCTCAGTGCTCTTAGCTTTCCTCTTCTTTTTCCATATATTCCCAGCCAAGAGACTCATGTTGGAAAGCCTCACTTTCCAAAAACAAGCTTAAACAATTATTATGGTATCTAATTCCAGAAGCATATGATGTAGGCATGTAGCTCAAGGAAGCTTCACGGATTCAACGATTGGGTTTCTCAACACTTTTCATTTTCTTTCTTTCCTTCAACATTTCACGGTATGCAACCTCTTTCAAGTCACTGTTGAAATTCTCCTAAAGTCATTGAAGAATCTCAATACATCTGTAAGTTACCAATCTACAGAATCAAGAATCTGTTTTTCTTCACTAATAAGCATATATGGGTGGTGTGGTCTTTGTCTATGGATTAAGAATAAATTCCTTTAAGTTGTTTAATGTAAAGAAATGCTAAGAAAATTGATTAATAAGCATAAAGAGATTCATATAACAACAAAAGATTCCAGAATACTATACTCTACTTCAGAATTTCACGTGTTTAGTGCAGCAAACAGAGAGACAAAGGCTTAAATAACTAACAATGTAGCTGAAGATATGAAGCTTCTTAATCTATTATAAGTCCTCATGCGTATAAATAACTACTTTAAGCTATCCAATACCAAATCATCCAGAAAAAGAATAAAGAGGTTATGTTTTTATGATAAGATGAGAGATGCTTATTAATGTTATCATAAGTTCTTTGGTTTTGGTTCTTATTTAACAAAACTTCATCCCAAGACCAAGAAACTGGTAACATATATAAATGAAACCATAAAGGAAATTTCAGAAGATCTATATATTTCTCATGTAAAGATCAAATTTTATTCATCAATGAAGAAGCATAAGACACATAAAACACAGCATATCGAATAAAGTAAGAAGATATAAATCTAGATGGATACACGCACCAAAAATGGCGTCTCAGACAAACTCGAAGCGCATAAGAAGCCGTGTGGAGCTGTATTTCACTCCCTTGCGATTAAAGAGTGGAACAGCGCGTATGCCTTGTCTTATCTCTGAAACTGGTAAACAAGTTTGACCTCCAAAATCATCTTTTTCATTCACGTCGTGCTCATGAACTTCAACACGGAGCAGAGCAAGTTCAGGAACTGCTAAAGGGAATGTGAACTCCTTATTCCAAATAGGTGTCCATGTATCATACTCTATTTTTGTTTTCTCCATCACCTCATCAACAGGTGCTCCAGCAATACCCACCTGTATTGACCAGTTATAATTCCATTTCAATCAAGATAAGGGATAAAGGAAAAATCAAGATTGTCGTTCACATACTCTAACGAAGAAATCTGGAGGAGAATAAGAATCAAAGTGAGTTTTTTTGAAGTCTAGGAGCCATCCATCTCCCATACAGACTTTCACCTGCCATTGTTAGATGTTAAGAACCGAGAAGCGTGGGAGGCATAGATGAAGGAACCAACGGGTGTTTAAATCTAAAGCCTAACCTTTAAAGTTTTCTTTGGAGACGAATTATCTTTGGGGTAAAAATCTTGTCCATTAGGACTTGCATCCATAAGAAAATCTGGCTTCTTGACATAACCGCACCCTCCATTTGCTCGAAACATTCCTTCCATCAGCCACAATGCTCTGCCATACCCCTACATTTACGTTTTCAATCATTATTTAGTTTCATGATCATAGTAAAACCTGGATGACGATACACGAAATGAGGATTTGAGACAAACCTGCATGTTGAATGCAATCATTTGAGCTCCGCTCATCCAACCGATCTGAGGTTTATAGTTTGAAGAGTTAAACCTTGTGCCTTTGGGATATATCCTCAGAAAATTCTTCTGAGTGAATCTGCTCACGTATAAGGGTTTTAATAAATTAACTTGAAATACAAGAAGCAAACACTAGCTATACAGTGCCTATTTAGCATGTGATATTTATATACCTGATAACATCTGCACCATATGATGCTACAGCTTTCTCAAGTAATTGCTCACTCAGACTAAGTCGCCTGATTTTATTTGGATCAACCTTTAAAGCCATCCGTAAACCGCCTTTTGGCTTCCCGGCATGGATAGCGATAAGACGCTTGTATTCTGGTGCTTGTAATTGGCATGACGTATCAGACTCACAAGACCCCCTTTCTTCATCATCTTGATTGAGATCATTTACACTGCTTGTCACCTGAAAGCAATCAAAAGTGGTATGATGCTACAAGTTTTTGCTTCAATTGTTATTTTGATATACAGTTGCAAAGCTAGAACAAACCTTGTCAAGATCAGATTGCGTAGAAATAAGGTCTTCTGGCTCTTTGCCCCATACATCCTCATCCGAATCCTTACCTTTTTCTCCATTATCTTTCTCCTTAGTATCGTTAGCTTCTAAGTACTCTTTTGGAGGTTTTGTTGAAATTAGAATCTTTTCCTTCAACTCTTCCGGTGAAGGAAATTCTTGACAACCTTGAGAATCATGGTAATACAACATATCTCCAAATGTCTGAGTTATCATCTGCAGAGCAAACACTTTACGGTATTCATATATACATAGACGGAACCATGAACTACTTTAAGGTCTCAAGACTATAGAGGTGAAAAGAAAGAAAACCTTAGCAACTTTAAACTGAAGTTTTGGCGTGAGATGGTCTTCAAGAGTAATAATAACAGGATACTTTGAAATAGCAAAGGCATTAGCTTTAATAGATTCCAAACATTTTCCCAACTTCACTTCCTTTGTCAATGTCCTGTAGTTTCATCAAAGTGAGAAACATAATAATAACAGTTCCATGGAGCCAATACATACAAAAGCAAGACCATACCTTCCATGTTTAACGCAGACATCATCGGTACCACGTGGCCAAAGATCCAACTCAACAACTCTCACGCCTCGTCTCAATGCATCTGCAATAGGAAGTTCACTGCAGTTGCTACTTAGCTGATTTCCAGTTAAATAGGAATTGTGGCCTGTGAATATAAAGTAATGTGACAATGGAGCATCCATGTTTTGATGGACCTGAAATAAACAACCAACAATGTTTTAGTTATATCACTGAAGAATTGAGAATCTTCTCTCTGCAGAAGTAAGCAACTACTAGAATAGAAAGTATCCAAAATAGAAACTTCTAAATTTAGACAGGTTAATCAAACAGTCAGATTCCAGAATTTCAGCAGCAGCTGCAGAGTACACACCAAGAACATATCATCGAGAAAAGTTTCACCCTTTTATTGGGATTTGATGAATTATTCATAAGCATTAAGAAGAAGCTACCAAAAGTGATGATTTTTATTTTCTCTTTGATCAAACTAAATTTAGGCCAGAAAATAGCAAAAAGAGAAAAGAGTCAAATAGCGATGAGAGAGAAAACATTCTGAGATTTTCCGGTAAAACCAACAGAGAGAAGAATCTAAAGTCGTAATCTTTCAATCTCAATCTTTATCAAGAAACAAACACCATCAAATCCCAGATTCCAAAAAGTCTCAGACTTTTCTTCCCAGGAACAAAAAAAAAAAAAAGAGTTTGACTTGAAAAATTTATAAACCTGATCGGCGATAGGAGGATTAAGATCAGTAGAAAAGAGGTAATAATTGAAATCATCAAGAGTAAGGTTTCGTCTGGTGAACTTTGCAATGTGATGTTTCCGGCGAAGAACCTCGTCAACGATTCTCTCTGCTTCCTCTAGACTTGTTTCTCCTTCTCCTCCTTCCTCCGTCATGAGCTTCTGTAGCTGCTCCGGCGACATATGAGCATCGCCTTCGGTGTATTTCTCGAAAAGATCTCTGACGTCTTCGACAGGACCAGACTCCGTCATCCTGAACTTCCTTGTGAAGATCAGACAGAATTTGTAACTACCCATCTCTTTTTTTCCTTCCATGTTTGTGTATGTATCGTCGTCTTGTTCAGATCCAAGAATGTGATTCTGATTCTACATAAATACTCGGATTGTTCCTGAGTTTTAATATTATTTTAAAACTTCGAAACCATTTCAGAGAAAACCTCGTCAAACCTCCTCTCTTACACGCTCACACCTGAACACACAAAAATACAAAAACAAAAACTTTTTTTTACTGAATCTCGTTTTTTGTAATAATTTACAAATTAGTCTCCTCGTTAATTTTAAAACCAGGGAAAAAATTGACTAATTTAAAAGGGATGAGTAAAAATAGTAGTTACTGAGATTATATCGCCAGGTGTTCATTGTTTTTGTCCCTCCCCATAAATAACATACTACAAAAGATATTTTCATTTTCATTTTTGTGTGAAGTGTGAACACAAAATCGAGACTATTGAGAAAAAAAAATTAGATATGTTGAAATGGCAAAGCAACAAAATAAAGAACTGGTCTGGCTACATTGGTGGGGCAGATGCAGATCTAAATCTTTTGCAATTTGTTGTGTTTTGTATTGTCTTTGTTTTTCTTCTCTCAACAGAATACATTCTTCCATTGAAATAACTCCAAGATTAATATCGTCTATTGTTGTAAGTTTTGTTACTATACTGATAGACAATTATCTACCGCAAGATTACACTCTCGAAAGCTAAAGGTCATAATTTCTTGTTGGTGTTTGAATATCTTGTTGATAGGATTGAGTGGCGGGCCAAACTGTAGAGTTTTGAAAGCTTTGGATCTGTTTTGAACATAACATCATGGTTATTCATGATGTCTCTTTTAGACCAAAAGTGTAAAAATATATTGTTTTGTTATTCATAGTAAAATTAATTCATATATTTCCATTTTATTTTATAGCATGCTTGGGAATTATTTTTCCCCCAAATTATTTGATGTTTGTAACAATTTGTATTTTTGCACTATTTATCAGTGGTTGAATTTCTTTAATTATCTATTAAATGATGTTTTATGTAGGAAAAAACAAGAAATGCGAAATTCAATTTAATTTTTGAAATACTTCAGATGTCGGCCAAAAGAAAAAAAAAAACAGATAACATTAGATATGTTGCAATAGCAAAGCGACAACAAATAAAGTGTTCGGCTATATTGGTGGTGCAGCTGCAGGTCTGTTGTCTTTCCAAATCCATCTTTTAGGCCAAAAGTTAAGTACTAATCTCGCCCTTTTTACCCTTTCTTTTTACTAATAGTAAAATATTATCAATGATGTAGCAAAATAAAATGTACTGGAAGACTGGCCCAGGAAAGTTGACAGTATTTAAATGTCATCGAATTCTTAATATGGATGGAAACGTGCTTAATTAAAATGATACTGACAATTAATATTTAACTAACCACTTATAAAGTTAAGTAACCATATTAATATTAGCTGGAACAAGAGTAATGTGACATGCTTATGGTATTGATGTTGAGTCTTTTTGACTAAGAATTAAAAATGACTTTTGGGTATCCGATCCAGCCATGAGCCATTTCTTCCATTAGGGTTACCAACTCTGAATTACTATTATTATCATTTCTTAATTAACAACAATAAAGAATCATAGAATTCACAAAGATTAATGGGCTGTAACCAAACCACTCATTAGCCCATTACGGTTCTACAACGATCCGGGCCCAATTACAATTGTACACGCTACAAGCCAGGTGGCGGAATTTAATTGGATATTGACGTGGCTTTGGTGAGAAATAGCGGTGGACAAGGGAAAAAAAAAGGGACTGTGGAGAAACACTTTAGCACGGTGCGACAAGATGGCGAGCTCAGTGACGCTGCTTCTATGGAGTCTTCTTCTTCTCGGTACACTAAGCGCTATTCAGGTATATTCGTGTGTTTCCTTCTCACTAGTCGATCGATTTCTGCAAAGCTTTATGATTGAGTTCTTAGATTGTTGCACGATCTAGATAATACCAATTTGGTTGCGATTGGTTAACGGTATATAATTGTCTTAGGTCTTCATGTTGATTATTATTTGATTCGGTGTTTGATGTGACATGTTTCTGATATTAGTTTCAATCATCTTAATCGCGGACGATTCGGGTAATTTCTCCTAGGATCAGGGAACAAACCTTTATACGTTCATCATGAGTCATATAGTGTTTGAGATTTGAAGCCGAAAGAGTTCTGTTGAATTATGGACTTATTTGATTAAAGAAACTGGAGTTAATAATATATGGTTGTTTGGAAAATCTGAATTTGATCCTTAACATATGATTAGATTCAACACTAGAGAGCTAGTTACTGCATGAAGTGCGCCTAATTTGTGTCTAAATGTGTTGGGATGATGTATATATTATGAAACGGTTGTGATCTAGTGTTTATATTGATTTCTGGATGTTTGGTTTCATGTTCCAGGCCAAAAAGTCTAAGGAAAACTTAAAGGAGATCACACACAAGGTTTATTTTGATGTTGAAATTGATGGGAAAGCAGCTGGTATGACCTTGTTCCTGAGTTTTATCTTATGATGATATATGTTAGACTGCATGAAATGCTTTGTGGTTTCTTCTTGTCTTGTCCCCTGAAAACATCTCATATCGATTGATGATTTTTGTCCAGGTCGTATTGTCATGGGTCTATTTGGCAAGACAGTCCCCAAAACTGTAGAGAATTTCCGAGCTTTATGCACTGGTAAGAAAACAATATATTGCTCATTCTCATCCTATGCCAATCGATTATCTGTTAACTTTTCTCTGCCAGCACAGCAGTTTATCTACCTTGATATGAAAAGCTTACTTAAACTTTATACTCACAGGGGAGAAAGGAATAGGTAAGAATGGGAAGGCGCTCCATTACAAGGGGAGTTCATTTCATAGGATCATACCAAGCTTTATGCTCCAAGGAGGCGATTTTACACATGGAAATGGAATGGGAGGAGAATCTATCTATGGTGAGAAGTTTGCTGATGAGAACTTCAAACTCAAGCATACTGGTCCAGGTGAGGGCTTCTTCAGTATTATGTGTTTACATCGGCTCTTTGCCTGTGTGAAGTTTTTACATGATTAGTTGTTTTCCTTTTTCCACAGGGTTCTTATCAATGGCAAATGCCGGTCAAGATACCAACGGATCACAGTTTTTCATCACAACTGTAACAACCAGCTGGTGAGTACAGAATCATCTGAATTTCAAACACATAAAGCCAGTTTCTTATCTTTTACTTTCAAGTTGTTTGACAATTGTGTGGGCAGGTTACTACTTTCTAAGCTTAAGAGTTTCAATTATGGATAGAATTGTCGATATGTTGTTTCCGTCTGCTGATTAGAAAGTTTGCAGGTTGGATGGGCGACATGTGGTATTCGGGAAGGTAGTGACAGGAATGGATGTGGTGTACAAAGTCGAAGCTGAAGGAAATCAGAGTGGAACTCCTAAGAGTAAAGTGGTGATTGTAGACAGTGGTGAGCTTCCCCTGTAACTCAACAACTCTAGTTTTCTCCATCTGATCATCCATTGATGTGAGCTCTAGTGTGCTTGATGACTTTTGTGTTAAAACGAGTGTCTTGGTTACTTTATGAAAGATTCTACCGGCTTTATTTCTTTCGTCTGCTTTCTAGCTCGAGCTATGTCTGACTTTATACACAAATGTCTTTCAGTAGCAAAAATTCTGCACTTATGCCGTTTTGCATTGTCAACATTTGTAGAATTTATAGAAGTTACACGATAATATATATATCAGTAAACTCCTAAAGAAGAGTTAGCGAAAAATATACATTCTGTCTGTGTCAGACAAAGTGTTTTCAGAACTTAAATAACGTGAAATACGGAAAGGAAAAAGAAGGAAGCTAAGTTTTGCCCAACATTTACTTAACAACAGAGAGCTAGCATCAGATATAGACAAAATCGACATAAATTTTAAGATCTAAAGCTAAAACCTGACTTTAGTTTTAGTTATCACTTATTCATCAGAGTCACTCTCTGTGTCTAAGAAACTGAACTCTCTACTACCTCCGTCAAGCTTGATCAGCAGTGTCCCTCTGTTCTCTTCACAATACCTAACTCCTTCTCTTTCTAGCAGCTTTACCACCTGATCATATCCATAAATAACAATCATATACCATGACTGCAATACTAAATTCTTGTCTCCGGTTTTGCTGTGAAAGGGCGTTGAAGAAACTTACTGATTGTTTCACCTTAGACTTCCCAAACCCAGAAGCTCCACATCCTGTGATCACTCGTAGAGTCTGAATGGCTGGATGATTTCACAATTGTTAGGAGGAAGGTATTATCTCGGGTTTTATGATGACAAGATCTGACTATGATGATCTACTAAAGAAGAAAAGACTTATAATTGAGTTTGCTAAGTACTCACAAGGAACATATGATCCAAATAAGAGATGTAGCTTCAGTAGCTTCATTGCTGGTTTAACATGCTGACCATGCAGATCAATGGTTACCACATTCTCTATACCTTTGTTTCTGCATAGTCATAAACAATGGCTTAGTCCACCACAAAATGTTTAAGCGCATCAGCATACTTTGATAATGCATCAAAACAGCTAACCTTGCAACGAATATATCTTGGCTTGCCCTCTCATCAGCCCGTTGAGCTTGTTTAGATGCCACTCTTCCCTAAAAGAAAAACAACACAAGTTTCTGTCATACTGTCAAACAAAATGCCATGATACCATGATATATGTAAACCGTGATATGCACCTTGTCAGAAAGGTAAGCCGCATGAGCCCTCCCTCCTTTCGAATATGCTTCGGCAGCCTTAAACCAATTAATAAATGCATTAGTTGAGGAGTCTACCAGAGCCAGATATATGGAAGCAAGTAAAACTAACTTTTTGATAGTAGGACTTCGTAACATTCCACTGGTCATTTGCACCTTTTCTAAGTTCATGATAACTGTCATCCTTCACTGCAACACACGTACTGATTGATTGGTAATGCAATTCATGAGTAAGAAAGATTGATTCAAGAGTTGCAACACAAACAAGCAGTCAAAACTTCAGATGTTTATGCCAATGACACCAAAGCAAAAATTGCCAAGTGTTTCATCAGGTAAAACAACATACATCAGAAGCTCGAAGCCGGCAAACTCATGGCAAATTGAGCATGCTATTTGCAGCTATATACGCAAATACTAAAATCAAGAAACCATAGTAAAGTACCAAACGTATTAGGGTGAGGCTCTTCCCCACTAGATGAAGAAGCATCAATGCCAAGTGACTGCATTTTCTTTGCCACATTCCTCCAACTCGTTGTCTTTGATTCATGTTTAGGATTCTGGCGAATGTTGAACAGAGACTCCAACACTTTTTGTGGAAGACCAAGCTCATCAATTCCTTGGGTAGTTGCAAAAGGATCTTGAGAACTCATGAGAGCTTTTGCGTAGTCCCTACCATTCAGACAAAGAAAAGAAAAAAAGGCCAGATATTTAGTTTTGACCTCGTCCACAATGTTGAAATTAAGAAATCATAATGTAAGTTTTGGCGGTCTCATGAGTAATTTAGATATCATGTGTTCATGAACTGAATCCTCCACCATGAAATAGTTCGTTTGTTGTTCTTTCATAGAAGAGGATAAGGACTAATTAAAAGATAAGGAGAGGTTGCAGAGAGCTCGTTATCTTGTAACTAACGTGTAAATCAACTCTGATAATTCCAAAATCAGTGAATTGCAATAACAAGATGAAAGCCTAAGAAGCAAATAGAAGTACCTTTGACTATAGTCTCCACCCCAGAAAAGTTCACAATCAGAAGTATCAGTATCAAAAGATGACTCTGCCAGCTGTTAAATAATGTCAGGAGATTGCACTTTATTTTATCGTGTAAGAAAACAAAATAAACAGATCTATGAAGATTAACAAAAAAAACAATCACTTACACTATCGCTGACTCCTATGCCGAAACATTTACCACTCAATGAATCATCAGTTGATGAAGAAGACATGTCAAGCAAGACATTCAAAGCCTAAGAAGAAAACGCTATTAAGCTTTAAAATAAATAGTCGGGCAAGTATCAGCATATTTCAGGAGCTTCCCTGTCAATATACTAAATACTTCCCCATGTAAGTTTGAAGACAATCTCTGCTTACCATGTCGACATCATAGCCACATTGACCTACAAAAAATAGATACTTCCATGTCAATTCATCGAACAATCTAGTCTCTCCTCATAACATTATTACGGCTATATTTCGAATATCGCGGACACATTAAAACGTAATCCTATAACTATTAAGGATCATACTTTTCTACTAACATCTTCTCCCATGGAAAAATTAACTGACTAAGAAGAAGAAATACTCACACAAAACATCTCTAACAACAGCCATGCTAAGCTCGCAATCATCTCCAAGCATTGAACTTAAGAACTGTTCAGCTTTCTCTCTATCCGCAGCTTTTTTCCCGTTCCCACAGAGCTCTTTAGACCGTTCCATCATAGGAAACTCTTTTCGCACAGGGTTTGGCTTCAAGTAATCCTTCGCAATCACAGAAGAAACCATCCCTGTAGCAGCAATAACTCTACTCTGCTTGCTTCCCTTAAACCATCTATCTCTAGTCAAATCTTCGCTACAGCTAGAACTTGACCCTGCCCCATACTCAGAGGTAGACGCTGTTTCCTGACCCGAAGAACCACTCGCCACCGAACTCGTCGACGGATCATCACCGCTTTCCACCAGATCCGATAAAATCTCAGCGGCTTTGTTCAGATCTCCGCCTGCTTCCTTATAAGCAGCCATCGCTTCCTCCATTGAAACCGAGCAAAAGGCTTCCATTAACGATTCGATAAAATTTTTTCCAACGTTTTCTATCTCCCTCTTTCCTTCACCGTCCTTCCTCTCTTCCTCCACATCTTTTTTGTTCCCGTCCGACGTCGTTCCATCACCGGAAGGTTTCGCGGCGCAGGATCGCTTCTTCTTCTTCTTATGCTGGTTCTTCTGCTTCATTATCGTACAATTATAGATGAAATCGTGTCAACGCCGCTTCAATAGAATCTCTTCCGATCTGCAGAAGAAACTTAAACCCAGATTTCCGACGAGAAGCGTCGGAGAGAGGGAAGAGGCGTTTTAACCGTAAATCAGGAGTTAGTAATGGAGATGCCAATATCAGAGGAAATTTTTTGCTCGTCCAGACTTTTGATTGGGAATCGGAATCGCCACGTCAATCCACGCGCCTGATCGTGACCACGTTTTAAATCCACGCGCACGAATCAAACACCGAACACGGTTTCCTCCTGATTGTACATATATTGAACCGGTTCAACTATGCACCAGTCAAAATTAGATCTCCCACGTTGACTTTCGTAATTTTATCTCAGATTTGTTTTTGGTTTTTATATTAACTAGATAATGTGGCAACATGCGAATAGCAAATCATCTTATCCAAAACTTTTAAAACAAAATTTGACATCTTCATTTCGAATTTTGAAACGCGGAGTTGATAAACAAACTTTGCGGGAACGACCAGAAAGAGCGTTTGAAGACGCTGGTCAACGCGTTTTATACATTAAAATTTCCAAAATTCATCAACGTGTTGAAGCAAGCTTACACAACTCAGAAGAGCTTTGTTAGTAAAAAAAAGGTGATTCAAGATTCGTATTCACAGGGACCGATCATCACAAGAGTGACCATTGACCAATAACTTTGGTTGAAGTTGAGAGTCTACGCATGAAAACCGAGCTGGACTTAGACGCTCATGGAACTCGTTGTGATCGTTGTTATGGCTGCTAGATATGTTACACTGCTTCTTCCTTCTCTGTACCTCATCCTTGACTTTCTGCAAATCACAAAGACATATGTCACATAGAAATAACCGATGAAAGGGATGAATCCTTGTGCAGTGCAAACACAAACGCTATAAATCTTCTAATTTGCTTAATGTTCACTTGCACTAGCCAATGGTTCAATTATTATCCAATAACGCCCTCATTTCAACAGATACAACTACAAGAGATACACAGAAACACTCGCAAATACATCAAGAGATCCATACTTTTGAATTCTCTAATTGCTTAACCACATTGTTCGGTGAATGCTTAAACAACACTTTTTCCTGCATCTACCCTATGTTGAATGAAACTGCTCCTAGATTAACAATGAAGTAAAACAAGAAAAGACTCTCTCAGCAGCTGTGACTCGACAGAATCTCAAACAACAACTGTGAAGATTTGACACATTTTCAGATTGGAAACCTATCAACATCAAATACAGATTCTAGTTCACCCGCAAGATATAGGTTTGGCTGTATTGAAAGTAAGCTGCAAGATGTAACAGAGTTCTTTTGCTAGGATTATGTTAAAGACATTTGCATATCACTATCATCGGCTCTAAAAGTTCTTACTACTGTCTATTAGATTTGCAAATCTCTCACAGCATGCAATTCAGTAAGCTAATACGAGACCAAAAAACAAACCTGAAGCATCATCAAATCGAACTTTGGCTGACCAATATGCTCTACAGTGATGGAACCAAAGAGGTTCCCTAACAATGCAGCATCAGGAACAGTCAAACCTTCAACAAGCCCAACAATCAAACCTCCGAGAAAGCTGTCTCCGGCACCGGTAGGATCCACCTGCTTCGCCAAGAACGGAGGAACCGTCATTTCATCATCCTTATGATAAATCCTACACCCTTTTTCACCATTAGTCACCACCACACAACACAAGTGCTTCATTTGTTCAACATCCATGAAAAGAGCTTCGTCTGACGAAGCTTTCAAGAATCCAATTCGATGCAAGATGTGATAAAATCCACTTTCTTTCAAATCAACAAGCTTCACAGCTCCGTCAACAGGATCAAAAACCCTAATCAAAGCTTGAATATCCACAGCAACAACGTCACAGATCTCCACCATTTTCTCAAGCGTCTCCGGTAAAATCTCGCCGCCGACTCCAACGGCCATTCCGAAATCAAATCTCGAATCGGGTATATCCGAAGGAAGAATCGGATCACATGCAGAGACTCTTTTCAACACCCGATCAGCATGACCGATCCCATCGATTCCCAGATCGAAATACGCCTCGAAAACTGTTGTTTCCTTCTCCGGAGCCACGATCGGAGAGTGGGTGACCTCGTATCTGAAGTCGTGTCCTACTTTGGAGACCAAATCGCAGGAGACAGAGGAAGAATCTAAGACATTAGATATGAAAGAGGCGGCGCCGCCGAGAGTTTCAGCTACGACGGATCCGTTTTGGATTAAAACGTCGTGGCAATAATTTCCGACGATGAGAACGCGGCGATTGGGAATCCGACGCGGCGAGTGAGACGTTTGCTGCGACGGAGGAGGATTCAACGTCATGATCGCGGCTGGTGCAGAGGATCATCGAGAAAGTGAAGCAGAAGGAAGAAGAAGAATCATGGAATTAGTAAGACGAAGAAGCCGACCAACGAGAAGAAGAAGAAGAGACAAAACTAATGGCTATAAGCTAATACGTAACGTCTTGAGATTCGTTCCCTGCTCTCTGTCTTATGATATATGTGTCGCGAGGGAGATGACGCGCGCCTAATTTTCCTCCTTTTTTTTTTTGTAACCGAAATAAAATGATGTTAAATAATAAAATAGAGAATATGATCATTTTTCTCCAATTTTATTTTGTTCGAATTCCTTATTCTCCTCCACTTATCCAAGACAATTTCTTTTTGAAAAAGCTGTCACATACCAAAACAAGATTCGAAGCGCACGGCGGCTCAGTGGACTTTTAGTAGATGCTCCGATTCTGTTGTCGGGAAGAAAAGGACAACTAAACAGAGACGAAAGACGATTTATATGATTGCCATTACGAGTTATAGAAACAGAGAGTCAGGGGGTTTATTTATGAGACATGAGACATTTTGTTTAAGTCATGGTGACTTTTGAGTTTGTTATAATGGACATACTATTATAGCAACAAGAGTGGGACTATTATTTATTTAGTCAGAACGAATACCGCCCATGAAGCTCCTTGGATCTGGACAATTACCCGAGAACTGAGCTTGCGAGAAGTCGAATCCCGGGTTCTGCAAAAACCAACAGAGAAAGAACATGTAAAAGGAAAGTTGGTCGAAAGAGTAAAGAAAAGCATACTTGAGCTCAATACAAAGTAAATAGAAACTCATGCATACAAGCAGAAACAAAACCAATAAGACAAAGCCATTAAGGCATACATGAATCACACCCATGTGTGCAGTCTTGCCATGTTAATTTGCTCAATCCGGTTAGACTAAGGCTGAGCAATTTCATCCACCATAGCTTTACTATCACCAGCTCTATGCAGACTGTTTATTCATGAAACTGATAAAAATCCGGCTACACTATAGGTTTACTATCACCAGCTCTATGCAGACTGTTTATCCATGAACACAAAAGATTCACTACTTGAGAGAGACATAAGAAACAAAATAAGAGAGCTTGAACAAAGAAAACAATCATGGGACATGACTCATCCAAAACGATCATTTATGGCAAAGTAATCATACTTTGACATAGATTCATTCTACTCAGTAGTGGTGCCTAAGATTTGCTTTGGAGATCAATTAGAAGACCTAGAAAACAACATTTATTTTTTCAAAAGCAGAAACCATATGAAACCAAGAGGACTTTTACAGGTAGCTAACCTCTTCTTGAAACCTCTGGAGCATGAGCCGCTTCTGCTCAAGATCAGTGGCGTAAGGATCTAACTGACCCTGTCCCAGAATCGGTGATGCCCATGTTTGCCCTTTCTCCCTCTTCTGCAGGGTAATGTGCATTATATCATCCTCTGCCAAATCAAACATAACAATCCAGATTAGCAATCAGTGCCAGACTATGAACCTAAAAAAACTATGCCAGTAACTTACATACGCTGATAATATAACCCAAAATATACTGTACATTCCATCATCCCTCCATTAGTCTCAAATTTTCCACATTCCAAACTATATGTCCCACTATTTATACCAAACTCAGATCACATTTCCAGGTTCAGTTTATCCTCTCTAGCAATAGTGAACGGGTCTAAAAACAGAAACCTAACCATCAAAAACAAGCACCCAATACAGACACAAAAACAAAAAATGGAGTACCTAGAGTCCAGAACGAGCAATCAGTCTTCACAGGAGCACTAAGATCGTGCTGAAAATTGACAAAATTTAGACAATTGAATCGAGTTATATATACCACATCGAATAACTCAGATTTATGAGACAAACGGATCAAAAACATTGAAAGATAGCGAAAGAAACTGACATTGAGATAGGGAGGGTTGCCTTTGATGCCAACTTCGATATGTTTCGACTGGATTTTGCAGTGGAATGACTTTGGATGAACATTTGGCGGCAAAGTTATGTACATGTTCACTTCTTCCAGGGTTTGATCCCACTCAAATACCTTTTGACCTATAACCATCGGAAATCGAAGAACATTCAAACCAAATCTCGTGAAATGGAATCAGCTGAAATTAGAGAAATAGAGCGAGGGGATAGAGAAAGCGAGAAACCATTGTGAATGAAATCGTGTCTCTTCTCTGGCGCAAGCTTCTCCGCCATATCTAGGGTTTTCTTCTCCGTTCCCGGCGAAATCGATCACCGTTGATAGTAGTTGTTCTGGTTCCTTTTCAATTCGTCTCAACATTGGAGGACAGGCATTTATGATTCAGTCCTTTCATAATCATGTATTTTCTTTTAGGGTTCTTAGTTTTAGTTATTTACGCTTAGATCCCTTTTCTTGAGGTACACTCCGTTTCTAACTTGGAAGTCAAAACTCCATGCCGTTTTATTGAAGTTCTTCCAAGTTCCAAGAAACATTTTTTTGTTGTCGCCAAAGTAGAACACTCTTTCACAATTCCACAGAAAATTTAAAGATGAGAAGTGGGTCTATTCAATGCATAGAATACGGAGGAAAACAAAATTGAAAGAAGAGTAATGTGTAGGTCTACCACAAAACATGGTCCATTTTAAAGCCTTAAACGTAGCCAAGTGTGTTAGTTTTTTAGCTTTTCAATGTCCTTTGGGACAAGAGATACACTGTACCCATTTCCCCCTTTCAGTTTCTTCAACGTAGACAGGGTAGTTATTCAATTTTCTCATATTAAAACGTTATACGTGATCAAAGACTTTGACTTATAACAGAAGAATAATTTTGATCAATCAAAAAGTTGTTTGATAATGTAAATTATGGTCTTCCATTTCGCTAATCCAAAAACTTACTTTCTCAATTCCATTGGTCAACTTGTTTCATTTGATGAAATTCGATATGATACATGTTTGGCCACTGCATGAATCGAACGACAGTTAGATCTCAAATCGGTTTGGTTTCGGGTACATGAGTTCTAGTTATGAAAAAACAATCATCACGACTCACGAGTGTATATATAACTAGTTCATTGAATAAGTTGTCGGCTAATATTCGGTTTTGACCGGTGAGACTGTTAACTAAAATGAATACTATTAGAGTAGAGACCCACTTGAAGTGTACTATAATTTTAAAAGCCGGCCAGCAACCACGGGCCAGACTCTGCCTCTCGCAAAATCTTGACCGTCCGATTGAGAACCGGACAAAATGCTGTACACGACGGTTCCTTAAAAAACTATTGTAACAACTGTTGCTTTCGTAACACATTCCAGAACCACAAATTAAATTGATAAACACGTTAACATGAAACCCAAAACACTGTTTGACTTTAGTCTATTTTATCTTAAACAAATGTTGCTTCGTTATGCTACATCGTAGCTGTGTTCAAAGCAACTTGCTTTGGATAATTTATCATAGCCTTTAAAACAGGTAAGCATCGAGTCTTGAAACTATCCTAAAACACGTTGAATCAGTCCCACAAACTTTTTTTGTCTTTACTCTAAGCGTTTATATGAAGCTTTGATCAAAGTCCATAACTCACTAATAATCACAATGGGGTCTGAAAATGGCAGCTTGATGAGAAGAAACGAAGTAGACGAGAATGTAGCGTTAATCTTTGGCGTCACCGGGCTTGTGGGTCGAGAGATTGTTAAGACGCTATTAATGTCTAAACCAGGATGGAGAATCTACGGCGTAGCGCGTAACCCGGAGATCAATTCCATGACGAAGATGTACAACTTCATCTCCTGCGATCTGCTTAACGCATCTGAGACTAAACAGAGGTTGTCTCCATTACAAGACATCGTGAGTCACGTGTTTTGGGTCACGTGGTCTGGTGAGTTTCCATTGGATACCGACGAATGTTGCGTACAGAACAAGACGATGCTGATGAACGCTTTGGACGCGATTCTCCCAAACGCTAAGAGGTTAAAGCATTTCTCGCTTCAAACGGGGATGAAGCATTATGTGTCTTTGGTGGAAGAGACAATGGCTCGTGGAGAAGGTTCGAGTTTGTATTATTACAGCGAGGAGTGTCCAAGAAAGAGCTCTGGGAAGAATTTCTACTATGTTTTGGAGGACTTGCTGAAGGAGAAGATCACTCGTAGTTCCGTTGTTTGGTCGGTTCAAAGACCTGGTTTGCTAATGGGAAGCTCTTCAAGAACTCTGTACAACTTCATGGGAAGTCTTTGTGTTTATGGAGCGATGTGTAAGTATTTGAATCTTCCTTTTGTGTTTGGAGGAACAAGAGAATGTTGGGAAGAGAGTTACATAGATGGCTCTGATTCGAATTTAGTCGCGGAGCAGCATATATTCGCTGCAACAAGTGGGAAAGTACGCGAGAAAGGGGAAGCTTTTAACGCCATTAATGGAGTAGGGTTTACTTGGAAGGAGATTTGGCCGGAAATAGGGAAGAAACTTGGTGTACAAGTTAACGAAACAACCATGTTTGATGAAGGTTTCTGGTTTGGGAGAGAGATGGTTGAGAGAAAACATGTGTGGGATGAGATTGTTGTGAAGGAGAAGCTTGTTAGGACAGAGATTGAGGATTTGGCGAATTGGTATTTCTTGGATGCTCTGTTTAGATGTCCGTTTAAGCTTCTTGGGAAAAGAGAAAAAGTAGATAGGTTTGGGTTTAAGAGGAAATATAGAACCCTAGATTCGGTTTTGTATTGGATTGATGTGATGAGAGATGAAAAACTCATTCCTTTGTAACACATGTTGTACATTAGCAATGTAGATCACGGTATATATGTACTTGATCAATAATCCTCATGTAAGTTTTGTTTGTTTGAATAATGAGCTTTCCACAAATCCTTTTAAGCTAAATCATTAAACATAAATCCTTTGCAGTGAAATGCAATAGCTAAGTTAGATTCCAAGCAGTGGATAACCAAAATTCCAGTCAGGTTTCGTAAACGCGTCCGAACAAATGTGAATGTATTGTGACATATAATAAGATGAAGTAGTGGCAGACCATACTTGAGACAACAACAAGATGATTAGCTGGACTCAGTTTGTTTATCGATGTTATTGCATACGTAGTACAGATGAGTTTTGGCTGTCAAGATGACGTAAGAGTAAAGACATTTCATCCCATGTCTCCACTCTTCACTCAGCGAGATCAAGAATCATTCCAACAAGTAAGAGAAAACAGGGGAGAGTAAAAACTGAAGAGAAGATTCAAGATTGATCCATTCCACATACTTACTACAATTCATACTTAAGAATCACCAAAAAGGATTTCAAGAAAATGCCATACAAAAGCCGATCATGCGCCCCCAAAAGAAAAAAGAAGCAAAATTGCCGCCAAAGGCAAAACAGGGGATGCTACTAAAACAGACTCTGTACAAGAAAACCTACAAAAACAGAGTAAGTTAGTTATACATAACGACCTTCTTCACTCATATTAAGTTTTTGTCTTCTTGGTTGTTTTTGCTTGATACTTATTGACTTTTATGTTTTTGCCTTTAGAGCTAAATATGTCATCTTCATCGTCTTCATCATCGCTGCCACGCTTTTGCTTCTTTCCTTTCTTCTTGCTGTCACCATAACATATGATAATCTTCTTATCCTTCTTCTCCTCAACCATCTCTGTATTATCCTGTGGCCTCCAAATGAACAGCGACCTGCAAAACCGGATTTCGAAACCAAATCCACACCAATGAGAGATCAGTCAATAAGAAAAAGTGTCCACCAACGGTTACTATTGTAGCTGTTGGGTAATGAATCCCGAACCTTGAACTTCCTGAAGCTAAAACATCATCGCGAGGATGCAACTTGTTGACTGGAGTAATAGTTGTGATGTTTGGATCCATAACCTCTGCAACCAATTGTCCATTGCTTGCATCAATGAAATCTATTGGGTGAAGAGCAGTTCCGTTGTAGTTTTCACTGATGTAACGACCAATCACGATGAGTGACTCCGAGGTATCCTGCGGATGAACATATAACAAATGTTGAATAAAAAGGGGAATTGATGGAAAAGGAGAGGAGAAAGAGGTTAAAGTATCAAACCTTAGGGTCCCATTCAGCTTTGAATGGTGTCAAATGCCGATTGAAATCATTACTATGAACAATCTCTCGGCTTGGCAAATCTAAGTTCCCGAAGATAGAGTCCCATATTCGAATACGGTTGTCCTGACACGTCGTGAGGATTTTCGTGCCTGATGATGGAGAGAAGTAAGCAGAGTTGACTACTCGTTTGTGTGCAAGATCATGAAGAGAAGCTTTAGGTTGTAGTTTACGCATATCCCAGATTCGCGCCTGAAACCATAACCAGGAAAATCTATTAAACAAGTTCTGAAAGAATTCAGATAAACATCTAAACGAATCCAAAGTGACAGCATGATCTTGGTTTTGTTTGATAGACTTACAAAATGATCGTTCCCACAACTGAGAAGAAGCTCAGGCTGGACAGGGTTGCAGTCGAGGCCACAAACTTTGCTTCCTTGCTTGTGTATCAGAATAGGCTCACCCGTACTGTTATTGGTACGATGATCGATCCTTTTACAAAAGCAATCACGAGAAAATCAGTTTGGCACTCATTTAAAACAGTAACAAAGAGGCTAGTCTATAAACAGTTCAAGGGGATGAAATCACTTACATGTGAAGAAACCCAAAATTATCAGCAGCAAGCACTACACCTTTCTCCGAGTTTATATCCATACCGTACAGCATTTTCCAACTGTTTGCGCCCTATAAACCGATGATATGTCGTAATAAGTTAAATGAATCAGAGAAGACAAATTAGAGAAACGAGACGATGGTGTGACCTGCCATCCATCAGGGTTGAGATTCAGCAAAGTTGATGAAGTTCCAGTTTCCAGGTCAGTATAACCAATTGTTCCATCAGAGGATGCAGAATAAACCATGTCATCATTTGTGGGACTAAACCTGCAATACCAACAAAAGAAGATAAATTTGATAAAACAAAAGACATGAGCTTTTGTTTCCAGATACTATAATGCAGAAAGTAAAACCACAACATATACTGTAAGATTGAAAGCCAGATTTAAAAACTTACCGCATATTATTAACTTGAACAGAATGTATGTTTCCATACACATTCTTCTCATACACTTTTCCAAAATCCCAGACTCCAATTTGCCCTTTCTTCAGAGCATTAACCATAAGACCAACAACAGAATCGAATAAAAACAATGAGAAAATAAACGCAGAAAATTAGTTACGTATGACTTTTGTTTCATTGTAAAACCTTATCTCCAGAGAGAAGAATGTTGTTCTTTGTTGGATGGAACTCCAAACATGTAACACGTCTGCTGTGGTATCTAATAACTGCACAATGAACTTGATCCGGGATCACATATTTTGGTTTAATCTGTCCAGCAAAGGAAAAAGAGAAAAGATCCAGTCAAAAAATCTCATCAGGTATCAAAAAATGTTTGGCGCTTGAACACGTAAGGACTTACAGGAGGAATTCTCGGTTGGAGTTGGCGCTTGAACACAAAGTCAATAGGGTTCTTTGTATTCCTATGAGAAGTTGGGAGTATTCCGTGGTCAGTAACCACTCTATGAGGACAGGACATTGTGGTGTGGCCTTCAAGTGATGCAGTAGAAAGCGAAAACATTGAGTAAATTAACATTTTCTCCACTCACCATCATCAAAAAGCTCACATGTAAGCAAGAATCGATAAGAAATAGCAGGAGCTTTACCAGGCATTTTACACAAGAAGCAAGGCTTCATAGGACAATCGATATACGTTGCTCCTTTAAATCCAGCTTCATGGCCAGGCTGTTTACAAACCTATAAAACCACCATGAAACAACAACAGATACGAAACAATCAAAGCCAAACACCAAAATCCTCTGTCTCTGCATCCAAGTGAAGAATACTAATAAACAATAAAGTGAATTTCAGGCACCATTATAATGGGAACCAATACAGTGAATACTTCTAATATGTTCGAAATCAAAATCAAAAGTCATTACTTATTCCACATAAGCCTACTCAGAACTTGAAATCATAAGCCAAGTAAGAAAACTCATTAGAAAAGTTAGGGTTTTTAGAATAGCGTTACTTTGCAAACTTTCTTAATAAGCTTAACGGTAATGGGTGCTTTCCCTTTGGCTTTATTCTTCTCCAATTCAATTTTCCCTCCATTTTTAACCGCTTCATCTTCCTCCTCCGACTCCGAGAAAGGGTAATTATCTTCCTCTTCTTCTTCTTCTTCTGACGAACTTAACTCGGAATCTGTATCTCTAGCGATGACGATTTCTGGGTCCCTTTTTCTTCTGCTCCTCGTTGAACTCATTTTCGGTAAAAATCTCACGACCCGACAAAAGGAAGAGAGTACGAATCAAACAGTTTTGTTTCTTTTTGGGTTTGATACGACGCAGCGGACACAAACTAAAGCCGGTTAGGTCGATGACCGGTTTAATTATTTACGCGGATAAAAACACTTTTACTCCCATTTAGATTTACCATTATACCCCCTCCAGATCTTGTAATATGTTCCTGTAATAATGTGAGGGTATATTGGTATATAACTAACTATCTCGTGGCGGGAGAGGTTAAGACGTGGCGAATTACCGGCCGGAAGCACCATTCACGTGGCTCTCACGAGCAATACTAGTATTGGGCCTTTTTATTCAGATAAGTAATGGGCTATGGCCCAATTTTCATTTATCCCATATTTAAATTTGACTTACAAACAACATTAATTGAGGTTCTTTGCTGGTATGTTGACAAACAACATTAGTTGAAGTTCTAGGAGGAGGTTTTAATGCATTTATTTTCTTTAAGAAAAGGAAAATTAGGAGACGTGGACGAATAGGAACTCGTATAAACCACACAAAAAAGAAATAAAAAGACAGGAGCTTGGAATTTCTTAACGATAAAGTTTGTTTGTGGCGCTCAATTTCGAAAAAAACATGTCAACATCATCTTCTTCCACACCGACAAAACACGTCGTCGTTTTCAAACACTTACCAGAACCATCTGTGGAGGAAAGAAAGTTCCAACCTTCTCTGCTTATAATACAATACTTCCCCTATGCTATCAAACCTATCACAAAGCCTAGAGTAAAATCGATTCTCTTAAGATGTTATCTCTACGAGTTCCTACTCCCACTTCCTTCGATTTCCGGCGATATCAAGCCGGAGATTTAGAGCGGCGATGGCGGTTAAGTAGAGATAGCTTTCTCTCTTTCTCGCCAAAATTCGAGGAAAACAGAGGATTCCGATTCGGAGTCAAATCTTCCAAATCGGATGTTTCGTTTACGGCGGCGGAGGAAGAAGAAACTCTGCCGGAAGAGCTACATGCAGAGCTGATGCCGAAACATGTGGCGATTATAATGGACGGAAACGGAAGATGGGCGAAGAATCGTGGTCTTCAACCTTGGGATGGTCACAGAGCTGGCGTTGAAGCTTTGAAAGAGATCGTTGAGCTTTGTGGTAAATGGGGAATTCAAGTCCTTACAGTTTTCGCTTTCTCTACTGATAATTGGATTAGACCAAGAGTGAGTGACAAACCTAATTTTTAAATTTTAGGGTTTCTTTTCGAAATCTCAGATTTTGATGCGATTATGAGTTTATTCCTCTGCAGATTGAGATTGATTTCTTGTTTAGTTTATTTGAGAGATCACTCAAAACAGAATTTCAGAACTTAGCCAAGTAAGTATTGCGTATAATTTGTAATCAAGAAGTGTTTGTGATTGATTAATTATGTCTCAAAAGCTAATCTTTTATATGTAGGAACAATGTTCGGATATCGATCATTGGAGATTCCTCGAAACTTCCGAAATCTCTTTTAAGAGTGATTAACGAAGTTGAGGAAGTTACAAAGAACAACACGAGGCTTCAGCTAATCGTAGCGGTTGGTTACAGTGGGAAATACGATGTTTTACAAGCGTGTAGAGGTATCGCGAGGAGAGTGAAAGATGGCGAAATCGAAGTTGAGGAGATAGACGAGAGACTGATTGAGGAAGAATTGGAGACGAATTGTACTGAGTTTCCTTACCCGGATTTACTTATAAGAACGAGTGGTGAGCTTAGAGTGAGTAACTTCTTGTTGTGGCAATTGGCTTATACAGAGCTTTTCTTTGCTCAAGAACTTTGGCCTGATTTTGGGAGAAGCGGTTTTATCGAAGCTTTGATGTCGTTTCAGCAGAGACAACGACGCTTTGGTGGTCGTAAATCTTGATTTTCTTGCAAATGGTGTAATGAAAACTGAATATGATGTGTAATATACCTCAAGAACTATGCTTTTGAGATAGTACAGTTCCTTGTGTTGCAAGATATTTGTTTTAGTGATAAGTAACGACAAAGTAACCGCTGATTTTTATTAGCAAATTTTCAATTTACCGACATAAAGTTACAACAGCATAATGATCTCTGACTGTGGAACAAGTAGTTTGATAGAAATCTCAGATGAACATAACAGAACAGAGCGGAGCAGAGGATCAAACCCGACAGCCAAATCGTCTTTCCCGGCGCTGATACGAAACCAGGGCCTCTAGAAGCTTATCCTTATCGAAATCAGGCCAAAGGACCGGCGAGAAGAAGAGCTCTGTATAAGCAAGTTGCCACAAGAAGAAGTTACTAATCCTCTGTTCTCCACTTGTCCTAATCAATAGATCAGGACTTGGGAACTCAGTACAATTTGTCAGAAGCTCTCTTTCGATCAATGCCTCGTCTACATCTTCCTCTCGGATCAACCCTTTTTCTGATTTCTTCACAATACTCTTGCAAGCTCGCAAGATGTCTAATCTCCCGCTGTAATCTATTGCCAATATGAGATGCTTCTTCTTATAGCTTCTCGTAGCTTCCTCTATCTCTTGGACTGTTCGGAGGAGAGACTCAGGGATCTTCGTTAGGTTCCCGATAACAGAAACTCGAGTTTCCTCTCTGAAACAACAAGATTTTGGTAATCCATGAGCAGATCATTTGTCAACAAAAAAGCTCAATTGAGTTGTACTTTATACCTTTGGAAATATTGGATCTTGGACTTGAGGTAATGTTGGATCAAAGACATCAAGCACTTAACCTCAATCTTATTAATACCAACAAATCGTTAGAGTCAAGAGTTGAGTGAGAATGTAAGCTACATAGTCTGAAATATCACACCTTGTGTCTTCCCCAATTCTCTGTGGAGAAGGCAAAAGCTGAAACTGTATGAATCCCCAATTTAAAGCAAAGCTCGGAGAACTCTATAAGCCGTTTAGCTCCGGCCTCGTGGCCTTGTGACGTCAGCAATCCGGCCCGTTTGGCCCATCTCCGGTTTCCGTCCATTATCACTGCCACATGTCTTGGCATCAGCTCTCTTTGTAGCTCCTCCACTCCTACCACATAAGTTCCCTCGTCACTACACAAACACAAAACTAAAGCTACATTAGGAACGATCTAGCATTGAAACTGTGAATCTTAAGCGCATGTTGTCTATTTGACAATTTTGGAAACATTGCCAAAATCTTCTACTAAGCAAACTAGTTATAGTCTTGGTCACGCTCGTTTTCTTTGCCTTTTATATGAAACAGAGGAAATTTTCGTTTTCTTTTTTTTTTTGAACACCAAAACAGAGGAAGTATAACAATTAATTTCTCTGGCTTTAGTAGATGATTATCATTAAATAAAAAATTTCGTATGAAATGTTCACTGAATCTTATGCAATTCCATTTTCATGACTAGATTGTTTAGTTATATATGATGAAATTTTTATTCCTTAGATATGATTTGAGAAGCCAACAAACATAATGAGAAGCTTAGATTTTATGACCACTGTACATCAGGAAACTACTAAAACCTAAGTATGTTTTAGAAAAATTAGGAAACTACCGTTGCTCGTTGTCATAATCGTCTCTCGAAGATGTGATTTTGATGAATCCGAGTATTTTTGGCAAGGAAAGAGGGAACCAAAAATGGCTTGTGATGAAGAAACAAGAGATGATAAACAGAAAAAGGAGAGATAAAAGAGAAGAGAGAATAGACAACATTGTTGTGGCTTATGTTTTAATTTATTAATTTGGCTTTGCCTCGAGATATCTATTTGTTCGACTCATTGAAAGTTTCTCATATATAGAATCCAAAGACATCACCTGATCGATCAAACCTTCTTTCTCTTTTTCTACGTAAAACAGGCCGTACGTATTAAACTTGTACGTTGAGAAACTTATACTAAATCATTTTCAATGTTTAATCACTAATTAGTAGATCACTAGTATTTTTTATTCGTATGTCACCAATACGATGACATGTTATGTTTAATTTTTGATCAAAGATTCCTTAATACATCAGCTATTGATCCGTATTAGTTTATTACCAGACCCTTCCAAGAGTACTGATGTAATCGAACAAATCCAAATTTTTTTCTTTAATTGGTTAAACTAATAAATAAATAACTTGTTAAACTAAGTCGGCAACTCCACTGCACTAAATTGTTTCTAGTGTTTGTAGCTTAATTCGTTTGGTCAACAACAATGACACCCACAAATTCCTTAAAATAACATATTTTCTGTCTGTTGTTACATTTAATAATTATTAAATATATGTACGAGTTGAAAATTTTGCATCTCACTTTTAATACCATTTTTAATACTTTTACTAGAACTTATTAGATGTCTAAAGTTTAATTATTATTGTTGATCTAAAACTTAAAAAAAGTAGGTGAAAAATTGAAGTGGTATATGTTTAATACTTTTACGAGAATCCTTTATTAAATTAGGTAAAACATTTGAGTGATTCGTTTAATCTAACCTAGGGATTATCTTTGTCCAGCTCAAAGAACCCACGTTTCTTGTGTCACAAGATATTTTAATAACAGCTGATGCATACGTACGTGTAGTAGAGAAGAAAAAACGCAACACATAAAATATGTTACTTCATTGGAAATACCACATTGATCTACGAGAGACTAGACAGTATAATTATTTCTGCAAAAGTCAGATGAACATAAAGACACAGAGAGAAACAGAACAAAACAGAGGAAACATGACAGACCATAGGATCAAATGTGGATCAAAGCCGGGAGCCAAATCGTCTATCCCTGCGCTGATACGAAACCAGGGCCTCTATAAACTTCTGCTTATCGAAATCAGGCCAAAGTACAGGCGAAAAGAAAAACTCGGTATAAGCGAGCTGCCACAAGAAGAAGTTACTAATCCTCTGTTCCCCACTAGTCCTAATCAAGAGATCAGGACTTGGGAACTCGGTACACCGAGTCTGAAGCTCTCTCTCGAACAACGTCTCGTCCACGTCTTCCTCTCGGATCAAACCTTGTTCTGATTTCTTCACAATGTTCTTGCAAGCACCCAAGATGTCGAATCTCCCGCTGTAATCTATGGCCAAGATGAGATGCTTCTTCTTGTAACTCTTTGTAGCTTCCTCTAACTCGTGAACTGTTCGGAGGAGAGACTCAGGGATCTTCGCAAGATTCCCGATAACAGAAACTCGGATTTCCTTGCTGAAACAAACAAGATTATTGGTAACAAACTGAGCTATTGAGAAGCTCTACTATATCGAATAAGCTCACTCATTTATATATACCTCTGGAAAAATTGGATCTTTGACTTGAGGTAACGTTGGAACAAATACATCAAGCATTTGACTTCAATCTGAGTAATTAAGTTATTAGAGATACAAAATGGCGAAATATTTAAGGATAACTAAAACAATTCGCATGAAACTGCCACACCTTGTGTCTTCCCCAATTCTCAGTGGAGAAAGCAAAAGCTGAGACAGTATTTATCCCTAGTTTGAAGCAGAGGTCAGCGAACTCGAGAAGCCGTTTAGCTCCAGCCTCGTAGCCTTGTGACGTCAACAATCCGGTCTGTTTAGCCCATCTCCGGTTTCCGTCCATTATCACTGCCACGTGTCTCGGCATCAGCTCTCTCTGAAGCTCTTTAGGTGTCTCCTCCTCTCCGACCACATAAGTTCCCTTGTCACTACAAAAACATTTTTTAAGAAAAAGCTAAGTCATGAAAATTTTAGCGGGAACTTTCATCGAGTTTAACCAGAAAAAAGCAAGATTTTGTACATCTTCTTTTTGTTTTTCAGAGATCCTTTAGCAGGAAAGCAAGGTCGGAGACAAGGAAGTAGAAGAAGAGAGAGAAGAGATAGAAGGAACCAGAGCATAGACAACATTGTAGAGAGTGTGAAGAGTACTAGCAAGTGATTTGCATGGATCATAAAATTCATAATTGAGTTTTTATTGACTGGCTCTGGTTGTTTCTCTCGCAGTTTTGGAAACCTTGCCAAAAATTAACTTAGTTACTTTTTCACTAAACAAACACGAGTTAAGCATTGACATTTTTATTTTGCCTATTCGGTGAAACAGAGTAAGTAAAAAGATTAATAATCTCTCTGTTAAGTAGATGATGCTCAATCAATGAACTAGTCAGTATGGTTATAAATTGTGTTATCTACCATTCAAACTATTTTGTGTTGATTGAGCCAGCCGCTAAAATCTTTAAATGCATAAATTTTGTTGTATTATATAAATTGGTAAGAGACGATCTAATTATGATAGTTTCTATAGTGAATTTATTGAAAGTAAATAAATAGCATTTTTAAAACAAAGACAACAATTTAGGTCTCATGAAATTAAACAACCGTATCACTACGTACTATTGCATCAACTATGAGACATGCAAATTCTAAGTTTTAAACTCGTCGACCGAATCGCCTCTGCCTTTGCTGATACCAAGTCAAGGCCTCAAGATACTCAGCTTCGCCAAAATCAGGCCACAAAACAGTTGGAAAGTAAAGCTCAGTGTAAGCAGATTGCCATAAAAAGAAGTTACTGATCCTTTGCTCTCCGCTTGTTCTGATCAACAGGTCAGGGTTTGGGAATTCGCTACACTTTGTCAACAACTCTTTCTCCATCGCCTTCTCGTTAATGTCCTCCACTTGAATCAGCCCGTCTTTCACTTTATTTGCAAGACTTTTGCATGCTTGTAAGATATCATATCTTCCACTATAGTCTATTGCTATAATGAGATTCTTCCCTTCGTAACTCTTTGTAGCTTCCTCTACCTCTTCTATCAAACCTAGAAGCGACTCGGGGAGTTTTGTACGGTTCCCGATAACCGAGATCTTGATCTTATCACTAAAAAATAAAGGGGAAATTAGCATCAAGACATATAAGGCTTTAAAAGAGGATAAAGAAAAAAACATCTTGGAGTAGATACCTTCGGAGGTAAGGCATATCAGACGCTAAGTATTTCTCAAACAAGGCCATCAAGCACTTAACTTCATCCTGATCAAAGAAAAAGAAAAAACTGAATCAAAATGAATTATATAAAACACAAAAGTTTTCAAGGTCACAAATTTTAACCTGCGGTGAGAAGAAAATACTAATTAGTAATTAACATGCATGCAAGTTATATTCGTAAGGTCCACAATTTTTATTTTTTTTGGTTTTAGTCCATAACTTCTTGGTTACTCAAAAGCAGATTAAAACTCTTGGAACGTTTTGTGTAATCACCTCTGGTCTTTCCCAATTTTCGGTGGAGAAAGCAAAGAGTGAGATAGTGTTTGTCCCCATAGCGAAACAATCCTTAGCATTCTCCATGAGCCTTCTCGCTCCGGCCTCGTGGCCTTCCGATGTCCCGAGTCCTCGTTTTTCAGCCCAACGTCTGTTTCCGTCCAATATAACCGCCACATGCTTTGGCATTATATTTCTCCCTCGTTTCTGTTTCTCTCCCATTGTACCACTACAAATAAGTAATAAGAACAAACAAAGTTAGTATACTTTCATAATAGCAAAAGATGCATAAATACGTAGAAACTATGATTAGTAAAAACCAAACTACCGTTTCTCGTTCCTTTCTTCCTCATCATCGTATTTAGAAGCTATGATTTTGATGAATCTGAGGATATTTGTCAACGACAAAGGAACATTTAGTCGCCGAGAGATGAAGAGACCAGGGATGAGAAAAAGAGCTAGAAAAGTAAAAACAACAGAGAATAAAGACAACATATTTTTTCTGTTTTTGTCTTTTGTTTTTCAGTGTTTGTTCGAATTGGAGCGCTAGCTCGTCATGTACTTAAAGAGCTTCGGGTTCAAAGACGCACATGATGATCAATGGAACCTACTTTCTTTCTCTCACTTGCTCTCTGTCTACTCCTTGATGCTACGCAAAGACAGATCATACGTATTAAGTTTTAATAAGATCTTACGACACTTGAAAATCACTAAATGGTTTGGTCACGTGATTTTCTCATTAAACAAAGACATTTTTGTAAGTTCAGATTTTGACTTTTTCGATCAGTATAACTTGCTTGATTTTAACATTAATGTCCAAGCCAATCGCATAGACATAGTCATGCACTCATGCTCTCACGGTTTGTCTACACGTTACTAAAAAAACTGAACATAGAAATATACGGGGCTTTGGCTGTAATTAAGGCCCATGACTACACTTCAGAAGGAGGGTCATTAGCTATGATCATATTCATCCTAGTTTTTATCCAACTCAACACAATTATCAGTGTGTATAGTCTATTTATTTTATCGCACTACCCACTTTAATTATTGCTATGTACAGTGGGATCACTAAATTGTTTGTTGGGGACATTGACCTTATCCACATATTTTTTAATTGATCCATACCTCTATCTTTTATTTTACTCACCCACTTTTTATCTATTGTTTATTGATCAATGTTGAAAATCTCTTGACATGTGGAAACTCTTGAGGTGTTGTGGTTTTCCAAGATCTTTTTAACGCTCAATTCAGTAAATAAAATCATATACGATCTAGCAAAAGCAAAAGAGGAATGAACTTAAACCCGCAAAACTCCTTTAAACATTAAATTGTTTCAAACGGTTTTGTAACACATTTCTCCATTACCTTTTCTTGTTGTGTTTTGTTAATATCTTTTCAAATTGTGTAGTAGTCTTTTGTAAAAAATAGATACAAAATCACACAATACAAGTCAAAGTGAGACGGCGTGAAATACTACAGTACTATTTTACAATAACGTGGTCGCCAAATTATTATTTCCAAGTGGAAAAATCCTTTAATAGAAACTGCCGAAAAGCCCTGGTTAGGCCAAAAACCCCAGTATTGGAACAAGGGTATATCCGTCATTGCACGCATAAATTTCGGGACTTTTCTTGAAAAAGCAGCTTCGAGAATCGTAACTGATGAATCGCTAAAGAGAGGTTTATCGAGAAAAATCCAAGATTTACTAAAAAACCACTATCTCTCTGCTCTTCCTCTGTCTACATTAATGTAATTTTGATCATCGGATTGGGTGAAAGAAACATCAAACTCCTAAAAGAGAAGCCTTTAAAGTTTTTTTTTAATCAAAAACAAAAGGAAGAAAATTTTCCTTTTTGTTTTAGATGGCATGAATCATCATCATCGCTTTGCTTTCTTGATTCTCTATTTCGTTTGATGGGATTTGTTTTTCTGGGAATTTATTCATTCACCTGCTGCCATGGCTAAATTATCTTTCAAGGATTCTCTTAAAGCTCTTGAAGCCGATATTCAACACGCTAATACACTGTAAATTCCTCCATTCTCCACTTTTATTGAAATTTATCGACTTTTATTGTAAAGTCTCGATTTTTAGTTTATCTCAGCGTTCAAGTTAGTTTTTTTTTTTATTCTAGTTGTTGCTTAATTTTGTTTCCCTTTGATTGGTTTGCATGTAAGAGAATTGAATTGAAGGTTCCTTCTTGTTTGCAGTGAAAATAGATGTGATTTTTCTTTTTTTAGGTTCTGTAGTTTGATTCTCTGAGGTCCACTAGTTGAGAAAGTGATCACTGAGTTAGGCATTTATGTAGATTGGAACTGTATTTTAGTACAAGCAATGAAAGTTTAAGCTCGTAATTGATTCTTGTGATTCTTGTTCTTATCTAGTTGACTTGAAGAAGCTGCTTTAGCTGAACTAGTATTGGTCTCTACACAGATCAATGTATAGGCTGCTACTGCTAGTGTTGAAGATGCAACTTTCTTGGAATCTGAGAATGTTTCTGTGATTGTGTGTTATGGATCTTTTATATTAGTGTTAAAGTTGTGGCAGTATATTTGCTGTTTGAATATTTTAATGGTTGGAGGCTGCTTATGATGATCTTGTTGTGTTTTCGTTTTGGAAATGAATAACAGAGCTTTAGATTATCCTCGGGAGAAGGATGGAGCGCGCGTTCAGATGAGATTATCATACAGCCCGACTGCTCAATTTTTTCTTTTTCTTGTACAATGGACTGATTGTAAGCTTGCTGGTTTCCTCGGTTTACTCAGAGTTCTTATTTATATGGTACTGTCCTCTTTGTTTTACTTACTACATCCTTCTTCATACTCTTCTTTGTGATTGTTTGATTAACCTGTTGAGTTATATTTGGGTTCAGACTTATGCAGATGGGAAAACAACCATGTCGGTTTACGAAAGAAAAGCCAGTATTAGAGAGTTCCAAGGTATGCTTATATATATGGCGATGATATTATTTCTGGTAAACAAGATTGATATCGTTTAATTCTTATGAGCTTTTTAATATTTTCGTTATGTTTTAGCTGTGATATTACCATCTTTGTCACAACTACAAAGGGGTGTTACAGACATAGATGACAGCAAACAAAAAGAGGTATGCAAGATGCGATACAGAAAGAAGGATGAGAGCGAAATGTCGGAGATTGAGATCGAGAGGGAAGAAGAATGTGGAATCTGTATGGAGATGAACAGCAAGGTGGTGCTACCAAACTGTACTCATTCTTTATGCATCAAGTGTTACCGCGATTGGTAAGTTAACTTAAAAGCTTGAAACATGTTGAATGTAACGGGTTTACTGAATAAGAGTTATGTTTTTTCTTAGGCGAGGGAGATCACAGTCATGCCCGTTCTGCAGAGACAGCCTTAAAAGAGTAGATTCAGGTGATCTCTGGATGTTTTTGGACCAAAACGATACAGTGAATCTCACTGCAATCGCTAGAGAGAACCAGAAACGATTGTTTATGTACATTGAGAAGTTACCACTAGTGGTTCCAGATCAAGTGTATGCGTCTTCTCCTTACGATTTCCATGTGAGATGAAGGCGGAAAACCGGTTCTGGTAAATCTTTATCTGTATACTTGGGGAAAAGGAGGACTTGTTTTGTAAATGTATTAGAGTTAGTACAAGTAGTAGTAATCAGTCACTTTCTTCACCATTATCTTGGGAAGGTTCCACTTACTACGTGCTTTTTCTGCATTTTGCTTTGGTTTCCTTCTATCTCGTAAAGCTTCAAGAAGCTCATGTATAGTTAGCAATTTATGAACTTAAACCTCCTCATCAAGAAGAGTGTTTCACTTACAGTATAATCTACATTTGGATATCAGAAAATCTTGCAAAATTCAACTCTTTTCTTAAAAAAAAAATTGTCTAATAATTTTTCTCACAATGATTGGTTATTTACTTGGAAACTCAAATTGGTGATTGGTTATTTACTTGGAAAGTAGGTGATCAATAAATAAAAAGAAATGGGGAAAAAAGTTGGTGATCCGGTTCACTGTATAAAATCAAAAAAATAAAAGCAAACCGACCCATTGTTCGGTATAATATAACGTAACCCGGCCCACAAAATTCTGTCGTAACCAAACCGACCCATGATTCAGCCAACATAACCCGACCCGTACAATTCTATTACGCGTCTCCGGCGACTGACTATACTTGCCGTTCGGAGTTAGGGTTTTACTCCGAGAGAAAATTGAGTCAGCGATGAATCCGTTGACAAGGTGAAGAAGACGCAGAGCATTAACGCGAAAGAATTAGATCTAGGGATTTACGACGAAGCATCTTGGCACGCCAAGTACAAAGATTCAGCCTACGTTTACGTCGGAGAATTACCTTACGATCTCACGGAGGGTGACCTCCTCGCCGTTTTCTCACAGTACGTGTTTCTTCTCACATTGTTGAATTTAGTATATTATACCTAGCTAGTGGATGATTCTTAATTCTGAAATATTTGTTTGATTGAAGATATGGTGAAGTTGTTGATTTGAATCTTGTTCGAGATAAAGGAACTGGGAGATCAAAAAGATTTGCGTTTGTTGCTTATGAAGATCAGAGAAGTACTAATCTTGCTGTTGGTTAGTCTATAAAATCCTTTTGCTTTATGGATATTACTACACATTGGTTCTTGCTTCTCTTGGTTTCGATTCTTCTCTTAATTGTTAGATAATATCAATGGAGCTAAGGTGTTGGGAAGGATAATAAAAGTGGAGCATTGTGGTAAATACTTAAAGAGAGAAGAGGAAGATGAAGAGACGAAGCAGAAGAAGAGAGAAGCTCCGTGGTGTTTGCAGAGCTTTTCAGAGAAAGGAGTGTACTCGTGGAGATTCTTGCAAATTTTCTCACGATGAAAATGTAAGAAAGAACATTCTTCTCAGATATATATAACATTTGAATCAACATGCTCTTCTTATTGATTTTGTATTGATTCTTTATATGAACAGAGAGCTGCCAATACCGGGTGGGGTCACGAAGATCGTAGAAGTTCCAAGTGAGAGATCAAGTAAGTAAATACCATAATGATGTAGAGGATAAATAGGGATTGTTCATATTGATATCCAAGTGGTAATGCTCTACATTGAAGAATGGTTTCTAAGTTGTAGCTAGAATCTAATGGAAAATGTGATTTATTGACCATTAGCTTACACACCGGTGTTTTGCTCTGTATATGTCGATCTTATTTTCAGTGTTCACCTTTACATTTACAGATTGTTTAGTATAGGAAACACAGAGTTGATATGGTTTAGAATTTAGACAGGAGACCGTTTCTTGAGTTTCTTGGCTATTCCTGCAAAGTACTTGCCATGGTAATTTGCCTGCTGAATCTCCAGCTCTGTTGGCTCGCGTGATCCATCAGCTGCATAAGTCCCTGAGCCATAAGGCGAACCACCTTTCACCTCTCCCATCTCGTACATACTTTTACCGAATGTGTATCCTACCGGTACAAATATCATCCCGTGATGAGCCAGTTTTGTCACTGCCGTCAACCTGCAGATTACAAATGAATCACTTGCATGTGTTCTTCTAACATTTATGTGTTAGGAGGACTATGTTCTTACGCAGTTAGTTCTTGGCCTCCACCGTGGAAACCCGTACTCCAGAAGATTCCTGCAGGTTTCCCAGCGAGAGCCTGTGTAGTCCAGAGATCATTTGTATTGTCAAAGAAAGTCATGACCTGTGATGCCATCACTCCAAACCTAGAAGGAAAGCCAAACATGAATCCGTCGGCTTCCGCCAGTTGTTCTGGTCGAATATCCGGCACATCGTCCGGTCTTGGAACGGCCTTCACTTTCTCCAATATTTTCTCCGGTAATGTCTCTGGCACTTGCCAAAGTGTTGCTTCCACGTCTGGAACAGAGTTTACTCCCCGAAGTACCTCTCGTGCCATTGTCTCGACGTGGCCGTGCAAGGAATAGTACCTAACAGAAAAGTCCAAGAACCCAATTTTTCGTCAAAACCAAACTGGTACGAGGATTCAATCTCGTCCTGTGTGAGTCAGTAGTACAAAATCGCAGATTACTCTTGATCGGGAAATTGATCGCCAGTTGTTTAACTTGGCACTGATTAGTTTAAACTTTAAAGACTCACACAATATAAATCTTGGTGACAGCCATAGCTTAGAGCTTGAAGTTACTGACAACAAAAACTCTTTGTCCCTGAAACTAAGAACAAGATACAGTTAACTTCTAACATCTGATTATTTTCGATGATTAAAATCATGATTTCTATATCGAAGAGAAGACATTTATACGTTCCTTTGAGGATCAGCATGGTTTGTTTATCACGCCGTCACAAGCTTTGACTAAATTTAGTCGAAATGGGAATTTTACAAAAGCTGACATTATTGGATTTCCTAATTCGAAACGGCTCCAATGCATAAAGTAGGAATTCTGAGAAGTAACTAACCTTTGTGAAAAGGGCCAAGGAGGAGGAGGAGAAGAAGATACAGTTTTGATGTTCGGAGTTAGCTTCGGAGATGTTCAAGAACAATACGACTTCAGGTTTGGTGAAGATGATCTTTAAGAACTATAGATGACGTGGCAATGAGTTTGACCGACCATTTTTTTCTCTTAAATGGGCTCATTATCTTCAAGCCCAATAAAATGATTTAATCGGCTTCAATGCAAAACGTTTTTTGGGCTTGAAGATAATGAGCCCATGTCTCTCCTTTGGGATAATTTAGTCAAACAAATGATGATAAATCTCATATGATTAAAAAGTATAAATCCCATAGTATATAGTATTAAATTTAAGAAATAACTATTATGTATAGTATACACATATCGTTCATAATATTTAGGAAAAACTTTATGGTGTAGAAATATTTTAAGAAATAAATATGTAGTAGTCAAATATAACAAGATTTATAGGACAACAAATTAATAATTTCTATAATTTTTTGAAGTTTTTACGAAAAGTAGTCAAGTAAATATCTAGTAGTCAAATACCTTAAGATTCTTTTCTTATTCAGATAAATAATAAAACCAATGTCGACTAGGAATAAACAGATTTTTATCAGAAGATCTCTAAGATATTGTAAGAAATTAAATTTTGAAAAGTAAATTTTTGTATAAAAACTGTTTAGTAGTATAGAAAAATATCCTTTCATTTCATGTCAATACATCTCCACAGAAAATAAAAAGTTGCAGTAATCTTAAAAAAAAAAAAAAAGTTTTAAA
>Ga0041059_1000021_pt1 | contig 65649 bp, 46 predicted proteins | sample AraColnosormetaG_FD_56232 | JGI IMG/M metagenome (GOLD analysis project Ga0041059, IMG submission 56232) | Arabidopsis roots microbial communities from North Carolina, USA - Col MF nosort | ecosystem: Host-associated > Plants > Roots > Unclassified | place: USA: North Carolina | collected...
CCTATTGAGCTTATCAATACCCCCCCCCCCCTTCGGAACTCAGCTTGTCCCCAAGCTCTATTGCAGGAAACTGTTGCCGCAGCTCGGTAAGTACTTCCCATGACGTCTCATGAGTTGGTAAGCCTTGCCACTGAACCAACGCTTCTAACACACCTTCAGCTGAGTAACGAGTATCTAACACCTTCTCTGGCACCAATACCCATTCATCTGAAGGTCGCGTGTTCGATCCACGCTCACCGCAAATTTGTTAAGAAACAAACTCCAAACTCCTTTATTTCTTAACCAAAAGTTACAATTCATGAGAAGATGATCTAGAACATCATTTCTAGACTCATCCTCTAAATCTCACACACGAGATTGTTTACACAAATTGCATAAAGCTCTCTAAACAATGAGAGTACCTATTTATAACCAAAAAGCAGTAAAAGATAGATGCGGATATTACCTCAGAATATCTCTTTATTCTTCCTTCCTCTGACGTGTCCTCTGTCACACTTTCTGTGCTGCTTCTAATCCACCTGACTCACTAGCAGCTTCTATAACCTCTTCTCCACCTGTCCCTTCTGTAGCTTCTAGAACCTTTGTACCATTTAAATCATCAGAACTTAGTGCTTTCTTCTTCCTCACGTAAACCCTATTGAGCTTATCAGACAACGCATAGTCTGAAAAACCATACAGTATATGTTGTCGAACCCAAGATTTTGGGCCATATCACGGTTTTAAAGGCCTATTTTACTTAGTCTTACAAAAGTGATAAAAAGAGAGTTTTGAACGAACCTAAATCTTAATCATCATGATAGTTTTTGAACAATAAAATCAAAGATAGTCTTTTATTTAATGGACTTGTTCAAGACAGGGTCTTAGCCATTTGTCTTAGCAAAAACTTCTGAATTTTTCCTGTGGAAGTCTTGGGAAGTTCCTCCTGAAAGATCACTTTCCTCGGAACCATGTACTTAGGTAACTTCGTCTTACAAAACTCCCTTATCTCTCTCTCGGTCACGGGAACCGAACCATCACCATTGTTATCACACTTCAAGCTCACAAAAGCACATGGTGTCTCTCCCCACATCTTATCCGGTTTAGCCACCACCGCAGCTTCCTTCACCACCGGATTTGTATACAGAACCGTCTCAATCTCTGCGCTGCTTATATTTTCTCCTCCGCATATGATCACATCTTTTGACCGATCTTTGATCTCCAAGTAACCATCTTTGTGTATAACCCCGATGTCTCCAGAGTAGAACCACCCGTCCTCTCTCATACAAGCCGCAGTTCCTTGAGGGTCTTTGTAGTATCCCAACATGACTGAGCTGCCTCTGAAAACAATCTCTCCAACCGAAACTCCGTCGTGTTTCACACTCTTTCCTGTTTTTCGATCCCTTACATCGACTTCCGTGAATCCGAGTGTTCTTACTCCTTGCCTTGACTTCAGCCTAGCTCTCTCCAATGGATCAAGATGGTCCCACTTAGGCTTCCAAGCACATGACACAACCGGACCGCTAGTCTCTGTTAAACCGTATGAGTGGCTGACGTTGAAACCAAGTGACTCCGCTCGGGAGATAATGGTTGCTGGTGGGGGAGCTCCAGAGGTCATAACCTGATTCAAAGGTCATAAAACCGAAACAGAGAGAAATGTTCATTCATAACGTTTTCAATCACAAAAAATCTCAAAGTAAAGCTTAAATTGAATAGACAAAATTAACCGGCAGTGAACCGGTTTTCTCTTCATGTACCTGAACCGGGTTCTTGAGCGGCGTACTTAATGGATAGTTAATTAGCATGTTGAGAACCATAGGTGCAGCACACATGTGGGTCACATTGTGCTTATCGATCAAGTTGTAAATAGTCGGTGCGTCGACTCTACGCGTGCAGATGTTGGTGGCTCCAACCGCTGCGGTGCCCCAAGTGTAACCCCAACCATTGGCGTGAAACATCGGTAGAGTCCACAAGTAAACTGGCCGGTTTGGTACTGACCAATCAAGCAAGGAGCTAACAGTGAGCATGAAAATCGCTCTGTGGCTAAGTACCACTCCCTTGGGAGACGACGTCGTTCCGGAAGTATAGTTAAGAACCATTGGTTGCCATTCGGTTTGAGGACGGATCCACTTGAATCTTGAATTTCCTCTCTCCATAATTTCTTCGTACGTGTCAAGAAAATCTGATGCGGATGAAGAATCGTTCTCTTGGTCATCGTCCAGGAGGACGAGGTGAGGTTTCTCGTGTTGTGTGAATAATGAAACTGCTTCAAGGACTAAGGATATAGAACGGTGGTCGACGAAAACGAGTCTGGATTCGCTGTGACGCAGGAGGACAGAGAGTGCGTGTGCGTCTAAGCGAGGGTTGATGTTGTTTAAGATGGCTCCGGACATTGGGACAGCAAACTGAAGCTCATAGACGGACGGGACGTTGGGACCCACGACAGAGACGACTTGGCCTTGTTTAATTCCGATAGAGGAGGAAGTTAGAGCCGATGCGATACGGAGACAGCGGTTATGTGTTTCGGACCAAGTATGAACGGTGTTTGCAGTGTGGAGGATGGACGGACAGTCACCATAGACGGAAGCGGCTCGGTCTAAGAAGCCGAGGACGGTGAGTGGAGTTGAGTTTGATGGGTGTGGAAGTAAGAGTTCCATTAGTTAGCTGCAAGAAACTATAGTATCGTTATGATTTTGTGAACCACTCAATGATTTTAAACTTGTCTTCTATGAATTCTAAGAAGAGGTTCCCCTTTTAAAGTTGAGTTCTGTCTTTTTTATTCGTTGTATGGTTACATTACATATGGCCCAACAAAATTAGGTTGATAAAGTGACAAAAAAAAAATGAAAAAGTGAATTAAACAAGTAAGCTAAATTTTCATAGCTTCTTAACATATCAAAGTACAATTGGCCATGAGAGAATCTATAAAACAAGGTTAACTATAAGAAAATGTTGGTGGGCAAAAAATAAAGAGCCTAGAGACAGTTTACATAAATTTGAGATGAAAATCAACTAACAAATTAGGTCCAACTACTTCTACAGTTTTACACATAATCCAATATTAGTTTTGACCTTACCTGTCATTTATACTAAAACATATCCTAAACTGATCATTTGTAAAGCTTACTTATTTTAGTAATTTAACCAACTTAAAAGCTCTATAAGAAACAACACATTGAATCCAAACTCTTACTCAACTCATCGAAGTATGGGCTAAATTTAGGTTTAATAGTACATCGTACTTGGGACAAACAAACAAATTTAGGTTTATGTCCCAAAACTATTTAATTTCTATAGTACGGTATATTTCAAAAATCTATCATGGATTTGTTTTTGTTATAAACACATCTTAATAAGACAATCTATCATGGATTTGTTTGTTTTTGTTAATAAGACACAACTTTCAAATCTCATAAATATCAATCCTTAAGATGTGTTTATAACAAAAAAGTTACAAAGCCAACAACACATGATTTTATCAAAAATATTACTAATATGATTCTGTAAGATAAATATTAAGAACTTACCATTAATTCGCTTTTAAGATACTACATGAATTCTTAATATTTATTTTAATAAGACACAACTTTCAAAACCTCATAAATATCTATCCTTAAGATGTGTTTATAACAAAAAAAGTTACAAAGCCAACAACACATGATTTTATCAAAAATATTAATAACCCTGATTCTGGACTTCAAATCACAGTCGACCAAAATGATCTAATTTAGCAATTAAAAAGTTTACATTTTAAAAACAAAAACACAAGATCATGGCTACATATTCAAAGTTTTAGTTCAAACCATAGAAAACATAACCATGCGAATTGGTCAAACAAGTATATTTGGCCTTACGAAAGGCCCAATACTTATAGCTTAAGGCCCAATACTTAGAGCTGACGACACACATTGCAGCAAAACCGATATCGTTTTCTATATACTTCATATCTCTCTTATGAGATCACAAATATTTTAGAGAGAATGGTTGTATGAACACAAACGACGAATGAGATCGGCAAAATCTTAGTCATTGACGAAGAAGACGAAAATAAAGAAGTTAAACAAATATGTCATGGACCAGTTCATAATCACTTGGATCTTATTTACCCTCCGATTTTCCTTTCTTAGATCTTCTCTCTCTGTTTTCGTACTCATTAGCTTGCACATCAGGCGATTCTGTTTTGAAGATTTTCCTTTTTGTTCTTTGGATTGATTTAATGGTATTTCGTACAAGAAATTGACTCCGGAACTAGATATAGTCGATTTTTCTGCTTGATGCAGAAGTTATTCTGAAATTGGTTGGAGTGACACTCTGTTCTGAATAGTTCTTCATATAGTTTCTTATGAAAATAGTAGCAAGCTTGTTTGGAAACTAATCCCTTCTTAAGGGTACAACAATAATACAACACAAAATAAATGTCATTCTTTACTTCATTCTTGGAGATTCTTCTTCATATCCTCAATAACTCAAGCGAATCTTTAAGGCAGAGACTTAGCCATTTGTCTTAGAAGAAACTTCTGTATCTTTCCAGTAGAAGTCTTTGGAAGCTCCTCCTGAAAAATTACTTTCCTTGGAACCATATACTTAGGTAACCTCGTCTTACAAAACTCCCTTATTTCCCTCTCAGTCACCAACCCATTACCATTACTATCATACTTCAAGCTCACAAAAGCACACGGTGTCTCTCCCCACATCTTATCCGGTTTAGCCACCACCGCGGCTTCTTTAACTACTGGATTTGTATACAGAACCGTCTCAACCTCGGCACTACTTATGTTCTCTCCTCCGCATATGATCACATCCTTTGACCGGTCTTTAACTTCCAAGTAACCGTCTTCATGTATAACTCCTACGTCTCCGCTGTAGAACCATCCGTCCTCTCTCATACACGCTGCGGTTCCTTCAGGGTCTTTGTAGTAACCAAGCATAACCGAACCGCCTTTTAAAACGATCTCTCCAACGGAAACACCGTCGTGTTCCACACTCTTCCCGGTTCTCGGGTCCCTAACATCAACTTCCGCGAATCCGATGGTTCTTACTCCTTGTCTTGATTTCAGTCTTGCTCTTTCCAATGGATCAAGATGATCCCACTCAGCCTTCCAAGCACATGACACAACCGGGCCTCCGGTTTCCGTTAAACCGTACCCATGACCGACGTTGAAACCTAGGGTTTCTGCTCTTGAGATGATGGCTGCTGGAGGTGGAGCTCCGGCGGTCATAACCTGATTTCAGAAACACAAAACAGAGTTTATTCAAAAGTTCACCAAATGATTTTCAAATGGAAGTTTTTAATAAACCAAACCGGTATTGAACATGGATGTATTTAATAATACCTGAACCGGGTTCTTTAGCGGTTTACGAGACGGGTAGTTGGTTAGCATGTTGAGAACCATTGGTGCGGCACACATGTGAGTTACGTGATGCTTATCGATCAAGTCATAGATAGTCGGCGCGTCGACTCTACGGGTGCAGACGTTGGTGGCTCCAACCGCCGCAGTGCCCCATGTATACCCCCAACCATTGGCGTGGAACATTGGTAGAGTCCACAAGTAAACCGGCCTGTTCGGAAAATGCCAGTCAAGCAATGAGCTTACGGTTAGCATGAAAATTGCTCTGTGGCTCAACACTACTCCTTTGGGAGATGACGTTGTTCCAGAAGTATAGTTGAGAATCATAGGCTGCCACTCGGTTTGAGGACGGATCCACTTGAATCTTGAATCTCCTCTCTCCATAACTCCTTGGTATGTGTCAAGAAAATCTGATGCGGCCGAAGGAGACAAAGAACCGTCCTCTTGGTCGTCGTCTAGGAGGACAAGGTGAGGTTTCTCGTTTTGCCTCATGAACGAGACTGCTTCGAGGACTACGGAGATTGAATTGGGATCGACGAAAACGAGCTTAGATTCACTGTGACGCAGGAGGACAGAGAGTGCATGTGCGTCCAAACGAGGGTTGATGTTGTTTAAGATGGCTCCGGACATTGGGACAGCAAACTGAAGCTCGTAGACGGACGGGACGTTGGGACCTACGACGGAGACAACTTGGCCTCGGTTTATGCCGAGAGAGGAAGAAGTGAGAGCCGAGGCGATTCGAAGACAGCGGTTGTGGGTTTCGGACCAAGTGTGGACGGTGTTAGTGGTGTGGAGGATGGACGGACAGTCGCCGTAGACAGAGGCGGCTCGGTCTAAGAAGCCGAGGACGGTGAGAGGTGTTGAGTTCGAAGGGTGTGGAAGTAAGAGTTCCATACTTTGATTTTTGTTAATGTTTTGTATTGTATGGGTATGAGGTTTGTGAAAAGGTTAGGGGGTTGGATGTATTTATAAAAATCTTCAAAATGTTTTCAACTTCATGAAGGTGGTGTTGGAGTTTAGGTCATTTTGTTTTATTTTTGGTAACTATAATTGATCACTTCTGGCCCACGAAATCAGCTTGATGAAGTGAAATAAACAAATCTTCTTTAATTTCTTAACTTATCAAAATACTAAATTTGGTTAATAAATAAGAAGAAATCTCTCTCTTTTTTTCTTTTAACCAAAATTTATTGGTGAGTGACGTGAGTATATAAAAATGGAGGTGGGCAATAAATAAAGGACAAAGTTTACCAACTAGGCAACTAACAAAAGTTGGACGGACCCAACGAACTCTCTATTTTATAAAGCTTCCAAAATTGTGACGACAAGTTCTTAGTTGAACTACGGTCGAAGGAGCTAACTGAACTAATGTTTCATCGTTCCGAATATTTATTATATTCATTAGTAGAATATTTTTTTTTTTCATTCATTATAAAAAATGTTCATATGAGGTTAAGATGATAGGGAATTATATATGCATGCATGGATACATCAAATCAAACGAGTAAATTATTTATGGATAATCAATCTAAAATATTCTCGCGTGATGTTAGTTTGGTATTACACATTTGGTACTAAAAAAGAGCATCTTAAATTAAACTATTTGAAAACCTTACACATATCTTATAGCATTGATTTCTAGTGTCAACGTCCACACTCCACATGATGTTAGTTTTGCGTACGGTTATGAGTACGCATTTGTGAGGATTGGTTGAGCGACTTGTACTTTCTCATATTTATGTTTGAGTGTTGACTGTTGAGTATTGATTTTTTTTTCTTCTCCAAATAACTAAGTATATAGATATGATATGACTCATCCACGCAATATTTTCCAAATTAAAACTTTTGATCACATGAAATATTAAAACAGTTGTTCTAATTAGTTAACCATTTTTATAGTTTTATACATACGATCAATACTAATAAAAAAAATAGATCTTTAACAACCATATTTCATTGTACACTGATTAACCCTGAACCCTAAAAATACAAGATGAATAACACATCAACCCAAACTCTAGCTTAGGATATGTAAACCAACAATTTAAATTTAACTCTAAACTCTTTTAAATTATATATATCGTCCACTAGAAAACAAGATTATTTATAGAAAATTTGGTAGTTATAAAACAATTACATATACAAAGACACAACTGTACACTTGTAACCAAAATTGAATATCAAGAAGTTTGTTCTTATCATATTAATTGTCAAAAGCTGAGTGATTCTTGTGACATTGTGAGCCTGACTGTGAGTGTACACAAAAACTTTTAAACCCAAGGAGATATGAATATTGGCCGTGGATGGTAAGATGATTAAATGTAGATAAATTTTGGGTAGTTTAGAAGTTATATCCACATTTAATGAATCTCTGCATCACCCAACACATACGGATCCTTTAATTTCATATGCACAGAATCAAATGCCAACCTACTTGCCAATTTTGGCATCATGATGGTTTTCTCATTTGAGATAAAACTTTTAGGTTTTTCTTGAGTAGATAGATACTAGTACTTGTTTACCCACATGGTCTAGCTTCAGTTAAAAAGGTTACATATGTCATGTTCGAAAATTAAATACATATGTTTATCAAGTTCTGTAGCATCACATATATAATATCTTGAAGTCCCCAAAAATATTTAATAACCAGTTGTACCATGGGAACCAAGAAAAACCAATTCATGTCGGTTTAACAAGATTAGAGAATCCTAAAACGAAACAACATAAGATATTCCCAACTAAAAGCACACGACATAACCATACGAAATAAATCTTCAATTCATGATTATGGTATCAAGCATTATATACTTTGAACAAAACTGAAATAATTAGCAGATTACATTGAAACTGTTTACAAAACTTCTTCACAATGATCATACGCTAATTAAACAGTTTTTTTGCCACAAACTTCTTCACAATTTTTTTGTAATAAACAGTTTCACTATATTTTCTCTTCATCTCTTTCTTGGATTTATTTATGTTAGTGAGCTACTAATCTGATTTTGCAGAAAGAATTAAGAAACATATATACGAAGCCATTTATGAAGTTAGTTTTCATTTGCAAATTCCGTTTTGGTCTGTTAATATGGCTAGTGTTTTTTTTCTTCTTTTAAATGGGTTTGAAGGGTTTATTATATATCACGTGTAAAACAGTTGACCATAATGCTAAAAATTATGCATCATACAGAGAAACTACTAAAGAAACAAAATAGTCAAATATTCAGCTAATTATAACAGAAATCTAGTCATATCGTCACAATGATCACACGCTATACTATTTATCGCCACAACCTTTTTTCTCTCCACATGGCTTGAAATTGTCATAGATTATGTTATTTCTGACGTTTTGTGCGTTCATATAAGACTTGGATTCCCTAGAACTTTTAAGTCGAACAATTTGATAAACAAACAAAAAAAGGCAATCCTTTGGACATTTTAGCTTAAGCTGGATTGAAACTAATACACTGAAAATTGATAATCCATACATATATATCTACTAACGGCTTTAGTGAGAAGAGCCATTTCATTACCAAAATTAATAATTTATCATAGTATAAAAGCTAGACAGTTTATACATCAACACATCGGATAAGCAAAGATATACTTTACATATAGTGATTGCAATTTGCAAATAACACATCAAACATGTAAAAGGACTACACACACATGTCACATGTGTATCACCATCATTAGACATGTAAGATCATGTTCTTGAATTCTTCAAAGTCAACAAAACCATCAAGATTCTTGTCATGAACTCGAATCATTCTCCCACAATCCCAAGCCTTTGCCTCCTCCTCAAACCCTAGCCGTTCCAACACATCACGAAGCTCCTCCGCTGAAATATAACCATCTCCGTTCACATCGAACACATTAAACGCCCTCGCAATCGCTTCATCATTATCAGCAACAACATCAATATTCTTCTTAGATCCTTTGCTATCTAAAACAGCGTCGTAGTAGAACCGAAGGAACTCGTCTAAATCGAGGCTCTGTTTACCAACGATCAGTTCAAGCTCATCGGGAGTGTGTTCGGCCCAACCGAGTTTATCAAGAATCCAAAGGAGCTCGTCGAGGGTCACAAGCCCGTCTTGGTTCTTGTCGAGCGTCTTGAACATTCTTCGGAGATCGTTTGTAGTTATGAATGAACAATCCATTTGATCAGAGAAGGGTAGTTTGGATCTTTTGGTTATGTTGAGGAAATGTGTAAATCTATTTATTGAGAAATTGTGCAATCTTTATCGTCTATAAAACATATATACACGTACAGCAACATATTTATATGATTAGTGTGTACGGAAGAGATTAAAGCGGAGGAAGGTTCCCGGAAATGGGTTATGAAACGACTAATTTTATGAAAAATGATGTTTCTAGAAGAAAAGTCAATAAACATGACATTTAGCTAATTTTCTTGTGTCAACTATGACATATAGCTACTTTTATATGAAAATTTGATAGCGTATTTAATTATCATCTTTGATTTTTTTTAATATTAAGTAAAAACAGTATAAGAATGAAAAAATTAACTTGATAATATAACCGGATAATCTCATTTACTTTCTGCCATAGAAAAATGAAAAGTCTAACCTAAATCGCAATTTTGTACTAACAAAGAATAACACACCTTTGCGACATTGCAAAGCTTTCTAAACTATATTATTATACCTTGTATTTTGATAGATAAATAGTATTAATGTGCTATGGAAAAAAAAAGTTAAAAAACAGTAGATTCTAATACTCTATGTAGTAGAGTGGTGTCATCATAATCTTAGTTTGACATATGGAATGTTCGGTAACGTTCTCGAGTTCCGTGGCTAAGTCGTACGGTCCCCATTTAGTAGATATTTATCACCGGCCACATCCACATACATACCCATCCACAATTTTCCAGTGGATTTTTCCCTGTGAACAGCAAAAGCAAAACGATAATGCTTATAGTTTTCATGTGGATTAGATAAATAAGAGGAAAATTATAGCATTGTCTTTGCATCTCCAACCAAATCCTATTTCCTACCATAATTTTTTCATTTAACTATTTATACAAAAATAATGAACAAAAGCCTGAGCCCAATTTACAAAGTTGGGCCTTATTATTTATGGGCCTGAAATGAAATAATCAATTATGACCAAACACAAAAGCTCTCTTATGACTGTAGTAACTAACTGTCAATGTCTCTACAGTAGTACAGTGAGTCGGAATGTGAGCTACGGCGTGATGTTCGATGAGAGAAGTTAATTCCTTTTCTAAATTTAGGGTTTCTCTTCATCGAGATGTTTCTTTTAAATGATATTCTTCTTCTTTCAGTAATGGAATAATAGCTTCTGTACGAAAGATCTTTCTGGCATTTGTAAGTGAACCCATTCCACTCTTCTTGCATTTGTAAGTGTTTTCTAAATTTCTACTCCTGCATGCTCTAATTTGGCCCCAACGAGAATTTGTGTGTTTGAGTGGTCATTGAATCGAACTCAAATTTAGCATTTTTAGGATTTTGAGTCAATTCTAGTTTAGGATTCGTCTCTAATGTTTAATTTAGTGAAGGCTATGTCATTTTCAGGAATCTGATTGTTTTCCGTTTAAAGATGAGAACTTTGATGAATTCTGCTGCTACAATGAGAGCTGTGAAGAAGGAGTTTATTGTAATAGACTTAGATGCTGATAAAGATGAAGATGTTCGTTGTGGTAAAGTGAAAGAAGAGTATATGATGGATGCTGGCAAAACTAATCCTTCCAACATCCAACAGGTTGTTTCTGCTGTTGCTTCTGATGATGATGGTGATGATGATGATGACTGGGGTACCAAAATGGATTATCAGTATATAAAGTTGTTGGATAGTTTCAGAGAAGATGGAAGTTTAAATCTGAGTGACAATCCACTAAGGTCTATTAGGTATGAAGTAGATAATGGTGGATATGACAAGCGGGAGTTTAAAGCAGTGTTTACAAATAAGCGGAGTAGAGAAGATCGAAACACTATTCGTGTAACCAAGAAGAATGTTGAGCCAAAGCCTCCTCATGTTCAAGCAAGTACAGAGAAGGTAACAAAAGAAGCCGGTTTCAAATTAAGGCGAAGAGAGAGTCTTGTGAGTCAGAAGAGTGTTGAAGCAATGCTTATTACAAGTCATGTGAGAAGAAACTCCCAACACAATAATGGCGACGCTAGCGAGAAGGAGAATTTTGAGGATGACATTGTATTGGATGAGGTTTACAGATCTTATCTCAAACGGTTAGTGGAAAATTCGAAAAGTTCAAGAACTAATCCTGAAAAAGAGATAAAAGTAAAGTGTGAGGAGGATCATACAGTGTCTTTGTCTGATTCTGATTCTGATATTATTGTGGTTGGAGATTGTCCGTTTCTGGAAGAAGAGGATTCTCCATTTGTGCCATCAAAAAGTTATAAAGTGATTGTAAGTATAGCCTTCAATCACTTTTGCTTTTCTTTCAAGTTCCTCTTTTCTATTTCAGATTTTATGTATTAACATTGTCGTTTGTTGGAATGTTACAAGGATTTGGATGAAGAGAGCAGTGATCAACGCAATTCTTGGTTTAGGAGGGAGATAATGAATGTTCTGAAGCAGCCATACACTGTAACAGAGCTCAAGGAACTTCACAAGGAAGCATCAGTGCATGGAGTGTCATCCAGACATATAGAACTACGAGATGGAACAGAGTTTAGCTTTCCAACGAACAAAAAGAAACCTTCATATCTCGATAGGTATCCAGGTACGTTACCAGGTGGAGTGCTTTGCTTAGCTTATCTTCTTGAAACGATATCATAAAATTAATAAATTGATATGCTAAATTGAAAAGGCTTGTTTCTGATTCCATACACGAAGAAACTTCGAATTGGATCTCTTAGAATGTTAGGGAAAGTGTTGTTTCATATTAAGTTGTGGTTTGGTTTGATTCCACAGACTTCAAAAAGCAGTACCTTGACTCTTTGCGTGAAAAGGATGAGCGTAAAGCTCTGAACCTGTTGCGCGGGTTTATCTTTTATATAACGGTAAATGATCTGGTTTATCTGGTCTTTTCAATTGTTCTAAAGAGTAGAGATACTTTGTTATATATGATGCAACTGATGTTGTTGTTTCTCAGAATGTGGTTCGTGATGATGCATTCAAACCGTGGCTCGATCAAGAATGTTTGAAGATCAGATGTGTCTGACAAAAGAGTATCAGCACTTGGAGTTCTGACAGAAGACTACTAATTAGGAGATGTAAGACCTTTGTTTCATGAAATAAGTTTGGACAAGATTTGCATTTGTGTAAAATTAGCCTCACCATTGTGTAGTAGTTCATGACTCAAGACTGGCCCAGTGGCTTCAGGTTCTATGATGTGATTATCTCTTCCATGTCCTTAAGTGCATTGTAGAGAGCTTCCAAGCGGACTTATTAGAAGGAACAACAAAAACAATTAATCCAATTTAAGACCTTTGACCCAACAACTCAATCAAACCTTCTCAGTAAGTTAGAGGATGTTGAAGTCTTAAATCGACAACTCTCAAATTAACCCTCTATAATTGATTAGGGGGAAAAAGGGAAAACAGAGGATTAGAGGAATATTGATTACAAAATCTTGGAATTAGTTGATAAAACGAATCAGACCCACACAAATCAATTCTCGCCAAGAAGATTGTTATTAATTTAGACAAGGAAAAGTGACTTACCATTACGTTTCCAGATATCAAATTTAATCACACGACCTGTTACATCCAAAGTAGCAAAAGTAAAACCAAAGACAACACATAGAACCCAGATGAGGCAGAACCAATACGGAATAACCATCCTCCACCTCCTCTTCCTCCGTGACCACCACCATATCCTCCTCACCGCCAACACTGCCGCTGTATCCTCCTTCGCCTCTGCCGCCACGACCACCACCTCTTGAGTAACCGCCAACACTGCCGCTGTATCCTCCTTCGCCTCTACCGCCACGACCACCTCCTCTTGAGTAACCACCACCAACTCCATAGCCACAACCACCTTCTCCTGAGTAACCGCCACCACTGCTGCTGTATCCTCACTACCTCTACCACTTCCTCGTAACTGAGCCATTATCACAGTGATGCTGCGACCATCGAGCTCTTGTCCAGCCAATCCCTCGATCACATCCTTCATGGATTTCTCATCCTTGAATGTGACGAATCTGAATCCCCTTGAGCTTACCTTTGTACTCACCAAAACAAACTGATGCTTCTTACTGCATCAGAGCTACTGGTGTGATTAGATTGTATATTGAGATTAGTGATTCACTGTCACTGGAGATAGATTGCACGGTGGCTGGATCATTGTCATCACCGGCTTCATACTCAGCAGTGCCAAGGGTTATAAAATCGAGGCTTTCCATTCCAAAAACTTCACTGTCAGTAGAACGCCTATTGAATACCATTGGCTCAGACTCGGAAAGGATGTTGTGAAGTGAACTAAAGTAACGCCTACGGGCATTTTTCTGTGATGGTTCGTTTGTTCTTTTTCTCTTTCTTCCTTTGCTTTGGTTCTTGGGGTGGTGGAGCTTGCATTTCAATCCTTGAGAGCATGATCCAGTGGCTTCGAAAACCGGGCAGTTGTAGGAATGCTTCTTCCGACACTGTGACCATTATGTAGAGACAATCCGCAATCTTCATCATGTGTTTGCGAATTGAGATGGAGAAAAAAAATGTATGACATAAAGCCAGAGAGGGATCTCTTTCCCTTATACTCCTTATGGTATTAGTATACTTAATATGCTACTGAAGTAATCAAAAGAATTAGATAGGATCAAGGGCACTAAGAGAGTCACTAGCAGTGCAAAGGAAAGGTGGATATGCATGTCAACACGTATTAGATGCCAATTTTAAGTGGAATCCTTACCTCGTCTCCTTCGGAACAGTATCCCTTTAAAAACCCATCACATATAGGGGCGATCGGATTGACATGCACATGCCTATATGGACATGCCTCATTGTTGCATAGGCCTGCATTATAGGTATTAGTATTGTGAGTAGCCGCAATGGGATCTTAGTACAGTGGAAATTCTTACCTTGCAGATAATAAGAACAATCAGGCATCCTTTCTGGAATGACCTGTGGAAGAAATAAGTTATCCAGTTAGAGATTTCTGTAAGTACAATTATGCAGCAATGACTTAGTAGGAAAACCTTGTGAGTCAATTTGCAATTTGCATTTGCACACAATCCATTCAAAAATTTGGTGCAAACAGCAATTTTCGAGGGATCATGAACATAGGGACATTTTCCGTCATCTTTGTTGCATTTCCCAAATCTTGTGAAAAACTGGCAGTACTTCTTCTTTTTAGCCAACCGCAACCGGGCATTGTGCAGGCTCCATCTGACTTTCTCATTTGCCAACACACGAGTTCGTTTCTTTGGATCTCTGACAAGCTGGTTACCATTCCCGAACCGAACATATCTGCAAAAATAGATTCAAATGTTCAATTGAGGCTCCAGAATGTGGAGTATATAAATAGATAAAATGCATTGAGAATTACGTACTCTTCATTGCCGATCACCAATCTCTTTGGGATAAACGGTCTTTTCACACCCTTTCCATTTTCAGAAGGTCCAGAGCACGGTGAATCAACATCTAACAAAAATTTATGTTTAAGCTAATGAGAGATACACAAGGGTAAGACTTATACAACGAGAGAGTTCTCAAATCCGATCAAAACATTTTGTTGAGAATCATCAATCACCTAGAGGGTGTGACCAGTATATAACACGTGTGTGTGTGTGTGTCTGTCAGTTTTCGTATATTCATTTCACATCAACGATATCAAACTATAGCATTCATGAGTTTTTAACTTAAGAATATCCTACCAGATATTCTCTGAAGAGTTCGTCTTGAAGAGTCCATTTTATAACGAAGGGAACCAAACCTGAAAACGCGCTCCCCTGAAAACCAGAAATCAATTATAAAAAACTTGAGGTTTGCTGGAAACAGAGTCATCCGGCCATCTCAAAAATGGCAAGAAAATAAATTCAAAAGAAGGGAACCAAATAGGTCATGGATATCGTGAACCAACTTACGTGCCAGATGGTTTCTGCTCGCCGTACTAGTATTATTTTGTCCAGATTGCTTTTCACTTTCTTTCTTTGAGTATGCAGCCACAGCCAATGTGGCCTCCTGTACAAATATGAAAAAGATACATTTATTGTCGACACCACATTCAATAGTCCTAAAGGAGCAATTATTTATAGACTTAGGCCAAAGACACTGAGGAAACTAACCTCATTAGCTTTTCTCGAGTCTCTCTCAATGGACTTGGACCATTTTAAATGCGACCCACCAACACTTAATACCTTAGATTTTCTGAGGGAATACCCATTAGTTGATCTTGTGTAAATTGTGTGTCTCTTCCTCATCATTGACAACTTTCGGCTGAAGATAGAATGGCCCTGTTATCATGTTTGCAAACACAAAAAAAAAGGTTGCAGCCCAAGGAAAATGAGCACCTTTAGATGCTAACATACCTAATGTTGAGAGAAGAACCATTTCGGAAAGCAGACACTGAGTTCATTAATCTTCTCCAGTACGTCACTCTTTTCCAGGGAACAAGTTGCGGCACAATATTCTGATTTCGCATGTGAGCTATGGGCATTCTTGGCTGCGGATCATTTTGCGTCCAAACCAGAGAAAACTTTGATTGCTTAAATGGTCGCATGACAGCTGCCAATCAAAAAGAAGGCGAGTAACTTCATATCTTGCTTTTGTTATGGTTAAAAAAATGCAAGAAAAAAAACAAGTATACATAGAAAGGGATTCTGATATGCATGTTACTGTAGGAAAACACTAGATAGTTTATTCTCAAAAAAAAAAAAAANGACTAAGCCAAAGCAAACAAATTATTCCTTTTCCTTTTCAGCGAATAAACCATCCACTGTTTATCCAAATGAACAGTCCTGATAAGATGCTCAACAAGCGCTAACAGATATTTACTTTGCTTTACATACCAGAGTCAGAGAATGCTGAGCTAGATGGTCTTTCCGAAACCATGTTTGCAGCTGATCGTGTATCTAATGCATCATCAGGCAAGGAAATTGACTGATTGCAACGGCTCTCTGAATTCCTTACTAGCTGATTTTTACTTCGCTTAAAGTACCCATCAGAGGAAGGAATCTGGTTCTGACTTACATCATGAATATCTGAAGCTGCAACCAACTGATTTGCCTTTCTCTTGACATATACCATTCTCTTCAAATTTGAAGAATCCAAGTCAGACGGATTTCTCTTCTGCTGGCAATCTGAAGCATAACCCGTCTGAATCAGTGTATCAGATGTCTTCAATGTGTCCCCACCAGAATGTGGAAAATTAGCTTCTCCAGATGTAGCAGAATCCATGATAGACTCAGGTAAACCAGTGGTGAGATGATCCGTGCTGTAAGATAAAGCACATTTTCCTGATGAAGTAGCGATGGCATTTGATAGTTTGGAAGTGCTGCTGTCTGAGGGAGGCTTTGACTGCCTCTCAAGAGTAGCTATTTCCCCTGTTTTAACAAGTGAAGAAGCATTATCTACATCAACCATATTGGAAGATCCCGTGCTTTTGTCTTCCACAGTGAAATGGTTCAACTGGATAGCAGATGGAGGTATTCCAAGGGCAGCACCAGGAGAACCATGTGAGGGTTTTCGAAGAAGACTATTCCCTTTACGTACGTAACTATTATTAGATTGGGCAGTCACTTTGGGAAACTTCTGTTGTGTAGACAACGTAGACGACAAAGGCTTGGCAGCTACAAAAGAAGAGGGAGAAGCATCGGACTTTCGATGCCAAGTGTGACGCTTTGTGATATGAATTGGAGGGTTAGCATCTTTCTTAGTGTCAGACACATAAGGCAGGGAACTGGGATAACTTTTCTGAGTAGAGTAATTGGGTTTCTTTTTCCTCTTTTCTATTTCATACTTAGAATTCATAGATGTCTTACTTTGGGGATCCCGGTGTGGTACAGAGACTACATGCTCTTTAACATGGGTCAAAGCAAATTTAACATCTGCATGTGAGTATGATCTGGACACACGAACACCTGAACCACCAGGAATTTCAGTTCCAGAAACTTGTCCATCAGATGACACTGCTTCGCCATCAAATGTATCAGTCTTAGCAATGTTCCGTAAGTCTTTTTCTTGAGAGCCCACATCAGAAGTTATATCAGTCAGTTTCGCTATTGGATCACCCATTGGCTTCATAACTAAATCACAATGCGCCGAAGAACCTGGCTGGGTTAACTCATGGGAGGTCATAATTTGCTCTTGTAAAGTATCTAAAAGACTATCTCCATTTTGACTCTCTTTAACTCTGTTGGTTTCATCAACCATATTAGCAACATGAATTTCACTCCGTAACTGCCTGAAGCTCAGCCTTTGTGAGTTTGATAAAGAATTACATGGAAACACTGAATCCCTACTACCAGCAACAATATCAGTTTCCGGAGTTCTGTGCTCAGAAGTTCCACCAGAAGACTCTATTTTCTCTATAGATTTGCTAGTTTCATCAACCATAGAAGCAACATGAATTTCACTCCGTAACGGTCTGGACAGCCTAGGCGAGCTGGATAGAGAATCACATGGAAACACTGAATCCCTCCTAACAGCAACAATACCACCAGAAGGCTTGGATTTCTCTTCACCTTTGCTAGTTTCATCAACCACAGCCGAAACATGAACTTCACTCCGTATCCGCCTTCGTGAGCTGGATAAAGAATCACATAAAAACAGAGAGTCCCCCCCACTACCAGCAGTAATATTAGTTACCGGAGTTCTGTACTTAGAAGTTCCTCCAGGAAGCTTTGCTTTCTCTTCATGAGTTTCTACCTCAACGCTTTCAGTACAATTATCTTCCTTATGCTTGATGCCATCTTGAGAATTACTGTAGTTAGCTTTAACAGATATTTTGTTTTGTATCTCCTCATTCACTGCCACCAATGGCGAAATATGACAAGGACTAACAGAATTATCAGATACTAAGCAAGAACTGACCTTTGAAGAATCCTTTTCAAGATTTTTATCTATAGAGAGACTCCGGACAGAACCAATGGCACCAGATGATCCATATCCAAAACGATCTTCAGGAGACAACTTACATACTGTTGTACATGGTTGAATTTCGTGGAGACCAGATTCAGTATCAGTAACTGTTTCATTACCAGACATGCCATTAATTCCAATTGCAAGAGTTGTTTCAGTTACGAACGCAGACAAGCTAGGTAATTTATCACAAAATATGGCAGATCTTTGGCTAACATCTTGCTCAACAAGACTCTCTCTCGCACAATCAGTAAGATCTTTGCTAAGAGAAACATTTGGCTCCAATAAACAAGTTTTCAAACCTCTACTATCAGAACCACTATCTACACAAGGAATTTCTGCAGGATGATAAGATTTCAAAATCAGCTCCTCATCAGGGACAAGTCTCTCGGTGCTTACATTTTCCATACACCCCTCAGATGGCACTGCCATAGCTAAATCAGATTCATCACTATGCGAACAGCCACCAGTCCTCTCCACAGACAGCACATTTGATGATCCCTTTACTCCAACCTTTGTCAGAGATGAAGAAGTGTCGTTTACACAAGTCTGTTTACCTTCTTCACTGTCCATATTGTCAGCCGTTTCTGCAGCAACATTAAGAGGCGTAGTTTCCATGTATCCTTTTCCGCTAACATTCTCAACCGGTGCATTGACTGTGTTTTTGCAGTGAGGAAGATTTTTACTTTCCATCTGGAAAACTACACTCTTATCAGGTGACGTGACCATAGGATTCATATATGTCCCAACGGTAAAACTGTTAGCATTAGCAAGATCCCCTGACGCACTATTATTTGAATTAGCAAGATCCAATGAAACATTAGCAATGTCCAGAGAGGCAGGGGAATCCAGACCCATGGGGCGACCCCTAGAGGAGTCATTTTCAGGAGACAAGGAATCTACATTCTTATCAATCCTCTTGTTGTCATCTTCAATACCACCGATATCTGACTTCGCCAACACCTTATCACCAGGGTCTTCTCTATTAAAATAGATGGAAGCATCTAGATATGGCTTCTGAAAATCCTTTCCTCCATAACCCAAAGATCCATCAGATGAATTAATGGATTTTCTTTCTTCAAACCCAGTATTTACTTCCATCATTGGTATATTCCTTGATGGTATACAATCCATGTCCTCATCACAATCCATATCCTCATCACAATCCATGTCCTCAGAACACCCAGAAAGATCAGCGACGGTTGGCCATGATACAGGTAACTTACCAGGAGACGTATTGATTGTTGTCTTTGTCTTCAGGATTTCATCCATCTCCATGACCTTCGGCAAAAGCGCTTCGCCTGCATTACAATCAGTGCTCGTTCTGTCCAACACATCTTCATGAGACTTCAGTGTACTTTGATTTCCATCAATAACACCTTCCTCAGTGGAGCAAGCCTCCGTATTGATACCATGTTTGACATTAATGTCATCCTTGGCCTCTATCAAAGTCTCACAAAAACTAGAGATCTTTTCTGTATCATGAGTTGAAGCTTCAGGACCTGAATCGGTAAGTTTGACTTTGCTGTCCTGAACGACACCATTAACAAATCGTACCTTGTTTAGCTTACCACCAGAATCACTGGAAGACGGGGTTGAGTGACTGTCAGGTTCTTTTTCATTTTTAGATGCAGTAGTTTGCCTTGTAGACCGTCTGAAGCCCTCAGAAACCGAAATCTCATCTGACAAATGGGTTCCCAGCTTTCCATTTCTTTCAGTTACTGAAACTTTCTCATTTTTATCAGAAAGCAAAGCTCTTCTAGCTTTAATAGACCTAGGTGTCACAGACGCACCCGAACGGATGCCTGCACTTGTAGGTGATGCTACGGGCTTAGCTACCAGAACATTCGATTTAAATGATATATCAAGATCCACTGGACTTCTCCCCCTTTGCTTCTCCACCAGTCCACGATCAGAATGACCCAAGTGTTCCTTACCCCTATATGAGTTAGAGTTAAACCTTTTCCCATTACCATTATGATGATTATGTTGCCGAGACCATTCATTCTCTCTACTGTTTTTATAGGATCTTGGAGTTTCAAGCCTTAGCAGAGCACTCTTCTTCTGAACTTGTTTCCTAGGTGTTCGATTCAACTCATTGCTCGCCTCTCTCCTTCCACGATCAAAATATTGTTCAATCTCAGAATGATAGTAATCATCCTTTTTCTCGGGATAGAGAGTCCTCCCTTCATTACGTGTTTCTCTAGCCCCTTCACGGCTTGCTGATGACCTAGTCACATCTCGACTTACTGTAAGACCATATCTGTCACTGCCATAACCAACACTAGAGGATAAAACCCTATTTCCATCACCTAAACCCCTAACATATCTATCGGATTCTGATTTTAACTGACCACGGGCTTGATAATTCCCCTCTGTTCTAGTGACTCCAGATTCTTTTCTAGCATATCCAAGACTACGAAACTCATCTCTAGACCTAGAACTACCATCTAAACCACGATTAACACCCGACGAGTTACGGCTGTAGTCATACTGATAGTTACGGCTTGGACCATCATCCACTCGGCTTCGACCCGGACCTGAATCCACTGTCCATGAATCAAGCCGCTTTTCATTGAACCCAACCCAATCAGACTGAGATTCCGTACATTGAATACTCGATGTCAACGGCTGTGATATTCTTTGAGGCTCATAACTAACCTGCTGAGGAATGTATTGAGGATGCTGCTGCTGCTGCTGAAGCGATAGTGGCTGATGCTGTTGCTGGAGCGGTGGCGGATGCTGGTAGTAGTTTGAAGTCGGCTGATTAACCACCGTATTGGGCGGAAGATCTTGGCGATGATGAGAGTATTGATGGAGGTAATCTTGACGTTGACCATTGCTCTGAGTTGATCGACCATATAAATTAGGGCTTTCGGGATGAGATTGACGAGGAGGAGGAGGAGGCGGTAACGGCGGTGGCGGCGGAAGAGGAGCAGAGGGAGGATGAAGATGAGGAGAGTAAGGAGAATTCCATGGATCGTAGGTAGGATTGTAATGAGAAGAATCCATGGCTGATTTGGATTTTAGCCTTGAGAAATTTTAGATCTTTTGAACCACAGCGTCGTCTTCTTCTTATTCTTCGTCTTCTGATGAAAACGCACGCAACACGAAAACGGCGATAAAAATAGTATAATACACACGAATCAATTTAGTTCTCGAATCGTTCCGATTTTCGGTAACCGGTTTTTATATCTTCTTCGTAACTCTCTCTTTTCCCTAATCTTATTGGGCCACTGCATTTATTATGGGCCGTATTGTATAAGTTTCCGTTCTTCAGCTAAAATCTGTGTCAATTGTCTAGATTCAAATCTACCAAATACACATGTTGCTGACACAAAAAAAAAATGTGGGTACATTATCAAAGAATTAGTTATCAGAAAAATTATTACATCCGGTCATGTTTCTTTCAAACTCAATCAAAGTTTGAATAGGACAAGAAAAAAATACTTATGTCATCTCTTACCACATATTATAGATTGACTCAGTCGCATATGGTTTTGTCTTCCAAATTATAGAGTTATGATAAGATTGCCAAAATCTTTAAGATTGTGATAGGCACTCTCGAATATATGTAAAATTGTATTTCAACAAGATAATGTTATTCTATTGATAACAGTGAGACACGTTCGAGCATTACAAGACAAGAAAATTCACTTTGATCCATTAGGATCAAGGAATACAAATTACATGTCTCTGATGTTCCCAAGTAAAAAACATTGCATAAAACACACGAAACCTTTGAACGCTATAACTATAACCCCTAAACCAAGGGAGGGAGGAGGGCAATAAAACCCACACAAATCCACCTCTCATCCACCACCCATGAGACCATGACAATGAAAAGAAACACATTTTCTTAAATATACACTTTACACTCACTCACACACAGGAGAACTCTTTTTTTTCACCATCTCACATTGTTGAGTATTGCAATTGTGATTTGTTGTAGTGAACAAAAATAATGGCTCAGTTGAAGCTTGATGAACGGCTTGTCCTGCCTTTAAGATACTCCTCCACGGAGATGCCTTGCTCCATGCTTCCCATGGAAAGAGAGTCATCTTCCATGTCAAGGAATGCTAGGTTTAGATGTGACTGCAGATTAGACCTCCGCAATTTCTCGTCCTTGAGTAGCATTGAATCCTCTAACGGGTTACTAACTTGTAGCTTTGCCCATTTTAGCATCTCTACGTCACCTTTAAGAAGCTCTAAGACCTGCATTTCCAAAAGACATATCGTGTTAATAACTTGTTTGATATAGTAGCCATCTCTAAAATGATGAAACTGGCAATGAAATGGAGGATTAAGAATTGACTCACCATTCCCATCGTTGGCCTAGTTTGAGGGTTATGTCTTATACAAAGAGTGGCTGCTAACGCCATCTTCTCCATCTGGTCACTATTGTTGTCATCTTGCAAACTCGAGTCCAATAGCTGTGAATATTCTTTATCATCCAGAATTGGCTTCGCCTGCAAGTGTACATGCATGTCTGTTTAGCAATAACAAAGAAAGCTTAGACATTTCAATGTAAGAACATTTTGCCGGTAGTATCCACATACCCACATAACAAGACTGTCTTGAGCCTTTGGAGATTCGCTATTAACCGGTTTTCTTCCAGAAAGAAGTTCGAGGAGTACAACGCCGTAAGCATAGACATCTATCTTATTGTTCATCTTACCATACATAAAGTACTCTGGAGCTAAGTAGCTGCAACAAGAAACGTAGAACATTTTCAAGATTGTTATCTCCTAAACAACTTTCACGCAGCATCAACATATATATATTTTTTTTCCTCACCCAAAGGTGCCTGCGACATCGGAGCAGATTATCTGAGTTGTGGATTCCGACGCCCACTTTGCAAGCCCAAAGTCAGAAAGCTGTGAACAAGATTTCTCTTTTTAGTATCTCGTGAATTTTTCCTCTTCGATGTAAACATTGGAAACTAAAAGAAACTTACTTGTGGTTCAAAATCATCAGACAATAATATGTTAGATGACTTAACATCTCTGTGAATAACAGGTTGTGGAGCATCGTTATGCAGATAGTCCAACGCTTCAGCTATTCCCACGGCCACCTTATATCTCTCGTTCCAACGAAATGCAACCAGGTCTTTTTTGTTGCCTAATCTCAATCTCAAACCTTGATTGTTAGAACCAGAACACAAGAAAATCTGCAAGTGGCTAAATGGTCAGAGGCTTACCGTGAAGATTCTCTTCAAGGCTTCCTCTTGAGAGATAATTATATACTAGTAACAGGTTATTGTTTTCAAAGCAATAACCTAAAAGGGAAATAACGTTCTTATGGTGTAAGGTTGTGATAATGTCAATCTCTGCCACAAAATCCTTCAAGACACATTCGGTTCGTTTGAGAATTTTCACTGCAACCTCTCTTCCATTTGGCAGATAACCTCTAAAAACCCGGCTGCTGCCTCCTTTTCCGATGAAATTATCTGAAAGTACATTGCTTTTCTTATTTAGACAAAAGGAAATGACAAGAGTCTTAAGAAAGTTCAAAACAAAGCGGTAGCTTAATTATGAGAAGAGAGGAACAAACCAGCACAGAAATTGGATGTCACCGACACAAGTTCCTTATACGTAAAAAACTGGCAAGATGTGGAGATCCTTGCCTGAAGACCCTCTACATTCTCTGGAAATCTACCTGAGCTATGATCAAGAGAACATTTCACGATCATAGATTCATCAGGAACAATTGCTTGCCTTTCAACGTTTGAGCTAGACAACTTATCATTTTCTTCAGATTCAGAAGAATCAAAACCAATCTGCTTTGTGTCTGAGCTTCCAACAACAGAATTGGTCCTAGCGGGCAGCTTCAGCACCCACTGCACAACTGGTATCTTTCGGAACGAAGAACTTCTCGGAGCAGAAGCTAATACATCTGAAGAAGCTACACGACAAAGCAAAGGCCAACCTGGTCTAAATTCAGGCAGTTCTTTTACCAGCATTGTAATGAATGGGGTCAAATCTTCTGGAAATTTTGCAGGAACAAGTGCCATTGCCTTGTGCAAATCAGCATTATCATCTTGATCACCATTACAGCTAGACGATCGAGATAAATTTCCAGGCGTAGGCAAGGAATTCATATCACGAACCGAGCAATTCCCAAGGCATGCATACACTAAAGACCGCCGAAGACTCTGACCATTGGAATGATCTTCCTCTGCCTCTTCCTCTTCCACCTCAGAATGGTTTACTACTTTGGTATTCTTTCTCAATGTGACAGGCATCTGAAAGAAACTAGACAAAGTGTTCCTACGAGCATCACTTTTACCTATTACAAACCAATGCCCAAGAAAGAAGAAGAGTTCAAAACCCTAATACAGACACAGAAATCATCACATACAAAAGAAACTTATAGAGAAAGGCCAAACCTTTAGAGTGATGAATGATCGATGAGGAACCATCTTTCTGAAACATGACTTTTCCATTGTCAACAGCCAGAACCCAGCAATCTTTTGCTACTTTCCTAGCTAAGTACTTAGCCACGGAGACAGATGAATGAATTGTATGGAAACGTCTGGAGATCCCAACTACAACTTTGGACGCAGAACACATTTTTGCTTCTTTAACTAGAATCTTTCGAGTAGAAGAACCCCGGGATAATTTTAGCTTCAATTCCAACTATTAAAAGCAATTCAACCATCATCAGCTAGAGCAGAGAGAATAGAGCATGAAAGTTTTCCACTTTAATAAGCATACCTGTTTCAATTTGCAGAAACCTTCATAAACTTCAAGAACAGAATCAAAGTTTTTAACAATGGAGACGAGAGAAGAGTTGTCTGCTCGGTCAACGATCTCTACACAAATCCAATAAGAGAGAGTAAACATGGAAACCCATTTCCAAAAATCGTAGCTTTAATACAGAGAAACAAAAAAGTGTTACCATTGCCGAGTACATGAAGAGCGATTACAGTATCACCCGGTTCAGCAACCTTAACCAAAGCCCAATCAAGTAGCTCATTGCTCGACTCATCGAACTTTACGCCCACCATAACAGTATGGCCTCCTCCTGTAACGACGCCGTTTTCCGTCATCTCTCTCTCTATCACTCTCTTATCTTATCACTTCCCAGTTTCCTCAAACTGTTTTGTCTGAATTTCAGGTGAATACGTTGTAGTGTGATGATTCCACGAGGCACAAAATCATCGCAACGCTCACAAAAGTGAATCTCTATTCTCTCTCACTCTCTGGTTTTGCAGCTTCTGAGAAAGAGAGAAGAGTAAGAATGGAGGAGCAGACATATGAGAATTTTCATTTCGTTGCCATTTAGATAAATAAAATACATAATTTAATATTTAGTCTTCACAGTACACTCTCTCATTAATTATCAACCTAACAAATAACAAATTATAAAAAATATATATAGATATATCTTTTCTTTTTTTTGCTCATTTTAATTAATTTAAAAATATTTCAGATACATTCATGAAATTAACTTTATTTATTCCCTATTGTAGATTATTTTATACAAAAAAAAAATATATGCAACACAAACATTTTCTTTTATCTGAATTTATGTTACATAATTAACTTAAGAGATTGGTACCATACCAAACAGTAGAAGAAGAAATCTACGTATTAAATACGGGGAATATGGTCCACCGTTATCGATTAATAGAATGTTGTGCCATGTATAAAAGTACCATAAATGAGGTTCCGGCAATGAGATAACAAATTATCATAATTATGTGATTTTATTCCTTTGTTTTTATATGAATCATTCCTTGTCCATTGTGTATGTATTTTAATAGGTAGATTGACAAATCAAAGATGCTTATTAGAAATGTAGCCCACCAAAACCATACTTACTTACAAATTCAACGGTTGATGCACATACCTTATCGTTATTTTTATTCCATTTGACTATTCTTTCTCACGTCAATCTTCTTTATTTTATCGTGCAATTCATTTTATCGTGCACATGTTTTTGTTTCTTCGACTCAATTGAATTGTTTTAAGATTTGATCATTTCCTTCTCTACCTTGTTGGTTTGGCATATGTCAAATCGATCGTTCTGACCATTCTATCGCAATTTTCATTCCATAATATTGAACACAATCGTGTTTTACAACTATTCTTAATTTCTTATATACCTAACGAATTCCATATCACCGAACTGTTGGTGCATTTATTTTGTTTTACGTGTCATTCTAAGTGATTCATGTAATTTTTCAAGTGTGGCAATAAATAAAGATATTTGTATTAAAAAACTGAATAGGGAAGTTAATGTTCGGTGGTCACAGAATGGGCCAATGGAACCAACCACACAACATGACTGCTCTGTCGGCGACTTTGACATTTGTAATCCCACTCACGTGAAAATCCAATCGACCGAACATGATACCGTACACGTGTCTTTTCCTGATGTCATCATTAATTACATCAAAAAGTTTAGAATAACAGACTACCTGTCGTTTTTAGTAGCTTCGTATAACTAAAACGACACGCCGGCTACAAGTTCTAACTAGTCCACTCAACAACAGTCAACACCATCCCAATTTCTCAAATACAAACACTTTGTTCCAATCTTGAATATGAAAATATCTCATCACAAGAATAATACAAGCCATCATAATCATCAATTGAAAACTTGAATTAAACACCTCAAAACTTGCAAATAAGCTAGCTTCTCTAGTCATTGAATGTTAGTCCATCAAACTATTGCATCTACACACTTTTTTCTAGAGGCCCATATTCATCTAATAACACATCCATCTCTGCTGCTAGTGCAGTACCTGAGGTCACCAAAATTGTATACCCTCCACCATATCATCGATTTAGATCATCTGCTCTCGTTTTCCATCTCAGGAAGAAAGTTATGCTGACTTGTCGTTTGGTGTCTCTCGAGTTCTTCTAGAACCAATTTGAGACACTGAAGTCTCGTAGCTTCCTGAGATGTTTCTCCATGTCTTCTCTAGTCTTGGTCCACTCTTCTCTTTCTATTACCGTTGTTGGGTCATCTCTTTCACCCTGAAAGAATGGAAATATATAGACATAGAGTGAAGATGAGTAAAGCTAGATGAAGGAATACAAATGACTGCCAGATGAAATGGATTTGGTCATTTGGAAATGGAAAGGTACCACGTGTATGATCTTAAAGGAGGTTCCATTATCTCGTATCACAAGCAAGTCATCCTTCCTATCCCTTTTTCTTCCTCCCGGAACTGTCACCTGAAACAATCTAAAACCTTAACATCGGAAAGAAGATTGTCTTCATAGCTTTGAGCTATGCACAGTATTTAAAGAACTCATAACTCAAGATATCTGATTCAGAACTAGAGGCATAAATAGCACTAATATAAACCAGCATTTCATTAGTGTTATAGCATGAAAAATATTCTATAAGAATATGTCAAAAAACCCAATTGGCTATGGTCTACGGTTGAGGTTTGTGCTCAGACTCGGAATGAGAACTTTGTTAATAATGCTTAAATAACTTGGAAGATAAGAATTAGTCATACCAGAACTCTGGCTCTGGTGATTGACTTTGTCTTGGAATCAATAACATATATCTCTTCAAGATCTAGCACAAATTCTGGATCGTTTGTCCTTCTGTTCCGGTAATGTTTTGTCAAGAAAACCTGCATAAAAAATAAACACGATGAAGACAATTTGTATCAGAAACTGTAACTACTAAACTAAGTAGTTTCGTGTTGATCTCATCCTTAATGCTTAAAAAACATATTTCCTGGTGTGGTTTCCAAAAATGTTGTCAAATCAAAACTAAGTACATCCTTGTTAATACATGTTGCTCAAGACTCCCTGCATCAAAGACCTAATGGATTTAACATCAATGTACATGGTCCAATATGTACCTTGGATATCTCCCTCTCAGATTTGTACAGTGGATCTCTGGGGGCATCAATAGGTGGTTCAGTGACATTGTAACATCCATAGTCACTCATTGCACATCGAATATACTGTACTTGTAACATCATTAAACAAGCCCTTGTTAGCACCACTCACTCATTGTAACAACTTGCTTATAAATAAACCTTACAATGTAAAACATACGCAATCATGAAGCAGCAAAGAGTACAAAACTGGCCACAGAATGAAAGGAAAGTGACTAAACAAACACCCAGCTGCTACATTCTGACTCTCTAATCATACTAAATGCTGACCATTTACGGCACTTTTTGAGATTATATGTTCAAAATTCCAGTCTATCAGTGTGAGTAGAAGTTCCAAACAATACCAAACGTGTACAGCTCTGTGTAGATAAGATTTCTTAAGTTATACAATTACTAGGTAGAGTGAAGGTATATGGGTTATACAATTACTAGGTAGAGCTCTGTGCAGATAAGATTTCTTAAGTGATACAATTACTAGGTAGAGTGGAGGTATATGGGTTCAATTAGCAATTAAGCACAATATGAAAAGCAATTATCTTGCTGAACAAAAGGAAGTCTCAGAACAACGCATAGGCATTACAAAAACAGCAACCGATAAGGATAAATGACTGACCTTTTGAGGCATCGGTGCAAGAACTCTCGGAATTGAGTAAATATCTGTATCCGGAGGAGTAACATACATCTGCAGCCACCCACACAAAACAATTTACAATTGAAGAATGAGCACAGACTCTAGAGAAATCGAAGAAATGAGCAATTAGAGTCACTGGGAATTCACACACCTCTCTGAAATCATAAACATCATTATCTGGATCAGGAGGTTTTCTGATAAAGAAATCACAGTCCATTAAGCTGAGTTTATGAAACTCATCTTCGTTTATCCGATAATCAACCACCATATCCGAATCCCATCCTTGTGTCGATATAAAACTCTTACTCTGAACAAAAGCGATATCTCCATCACCACCACCGCCTGCAGCGGCTATCGCGGCGGCCAAGGGGTCATACTCGACATCATAGTCCTTCTTGTTGTCAACTTCCTCTACCTCCTCATCATCCATATCATACTCGTCCGCTCCACCTCCATCAGCATCGACGTCATCTACTTTAACGACTATACCACGGCCGCGTCGGGATTTCAGTGTTAAAGGCGCGAAAAGACCGTCCGTTCTGAATGACGCAAATAGCCGCTGAGAGCCGGAGGGATAAGGTGGCTTCGAGGTGAATGAGAGTAGAGATAAGGAAGGAGAAGCGGCGGAAGACGCCATTGGAAGCGGATAAAGCTCACAGAGTGTTCTATCTATCTGTGGATTAGATATTTCGAGGAAAAATACAATTAAAAAAAAAAGAAAAACTATATAATATAATAATAATCCTTTTTAGTGAATAAAACAACAAAAATAAATTAGGAAATAATTAAGAGCGTCATTTTTGGTATCCCGCGCAACTTTTTCTTCTCAGTTTCAGTTTCTCTACATCGATTCATCGATTCCACTCTCTTGATTGCTGTTTAGATCAATCCGTCTCGAACCCAGGGGTTAGTATATAGTGGATCAAACTGATCCGACCCGACCCGACCCGAATTATTAATGTCGGAAGTTAATGAGATGAGTGGTGGTTCTATTGGCGGCGAATTGTTGAGAGCGTCGCCGAAGGTTTTAACGGCCGGTGATCGGAAATTACTCAAGGTGGAGCTTCGGCCAGGGGATACGACGTATGTTTCGTGGAAGAAGCTTATGAGGGATGCTGGTAAGGTCAATGGTTTATCGGCTTCGGTTCCCGACCCGCCTCCTAATGCTAACCCTAACCTTGAGTTTCGAATTGCACCGGTGAGTTTGATGTTGTAGGAATTGGTAATCGGATATATATACTTGTAGGCATTTGTGGGTTTCGTTTGCTGTTATTGGAGTAAGCATTTGTCTTGTTTCGGGGAGTTGTAATCTTTGTTAGGGTTTATAAAGGAGCTTTACTAAATTCGCAGATTTTCAGATTTATTTGTTGGGGAAAATGCTTGAAATCGATATGGTATAGGAGGAATTCTGTTGTTATTGCTCTCTGACGTCTGTGACTAGAGTTCAATAAGCAAACTCCTTAAACGGAGAAAGTCTACAACCTGATATATGATCTTTGGCTTCATTTCTAATTGCTAGCTACATTAGGCTAACTTCATCGTTATCAATGTGAATATGCCATCAATTATACTTGATCTGGAAAGGAATTTGGTTCACATAGTTGCAATGGAAACTATAGCTGTAATAGTGAAGAATATAGAGAAAGTTTTATTAATATCTATTAGTGCAAGAGAATGAAGCATATAATAGTGGATCTTCATTTAAGATGGTATAATATGCTTGCAGCTTCCTCACAATATATTCTTCTTATGCATACAATATGGGTGGTTAAAATCATTTTCAACAGCTGTATTTTCGTATATAATGTAGGGGCATCCAGTAGAGATTGAAACGAATGAACAACCTCATTCTAACCGTTTCAACGCTGTTATTGAGAAGATAGAGAGGCTCTATAAGGTATGCTACTCTTTGTTAAAACACTTTTCTTGGTAGGTTGTTATATGTTTGATTTTTCACATTCACAACATTTTTGCATACCATGCAATAGCACTGTTGCATTCACACATCTCTGAAAAGTGTATGCTTACTTCAGAGAATAAATCTCAGGGGAACGATAGCAGTGATGGGGAAGAGTTAGACGGTGCTCCTGATGATGATGAGTATGACACTGAAGATTCATTTATAGATGATGCTGAACTGGTTGGTGTTGATATCTTTCAAATATTTTTGATAGCTGAGAAATCATATCTCTGTTTTACTCTACTCCTTGCAGGATGAGTATTTCGAAGTTGATAATTCAACAGTTAAACATGATGGATTTTATGTAAATAGAGGCAAGTTGGAGCGGATGTGAGTTATCTTCCTCTTTTCATTATCTGATGTCTCTTAACTCTTTGGTGGCTTTGTCACTTTTCAATCACTCAGATCATGTTTAGAATAGGCATGTCGTAAGTTTTTGAAATAAACATATGAAATCACCTTGCTTTTCAGTTTTTCTTCCTATTTGGATATGTGTAGTCTCTCCAAATGGTAAAATATGGTTGGCAGTCTTGCTACTACTGCCTTAACTAATGTCTGTAGGGTGTTTGGTATGGGTAAAGTCCATTTTTCAACTTTTCTGGTTAAAAAACGTTCATATAGATGTAGGTTTTGCACTTTCGATAGGATAGAGTTTTTCTCATTTTGCCTAATCATGCTATATTTCATTTACAAGTTATCTAATCCCTGATTCATTTTCACAATAGGGAACCTTCAACAACATCTAACCAGCAACCCAAAAAACGGCGACGAAAAGATTCAGCAAAACCCTGTCGTGATGCAGTTGACGTATCCGATAAACACACCAAGTTGTCTATAACAGCTAGGAAAAAGGTAACATCTTTTATTGCAAATCATACTAATTTATGTCGGAGTTTGAGTCTGATAACTGATTATACGAATGGGGAAGTCCAGGATCAATCAACTGCTCCTGGGTCCTGGAAAACACAGGAGTCACCTTTGCCTTCTGGAGCGCAAGATGCAAATACTTCAGTACCTCTGGATGATGTGAAGCATTCTGATAGAGCAAATCATCAGTCTAGGAATGATACAAGTCACAAGTCAAGGGAAACTGGATCCTCTAGTGCCCTTCATCAGAAATACAGCAACAAAAGCTTACACCAACAATCTACGTCCCTGCTAGGAAAATCTCCCCCCAATGTCTTTGCAGAGGTAACAGTAGTCCGTCAGAAAGAAAACAATGGTATGCATCAGCTGGCAAATGTAACGGGAAGCAGACAATCTAGTCAAGCGTCTGTAAGTACATTCCAACTGTGTCTACAATTACATAAAATACACTCAGTAAGTTGGTTGCATTCTAAGGTCGTAGTTTTGTTTCTCCAGTTTTCATCTCGGTTCTGTGATATTTTTCTGGTCAATCTTTGCTTCCATGCATTTTTCTTACCACAAAGTTTACATCAGTCTTGCTTTATAATTCTGCAATAACCTGTCTCTACTCAGAAAAAAGATGGTTCTAATGTGAAGTCTAAAACCTCAATCCTCGAGAAAGCCATAAGGGAACTGGAGAAGGTGGTTGTGGAATGTGAGTTTTAATATTTTTCAAGTGTGACCAACTAGAATAGCATTTGGTGATTTTCAACTTACAAGAATTTATGATTTATAAGCAGCAAGGCCTCCTGCTATCACTGAAAATCAAGAAGCTGATACCTCATCCCAGGCAGTGAAGAGAAGATTGCCCAGGGATGTTAAATTGAAACTTGCTAAAGTTGCTAGGATTGCGGTACTAGAGCTTTTCCATTTGTTCTTCTCATTTTTTTGAAACTTGAAACGGTATGAGAAAAAACTAATATGCCTTTTGTGGCAGCAGGCAAGCCAGGGAAAACATTCAACAGAGTTAATCAACCGTCTTATGAGCATTGTTGGTCACCTAATCCAGCTTAGGTCTCTTAAGGTAAAATTTTCTGTCTCCTGTATCCTAGTCTTTCTGTTACTAAAGCAGACTTGTTAGGACTTTCGTCAAGGTGTTTAAATAGTTAGTCTTCTTCAGGACATTCATGTTCCAGTGAAAAACTCTTCTGTTTCAGGTACAAGCAAACAAAATATGGTTTCTTACTCTTTGTAATGCTTATTTTGCAGAGGAACTTGAAAATCATGATTGATATGGGAGATTCTGCAACCCGAGAAAAGGATACTAGGTTCAAGCAAATCAACAATGAAGTTCTTGATATGATAAAGGCCAAAGTTTCTTTGATGGAATCACAGGTTCTCTCTCTCTCTCTCTGTTCTAATCTTAAGTTGCTTGATAGGCATTTCTTTCATCCATGGCTTTTCTATCTTATTACATTCTTGGAAGTGTCATTAACTTTTATGAAATCTGGAGTTCTCTCTGATAATGGTTTTCCGTAGATCAAGCTCTTCATTCTTTTGTTTTCGATGTTCCCTGTGGGTCAATCTGCCTTTGTAGCGTATTTTCCTCCTATTAATATGTTGAGGCACCTGTGACATTTATGATATTTCTTGCACTATCATTTTATGTTCCATAGGCAATCAAACCAGAAGGTGCAACATCAGACGATTTTCAGGACTCAGTAGAAAAGCCATCTTTGAAGAAGTTTGTCATGGATGCGGCATTGGAGGATAAATTGTGTGACCTATATGACATATTTATCGACGTAATTATCATTTACCTTTATAATCTGCCATGCCAATTCTAGACATAGAATTAGAGTCAAAACGGTTTTGTTCCTGTTTTTTGGTATATTAGGGATTGGATGAAGATCAAGGTCCACAAACAAAAAAGCTATATGTCAATGTAAGCCCTTCTCCATTCCCGATTATTTTTGGTATTCTGGTTTTTTTTGTTCCAAGCTTATCTCATGTCTTAAATCACCAATTAGACCTAGCCAAAAGCTCAAGGTGGTTTGTTAGAGCTTGATGAATATTGTTTTGGAATTATTCATGCTCCAGTTGGCTGAACTCTGGCCAAATAGATTGATGGATTATCGTGGGATCAAACATGCAATTTTCCGGGCAAAGGAGAGACGAAAAGCATTGTATGGAAACCTTGCGAAAGAGATGGTAGTTAAAGAATTTTCTCAGCCCTTTACCTCTTTGCATTAAAATTTTCGCAATTTGCTTTGCTTGATTAGATTCTGCTTTGTTAAAGGATCAAACAAAGATGAAGAAGAGTATGAAGCAGTTGGTACCAAGAACAGACTGTACTGCTCAGCCCAACACCGAATTAGTGGTTCAGAGACAACACAGTGGGGAAAAAAAATTGATTGTTGATCCAAATGCAACCAGCACTTCCGTGGTCACTAGTCAAACTATGGTTGACAGATCAAATCAGCAGCAGCCTGAGAAGCTAAAGGGAATCTCAAGCTCTTGCAATCCTACAGAGGAAACAAGAGTGGTCAAGAGAAAGAACGAGGCTGTAATGGCTGAGAAACAAGTCGTTCTTGCCCTGAAGAAGCCCGAACATCCACAGACACGTGTAATCCCAGCTCCTCAGAATCTGAACATCCCACGAACAACCCCGGACCTGAACTTGCCAAGTTGACATCACGATTGACAAAGGAGCTCTTAGAAACGCCGGAGACAATAACCTCTGGCCTCTTCCTTCCTTGTATTTTGAGGTGGCACGGCATTAGTCCTGGCGATGCCGATGCTTGGTTTTTTTAGCTACAAAGCATGGTTTATAAAGTTGTCTGTATTCCAGTTTGGCTCTTATTAAGTTAGTTACTCTATTTACGTGTCCTTTTTCAAAACTCTAATGTATAAAGTTATGATTTTACGGGCAACTCTTTACTTTTGAGTAAAAAAAACAGAGCAGGTTTTAGTACTGAATTTTGGGTAACGTAGTTGAAAATTTGATTTCGGACGATAATGTAAAATTGATGAAATACATCAAAATGACTACATTAATCCTTTTGACACAATATGAATAATCAATTTTAATTAATATTATTATTACTTGTAAAACAGTATAAATATGGCTCATTATTTCACAGATTCTCAACACTCTCTCATTCTCCACAATTTACGATGGCACACCAGCTCCGTTTTGCCGCCGCAAGAGAACCCATCTCAGAAGAGTATCCGGCGGTTGCTCTTCCTCATCCACGTTGCATCTCCGTCGCGTTTCCTCCTCCGAGATTCACACCATCTCCGTCGCCTTTAACTAATTACTCATTCTTGGCCGCATTAACTCCTCAAGAACTGGAGATGCGTTTGCAAATTGCAATGGATGTCCGTAATGACTAATAACGAAGATCATGTTGCGGCTCCGTTTGAAGAGATGATCTCGAAGTTAGACCAAAGAAAGCTTCAAACGATGGCGTCATTGCTGACATCAGATCCCGATTACTTCTTGATGATCGCAAGAAACATGAACGGCTCCAAACGCATTCAGAAACTTCTCGGAAAAACAGATGACGTGGACGCTTTATTCGCCGCCGCTATCTTGCGCCGCTTCCTCCACATCATCACCGACAAGTACGCGTCGTACGTGGTGAGACGGGGGATGACAGTTTTCGATAAGAAGAAGAAAAAAGCAATGTACGAGCACATTCTCCACTACGCGAGCCACATAGCGCGTGATAAACACGGTAACCTCGCGCTCAACGACATCATAACCGACGCGGTACAGAAACAAGCTCTTTGACGTAATCGCGCACAAAGCTCTTGTACTAAGCAACGATGCTTATGGGAACTTTGTGATACAACGCGTGCTTAAACTGAATGACTTGCGTAGCAAGAACAACATCGTCGTTAGTCTACGTGGCCACTTTGTTGATCTCTCGTTTCAGAAATATGGAAGCTACGTTGTGGATGTACTTTTGGAGACGAAGGAGTCAATGGTTGTGGTGGTGGAGGAGCTTATGGAATGTGAAGGAGATATGTTGATGAGGTTGGCGAGGAATGAGTATGGGAATTTCTTGGTGTGCAAGGCACTGAGAGTCACGCAGAAGGAGATGGTTAGGACTGATCTGTTTTGGGGTTTGGTGCATAAGCTCAAGCCTTTTCACAATCTCTTGCGTTGGTCTCGTGGAAAGAACATTGCATCCATCTTAAACTCGATTCGTTAGTTCGTCTCAAAACTAGTTAACATTGTTCAGTTATTAAAATCTCTGCTGAAAGTTCTCGATTTGATGTTGTTAGCTAACTCTTTTAAGGAGGTTTACCATAACTTGTCAAAAACACAAAGAAAGGGAGAAGAGGGATTGATATACAGTATATAGAATTCTCTCTTTCGTGTTATTACTTATTAGAACAAGTTTGAAAGCTGAAGCACTCACAGTAATTTCTGTAATTAAGGACGTTTTGCCTTATGATCAAATTCTACAATAGATCACCTGAAATTTTAATACAAATCCTAAATCCATCAAGGTATGTATCAAATTGAGATTTCTGTAACTACTAGAGTTTGACCAAACAGTTTTAGTTAACCTGAATGTGTATGCCTAATTGCCTATTGCCTCATAATGCATCAAGCAATACCATCTACTAAGCGAAAATGGCTCAAGAAACAAACGTAGAGAAATCAAACATTAGGCATTAAGATTTGGGATAGATGTGCTAGAATTTTCTTTGATTGTTACGATAAAGAAACACAACCCTCCAAAACATTTTTATATGATTGCTTTTTTTAGGTCGGGTTTTTATATGATTGTTATTTCCAAGGAAAACTAAACACAAAAAATAATTATGAAACGTTTTTCGGATTGTTATTATTAGTAATAGATTAAATCTGTATTTCTAAATTTTAAATTTTATTACCAACAAATAAAATGATATGATTTCATATATCAAATTGTAAGTTTTGTGAGCAAATTTTCAAAAAGAAACTGTGGGTATTCATCAATGATAATCTATATTTGGATTATTATCATGACAAAAAAAGGTTACAGAAAAATTAAACAATTGTAGATATTGTTTTTATTTTAGATGAAACCTTCTGTCCGTATTATAATTTGCATCTCGAGGTTCTTATACGATTTGTACTGAATAAAACATATTTTTTTTGTTTTTAATCATAACTTTCCCAAAAACCATCTCTTCCATCGCTAGCTGTACCGGTTTCAATCTCAAATCCTGGGAATTGAAATTTGTTTCTCTGTCGGAGAATCATCATCGACTTCTCTGCTACTTCTCTCCGCGCTCTCCTTCGTCGTCGTCGATCTCTTCAGCTTCACCGATCTCATTTCCAATCCTGAAAAATCGATGTGGTACTGATCTACGATTGTGCTCCGTTGGTAGCCTTATGAATTAGGGTTTTTCTTACGCATCTTCGTATGTGGAGATTGGATCGTGTTCGGAAAACTTCTGGACACTGTCTTCGCTGCTAGATTTTTGGATCATCCTTTTGCGAAAATGGCAGCGCCAAGGCCGACTGGAGGCCAGGATCTGTTCGATACGTATTTCAGGAGAGCAGATTTGGATGGAGATGGTCATATTAGTGGAGCTGAGGCTGTCGCTTTCTTCCAGGGATCGAATTTGCCTAAACATGTCCTTGCTCAGGTTCTTCTTCGAAATCTGCATCTATTTTCTTCTTTTGTATGGATTATTGAGAAACGGCGGAGAATACTTGTAGTTCCTATAGGTTTTGAATTGGATCTTTGATCTATGGGATCGTTGGTTGTGAATGGGATGTATTTTGTCAAATTTGTTCTTTGCGGGGTGGTTAATAGGACCTCTCTTTTCATTTCTGGAGCTTGTAGTCAGGTTGATGTAGTTCTAATGGAGAATCCTTTTTCTAAGTGTAGAACGCTAAATGTGTTTGCTATCCACTGTACTGTTATCAGATTGGCACATATTGAGCTGGTATCAGATCAGACATTGTATTTATGTAGATATGAATAGTTTTAAGCTCTTTTGCTTTCAATTGGAGAGTAAAATTTGAATGAAAATAGCTTGTTAAATGACAGAGAAGCAACCTAGATGTGTATACTTGTCTGTACCGTGCATAAGCCAAGAATATTGCGTGCATTGAAGGAATTCTGCATATTGAATTTTAACATACGTTTCTGGACTGTAGACAACAGCTTCAGATTAGTTCGGATAGAAGCTCTTTCTGAGCGCCTATTATACAACTATTCTTTGGATTGTTAATGCTATAACTTGTTTCTGTTTTTTAATCTCTTGTAGGTATGGTCCTATGCAGATTCAAAAAAAGCCGGCTACCTTGGCCGAGCGGAGTTTTATAATGCTCTAAAGTTGGTAACAGTGGCACAAAGTAGACGAGAGTTGACTGCTGAGATAGTAAAAGCTGCAATTTATAGTCCTGCTTCAGCCAATATCCCTGCACCCAAAATAAATCTTGCTGCAACACCTTCTCCACAGCCCAGAGGAGTTTTGCCTGCTACACAAGCTCAGGGAGTTACATCAATGCCATCAGTAGCGGCTGGTGTGAGAGGGCCTCACATGGGTGGAACTGTAAGCACTAGTAACCAACAAGTAGTCCCAGGCCAACAGAACCAGTTTACTGGGATACCTCCATCTCAGACACAGCAAAACTTTCAAAGCCCGGGAATGCCAGCTGGAGGGACTAATGCACCTCGTCCTGCAAACCAACCTATGCCATCTGATTGGCTCAGCGGCAGAAGTGTTGGTCCCTCTGGGAACGTGAATTCTCAAATTCCTTCGAGTCAGAGTACATATGGTTTGACAGCACCTAATTCAACTGCCAACCATATAACAAAACCACATATAACACCTGCAGTAACAAGCTCTACAACAACCAGACCCCAAGAGTCAGCGCCTGTGCACAATCCCCAAGAATCATCTGCTACTTTCGGTTCTCGTGTATCAAATGTTCCATCCAATCAATTGGTGCCCAAGGATCCCAAGGAACTGGCTGCATCAGGAAACGGGTTTACCTCTGACTCACTTTTCGGAGATGTCTTTTCAGTTACTTCCACGCAGCCAAAACAACATCCTACGGGAAGTGCATCAACAACAGGCATCTCATCGGTTACTACTGGAACTGTCGCGGGCCCTGAGATCACACAGTCTGTAGTTAGGCAAAGTTCAATCCCACAACAGGGTTCATTGAGCCAGCATGCTGTTGGTGTTCAGACCCAGCTTACTGGAAACTCAGGGCAACCATATACTTCCTCAGGTGCGGCTTCTGGTCCACCTGGCTCTACTGTTGGAGTTGGAATTTCAGCTACCAGTCAGTTGGCCCAGCGTCCGCCCCACCCCCACTCTCAACCACAACCCCGGCCCCAGGGCCAGTCCCAACCTCCTTGGCCAAAAATGACTCCAGCTGATGTCCAGAAATATACCAAGGTTTTTGTGCAAGTTGACACTGATAGGGACGGAAAGATCACAGGGAACCAGGCTCGGAATTTGTTCTTAAGTTGGAGGCTTCCAAGAGGTAGGCTACACTTACTTTTTTGTTACTTTCTCCGTTAACAATGGTTTAGTTTCAATTTTATCTTCTTAGAATGGTGAACGGGGATTATAATTTAGTGGCACTTCTGAATATTTGTTTGGATATTGATTAACTGCCGTTTCTGGTTCATCTTGAGTATTTCATGTTTTGGTCCTCCTGTAGACTATACTATATGTGGATAGAGATTTAATGTTCCTCTAGCACAATTTGTTGAAATTTCCATGGGGAATATTGAGGAATGTTTTATGTGTCTCATGCTGGTCCTTGGTGTTACAGACGCTTTGAAGCAGGTATGGGATTTATCTGATCAAGATAATGACAGCATGCTCTCCTTGCGGGAGTTCTGTATTGCGGTCTATCTTATGGAGCGTTACAGAGAGGGCCGACCACTTCCCCCAGTGTTCCCAAGCTCTATAATACATAGTGAGAGCATGTTCACCTCTCCTGGTCAATCTGTGGCACCACATGGCAATGCATCCTGGGGACATCCTCAAGGTATTCAATTGCACATACTGTATTACTTACCTTTTTTTCCGTTACACTAGATAAATTCATATGTACCAAATATTGTAGGGTTCCAACAGCAACCACATCCTGGGGGCTTAAGGCCACCAGCTGGTCCCAAAGGAAAGCCTCCGAGGCCAGTGCCTCTGTCTCCTAGTGATGGAATGGTCCAGCCCACTCAGCCAAAGCGTAAAATGCCTGTGTTAGAAAAACCGCTGGTGGATCAACTTAGCAAAGAGGAGCAGGATTCACTCAACACGAAGTTTGAAGAAGCAACTGCTGTTGATAAAAAGGCACTCTCTGGTTTCTCTCTGATTTTCATTTGTTAATGTGGTGAATTGCATTAGTTATCGTGAGTTTTCTTTTTTCGCATTTTCTATCCGAAGATATCTTTTACCCCTTCCATATGGCATTTATATGAAATATTTGTGGATTTGCGTAGCCATAGTCAAGATTAGAAGATATTCTCTCAACTTATGATTGGCAGTGGCAGTGAATCTTAATTTCATTGGCATGGAAGAAATCACATCGCCATTGAGAACTATGAATAATTTCCTTTTCTAATCCTGTTTTGAGTTTCCTTTCTCTATCACATATCATCCGTACCTTTCCCGCATAATTGATCAGTTATCCATGCAATATTTGCTGGCGTAACTTAAAAACTTGCGTGGCTGCCTTTCATTTTTTTAATTCTTGTGTTTTGGTGTTTAGGTGGATGAACTCGAAAAAGAAATAGCTGATTCCAAGCAGAAAATTGATTTCTTCCGTGCTAAGATGCAAGAACTTGTAAGTATCTCTGCTTCTTCAGCTTGGTCTTTCCTTTTAAATTGTTTTCTGGAATGGAATCCGCTTATTTGATAACCAGAAGAAGGGAAAATTGCTCGAACTATGGTCGTATATAAGTGTGTTGTTTGATCTGGCCTTTTTTGAAGTAATCTCAAAAGTTCTAGGAATGTAGTTGTCTTCAGGTTCCTCCTACATACTATCAATCAGTTTGTTTCTCTAACCTCATCACTTTGGTTCCGTGGATTACAGGTTTTATACAAGAGCAGATGTGACAACCGGTACAATGAGATCGCAGAGAGAGTCTTGGGTGATAAACGTGAGGTATACAGTTTCTGTTATTGAGCCTCTTTTGTGATGGTATTAGAGATCTAGATTGATTAACTAACATAATCAACATGTACTCCAGCTTGAATCTCTAGCAAAAAAATACGAGGAGAAATACAAGAAGTCTGGCAATGTGGGCTCTAAATTGACTATTGAAGAGGCCACATTCCGTGATATACAGGTAGTTTAGAAGTATCATCCCAGGAACAATGCTTACTTTGAATTGTCTGCAATGTTGGATGTCTCCTTCAAAAAAAAATGATGAACCTTCCTTTAAATTGCAGGAGAAGAAAATGGAATTGTACCAGGCAATAGTCAAATTTGAAGAAGGCAAACTTGATGATAGTATAGTTAAGGTAAGCCAAACGTGCTATCTGGTTGATTGAATTTGGTTCGTAGTTGTATTTTACGGAAGGTTGTCTTGTAGGAGCGCACTGAACACATCCAGTCAGGCCTTGAGGAACTGATAAAAAATTTGAATGAGCGCTGCAAACAATATGGAGTACGTGGGAAACCCACTTCTCTGGTTGAGCTTCCTTTTGGTATAGATTTACCCCTTCTCCTCTCTGGTTAAAAATCACGTTTAGCATTATATTCCTGTGATCAGTGGCAGGAGTGGTTTACCATGTCTTTTTCTGTTTAACTTTAGGATCTAGCAATATTCTTATTTAAAATTTTGATAAAACGTTGATGCTCATTTACTAGAGGAAACTCAGTATTGTATTTTTGGCTAGTTGGCAAAAGAACTTCTACATGTACAACTGTATATATGTATTCCTTTGTTTATATTCATAAAATTTCCTCTGTTTTACAGGTTGGCAGCCTGGAATCCAGGAAGGTGCTGCTGATTGGGATGAAGATTGGGATAAGCTAGAGGACGAAGGTATACTTGCTGTTTAGATTTTGATTTTGTTGTCAGATGAGATTATTGTGGAAGCATGGCTGTAGATATAATATCGATATCTTGTGTCTTTATAATTTTTTTTTGGGTGACCTATCTTCCAAATTTGGCTATGGAATATGCAGTTGAACACTTGAAATTGACATCTTATTTTCTCTTCACTTCCAGGGTTTACCTTCGTCAAGGAGCTTACACTTGATATTCAAAATGTCATAGCCCCACCAAAGGAAAAATCATCAGCGTGGAGAAAAGAAGTTGATGTCTCTTCAAAAGAAGGTGAAGATGTTTCATTCTCAGATGCTGACTCTAAAACGGGGAAAAAGCAAAGCAGTGGTGAAGAAGATTCTGAGCAGTCAGAGGGTAAAACATCCGATGTTGATGCCAGAGATAAAAACGGATCTCTGGATGACTCTAAAGTTAGAAAGGGCATTGAAGCTGATAGTTCACCTCGAACGAAAGATACGAGGAGGTATGTTTTTTGTGCTAGACCTAATGTGTTTTGGATTGCATCCTTCTTAGCTGTTTTGAATTCATGTGTTTCCGTGAAAAGTACTGCAAATAGAGGAAAAACAGGTTCTTTTCTCCAGAGAAGAATATATCTCGGTTATTTACATTGTCTATGTTAATTTTCCAGTGAAAATGGCCATGATGATGGTGAATCTACTGCTTCTGCTGGCAAAACTGTAAATTATGACTCTCACGACGAGACAGATTCAGTTTCAAGCGTCAACCCTGACAACGGCAAGGTAAACCATTTTGAACACCCCGAAGTTTTGGGTTTGTTGCGTTTGATAATATATATATATTTCTTTAACCTTTGTATTTCGACATGAAAGAATCGTTAATTTTTACGTAACTATTTTTTGTTATGTTTTTACCAGGACAAGGATCATGGGAAGTATGACAGTGGTTTTGGATTTGGATTTGGGTTTGATGACTTCAGTATTAAGCCTATAAAAACTGGTTCGACCATTTCAAATGACTTCCTCCCTCCTAAGTTATCTATATTTGCTGATTCCGTCCCAAGCCCACCGGCAAATGCAAGCGACGTTTCCCCTACAAAACCTTCTTTGTTTGCTGATTCAGTTCCGAGCACTCCAGCGACGAACAATGCCTCTTACCCAGGCCAGAAATCATTTTTTGATGACTCGGTCCCGAGCACTCCTGCTTATCCAGGCAACTTGTTTGCTGAGAAGAAATCCTTCTTTGACGACTCTGTCCCGAGCACCCCTGCTTATCCAGGCAACTTGTTTGCCGAGAAGAAATCCTATTTCGATGACTCTGTCCCGAGCACTCCTGCTTATAGCACGTCTGATTTTGGTGGGAAGCCATTTGCATCAGAGACTCCTCGTTCAGACAACCTGTTCCCAGGAAGAAGCCCCTTTATGTTCGACTCTGTCCCAAGTACACCCGCCGCACACGATGACTTCTCTAACAACAGCTTCTCCCGCTTCGATTCATTCAACAGCAACAACAACGATGCTTTCTCTCTATCCCGCACAGACTCGATGCGCAGCACAAGCGAGCCTGACCCATTCGCATCAAGGTTTGATTCTTTCAACTATCAAAGATATGATTCCTTCAATGCACAAAGCTATGATTCCTCTAGCAACAACAATGCATCGGAGACGCCTAAAGCCTCATTGACAAGATTCGACTCAATTGGAAGCACCAGGGACTCTGATTACAGTCATGGGTTTGGGTTCGACGACCATGACCCGTTCGGTTCTACAGGACCATTCAAAACAACGACAACTACAGCAGAGACACCTCGGAGTTCTGATAATTGGAATGCTTTCTAGCCAGAAGCCCACGTGCGATATGAATATGATCACATATCATATACTTTGCTGCTTTTATAGTTTGAATTTACCAGTCGAAGAGTTATATGTATCTTCATTTCTTTGGTTTCACCTGCTTGCTTCATTTTTTATTGTTAATATATAATAGTCTTTTTTGCCATTTTTTCTTTTAAGGATTTTTCGAAGAGTGTCCTTTGTTGGTCTCTGCGTAGTGTTTCTTTTTATTTGTGTCTTTGTTTGTTAACTTGAATAATGAATTATTATTTGTCCCTGTGAAAACTTCTATTGTATCTTTGTAATCGTATGGATACATTTCAGATGTTGTTATATTAGATTGATTGGTAATTTTGGGAATAATCCGTATCCATTTTTTGATTTATACTTTCTATTTTGTAAACTGAAAGGTAAGTAGATATACTATTAGCATTTCTCAAAATCTAATCAAGTGTTATAATATCATACTTTTGTTGATAGTAATTATGCCAGAATCATATGCAATAATTTTCTTAAGAGCATATATGTGTTGGAATTTACGAATTCAATCTGATGCCGTTCAAATTTGTTTGATAAAATTAGTGATTTACTGTATATAAATAATTTTCCACAGTAATATAGTAAAAACGAAGAAATGGATGAACAAATGAAATACGAGAAATTGAAAGAAAGAAAAAAAATCATTTTCCTTATCTTTTTATGGTCATAAGAAGAAGAGATGGAAAGTGAAAGGCGCGTGGAGTGCACGCGCAGCTCAAGTGTCAATCCAGTCACAATCAAATGGAAGAAGCACAAGTTTTAATTCAACCTCTTCGGCAATGAAGAAGAGGACGAATCCACGAGGTCCACCAAATTCCTGCAAACTTCCAAAACACCATCTCAAATATCCACATTCTCCGCCATTACCCTGAACCGTTTCTCGAGTTGTTTCTCTCATGTTCCTATGCTTTTGCCCTTGCCACGTACCTATCATGAGTCGCCTTTCTCCGGCCACCGGAATCTCTTCCCGCCTCCGCTTCTCCATTGGTTTGAGTTCCGATGGACGATTAATTCCCTTCGGATTCCGGTTTCGGAGAAACGATGTCCCGTTTAAACGCCGCTTGAGATTTGTGATCAGAGCGCAGCTCTCTGAAGCTTTTTCTCCCGATTTAGGTTTGGATTCTCAGGTTACTTACTTACTTCTCTCGACTTCCTTGCTTGTTTTCATTCACTTTGTTCGATCAATCTAAACTTAGAGAGACAGAGTTTGCGAAGCTGAATTTAATTGTTCTTAGGATCTTTAGATTATCGAATCGTTTCATGATTTTTAAGCGAAACTTTTGCTGATCAGAGTTGCTTATTTAGTATTTCGACTGACTTCATACACTTTGATATTGAAGGCTGTGAAATCCCGCGATACATCAAACTTGCCTTGGATTGGTCCAGTTCCAGGGGACATTGCTGAGGTTGAGGCGTATTGTAGAATTTTTAGATCAGCTGAGCGACTACATGGAGCGTTGATGGAGACACTATGCAACCCTGTGACTGGTGAATGTCGAGTACCGTATGATTTCTCACCGGAGGAAAAACCATTGTTGGAGGACAAAATAGTATCAGTGCTTGGTTGTATATTATCTCTTTTAAACAAAGGAAGGAAAGAAATTCTCTCTGGGAGGTCATCTTCTATGAATTCATTTAATTTGGATGATGTTGGGGTTGCAGAGGAGTCGCTTCCACCACTTGCTGTTTTCAGGGGTGAAATGAAACGGTGTTGTGAAAGCTTACACATTGCTCTTGAGAATTATCTGACGCCGGATGATGAGAGAAGTGGAATTGTTTGGAGGAAATTACAGAAGCTTAAAAATGTCTGCTACGACGCTGGTTTTCCACGCAGTGATAACTATCCTTGTCAAACACTTTTTGCGAATTGGGACCCTATTTACTCGTCAAATACGAAAGAGGATATTGATTCCTACGAGTCTGAGATTGCATTTTGGAGGGGAGGACAGGTAACCCAAGAAGGATTGAAGTGGTTGATAGAAAACGGATTTAAAACAATTGTTGACCTGAGAGCTGAAATCGTTAAGGATACATTCTACCAGACGGCACTTGATGATGCAATTTCCCTTGGGAAAATTACAGTGGTGCAAATTCCAATTGATGTCAGGATGGCTCCTAAAGCTGAGCAGGTCGAGCTGTTTGCTTCTATTGTATCAGATAGCAGCAAAAGACCGATATATGTTCACAGTAAAGAAGGTGTTTGGAGAACTTCTGCGATGGTTTCTAGGTGGAAGCAGTACATGACACGACCGATCACGAAAGAAATTCCAGTTTCAGAAGAGTCAAAGCGTCGGGAGGTTTCTGAAACTAAGCTTGGATCAAATGCTGTAGTATCTGGTAAGGGTGTACCTGATGAGCAGACTGATAAAGTCTCTGAAATCAATGAGGTTGATAGTAGATCTGCTTCAAGCCAGAGCAAGGAATCTGGAAGGTTTGAGGGAGATACATCTGCATCAGAATTTAATATGGTGAGCGATCCTCTTAAATCTCAAGTTCCACCAGGCAATATTTTTTCAAGAAAAGAAATGTCTAAATTCCTGAAGAGCAAAAGTATTGCTCCTGCTGGTTATCTTACTAATCCGTCCAAAATATTGGGAACAGTGCCAACTCCACAATTTTCATATACTGGTGTGACAAACGGAAATCAGATTGTTGATAAAGATTCGATAAGAAGACTTGCGGAGACAGGAAACTCCAATGGGACCCTTCTACCTACAAGTTCTCAAAGTTTAGATTTTGGCAACGGGAAGTTTTCAAATGGAAATGTGCATGCGTCTGATAACACCAACAAAAGTATATCGGACAACAGGGGAAATGGCTTCTCTGCAGCCCCTATTGCTGTGCCTCCTAGTGATAACTTAAGTCGCGCTGTAGGATCCCATTCGGTTCGAGAGTCTCAGACTCAGAGAAATAATAGTGGTTCCTCCTCGGATTCCAGTGATGATGAAGCTGGAGCTATTGAGGGAAATATGTGTGCTTCTGCCACTGGTGTAGTAAGGGTGCAGTCGAGAAAGAAAGCAGAGATGTTCTTAGTCCGAACTGATGGAGTGTCTTGTACAAGGGAAAAGGTGACAGAATCCTCTCTGGCCTTCACACATCCAAGTACTCAACAGCAGATGCTTCTTTGGAAAACTACCCCAAAAACTGTCTTACTGCTGAAGAAGCTCGGGCAAGAACTGATGGAGGAAGCTAAAGAGGTAAACGCGTTGCTTTTTAAGTCTAAAAGATTCTATTTTCTTTGTTCCACATTTGAGGTTGCCTGCAATTTAGGAAGTCCATGAAAAGTTGTTGGTCTTTCAAATTTGTTTCCAGGCTGCCTCTTTCTTGTATCACCAAGAGAATATGAATGTTCTGGTTGAACCTGAGGTGCATGATGTATTTGCCAGGATTCCAGGGTTTGGCTTTGTCCAGACCTTCTACATTCAGGACACGAGGTACAAATATAAGTTAAGTGAACATCTGCTCGACCAATCATCAACGGCTCAATTATGATTGACTTTGTTTTGCTTTGTTTGAATATCAGCGATCTCCATGAAAGGGTTGATTTTGTGGCATGCTTAGGGGGGGATGGGGTGATATTACATGCATCAAACTTGTTCAAAGGAGCCGTCCCTCCCGTTGTTTCATTTAATCTGGGGTCTCTTGGATTTCTCACTTCACATCCAGTAAGCCTTTTGACATGTTCTATCTCTTAACTATGTCTTCGTATTCTTTTCCTTTCGACTGCCTTCTTATTTTTATTTTTCTATTAATTCCATTTGTAGTTTGAGGACTTCAGGCAAGACCTCAAACGAGTCATCCATGGGAATAACACGCTAGATGGGGTTTATATAACTCTTCGAATGCGTCTTCGTTGCGAAATCTATCGTAAAGGCAAAGCAATGCCTGGTAAAGTGTTTGATGTTCTGAACGAGATTGTTGTTGATCGAGGATCCAACCCATACCTTTCTAAGATCGAATGTTATGAGCACGACCGTCTTATCACGAAGGTTTGTACTCACAAGTTTATTCCCTTACCAGAGATTCAAAAATTGCTACTTCTTTAAACAAACGAGAACATCTAAGAGCTTGTTATAAAACTTCTCCTGCATGGATACAATTTTACTGCTTGTGTGTTGACGAATAATGCTATTATAGGTACAAGGCGATGGAGTTATAGTAGCCACTCCTACAGGAAGTACTGCTTATTCTACAGCAGCAGGAGGTTCCATGGTAAGTACTGCTTACTTTCAACTCTGCATCGCATACCAAATATGAACCTCATTTCCATCTCTGAGAACTATCATGCCGTAATTTTAGTGACCGTGAGTCCCCGAACCTTTTCTATATGACATTTATAAAAATCCGAAAATTGCAGGTGCATCCAAACGTTCCTTGCATGCTGTTCACTCCAATCTGCCCACATTCCCTGTCGTTCAGACCAGTTATACTTCCAGATTCTGCAAAACTCGAGTTAAAGGTAAAGACTTTAAATACATCCGCAACTCAGTACTTTTAACCTGTAGAACCACACTCTTTTCCTGTAAGTAGTAAAAACCACCCAAGAAGAGCTCTAAGCTCATGAGTAGAGGACTACATGATGGTTTCAGTGTTAAGCTGTTTGAAATGCTGACTAATTCTCTTTAAACAAAAACAGATTCCAGATGATGCTCGAAGCAATGCATGGGTTTCGTTTGATGGAAAGAGAAGACAACAACTTTCAAGGGGAGATTCGGTGAGAATATACATGAGCCAACATCCACTCCCAACTGTCAACAAATCTGATCAAACCGGTGATTGGTTTAGAAGCTTAATCCGTTGCTTAAACTGGAACGAGCGTCTTGATCAAAAGGCTCTCTGATGATTGATTGGTTCATTTTAGTAAAAAGCATCAACAAATACATAAACATAGGGTCACAGGTCTGTTTGTAGTATCCAGCCCTCCCTCTTTACTGTACAGATTCATAATCTCTATAATTCACTACAAAGGGAAACCATTACTGAAGAAAATATTCATCTTTTTCTTCCTTTTATCAGTTTTTCCCCTCAGGTAATAAAATTGATTACAGTGTGTATACAATCTTATGATATGAATAGTTCTTGGGATTCCATCGGGGATGACCAGTACTGCAAGATTGATTCTACGGTTAGCCTTCTAGTTGCGCTAAGCATTGAGATGAAAAACCGACATCCATCGATTTTATATTCTTCTAGAGGGTTTCTATGCGCAAAACTTCTGACATTCACCTATTGTTGACATTGAGGTTTAACATCACTATCAGATAGGCATAACGCCGGAATAAACAACAGATAATGAGCACTGTGCTTACCGCTGAGCTTAGTTTATTCATGTTCACAAGATGATCTCTCCAGTAGCAATCCAACGTCTTTAAAAGAACTGCTCTCTATTTCCAAGAAAGTAAAATCGATCAGATATTGTAGTGTCAATCATATGTATACACGCAGAGAAAAAACAAACATGTACCTCTATTTCTTTTATGTATCCATCATCAAAGCCAGATTCTTGAACAACATTTAAGTATGAAGCAATCAGATAATCACCTAGGAACTTCCGGAGAAGATTAATCAATGTTCGGTAACTCCCACTCCTACAGACGATATTCTTAAAGAGTAAAGCTCAAGGTCTTTCTCAATGGGACGCACGTCCAGTCAGCATATACAAAGATTCTATTAACTTTAGTACTCACCCCGTCAAATTATCGGAGCAGATATCAAGCCAACGTCTTAGTGAAGAATTCTTCCTGCGAATTCCTCTGAAAGCGTTTGGAGGTTTTGGCAGGTGCGGAAGGGACAAGTCTTCCATTTCTATTGAACTTCCCTCATGCAGGTTTTCAAGGGACTGTAACATGGTCTCTTCTGTGATCCCAGAAAATGACTCTGACAGTGCTTGTTGTTAGATTCATGTGAGAAGAGAGGTGTTGTGTCCTCACAAAGCAAGATATTGTTACTATCATAAATGGAAAACAAAGAAAGAAGCTTACCATCCAGTAGGTTTCCCGAAATAGCCATGAACTCTTTCAATAACTTGGCCAAGCTCCAGTATCTTGGATGCTACAACAAGAAATAAGATATTGGAAAATGAACATAACAGCAAAACCTGAAAATATTTGTTTTAGAGAATGGAGCATCGTGAAGATCTACTTGACAGATTTCTTTACCTTCTGCGGATTAGAATTCCCAACAACGATTTCATCTACAACAGCTTGCATGTACCTAGGAAATAATTGTGTGTTAAATTCATATTCAATAGTCAGCGGTTGAAGTACCATGGCTTCTTTCACATGGGCATAACAAATGCTACTACAAGCGTAGGGCTTACTGGAATATATGCTGAGAGCAACTTTCGTTTTCACCCGTCAACAGCAGTTGCCTTAAGTCATAGACATGCTTCCTTTGAACCTAGAGAAGAAAAATAAGAAAATGGTCAAGTACAAACTTAACTTGAATTAGTCATAATGGTGTATCCCAAAAACATTATAAACTTCTACTCAGACTATGCCATACATATAATATTTACTACAAATAATACAAACTTAAATTAGTCACCCGACAGCATCGTTTGGGAGTTGATACATAAGTGTGCTACAAAATAAATAGAAAACAGCTGTAGTCTTTCAAACTTATAATCATGATAATAGATATCTATTTCCATTGTTGCCCAAAAAAAAAAAAGAAGATATATATTTCCATATGGTCGAGATGCATATCCAATAAAAGTAGTTGGAAAAGCTGGTACCTCTAGCACTTCGTCAAACTCGACCAGGCTTTTTCTTATGCCAAAGAAGTATTTCTCTGCGTTGATCTGGAGAGCTAGAAGCTACAAAACCCAGTGAGATAAACCAGATAATCAGAAATAAGCCATTTTTTGAAGAAAAAGCAATGGTGGAACCACAGAGAAATTAAAATTTAAAACAATGAATTACTTACCTGTTTTACTATTGTGTCACCTTCAATTGGTAAGTCTTCATCGTTTGTAATCTTTGATATAAGTCTCACAGCCCACTCAGTATCAAAATTAAACTTCTGAAACATCTCATCTTGCAAGCTGTAAGCAAACCAACAGTAATAGAAATCATGTCGCAGAGCAAAGGCAGGTATTATTCCCTAACATATTCAGATTGGTGCAAAGTTAATATATCAAAGCAGTAAAGAATCTTTTACGTAAGTAACTTCGCTAATACAGAGAGTTTCTCTGGTTCAGGAGAATAATAGATGTGGTGATTACCTTATCATAAACCGCGTGGATCCAGGATCTCCTTGCCTTCCAGCTCTGCCACGAAGCTATAAGAAATAATATGGAGGCAGAAACTTAGATAATTATCTATCTAGTCATTTGATTCCATCAAACAGGATAAAATTAATAATATTGATAATTCGAGAGAACAAATTAGCATATTTCCCTCGGGGAAAAATATGAATGGTTATGTAGTTCTTCTCTCTTCATCATACTACCATTCTAGATAGTAGCCAAAATTTTAAAGGTCCGCAAATCAATATAATGTACTGGAAATTAAAGGTTTGGGGAAAGGGTTGGCTTAAGTATCTAAAACTAGCACATTAGATTAAAAAATGTAGCATCCAGGCAGAGAAGTAAAACCAATAGCTTACCTGGTTATCAATTCTCCGAGACTCATGCAATGAAGTCCCAATCACATGAAGGCCTCCAAGCCTCTTCACTTCAGACCCTTCATGCAGACAATGGGCCTCACAGTCCTTTAAGACGGACAGATAAGCCAGAGCAATAGCAGGGCCTAATGGGTACATCTCTGACTGCTCATTGATAAGATTCTGCAGTTCCATAGGATCCATGGTCTGGCTTTTCTCCAAAGATTCTGTGACCACGGACTTTGCTTTTTTCCTTGTCCAGCTCTTACTTTCACTTTTGCCAACATATTTTGCTGAGCCAATTAAATCCAACAAGGATATCAACTAAACTAAACATCAAACATGATCCGTAGAATATGTGCACAAGTTACTAAAAATGAGTGTTGAAAGTTGAGAGGCAAACCCATAAGAGAAGCTCTGGCTAGCAAAGCTAATGACGATGGTCCTACTTTTATTTTTGACAATACCTGAGATGATTTACAGAACAGTTCGATTATGCTACAATGGGATAAAAGAATAGAATAAATGATCTTCTGACCTTTATCCTTAAGAAGGCCTATGTAAAGAACTCAAGTTAAGAATTCTTTTGCAAGTAATACCTTCTGTGATAACTCATCATCGTCAATATTATCAGCCAAAACTTCACTCGTTAGATATGAAAGGATGCTATCTTCTATGATTTCCCTTGCAAGCATCTGAAAGATTAAGCCATAAACATAGCAGGTTATTGTTATGCAGGAACTCAATGTACAGATCACAAAAACAAAAAAAAAATACACAGCTAGATGCTCTCAGAAGTAGAGTTATACATCAAGGAGACAATCAACTGCAAGTCAGACAAACATCTGGTAAAGGATGAAAACGTTTGCCAATATACCTTCGGATTTCCTCCCAGAATAATGTCAGTACCCCTACCAGCCATATTTGTGGAAATGGTGATGGCATATTTTCTTCCTGCTTGGGCTATAAAATCAGCTTCCCTGGCAGCATACTGAATGAAGGAAAACACATAATATTAGAACTAGCTGAAAATAATGCTATGTTTCTTTTACTATGCAGAGAGACAAGTTTCAGATCCACCTTGGGTCGTGCATTCAGGACATTGTGAGGTATACCCCATTCTTTCAGCAGTTCTGATAAATATTCAGAATTCTCTACACTGCAAAATCGCTAACTTGTTAATAGTGGAGAAATAATGTAGTTTAAAAATAGAAATAAGTCTCCTATCTAGTCCTCCTTGATTCATTATTAGTTTATCCAACATACCAGCCAATAAAAAAATTCTACATGTATATATGTTTCTATTTCAAAAATATCTAAGAAAAGTGCGCCTGAATCTTTCTGCTATATATTCTGCTTTTAACTGACATCAGGACATTGGTATATATTTTGAAATCCTGAATACTTGCCAAAGTCTATGTGTGAAAATGTGATTTAATCAAATGGGGCTACCTTGTTGTTCCTACTAAAACAGGTCGACCTTGTCCAAACATATCTTCAACTTCTCGACGAACATGTTCCCATTTACCCCGAGCAGTCTAGCATACATCATACCAGAGGGATGAACAAGAAGGCACACTTAGTTTAAAATTTAGCCATGAAACTGATGCAAACAGAAATGTGTGTTTTTAGGATGCTTACCGCGAAAGCTTGTATTGGTAGATCGATTCGAATATTTGACAAATTTGTAGGAACTTCAATAACAGGTATCTGAAACATTTTCAAAAATTCTTTTTCCTGCAAGAAGGTGAAGAAACACGCTTATCTCAAACTGCCTTGTGTAATCATGAAGATGATATGTTTGAAACAGATTAGAAGGTGGGTCAAAATAAATCCCCATGTACATACTTCTGTTTTTGCTGTCCCAGTCATCCCGGAGAGCTTTGGATAGAGTTTAAAGAGCGACTGATAGGTGATTTGAGCCACAACAATTGAATCAGCCTAAGATCAAAGAGTTATTGTCATGAGCTTGAACTTTTTTGAGGCATAGCTTTATATTACAACTTATGAGTCTCGGTAACAGACCTGAATTTCTAGACCTTCTTTAGCCTCCACAGCCTGGTGAACTCCTTCAGACCATCTCCTTTTGTCTTCAACTCTTCCAGTCAACTGAAAAGATTTAAAATCCTTTAATTACTCAAATCCTCATACTTTTTAGAATAAACAAGATACAAATGAAACTACAATAATTACTTTGTTCCTCACGTCAATTTATGAAATGAAACAATTAATACAACTGAAGACAGGTCTACCTATACGGCTATACCTCATTGATTATAAGTGCTTTCCCATCTCTCACAATATATTGGACATCCCGCTTGTAAAATTCTTTAGCTTTCAAAGCATTCATAACAAACCTGCAATAATCATAATTTTCAGTAAACAGGGATAACAAAAAAAATTACACAGAAACTTTGCACCAAATTTGAGGAAAAAGACTACTATCTAAAAGAACATGATAGGATTATGAATATGAAAACAGATCAGGAAGCAGTTTCTTACTGAAATTATTGTAACGCATTAAAAGCGGATGCTCCTAAGACCTTCACAATTATTCTATGTAAAAAAATAATACCTACTGAAGCCACTATTCTTTATTCAACCATAAGCCTTTTATCAGCAACAACTTGTACAGTATTTTTACCCCATATCTTCACCAATAACTGCCGAACATATGCATTATTTTGTAACCATGACCACTATATCTAAAAAATCACCATTCAAAAGTTTTACTATAAAAAAAAAAACCCGCCAAAGTCTTACATCACGATATAAAAGCATCAAGTACATCAGTAATAGTAATAAGTGGATACCTTGCCCATGGATCATTTTCGTCCCATAAATCACCCGTCTCAAGAGCCATTTCAGCAAGAGATATGCCTTCTTCTGTGAGTTCCACTGAGTTTTCTTTCAGTTCAACTTTGTAATGCTATTAACAAGATAGTCAAATATCATTTTAGAAAAGTCAGTTCCTTACTTAAAAGAAAAAAGCTCGCAATAAAACAATAGACAAAGGAAAAGATAAAACTCACACTATCCTTTACGAGAAGTTCAGCCACTTTAGCAGCAACTGGATATCGTGCGGCATTTTCGTTAGCCTGTTAACAAATACAACAGAAAGGACTCCATCAATCGGTGAATTGTGTCCCAAAGTTATCGTTTATTTCTCTGATGCATCTACCGTTCTTAACCTTGTTCAAACTATAATTCAAATATCTGAATCCCCGGAGAACAATAACTTTCTAAGCTTATCGAAATGAACTGCATTACCTCACCACTAATTAGCAAAGGATTTCTGCCTTCATCAATGAGGACTGAGTCCACTTCATCAACTATTGCAAAGTGAAATGGTTTTGGCCTGTACGTCATAAACAGTCACTATTGAACAACACTAAGGAATGAATAGATTTATGGGATCTACCATCTCATAACAAGTTGTTCACGGTTTGAAGTAAGGTTATCTCGTAGATAATCAAATCCAAGCTCCTGAGGTATGCAAAAAGTGTTGGTGGGAGATGACAGATTAAAAAAAATTAATCCAAGTAGAAGAATCGATATGAATGATATACTTACCGAGTTATTGGTGTATGTTATATCACAGCTATAGTTGAATTTTCTCTCTTCAGCTTTCATCCCTCTCTGATTGTTGACTCAGGTTTATAAGGAATGTCACTAATGTTCTGCTTTAAAATCTAGAAGGTGAGATGCAATTAGCACCCATGTAACCTACCTGAATGAGACCAACTGAAAGGCCTAAGAAGCGGTGAACACGACCCATCCATTCAGCATCACGCTGTGCCAGGTAATCATTCACAGTAACCACTGGCAATAAAATATCAACACCAAAAAGTTTAGCTAGATGTTAAATGATATTTTCTTCATAGGTATATAATTGTCAATCAATATTGTGGGGAAATTTCCCATACATCTCACTGGCCTTCCTCAAAAAGACCAGCAATTTCAAGTCGTAAAGTGGTCAGAGAGCGCAGACAACATACCATGAACGCCCTCACCAGTTAATGCATTAAGATATGCAGCTAAGGTAGAAACTAGTGTTTTCCCTTCACCTGTCTTCATCTCCGCAATGGATCCATCATGAAGCACTCCTCCACCAATTATCTGATGGAACAAATGAAACATAAGTATACTTAACAACCTCTCTTCAAGATTATAGAAATGCACCCAAGAAATAGCATGGACTAAAACTTGAGGGTAAAGATATAGACAGACCTGCACGTCAAAATGACGCATTCCAATTGTTCTCTTTGCAGCTTCACGGACAACAGCAAATGCCTCTAGACAGGGGAAACACACACACACACACACACACACACACACACACGCACAAAAGTGAGAGAGTAAGCGCATAGACTATCAAAACAACGTACATTGTTAAAATAAAGGGTAACTAAATTCAAAGTAAGATATTGATCAAACCAGCTTGCATATCTGCTAGGGACTCCCCTCGTGCTAATCTTTCTCGAAATTCAGCAGTTTTAGCTTTCAGCTATGGACAAAAACAAACCAAAGTCAAAATACATTAAAGAAACATATCAATAAATAAAACGTCTCAAGCAGTGAACACTAAGTTTAACCTGTTCATCGGAAAGGCTTTGAATCTGTGGTTCAAGGGAATTGACAGATTCCACCAGACGGTAGTAGTCCCGGACAACCCAATAATTCATGCTCGTAAAATCTTGTACATTCCTCTTCAAACGACCCAAATTCCCCTGAAATATGAATGAAACTAAAGTAAATAAATAAAACATGAAAAGAAGTAAAATACCACTGAGAATGTTGAGAGATAAAATTCTCATCCCAGTCTCAGAAAAGCATCGCACAGAAAATCGTTAGTAGACAAAATATTCACAGGAAATAGAGACGAGACAAATGATCGAACAGTTGGTGTGCGCCAACGAACAGACAGAGTTATACGATTACATTACTAAGAGAGTTGACGCATATCATACCGTTAGGGAAGCTGAGACGACACAGCTTCTTCGAACAAGGTGACACCTCTTAATCGGCGTGACGGACCGATAGAACAAAAGACCAGATATTGGTTTTGTCCACGGAAACTTATTACTTCGAGATGTGAGACAAGGGGGAGCTGGATGGCAAATATTAGGGCTCACAAGATTAGAAACAGAACCCATTTTACAAAAAAAATTGCTTCGTTATAGTGACTTTCTCGTTGTTGAGGTCAAGTATCCATGGATGAGAACTGAGAAGCTCTCTGTCGTATTTTTCACTCAAATTGTTTTGCCTCCCTATACCGTTCGGTGGCGCTAAATTACTCAATTTGAAGGATCATCTTTTTATGAATATTTCACTTTTAAGTCCCTCGACATTTTAGACTTTCGCAGTATGTCACTACAACTTAAGAATTTATCTCTTCTTGTATTGATTTGATCTCAACGCATAAAGATGTTCTAAGAGAAATAAGAAAAATGCGAATCACGTATATATCATCAACAGATTGGTACGAAGGATTCATATTCACATATATTTACATTTAGATATTCACACAACATGTTTTGGCGAGAGTGGCATCTACGGAGGAACTTATGGAAGAAAGAATCTTCAAAAACAAGATGAGCAAAACTGGAGAGCACAATAGTTTTTGTTAGCGTCCAAAATAGTATACCTGTAAGAAATGGAGACAAAACTTCTCTTGTTACATGCCAAATTTAACAACAGAGGTAAATCATGAATGCAAAGAAAAAGACAGACAATTTGGACTATTATCACCTTAATGGTTTTATCTGCAAACCCTGCAAAGAGCTTGCCTTCCCAATATAACAAAGATGTGATTACTGATGAACCTGGGATTGAACCAACGTGAGCACAGTTTACTGATATCTCATCTCCTGACAATTCCTACAAACCGGTGTTCGGTAACAGATTATTAGGAGGAAAATCCGTCATCAAGTAATGGATAAAGTATTGATTTTCTTTTTACACTTCCGATAAAGATTATTCGTCACTAGCTTTGTCAAGAAACTAGTGGATTACCTGTACATTGATGGTTTTGTCCCAACCTCCAGTGAATAGCCATTTACCATTCACGGCAATGCTGAGGATTGCGCCATTCTGTATTTTCATTGACTTCATCAATGTATCATCCCTCCATATCTGGAAAAGGAATCAGAAGGGTTCAGGTTTAGAGACTGGCAATACGATTGAAATGAAGCACATCAAGTAAATTGTTTTTAAGGAAACATATAGACCTGTATATCTCCGTTTTGATAAGCTGCAACTAGAGTTTGATCGTCTGCAGCTAGAGACAGAATAGATCTTACAATACCTGGAGTCTCTTCCCCCAACACTGTCAACAAACTGTTGTCACTTAGACTCCACAAACGAACGGTTCCATCCCAACTTCCACTGTATAGTACTCCATTTACCACAACAAGCGTTGAGACTACAGATTTATGACCACTCATAGTGCAAAGCAGGCTTCCATCCTGGGAAAATAATCATCATCAGATAATATGAAGAAGAAAAAATCTTATCAGAATTACAGGTGTACAGGGAAATTAACTTACTTGCAGTGACCAAGCTTTGATAGTGTTATCTCCACTGCCAGTGTACACATGCCCATATTCTGAGTATGCCAATGCATGAATGCCAGTATATCGCCAGTCTTTTGGCTCATACCACTTTCTTAGCGGCTGTTCTTCCAGAGGAAAAGTAGTGCTCCATACAAAGATACCTCCTCCACCATCGCCACTAACACATACTGGTTCTGTTCCCTCGATGTGTATCAAGGCCATTACTTTATCCTGATGACCTTTAAATGTATGCACATGGGAGAAGTCCTGCATATAGCGTGTTTTGCATGACGATTTATATAGCTCGAATTAAGGACCTTACTATCAGAGAGCTGCTGAGAAGAACATAAACAAAAATCTATAAAGGACCTATCACTAACTTTATACGCATATGTACCTTCAGAGACCATATAAGGATAGTTCTATCATATGAAGAGCTGAAGAGAAACCCACCTATACAGAGAAAAGGAATATTGAGTACCTCATTGATCATCTATTCAACATACATTGTTATAAGATTTGTACAGTTTATAAGAAAGTACAAAATATAAGAAGAAGGTGTACCTCCAACGGCTAAACCTGTGACAGAGTCTTGGTGTCCCCGCATGTCTTTAGATCTCACCTTTCCTTCTGAGACTCTCCCCGGAAAATCTATGTCAACCTTACCCTCCTCTGCTTCATCGCCAATTTTCATTCCAGGCAACTCTTTGTCCACTTCTTTGGATTCCACTTCTACCAGGCGACATAATTCACTTTGAGCCAAACAGAACTGTTTCCTTTTCCCATAAATCGTCTTATGCAATCTACTCATAGAATTGAACCTAGGTTTCATGACCAGCTCCCTGATGCATTTCCATAGATCAGTCAAAACGGGACGTGCCTGAGGATCAAGACAGCAACATTGACGAAGAATTTCAACCATCGATTTAAACTTCCCTTGGAGTTCAGATTCCAAACTTAGTTTCTCCGTAATACCTGTGTATAGCACCAAGATATCCTCAATACCCTCTTCACAGCCTTTTCCATCCACACAATTCACACTTTCAATAAACTCCTCGGTACACCGTTTTCCAAGACGAAGCTTGAGGAGAAGAAAACACACTGGCCAAACATCAGAGTTATGTGAAACAAAAGATTTTGAGCTGGTATTTTTTATTAACATATTCTGTTCTTTCAAAAATTCAAACAACACCTCTGAGCTAATAAAAATCCCCTTCTGTTGTAACCCAACAAAAATCAAACCCATTTCCGAAGCACCAACTGGTTTTCTCAAAGAGCTAGTTTCTTCAGCGATAATTCGATACACATTCCTTCCAGTTTCAATCAACTCAATCAAATCAACATAAGCATTCTCATATTCGTCAAACTTCACACAAGAAACACTCAAACAGCCTGTGATCAACCCTTCCTTATGCAAATTAAGTAGTGCCTCACATATTTGCATACCAATTATTCCTAAACGTAAAGTCTCATCTTCGAGGCTATCAAACTCCTCCAACGAAAATCCAATGAGCTTTTCACCCACTAAATACAAAACACCATTCTTCAAATCACCCCACAAGCCAAAAACTTTAGAAACACCTCTCTGTTTAACAGAGATGATCGCATCAAGCTCATCTCTTTCCTCCTCTCGCATACCCCACAGACAACTCATCATCCTCTGGACATAACTATACTTGAGGACAGAATCACAATCACCATGCTCGAACGAAGCAACCCGTAAAAGACTCACCTTCGAATCATCCCTCAGACTTCCACATAAACGCGAAGATGAATCAAAATCACTACTTTCACTCTCCCTAATTTCCACGGAAACGGCGTCGTGCACTAGAATCCGATCCTTCCAAGTGGCGTAAAAGTCGTCGGACCATGATCGAGTGACAAATTCAACGACTTTTTCAAAATTCCGGCCAGGTTCCAGCTTAAGCTTCGAAATCGAAGGGAACAATCTGAGAAGATCAATGTTTTTGGGGAGAGCTGATGGTCCTTGAGGTGGAAACTTGACGAGAACGGTGCAAGCAGGACATCGGATTGTGTCCGGAAACTTCTTGGGTAGATTTGTTAAGCATTCTTCGCACGCCGTGTGTCCGCAGGCGAGTACGCGCGGGACAGTAGACTCGCCGTCGTAAGACTGTAGACACACCGGACACTCCGGTTCCTCCATCACCTCCGATGATTCGATGCGACGAACAACTGAGTTAATCCGACGACGTTTTAGACTTTAACTAAAACAACATTTAGTCCCGAGGGTAGTTCTGTATACCTAGTGTGTATATACATGAAAACTATTTGTGTTATAAGTCATCAATTTTCTAAAATGTCTCTTTAGTCTGGTGGTAAAGTCTTCCAGATGAGCTCATAATTTATGGGCCGGCTCTGATTCTGATGAAGTGAAGTGCATTTGCAAAGGTATATTGTCATCTTACCTCTGCCAATATCTTGCGGATCCTAAGACATATGAAGTATTTTCATAGTACAAGCTAGACCCGTAAAAGCTAAAGATCAAATGTATATAGAATTCGTCGAAGTCTTGGAAAAGAATGATGTTACAAATCCAAGACTTTATCAATGCCCTAGCAACATGCATTAATAAAGTCTTGCATTAGGAAGATTCTCTCTTGTCCATCTATGATATCCACAAGCCCTGGCTCACTAGAATAGGGTGGATGTGTGCGATAACTTAAAGTATATGCTCACTTAAAAAATTTACATGAGAAAAAAGCTTTTATTTTTTTGGTAAAAAAAAAAGTCCAAATATAATTGATAACAATCCTAAATTTCTTTTAAAGATATATTAGAATAACCCAGTTCTTTTATATACAAAAATGCCATATTTTTAAAAATGTTAAAACACTATTTTTTTATTTTTTTTTAACACTCAAAATTTACTTCAAAAAAGTTCTAAAAATTGCCTTTTTTTTTTTTCAAATAACAAAAGGTCCAAACAAAAACAAATTCCCGTAATACACAAATTTATGTTGGGTCGGGGCTGGACACTCAGTGTCAGTTGAAAGTTTAAGCATATTTATAACTTAATACTGAAGTTCCATAAGTTTATTGATGAATGTGATAAGTTTGTCTCAATGTAACAGCTCGAGATCCACTCAATGTAGCAGCTATGTTCTCCAGATTCATTCGTGTTTGTAAAAAATGAAAACTAGAGGTGGCTTGATTGTTCGACGAGTATTGTTCCAGGAAGCAGCCGTCTTACTTCTTTTCAATAACACATGTTAAATAAATCGATATTGTTTGTTCAATCATAGAGAGAACTTCTTTTCTTCTTTTATTATTATTGTAGTAGTAATCATGTTCATTCCAATTGAGCAATTATTTGCTTTCCATCTACGCCCAAAAACCAACTTCTCAATGCATCGACATGTAAGAAAATTTGCTTTTATGTTATAAAGTTGTGTAACATTTCTCTTGGAACTATTGATTGTCTCAACGTTGCAAATAAAGTAATAAAATCCTACAAGATACTAATAATATCCAAACTGGGCTTATAATCCTAAAAATGACTTCCATAATTAAAACGAATTTAGTTTATTAATTAGTGTAATGGAATATTTTGTCAATAAAATAAATAATCACGAAGGATTATATAAAGGAAGAAAAAAAAAGGAAGGTGGGAATTTTAAAAGGGAAAGACACCTGTCTCTCTGACCCACCCACCCATTCATTTCTGTGGCTACTCTATCGTCGTCGTCTCCACACCGTCGGTGCCCTCACGGATCAATTTCTAGAGAGAGAGAGAGCGAGAGAGACGATTCGTTTTTCTAGATTCTCGTCAAAAAAATTTTCCCTCCTTCGATCTCTCCTTTTTCCTTATTCAGCATTTCCCCATTTTTTCACGCAAGATCCGTGATTTTCCAGGGATTGATCTGATTGGGGGATCGTGAAATTCGTTTGTGTTTTCTGCTCGATTAACCGGAGAAATGGACGAGTTTGGTGTTCTAACGGAGCGTTATGGGATTAAGCCACAAGGTAAATCTGCTCCGATGGCTGCTTCTAAGCGTAACCCTAACAACAATGGTCAGAGCTGGAATTTCGGTACAGGCTCCTCTGGTTTAAATGCAAAGTCGACGTCTTTTTCTTCCAATAGCTCTTGGAATAAGGATTCTACTAATGGGTCTTTGTTTGATGGTGACGATATTTTCTTTCCGGCTAACTCTACTAATAGGAAGGTTTCGAATGATTTTGATGTTTTTGCTGGGTTGAACAAATCTTCATCTTCCGGTGATAATAGCAAGTCTTCATTGAACGATGATTTGTTCTTCTCCAATTTTGGGAATCCGGGGAAGACAACTCCTTCTTCAGCTGATGACTTGTTTGGTGGTGTTATTCCTGGGTCTAAAAGCTCTGATAGTGTTAAGAATGATGATTTGTTTGGGTCATTCTCTTCATCGGAGAAGCAATATGCTGCTGCGGTTGATGATTTGTTGGGTTTGGGGAAGAATGAAGCTGGTTATGATGGATTGATACCTGGTTTTGGTGGAAGTACTCAGACGACTAGCAGGTTTGTGATCGGTTTATGAAACATTTGTTGCCAATTTCTGTTATATTGTATGAGATGCTAATGTTTGTCATGTATGGAATATGTTACTGTCTCGTGGATGGTATTTGAAATCTCAGATAACCTTTGTACAGGAAAATGTTTTACTGTTATGGTTTTGAATTTTTTTGTTGTTGAGATATTTTGTTTTTGTTATGTTTTTCAGCAAGACTACACCGTCGAACTTTGATGCTACTGATCCTTTTGTGGTCCTAGAATCAACCACTTCTACTGGTCTGTTCGTGGATCCTCTTGAAGAATTTGCTGCTACAGTCAGCTCTCAGGGGATAAAACCATCAAATACTTCACATACTTCTACAAAACTCAAGCCTCCGCCTAAACCAACACAAAAAGTGAACAGAGGTTAATTTCTTTGATGACCTGAAAGTGTGTCGGATTAGAGCTTTTGTTTACTGTTTTCATTGTGCTCTAACTAGTCATGCGATTATTTCCACAGGTAAGAGTGTAGGAATGTCTTCAATAGACGAACTTGAAGACTTTGCCATGGGTACTATGCGACGTAGTGCCTCCGCTTCTGACACTGCTAGTAAATATAGAGAAGCTGAAGATGCTGCAACGAAGAATAAACAGTTTGGTGTAGATGACCTTGACTCCTTTTTTAGCGCTCGGTCCAGCAGTGTACCGAAATCACGTACCACTACTGAAGTAAGAAGACTTTGAAATATTACTAAGTTCCACTTTACAAGTTATTACAATAAAGAAATGTGTTTTGTATGTGTATCCTTATTCTTCTTTCTGATTCAAGACAACTCGCAAGCAAGCGTCCAACGCACCAAAAAAGACCCCTAATGGGGTTTCTAATGCAAAGAAGCCTCCTGCTCCAGCAAATCTGGTGGATGACTTTTCTGCACTTTTTGGAGGTAAATATTGTAAAAACATTTCTATTCCAGCAATTGGTTACACTGGTTTAGCTTACTAGGAAATGTTTCCTTCTCTACAGAGGATCCTATATTTAGACAATTTGAGGAAATCCCAGGGGAAAGCGAAGAACGAAGAAAGGCCAGATGGGATCGTGAACAGAGAACAAAGAGTCGTGTGGTATGTTTGGTTATGCTTGTTTTCTTTGAATCTTCTAGTACAATCCTTGTGCTTGAAAATATCGCTTCATATTCAAAAGTTTACTTAAGTTCCCTGGAGAATCTGTTGAATCAGTTGAAACATATTTCCAACGTCAGGTCTTTCCATATTTGATTTAGTTGTCCTGTTTGCACATCAAAATTGGTGACTCATAACTGACTGGCATACTGCAACCAGTTTCTAGTTTAAGTTTTACAATGCTCATCAATGTTTTAGCTTGATCTTGATTGTATAATTTGGTTTGACATGATTTTTCACTATTCAATCCCTTTTAACATGTAGGCTCAAGCTGTAGCTGATATGAATAACCGTGATCATCAATCTCGGATTGAACAAGAACAGAGAACTGTGAGTAATGTTTTTCTTGATATCTACGTTTTAATCTACACTATCATAAAACTTGGTTATGAACAATGAACTTTATGTATTTGTTAGTCTTCGTGACGATAATACTGTTTTTGACATCTACATTTCCTATCGTGGTTTACATATAGTCAGTCTCCTTGTTGTTGTGTTTAAACACAAATGATGGTTTCTTGTTAATCTTGCTTTCCAGAGGATTTCTGAGACTGTTGATACTGAGATAAGGCGTTGGGCAACTGGAAAAGAAGGAAACATGCGTGCGCTGTTATCTTCCTTGCACATCGTGAGTTTTGAATAATAAAAAATTGGAGTTTAATGTTCTTTTACATCTGTCTATCCATGTGATCCTCCTAAGTTCACTCTGAGTTCTGGTTCGGATGACAGGTACTCTGGCCCGGATGTGGTTGGGAGGCTGTTTCCATAACAGATTTGATCACTTCGTCAGCAGTCAAGAAAGTCTATAGAAAGGCAACACTGTATGTCCATCCCGATAAAGTTCAGCAGAAAGGAGCCACCCTTGAACAAAAGTATATCGCCGAAAAGGTTTTTGACATTTTGAAGGTATTTCCTCAATGGATCTTCATGAGTAGCTCCCTTTCTAAAAGCCTATGTAGACGAAAGTTGACTTGATGGTTTAGTTCCCTCCAAATCGATCAGTAGAGTTTCATGGAAACGATGTTTGATTTAGTAGGTTGGATGTTACTCTGTATTAGTAATTTGAAGGCCTCCGGTTTAGTTTCTTGTCTCTTGCATAGATCCGCTAACCTGACCTCGTAACTGATTTGCCTTGTACAGGAAGCTTGGAACAAGTTCAACAAGGAGGAGCTCTCTTAAGCCCATATACTGTGAATATAGTTGCTCTCTGTACAACTATAATTCGTCTGTGAGTTTCCTCGAGTCTTTTCTTGTTTTTAATCTTCTTGTTTATGATTTTTTCCTTTGACCGTAACTTGTCATCTTTCTGTACACCCAACAACAAAAATCCATGGGGGATATTGTATAGCCCCAAAAACCGAAATAGAGTTTCTTTTTATAAGATATATATTGAATGTTTTTATTATAATAGCTTATAGCGTAGAGATGATTCACTGATGTTAGTTTCATTCCTATGGAATAACAAAATGCTTTTGATGGTATCTTCATGAACATGTACGTTCACAACTATCTTTGTAGCTCTATAACTATTTGGTAACTCCGGTTTAAGCAAAGTTCTACACTTTAATAATATCGACTTCGTTAATATATACAAATGAAAATAGTCTTATAGATGCGAGAGCAAATGTTTGAGGGTAGGTTAAAGGAATCTTGAGATATGGATAAACGACACTAAGTTGTGTCGTAGCGAGACAGATCCAAACTACGACAAGTAGTAAACGGAGATAATAATATCCAAACCATAAGAATCCATGAAAGCAAGTAGACAACTGCGACTTTGCCTCACCAGTCACCATACTAATAATTGGAGAGGTGGATCTCTTAGGAATATTTACTTTTATAAAAGATCAGAGGCTAGTCAGAACTCAGGGACTAAATTTTATTTTCAGTAGTGACATCTTTAAAAGACAACAGAGATTTATAAAACTCCACGTGTACAGAAGTGAAACAGTCTGACATGATGCCTGATGCTAACTAACTATGTAAGATAAGACATATCTTACATAGTTAGTTACCATGTAATAGTAAGTGATAACCCAAAAATGCAAAAAAAAACATCCAACTAGAACATGTGATATGTCAGTATGTGTATGAGATCATGTGCACAATAATATTATCGGTATTTGTATGTCTAGTTGTCTACACTCTACAGCTCTTACTGGAAATAGATTTTGAGGAACAAGAAATAGTTGAATGAGTCATTGCTATCTTCTAGATTTTTTTTTTTTCTGTCATAATATCTTCTAGAATTTTATTACTTGGGAAAGCGATATATGATATATTCTTTTTCCAAAAT
>Ga0041059_1000022_pt1 | contig 65605 bp, 61 predicted proteins | sample AraColnosormetaG_FD_56232 | JGI IMG/M metagenome (GOLD analysis project Ga0041059, IMG submission 56232) | Arabidopsis roots microbial communities from North Carolina, USA - Col MF nosort | ecosystem: Host-associated > Plants > Roots > Unclassified | place: USA: North Carolina | collected...
GAAAAAAAAAAAAAAAAAAAAAAACTATTTAAGTAAAATATAATGTTAGAAAAATAATATTTTATAAGGTCGGCAATATAAAGCCAACTGGTCTGTTTGGGACCACGCTTCATGTAAGTCTATAGGGCCATATTAACCCGTACGATAAGATATACTACCCTGAAATTAAAAACATTTCCTACGACTTTCTACTTTAGTCTTTTGTTCCCTACAAATTTTTCTGTCTTGAAGAGGCCAAAAATTATGGGATCAGTCGAGCATTACTTGTGACCAAACTGCCAACGAGAAGACTATGTGGAAATAACTTTCAATTCATTTCATTTATGCATATATTCTATCGCAAGTCAATACATTTTATGGTGTCAATTCAATTTCTACATCTACCTCATTCTAATCTTAAATGTCTCTCCTTTGAGTTTTACCCCTAAACCAAATCAACTATAAAGCAGACGCCTATTTAGCAATTGTGGAATCAACCCCTTTCTTTTTAACGTAAAAGGATATGCAGAGAGCGAAAAATATAGAAATAAAAAGAGAGAAAGAGGGTGCTGAGAAAACGTCATCTCTTGCAAACCAAACCAATTGGCCGAGAGAGAGAGAGAGAGAGCGAGAGAGAACTGAGACAACAAAATGATACATACAGATTTTGGCTTCACGGGTGAGGAAGTGACTGCCGAGTTGTTCATTATTCTGCTCTTTTCACTGTCCCTGACGACATTCCCTCTGTACCACACAAAAACAAACAACTAGTCAACATGCTGCAGTATACATACATAAGCCTGAAACTAGTGAATGCACAGACAGTGCTTTACCCTTCCGATCGTCGAATCTCGTTTTCACGCTTTCTTTTCATCTCAGTTTTCTTAGCTTCAAATTCTTCTCTCCCCATTATAGGATGCTGGAGATTCATACGATTCCCCATCTCCGCAAGGTCCCTGCTCAAGTCACATGTCCTGGTTACTAATAGCTATAATGAAGATACAAAATCACAAACTATCTATGAACTGAGAGAGCAAGTCTCAGCTTCTCAGTACCTATAAGGTGGTGGTATATTAGGGAACCCAAAGCCCTGTGCAGCGAAAGGATCTGGATGGATCACACCGCCAAATCCATAGCCAACAAAAGGAGGCATCGCACCAGGAAAAGGGCCTGGAAACCCATTGAAACCATGATGAAAGCCATTGAACCCAGGTTGAACGCCATTGAACCCATGTTGAACGCCGTTGAAGCCGGGTTGGAAACCATTGAAGTACTGATTACCGGGACCTGGGCCCATGGGCATCATATAGTCAGGGCCTGCTAGATCTGGCAAAGGAAAAGGAAGACAAACAATCTGTTAAGCCTCTCTATACAGTTAACATAGTCTGGGAAGAAAGAGCATGGGTAGTCCACATCAAAATAAGAAAAACCTACCGGTTCCACTCATCCGAGGTTTCTTCTTCTTCCTTTTTCCTGCTGAAGAGCAAAAGTATGCATTATTACTTTACTGATGATACTAATCGCCAAACATCAATGTATATTATATAATGTGTAAAAGGTGATGCTTTCTCTTCTTTAAATGCATAAGTTTCTCGTGCTAATGGGACAATAGCCAGTGATTACCTTGCTCCCCAGAAGCAACCTGCTGCGGCATTTCTTCCTTGGGGGGCTGCGTATTCAGTTGTGAAACTGCTGCTTCCTTGCCATTTGAGGATCCTTGAATGTTTGCAGATGCATCAACTGGCTTTTCCACTTTAACTATTTCTGCAGACGCCCAAGCACTTGTGATCTCTGCTATTTCTATTGACGGCTTTAGAGTTGAAGTCTCATTGTTGTTACTAGGAGCTGGTTTCTTTTCGCCTCCAGATGCAGCAGATGTAGTAGGAGATAGAGCCTTGGGAGGTGGACACCGTACAGACTCCATATCTAGATTTAATACTCATTAGTTTACCAATGATGGTACACACAAATATAAAAGACTGCGAATGAGAGTATGAAATACCTTGGACTTGACACATGCTGCCAGCGTTCTCAGCACTACTGTTACCAGACTCCAATATCCGGTTTATAGTATCCCTTAGGGTTTTGTTAGGTAGAAGATCATCAGCTAGGACATGAGTTGCTCCACAAACACACATTGACTTTGCAATGATGTGATCTCTAATACCTGAATTGTAGATAATGATTACATAAAAAGGCGTTTGTGGAACAGCAAAAGGAATCAGAAGTATTGGCAATTTGACAAGAGAACTAACACTTGTCACAGTAGCTCTTGAGGCAGCATTTGCTTGCCAGTGCAGCATCTCTCATCACTTCTTTACACAATGGGCATTTTAATTCAGGAGGAAATTCCCCGACTGATCGTGTTGTTGATGTCAATCCCTCCATTTCCTTCTCAAACGCATCCCTAAATTTGTCAATTGACATAAGTGATCAACATTACTAATAATTTATGTGAAGGTACTAACAAACAACTCGCCATGTTAATTTAGTGACAACGTACTCGTTTGGTTTTAAAACTGCTACTGCGCCACTTGGCAAGGAGTAAGAGCCATTTGGGGTTGCCATCAGCATCGACTTGGGGATACCAGTAGGTGGTTTAACTCTCTTAACATCAAAGTTAGGATTACCGTTTGTGGAGCAGTGTTGAATAAAATGTCCTGAGACAGAAAATGATGTTCAGAACATTCATTTCTCGGTAATAACCGTACACACTCGAGACATTACTTAACCAAATTAAAAATATATAAAGATTCTCTAAGTCAGTCATACCAGAAACATTGCACCGATGGCAAACATAGCCTGGTGGCGGTGTTGTCCTCTCCATTCCTACTCAAACAAATACAATCAGTCTCTATATCTTACATTTCAATGAAAGAGCAAACAAAATATTTGGACAATAATAATTAACAGAACATCCGAGTCTCAAAGCTAAATACTTGGGGAGACTGAAGCATATAAGTCAATCATATACAGGAATATAATTACCAAAACCGCGGCCACCCATCCTTCCAGCCATACCCCTCCCATAACCTCTACCCGGGCCAAAACTATCTGCACCTTGTCTGTAACATGAAAGAAAAATACGAATGTTATGCAAAATGTATGTCAAGATCTCATTTAGCATGCTAATGTCCATCAGTTCAAGAAGATTACTTACTGATGCCAGTCTAGTGCTGGAGTGTCAATTAATGCCTTTAGCTTGGTTTCTTCATCATCAGCTGGTGCAGAATCATGACATAGGTTATTAGAATGGACTGCTGGGGCATCAGGAATTGAATACAAATCATTCCCAAACTCATCGAATTCATCTTCAACCTATAAGGTAGATTAAGTTGTAAATCAATATTTGTGTAGAAGGATTCCATGCCAATAAAAACTGAGAAAGCCAACTCACGGGAGATGCATCAGCAGTAATAACATTGTTCATATCAGCTTGAACGTTTTCCACTTTATCCTCGACTCTCGGCCTGCAAAATGTAGTCATTTACATCATGACACATGGGAATCTGGTATAATTTCACACAACTAATAATGAAATGCGCAGCTTAGAGCGAAAGAACACAAAGATTGAACAACTCAGTTGAGAAATTAGGTATTAAAGTTATAGAGAAATTACTCTTCTCTGGTAATAATTCTGATGCGAGGGCGTCCAGGGACCCGGCGAATTAGCACAGAAGTATTTTTTGGTATTAACATTGCTTCATCCAGATATTCTGAAATTGCAAAAAAAAAAATAAGTATGAAGGCCACCACATATTGCAACTATACCAACAGAGAATCGTAGTTAAGGGTTTCTTTCTAATGATTCACAACCACAACCAATCAAGAACAGTAGTCTCAGAAGTAATCACATTTAACATATAAGCTAATACAGTACGCAAGAACTTCACTTTTATTTTTTTTATTCAACTAACAAGGAAGTACCAGGTACATAACATCCATTTTACTGAAGCAGTTAGATACTGAACAATCCATGGCCAGATTAACAGTGCTAAATGTGATTACTTCGGAAGAAAGCCATAAACCATGGAAATTTTGACAAAGCAAGTAATAACCATATATTTTGATAAGTGAATACTGATCACAATCAGACCAGAATCCAACCTAGATAACAACAAAACACATTGCACAATATCTTCTAGGTGAATAGGATAAGAAGGAGGAAGACAAACCTTCATTAGTTTGGGCATTAGAGATGACAATGTCAAGGTCTTTACCACTTCCCAAATGCTTAGTTTCGTAAATTTTTTCTTTGAGTAAACCAACTGTTATAAAAGGACCATCCATGGAGATGGTATCATAATCCCTCGCACTCTTAAACTTGTAATATATTGCCATTGGAATTAATCTGATAATGAATAAAAATACAATCTGTATTACTAATTTATTAAAACACACCAGAATCTACTCTCTTTGAAAAAAACCTTAACCCAGGCCAAAAAAATGGAGGCCAGAAAGTTGATTTCCAAAACAAAAACAAAAAGTAATTACAAAATATGATTCTTTACTTCTCTGGTTGGACTTCAACAAAATTCGACAGAAGAAACCTCTCACGCGCTCTTCAAGACGAAATCAAATCAACGAGAATTTCCCACAAAGCTCAGAAACGAAACGAGAACGCCCGTGTTGGATTGAATCGAATACATCGCAGGGACAATGCTCAGATATCTCCAAACAATTGAATCACTGGCTTCAATTCAGAAGCTGAAACTCTCCAAGCTTCGAATCGAGGAAATAGAATCGAAACCACCGCGGTATCCCTGATGATTCACGGTGAAATTGCAGACGATCTCGAGAGAGAATTAGAGAATCTTTGGCGTTTGATGGATATATGAAGGAGAAACCGATGGATATCGCAGAAACACGAACTCTAGGGTTTGAAGAGGAATAGAGAACTATCGTAACCGAATCCAAAAGACTCTTCACCTAATTCTCTTGCGTTTTGGCTCCTTTTACATAAATTTATAATGGGCCATACAGTTCAATTAGAGATGTTTTATGTTGTAGCGAAGGCCCAATACATAAAGCTAACGGAAAAAGGCCCAATAAGGGCTTTCTTTGTCTGATGGAAACCCTAATTCCCATGGAGCCATCTATTTAAAGCACAAACCTAATTCGAAGAAAGAAGTGACTGCGACGCCGGAAAATCGCAATGGGTATGTTTCTCACTATTATCTCTCTCTCAGATGTCGTTTCTGTATTGTTCATTAGATTCTAGAAGTTAATTAAGGATGAAATGTGATTTTTGATTACAGGTGCGTACAAATACGTGTCGGAGCTATGGAGGAAGAAGCAGTCGGATGTGATGAGGTTTCTTCAGAGGGTTAGGTGTTGGGAGTATCGCCAGCAGCCTTCCATTGTTCGTCTTGTTCGTCCCACTCGTCCCGACAAGGCTCGTCGTCTCGGCTACAAGGCCAAGCAGGTCTTTTTCTTCTTCTCTTCATTTTGGTTATCAATTTAATAGGTTTAGGTAATGTTGTTGAATCAAGCCTTATCGATTGATTGCTGGTTAAGCGGTGTCTTGATGCGTAGTCATTTATGTCTGCGCTTTATGATAGAATACTTCCTGAACCCAGCTACATAGATTCATTCTTCTGACTGAACAGCTCTTTATCTTTTGTGGACTCTGTTCCTGTCTAAGATTGATACATTTTTTTTAAGCCCTGGATCAAAAAAATTGTACTTTTGTTTGATGAGTTATTCACTCTCTGTGTTGCTGACTTCTCTTTATTCTCTGTATTAGGGGTTTGTTGTCTACCGTGTTCGAGTCAGACGTGGTGGACGCAAGAGGCCAGTGCCTAAGGGTATCGTGTACGGTAAACCCACCAACCAGGGAGTGACACAGCTCAAATTCCAGCGTAGTAAGAGATCTGTTGCTGAGGAACGTGCTGGTCGCAAACTGGGAGGCCTTAGGGTTGTTAACTCCTACTGGCTCAATGAGGTATGCATCACACTGTTTTTAGTTACTAGTTGCTATGCCATCCTGTAAATGTGTTAATAGTATGGAATCAAGTGAGTAATGGTTTGGTTCTCTGGTTTTCTCAGGACTCTACCTACAAGTACTACGAGATTATCCTTGTAGACCCTGCACACAATGCCGTCCGAAATGATCCAAGGATCAACTGGATCTGCAACCCTGTGCACAAGCACAGAGAACTCAGAGGTCTCACCTCCGAAGGAAAGAAGAATCGTGGTCTTCGTGGAAAGGGTCACAACAACCACAAGAACAGACCTTCCCGCAGGGCAACCTGGAAGAAGAACAACAGTATCTCTCTCCGTCGTTACCGGTGATCAGTTTTATGTTTTGTTTTTTCTCGAACTGGTATATCTTCAGTGTGGATTGTGTTTCGGAATTCTGGAATTACATTGGGATGGAAGACTTTCACATTCAAGAGTTTGTTTCAAGTTTTGAGTTCTTTGATTCTGACCATAAAGCAATGTTTCTTAGTTATTACTTATTTTTGATGATTAATTTTTCCCTACTTAATATCAAGAGTGTAGATTTGCTCCTACCTTTAGCCTCTGAAAGCCAACAAATCGAAAGCTCACTTGGGACTAGTAATGTAGAACCCTTATAGACATTGCAATTAAAACGTGAATGTATCCTAGTGTCCTCTGTTATAAACTATTTAGAGTCTTTCTTCAGTGAAGCTTTCATTCAGATTTTGGAGTGCTTGACGAATTGAGTCTTCTGTCTGTCTAGAGTATTTCAAGCATATCAACCTTTGAGCAACTCGGTAGATCCGATGTATTTCGTGGTGCTTCCCACAATTTAGCTCTATTCTTTTATTTTCCTGTTCAACATCATGAAATGAGAACAATAGAGCTTAATATGCTAGCATATTTATTAAGTTTTGGGTAATACTTTGTCTGTGATCCTTTTGGTTATGATCCTAGCTGTATCGATCACTGTACTAGGCAGACCCGCCACTTCAGCTAATAGAAGGCCATAATGTGGAACATGTAGGGTTCCATCTCGCAGTTGAAACTGATCAGAACAATGTAACATTCAGCAGCAGTACCTAAAGTCTCGAACTCATACGAAAGGAAGACAGACAGAACCTTGAAGTCTAAGCGGTTATCTCTGATGTCTACATAAAAATGAAGAACCTTGACATTTGGGTAGATGGTTGCTAACTCTGCGAGACTGTCCATATGGGTTGCAAATACTGTGTACCTGAAAGTTGAAAGCCACAAAAAGTACATATGCAGTTACTTATAAAGTACCTTTCAACAGTGGGAAAAACTCAGTGTGAAATGCTTACGCTTTGAGTGATAAGAGATACTCGCAGCAGCTCCATGCCATTGCTAACCCGTCTGAGGAAGAAGTAGCCCTCCCGAGTTCATCCATGACTATCAGACTCCTACAGTTTGAGACGTTTAAAAGGTATGAAACTGAGGGGAGGTTCGTTTGTATCAATTGCTTTCCCAAAGTCTACCTATTGGTGACATTCTGCATTATGAAAGCGGTCTCTCTCATCTCCGTCATAAACTGGGACATTAAAAAGTAAGGAATGAGAATTGTGATATCACTTCTCCACATGTAAATTGCTCTCCTTGTGATCATAACTGTTGGGATTCATCAACAGGCCAAATCTTTGGAAATTATCATATTGATAATGATCATATACTAGTATGGGAGAATCTCTGAACGAGTATTTAAAGTTTTACCGTGCTGGAATTCGACTCAAGGTTATCCATTGTCCCCATTCTTGTAAATATGCGGTCAACCACCCTTATAGTTGCAAAGCGAGCTGGGACATAGCAACCAATCTGAGCAAGAATGACTACTAGACACACCTGTTGGAGATATGTGCTCTTTCCGCTCCTTGAGATATGGAATGCAACAAATTCAAATATGAGTCAATGAGGATTTTCTGGAAAACTAATCAGCATTAGAAGAAGTAAGGCAAGAGTTCCCTTACATGTTTGGACCCATAACTACCAACATGTTGGTTGCTTCTGACATGAATATACTATTAGACTGCAAAAGAGAAAATTTGTGAGTTAAAAAACCGTGGACAGGGCTTATTTTGTGGAAGAGAGAGCATAAACTGCAGAACACATAAATATAGACTTCTTCAAATTTCTTGGATGCTGATGTTAGTGAGAATTAGTAGCTTTGCCACCAAAATGATTTCTCTGAATAAATTGAGGGATGATAGTATCATGAGAAATAACACTAACAACTTACAACAAAGTCGTTGTGTATGCTTTCTAGGATGGGATGCCTTCCAGCATCAATTGCCAGTGGGCCACTATCTGCCAAACAATATATAGACAAGTAAATTCCACAAAAAAACGTTGATCAATTATTTCACCTAAAGGTTCATTTTCATTGTTGTAGAAGCCTTTAGAGATAAGGAATATCTGAGTATACGATGGTAGGTGTTTGAGGAATGATAGTAAGAGAATCAGCTACCTGTTAGTTCAGGTCTAGAGTATCGATCCACTGGCTTTGTGGATATTGTATGAGCAAATGAATTAACAATCATATCTAGGAGACATAAGACTTCTGCTAGGAGTGTGAGGGCAGAGATATCTTCCCTTATAGCATCCATTAGTGCTGCATACATACGAACAACATTTTGTGTAATAGGCATAAACGAAACAAGCATGATAGAATTATAATAATATGTGTGACGACATATAGTTGAGAGCAATTATCAACCTTCCAAGCATGTTTCCGTTCGAATGAAACACTCTCCAGCGGCAGACTTATTCCTGACATTCAACTGCACAAAAAGATCCATGGTGTTTCAAGTCTTCGCTGGATTAAAACCTTGGTAGGGAGGTTTGTTCATTTAATATCATTTGCAGCAAAACATTATAAACTTTTTATAGAGAGCTGTAACGTAATCCTGAACTATATCACTTCCTGAACAACTAAATATGATTAAGCACCAAGAGAATGATCCAAGGAAACGAGGCATCTGAAATTGTGATGATTCAACTTACAGAAGCCAGTTCCAGACTCGAACAATGTATGTTTTTCCCATGTTTTACAACCTGGATTACATACGACGTACAAGAAAAATAAAGTCAGGGAAACGATATATATAGAGAACATTAAGTTTCAAATTGAACTGCGTTTTGACCTGAGTGAATTTGTTCGGAAGTTTTCCCTGAACTTCCTTCTGAGGAATTCTGAAAAAGAATCCCTGCCTGTTGTTGAAAGGGAGTTTCAAATTTGGCAAGTTGAATTCCTCACGATACTTACTGGCCAGATTATGTATTGCTGCCAGTGTTAACAAGATTGCAGATTAGCAAACAAGATTTTAAAAGGAGAAAGCAGTGATAATAAAAAATGAAGCAAATTCTTGCCTTCACTAGTATCACAGAAGGTTCTTCTTGCAATATCCAAAAATCCATCAATTCCGGCTTTTAAAGCAAAACACTGCTGTGTACGGGCAACAAACGGAACCCGTGCATGGAGGACATCATCATCAATAACTTCCCCGATTCTGAAACAAAGAGAGTCTAGTTACTTTGAAACTCTAATTACTAGAAACCTTATAGGAGAAACGAAGTTCATATTTAATATCTACTAGCCAGACCCACAATGGCGTACTTTTTTCTGATGGAAGCATATCTATCATTTTCACACACTGACTTGTAAACATTGGCAAGAAGAAAACACTTTGCGTCCTTCAGAACCTGCATTTTTTACGTAGGATATGGCGCTGGTAAGGTTAGAGGTAGGTCATAGACATAATAGCTAACTCAAGCAAAAAAAAACTAATAACAAAATGAGAAAGAAAAACACCTTTGCAAGTATAGGTAAAGCATCCAATGCAGTCTTAAGTAAGATAATGCTTGAAATCATGTTTTGGCTCTTTCTGGTATTTTCAAAACCTATGACCGCTTCAGTGACTTTCTTTGGCTTGAAGCAGAAATGACAAAGAACTCGATCTGATAGTTAAGGTTGATTGTCAGGAATCTCTTGAGATGATGTGATTAAGAGAAGAACCAAGCTCAATATATATTGGATGCAACGAGAAAAGTTCAAGATATTACGACTTTTCTCTTGATTACTTACCAGTCTCTTTTGGAAATTTTCGTAAAACTTGTGAAAGCCCAAAGAATAGTTGTTCATTGCTCATCAACTCATCCTGCAATTACAAGAAGAGGAAACTTTATGATTAATGCATCATCATACATGTAAAATTTCTGGTAGCCACCCAATAATCAAGCTCTGTAAATCAACATATTTAACACAAAACGGAAACTGATATGCCTTAAGAAGTTCCTTAAAACAATATGATCTTAGATTTACTAACCAGGCAGTCCAGGCGAGTGTTAATAGTTTCAATATCTTTCAGAGGCTGTAACAAGTTTGCGCGAAGAAGCCTAGTCCTGACCAACATAGCATGCATGAAATAAAATGACTAGTGAGTTGAAGAATAAATGAAATATGCCAATGACTAAAGAACAGTACTATGAAGATTATCATTAGATTGCAAAAATGCCAAAAGAAAATATTTTTCACAAGAGACAAAGACTAATTAGTAATTTCAACTCAAACATATGCGCTTCCAGATACCCGCCAGCTGTTTTTGTTGTCTTGAACATCTGGAACAAACTCCTCTTTTTGTTGCTAGTGCCCAAAAGTGCGTTGTGGAATGGATCAATGAGTTCCAGATTCTCAACACTACCGTCATCAAATCAAGGAAACAATGAATCAGAATGATAAACAGTTTTGATGCTAACATTCTATATAATTTAATAGACAAACATGAATAGTATCAAGGTAATCGTACCTAGTTGCATCGATATTCATGTGATCAAACGATCCATTAAAAGTTACCTAGACATAGGCATCACAATCCACAAAAAATACTATTAGTACCCTTCAGCAGCAAAGAAGAGGTTGAACCAAAGAAGAAACAGATAAATACCCAAAAATAGAAAGAAACAATGACTCATTTTGCAAGAAATATTGAAACTAATGCATATAAAACTTCTACAACCATGTAATTCAGATTTGTAAATAACCAAACACATACAGTCAGTGAGTGGTTGGTGACTATCACACCCTTTTCCGCCTCTATCCTGCACATGAGTCATGACACAACACACCAAAACTCAGTATTTCAAAAACACAAAACTAATAATGTAATGAGACAAAAAGTTCGGGATTAGACACCATTTGATTGTAGCAGCAGCAGCAGCCAATGAGAGATAATGCTGCTTATAGTAAGTGTCTAAACCAAGCGCCAAAGGTTCTTCTGCTGCCAAGTTTTGTATTAGCACAGCACCCTGAAACATATAACCAAAAATGCATATCAATTTAGAAACACATGACTACAGGGATCAATGGATGTTTCTACAATAAGAAGTTCTTGTATCAACCTTGGTGTCATCAAAACAGCCACGGGCAAACACAACCTGCAAGAAGGGAATTGATAGTAACAGTCAATAGATTCTGCTATAGCTATAGACAAATACATTCAATTTTCCCAATTTGTGCAGAAATACTATCCATGGGCCATGGCACAGAAAATTTCACCTTCCTAACGGTGCTATAACATCTATCCACCAGTTCCGATACCCCAACCATGCCATCGGCTGCCAATTTGTTGGGAGGAACAATTATCACAGAAGGATCATAGAAACGCAACAGCGTCTTCGTGTTTTGGTATGAGCTGCTTGTCTCTATATACTGAGATAGATGCAGTGAAGCCGATCTTAGGTCAAAAGCAGCCATTCCAACCTGAACAGAGAAATCCAAAATCGAATCCAACATCACAATCGAAATATCAAGCGAGAAACAAGATTTTGAAGCTACGATATCGATCCCAGAAATCGCCGTCGCAAAATCGATACCCAAAGAGAACACAAATCATATCATAATCCTGCCAAATCCGAGCAATGGAGAAGCCGTACCTACCTCTTTGGCTCTGTTCTCAATTAGGCCGGCGACGAAACTCGATCTCTCTCCTCCGTCGTCTTCCATTTTCGCTCCACAGATCAGAATTTGAAAATTGAGTGAAAGGTACACGAGTTCCGAAAATGAAGGCAAAAGCGCGCCACTGTGAATTCTATCAATCGGTTTGCACTCCACCACGCCGATTTTAATTTGGTAAACCGGCTTCAATGACCAAACTGTGCTGAGGGTTTCCGGTTCAATTTACTTGGTTTGTGAAATCCAGCCAAAATCAAACATATACATTTGTTGGATTAATTCTTTGTTTCCGATTTAATTAATTCAATTTTCAATCGACATTTTTATATTTTATATTTGTCCAAAGAACATTAAAAACAAAAAAATTAGAGAATTACCAAATTAAAATTTGGTTTGGTTCGGTTATTTTGGTTCAACAGAGTTTGAATCTGTTTCTATTATCCGGATTGTAGAGAAATTGAGGGGCTGTTTGATCCAGTTCCATTGCCAAGCAGTACAAATAAGTTGCTATTTCAATTTATTGGCTTATCTTATAACAACAGTTGATGATCACTCTCTTCTTACAATAAACAGTGTTGTATGGCAAACATTTGAACGGTAATAATACAAAGGTTCTATTTTAGTTTATTTACCTATCTGACAGTCACAAATCACAAGACCTCGTCAATGGTTACATAGCGGCGCTCCTGAATGGAGAGCTGTGCAGCAACTCCCATGGCAACAGCCATCAATCCGTCTTCCAAATCAACAGCTGCTATTCCTTCACCTCTGATTGCTGATAAGAAGGTGAGGTGTTCCAAGTAACTTGACCCGTGATGCAACCCTTCATATCTGAATAAACCAACATCGTGTGATGCGATGTGAGACTATAATACATTGTTAAGAGTGTAAGACGATATGTAGATAAATATAGCTTACTTTATTCTTTCATCTTCTGCTTTTATTGTTTGAACGTGTTCTCTTCCTCCAATACGACTGCCAGATCGAACTATACCCTCTGGAACAAGTGCCTCCCCCTGCAACATGCTTGCCACGTCAGTTGAAAAGAAAGCAAAAGGACATATTGACAAAACTCAAAACTCATGGATCATATGAACAACTCCAAAGAAATAGTCTTGAGAACACTTTATGCTCATCTTCCATCTATATGCAAGAGCATGTAGATATGCCATGTGATTTGGGAATAAATGGAAATTATGTACTCTTGGGAATAACGTCGAATGGTTCAGAGAAGTCAATAAAAAAGAAAGAACACCCAGCTCTGTTTTTTTCATATCAAACCTAAAATCCTATCACACTAAGCGCATAAATAAGCACACACACACACAAAAATGGCCCATAATATTTCAAAGGAACTCACCTTTCCAATGTCACCAGTAACAGAAATTTCTTGCTCGTTTTTGCTTCCTTCAGCAAACATGCAAAGATCGAGCATCCCACGACATCCATTGTCAAACTCAATAATAACATATGCGTTATCAATTATATCAGGCACCTATATAACAGAGAAACATCTAGTATGAAACTCGCAATACGTTGATTGAGTGTAACTTGGGATAAAAATGTACCTTTCCACCATAAACTTCATCCTTGTGGTTCACATCCATGCCTCCAGAAGCCATCACACAGACAGGATTTGCACCGGCAAAGAGCCTCATTAGATCAAAGAAGTGGCAGCATTTCTCCACTAAGGTCCCTCCAGTGTTCACATTGAATCTATTCCAGTTGTTCACCTAGTGATGTGTTCTCTCAGCAATCATATAAAAATGTGAAGCGTAAACACTACACATAGTCCCATCTTGTTTAAGCCTACCTTAACCAAGAAAGGGAATCTATGTTCTCGGATTGCTACCATCTTGACATTACCAAAGTCTCTGCCTTTTACTTGTTCTATTAGCTTAGCAACTGGCGGCATGTATCTGTACTCCAACCCAACTTGCACCACCATATCTGACCTTTTCTTTGCAGCCTCCAAAACCTGATTCCAGACAAAGTTGGATGAATTGATCAATTTGGTACCAAACAGAAAAGAAGAGAAAAAAGACCTGTTTGCAATCTGCAACTGTGGTGCATAAAGGCTTCTCAACAAGAACATGATGCGGTTTTGAATAATTGATAATGTCCATAAGAATCTGATGATGAGTCATATTTGGAGAAGAGACAACAATAACGTCACACAGCTCACTCTTGAGCAACTCCTCGTGTCCTGAGAAAACCTTAACCACAACAAAGTAAAAAAAAATCTCAAATCCTAAGCTCTTCCACAATCAAGGTATGAAATTTTTTTATCAAGTACAAAGACTAGGAATCAAACAATTATGCACCAGAACATTATATAGAAAACACAGCAAAAGGGTCCGCTCTAAGTAAGTCCTAACTCCTAAGGTTGATTGTTCTGGTAAATTCAAAATACCTTAAGCTCCCATCCAAAAGATTGAGCGAGTTCAATGGCCAGGAGCTGTGAAGGAGGGTGAGGATCGGCGATGCAAACGACGGCGAGGCCTTGGTCACGGAGATGGTGAAGATTGATGAGATGTTCTCTTCCCATCATACCAATCCCTACGATTCCGTACTTGGTAATCACTGAGTCCTTAACATCCGCCATTAACGAAGCTCGCTGACTCTCTCTCTCCCTTCTTGCTTTGAGCTAAACGACGTCGATGGGGCCTATCTCAAATATTGTACGGTTATATCTGTATGAATAATTTGTGTGCAAATGGTATGTTTCTAGGATGAGACCGATTTGGTGAGGGACACAAATCTAGTATGGAGTCATATTTACAAAATAGCACAGACTACAGACCATATCTGGAAAAGAAGATGTTACTTTTTTGGTTCTTTTATCTTTTTGTGGTGTACAAATTAAACTTGGAAGCTTTCGGAGGATATGGCTGGCTGCTCAAAGATATTTTTTTGCAATTTGGGTAAATGACCATAAAATGGTGTATAATTTAGGAAATGAACATTACTTAAGCAATTCCCATTTGATAATATAATGAAATACATCTTTAACTATTTTTGTTGAAAGGAGTGGAAAAAGAGTATGAAGATAAAATAATTTCATTAGAAAAGTTGTTATTATATGTATAAAAATGAGAATTTTATCAAAAACAATTCCTGCTCAATTTGGAAAATATAATAAACTTTTTTTAATACGACGAAGTAAACAGTGAAGTCACTCTATTTTGTAGAGTTTTGAGTTTATGCTCTAAAATTTCAGAATGATATGTGAATAACAAACACATAATCTAACGATAAAAAGGTGAGAATGTTTATAACGACGGATGAGTCGGATTCAAAAGAGTGCGACAAGAAATAGCGGCAATGATACGAAGAGTCTCCACCACCTCATGTCTCTCCGCCACAGCTTTTAGATCATTTACCAAATGGTCCTTTAAATCTTCTCAATTTCACGGCGAGTCCCTCGATTCCTCTGTCTCACCTCTTCTCATTCCCGGCTTCCACGTCTTCCATTGTCCGGTACGTATATGAATCCAATAATCATTGATGTCTCCCCATAATTTCTTTTGGTCCTAATCTAACTGAATCCAGTTTTTCTTTTTGAAGTTTAGGATGTCGTTGGGATTGTAGCGAAACTTTCAGATTGTATTGCTGCTAAAGGAGGTAACATTCTTGGTTATGATGTTTTTGTTCCTGAGAACAAGAACGTCTTCTACTCTAGAAGGTAAAGTTTCCAATTTTCCCATTTGAAAAATCTTACCTTTGATGTTACTTCAATAGATTCTTTCTGAATCAATGTCTTTAAAGTGAATACTAAAAGCTTGGAGCAGTTAAAAGTTTCTATTTTTGGGTTTAGTTGTGATGAAAAGGTAATTTCTTTGGGCAGTGAGTTTATATTTGATCCAGTAAAATGGCCGAGGAGGCAGATGGATGAAGATTTTCAAACTATTGCACAAAAGTTTAGTGCTTTGAGCTCAGTAGTACGAGTGCCCTCTTTAGACCCCAAATACAAGATAGCTCTTCTACTGTCGAAACAGGTAAATTTTATGTCATAAAGAAGATCCTTTTTATTCTGTGCCTTCTTTTTCCTGGAGTTGTGTGATTCTTTTGTATTGTAGGATCATTGTCTGGTTGAAATGTTACATAAATGGCAGGATGGAAAACTTCCCGTTGATATAACATGTGTGATAAGGTTTGCATATATCTCTTCCAACGAACTAAATGGATATATTAGTTATGACTAGTGATTCCGGAATATTTGGTGTCTTCAGTAATCATGAAAGAGCTCCAAACACCCATGTTATGAGGTTTCTCCAGAGGCATGGCATCTCTTATCATTATTTACCAACAACCGATCAGAATAAAATAGAAGAGGAGATTTTGGAATTGGTTAAGGGTACCGATTTTCTAGTTCTCGCTAGATACATGCAGGTATATCAGCTTTTAAGTTCCATCCTAGGCTCGTTTTCTTTGTCTTGAATAGTCTCATTACACTTTGTTTGCGCCAAAATGAATCAAATCTTCTCTTCAGACTGTTCTTGCTTTGTGTTTATGCTTCTTTGCAGGAACAGCTTTATTAACAAAAGATATTTCTTAGCATTAGTTATTATATTGACGGATGATGTTTACTGGAAAAGTTTCCTTTGACAGCTACTATCCGGTAACTTCTTGAAAGGTTATGGAAAAGATGTAATCAACATCCATCATGGCCTCTTGCCATCATTCAAAGGAAGAAATCCCGTGAAACAGGTTTATATTTAGCTCGTCCTTATGTCTCAAGTTTTCGTCCCTGTCTCTTACTTTACTAGATTGTATTGGTAGGCATTTGATGCAGGTGTGAAACTAATTGGTGCAACAACTCACTTTGTTACAGAGGAGCTTGATTCAGGTCCTATCATTGAGCAAATGGTGATTCATCTCCCAACTAGTTTATTTGTTTTGAGTGTTGCATTGTTCTTCAGAAGCGTCTCAATTTGAGTTTTTACAGGTTGAGAGAGTTTCCCACCGAGACAATTTGAGGAGCTTTGTCCAGAAATCAGAGGACCTTGAGAAAAAGTGTCTCATGAAAGCTATAAAATCTTACTGCGAACTGCGAGTATTGCCTTATGGGACACAAAGGACTGTCGTATTCTAATACGGTCTATATGAATATCTCTGACATGTCTCTCACGTGATTCTTCATATGAACTTCTCACTCAAACAAAAATATACATACCACTTCTCTACAATTTTTTGACTCTTCATAGAAACTGAATCATTGGAAATAAAAAGTTCAATTGAGATTCATCATTCTTCTGATGTCTTTCTGTACATAGCAATGTTCCTAACACTTGTTGTGATCATTTGAACAACCTGCTTTGTTTTATCCAAAAGTCTTCTGAGGTTACATTGCCAGGTTTTGCAAATACCTCACAACAGCAAAAATTTGGATATTATATATATGAATATAATCAAATATATACAGGATCCTGCATCACGTGTGACCAGTGAGATTCAGAGATCCCAGCGAGCATTTGGCAGCCTCAAAGCAATTTACTTGGCGGAGAAGAGACTGAACCCCATCAACCCATCTCTGCTTGTGAATCTTGCTCTTGCACTTGAACTCCAAAAGACCTTGTCCGGTTTTCAGACCGAAGTAGACTTCTTCTGAATTTTCCCTCTCTTTCCTGTAAGGCCAAGCTGATTTCTCATCGCAGACTCCATAGACAACGCCTTCAGAAAGGAAGAACAAGTTCAGAGTGTCGTCTTTCAGGTAATTTATCCAAACTGAAAGATTAGTAAATGCTTACATTTGATTTTCTTAGAGAATGCCCCTCCAACATGTTTGCTTTTGAGTTTGATCATTACCTGCAAAATCATAAGTAGCATAATAAGCATTGAATCAAAAGTGAACTGAGTTGTGTTATGTGTTATATATAGATACTAATCAAATCTGCTATACCTGAGACTTCTTGTTGATATAGACACAGACACGCTTAGTTCGCTGCACTCCTGCAAGTTAAAGCACAAGGAAGAAGAGTTAAGCTCTCTGTCTTATCTCAGATCCAGTGAACTCTTAAAGTGATCAGACTCGGTGACAGAAGACAATTACCATTTCGTGCACATTGCATCAGTTCGCCTTCAAATGGAAGATTTGGTTCTTCCAATCTATACTGAAAATTTGCATGCCAATGAGAATCAGAGAAACTTCTCTCAAAAGGGGTAATAGCTGCATTTTTCCTTGCTTCCTTTGGCTGCCTCGCCTTCAGAGCCGCTTCTCCTCTCAAAGCTAGTGTCAGTTTAAACAAAGTCAGATCAAATGCATATCAACGAAACTGAAAAAGCCTTGTGAAGCTGCAACAAAGCCTTACCAGTTGCAGCAGCGGCTGTTAGAGTCATGAGATCACCGGGGCTGTGGATATCCACAGAAGATCTAACCGTGGAAGTAACACGTGCATGGTCAGCACCGGCTCGCTCAGCCATCTCAACACAGTGTGAGGCCAACAGTTCAGTGGCTGAGGCTAAAGCCAGTGCCATCTTGGAGCCTGACCCTTTGCAATTGCTAGCAGATGTCACAGAGGCTAAACCTGCAGCCAGAGCCGCTATAGAGACGGCAGAATGCACGTGGGCGTTCTCCACACGCACTTTATCTTTCTTCTTGAGATTGGTAGTAGTACTGCTGGTGCTGTGTTCCTTGTTGTGGTGAAACCATTTAGACAATGTCCCTGCTCTACGTGTGCCAACAGAGTTCATGATCTTCCCAGCCTAGAATCAAAATCCCAAAGTTGTAAAATATGAAAAGAGTCCACTATTATTATCCATTCCAATTCCCAAGAACTATGTTAGGAACTGGTGCAATGGCAATCATATACAATTGAAAAGTCTCTGACTTTTAAGGCTCATCATAATTCTAAGAAATAGTTGGAAAAAGGGTTTCATTGGAATTTGGAAAAGGGATAAAAGGATCGTACCACGAGTGGATCTGCAGCAGCATCAGGGAACAAAACAGGAGGACTGTTCTGGCCAACACAAAACTGATCTTGTTGTTGTCTATGTTTGAGAGCAAGTGCTTTGGAGATTTCAGAAGTAGAGAGACTCCAGGATCTAGACAGAAACTCCATTGGCTCTTTAGGTGTCTGAGGTTGAGGAATCGATGAGAAAAGCTCTTCAGCTCTAAGAACTCCATCTTCCAACTCTTCCTCCATATTCTCTGATCCAAAGAACGAAGAAGAAGAAGTATCTTTCCAATCTGAATAAAAGCCACTTTCCATTTTCTCTCCTAAACGAATCTTCCGATGGAAAATGAAGTTTTCTTGAATATGGAAAGATGACGTGTGATCAGAAGATGGTATTTATTGTCCTGGTGGAACAAGAGTTATGTTCTGAACAAAACCATGTGATCAAAACAGAGAACCAGCTCTGAGTTTCAGAATTAAAACTTGAAAAAAATGAACTGTAAAACTGAGAAAAAGAAAAATATAAAGAAAATGATTTTAAAAGGAAAAAGCTTTTGAAGATGAAAAGGATGATGTTGACTCAGGTGGAAGAGAAGAGGAAGAGCATAAACCTAACTTATACAATAAGAGAATCTTTTTTCTTCTTTTTCTATGAGAAAAGAGAATTATTCAAACCACGAGTCCCAAAAGTACGTGCAGACTAATCAATAATATAGATTACAATAAAAATCTGGATAAGTGTTTAATTTACCGTAAGAGTCTTGCAAATTTTAAGAACTCGTCTCCATGTTCTTTATATAGGTGTGGAGAAAGAGAGGATAATGTTATGGTTAAGAACAATGTCCATGAATTCAGGTAATATCTTAATCTGGTGGGACGGTTTGTGAAACCACAAAGAGACGACAAAGGCATTGGTTTAAGAGCATTTTGTCTTTTGAGCGGACGGCTCTCACACGATTCATTCCCCCACAACCGACCAGCTTCCTTCAAATAATAAACCATACGTAAAGAGACCATTTCGTTTTTCTATTAATGTACTCTGTCGTTTCATCGTTTGGTTTGGTTTCACGGGATAACGAATTTTTAAAATGTCTTTCTAGCATTACTATTTGTATCACTTAAGTTGAGTACTCTTAAACGGTTGTTTAAACAATAGTAGTGTCTCCAGCCAATAAGACCAATTTGTGTATTAGCTTGAGTTTATGAATTTTAATTGGATTCTAATGGGCCCTTTTCAGTATTAGGCCTTGGATAAGGAAATATTGGCCTTTCCACAAAACAAAAAATTGAGCAATTTGGGATATCTTGAATCTATGGATTTTTTTGTCAACCTTTCAAGCATATATTTGAAAGATTCCCCAAAACATATTTTCTTATATACATGTGTGATGTGATTTTAATATCAAAAGGTTGGAAGTGTTTAATTGGACAGTTAAAACCGGTTATTTTTAGCCATTAACACATGCAAGAAAGTACAAGGCAGAGATATAAAATTTGAAAATATACAATTCTTATTTATAACCAACACAAAGTACAACTTTGATCTTTTTCTCCACATTCAATCATTCATTTTTGGAAGAAACGAGGACCAAACATTTTCATACAACAAAAAGCAAGCCAAGCAAATTAAAACGCTATAGGATTGATCAAGGGTAGCTTTCTGTGGTGGGAGCTGGAGCGTAGGATCCGATGAAGACGTCTCCGTAGATGAGTCCAGCAAGTGCACCACCGACTAGTGGACCCACCCAGTAGATCCATATCTGAGAGAAGTCACCACTGACAACAGCTGGTCCAAATGACCTGGCCGGGTTCATGGAACCACCGCTAAAGGGACCCGCTGCGAGGATGTTGGCACCAACGATGAAACCGATAGCAATTGGAGCAATGGTCCCGAGTGAACCTTTCTTTGGATCAGCCGCTGTGGCGTAGACTGTGTAGACCAGAGCAAAGGTCACCACAATCTCCATCACTACTCCTTCAATAGCTCCTAAACCGGCCGCTACTCCATGAGTCGGTACGCTCTGCATAACCGGGAAATAAACACATTCTCGGTTAATCCATATACCTTTTAAAATCAAACTGGATCTTAAGACCGGCATAACATTTTTTAGTCACGGTCGTTTGGACAAAACAGTCATAATCAGAAATAACACATGACTTAAATAAATAGTATTGAATAAATTACGAATGTTTTTGTGTACCTCGCCATTGGTAACGAAGACGAGGAGGAGACACGCGACGATGGAGCCAAGGCATTGAGCAATCCAGTAAAAGAAACCGGTTATTACTGTGATGTTGCCACCGACGGCGAGACCGAGTGTCACGGCGGGGTTAAGGTGTCCGCCGGAGATGTTGGCGGCTATGGAAACACCAACGAAAAGGGCAAAGGCGTGAGCCACAGCGACAGCGACAAGACCAGCGGGGTCCAAGGCTGCATCGGATGTGAGCTTGGCAAAAGCAAGAGCAGAGCCAACGCCAGCAAACACAAAGAGAAGAGTTGCGATAAATTCAGACAAGTAAGCCTTAAGAGATGCTACACTAAAGGAGTCACCCACACTTCCTATCTCAATCTTCACCATTTTGATCCGACAAAATAACTCTGTTTTTCGACTTTGGTTGATTACAAGTTATTTCTATTTGTGTGGTTTTGGGCATACTAATGCTTGACTTTATATATAGCAAAGAGCCAAACGAGGTAATGAAGTTGTTGGTCCCACTCTACGTGGCCTGTCACAATTGGATGCCGCCCAAACCGCCAATTATTTAGACTATTCATTTTCTTTTGAATTTTGAGGGTTAGTGACATCGAAGATGATTAAAGACAACCAATTGGTATAATGCTATGAAAATGATGGATAAGGTATTTCATAATATGTGAAGATAAGAGTGTTCTGTTGTCATGTTAATATCCTGCATTTAAACTAATGTTGTCTCACACCAATTATGATAGATGGTCGTATTCTTTTATATCTATATATATTTTTTTTGGTTACAATTTGTATTTTTTAGTTTGGGAGGTGCTAAACGCCTAAAATATTAATAGGGATTAGGAGTTAATTCATGTACCACCGCTGCTTTGTTTGGAGTTGGTGTGTAAGAGATATTGGCATATACATGTAATAAAATTGCAACAAACAGAAAACTTAAGATCTTAGAAAAGTGATCCAAAGTAGTGGTGACATTAAATAAAAATTTGCAGAGAGGATGGTTGTTTATAATACTTTCTCCGCCCCATGAATTTTAAAAGTAATATTTTTAGTATATGGTTTATGGATAGTTTTTTATTATCATGAATTTAATTTGCAGTATAGAACAACGAAGTGGAATGCTCAATCCTAGATTAAACCGATCCCTGACAAATGTTTTTCCACCCACTACCGCTTAAAAGTTGAAAATTATTCCATCCCAGTAAACTGATATTATGAACCAAACGTCCAAACTCAAATAATCGATCTGAAAATGAACTATATTTTTTTTAAAATTATGAATTCATTTTTCCTATTCAAAATATTGAATTCGAATCCAAACTAAACAAACAGAAAGAAAAACCTGATTTTAAATCCAATTTTGTTTTCAAGTTAAATAAACATTTGATTAAAACTTGAAGTCGAACCAATACCAATACGAAACCGTACCAAACCATCTATGGTACAAATACTATCATTCATAAACCAAAATACCAAAAAAACCTAACAGAAAAAAATTATAAAGTGGGCCTAAGCCCATATAAATATCCCAATGGATTCCTTTTGATCTGATGGTCCAAAAGTCCAATCCGTCAATTGCCTAACACACAAAAGCCTCTATCTATTAGTTAGTGAGTGACATGTCTCTTCTCTAATTTTATCCTTAAGACACTTTCCATTTTGTTTAGCCAACCAATCATCTTCATTACACTAATCAGTAGTCAATAGTCATTTCAACAATAAATCTTCTAACTTTTACCACAGTCACGTCAAACAAAAGTTGTTTTCTTTTACCTCTTGGTCATTTAATTTTCTTTTAACGGAACTCTAGCCAGTAAATTACACTAAATTTTAACGTACGTTAATTTAAAAGTAAAAAACCTTTCGCGTCTTTTTGTTTAAGTTCAATATTAGCCACACGATCCAGAAAATTCGACACGTGTCACTATGGATTAAGCGGCATCAGTATCCATCTTTATTTTCTCTCCAAATATTTATTTAATTTTGGGCTTTACTTAAACCAGACTCATTTCATTTGCCGAGGAAAGCGAATATAATTTATCGGGCATTTCTCTCCCAATCTGCTTCACTCGCCAAACCTCGTTTCTTCGCCGGAACCCTAGGTCACCTCCGTCAGTTTGAATTTTCCGGTGAGTTTAACTTCTTCGCTAGCGTTTCAATTTATCATTTTAAGAAAGTTCACTCTTTTAGGTTTTCGTGTGCCCTTGAATTTTGAGAAGGAAGAGATTTTATAATTGACGCGTATGGTTTTGTTGTTGGTGGAGCAGTAGTAGATGAACGTGCGATTAGGTAACAGTTGAGGTCTGACGGCCAGGTTTTCTTGTCACCGAATGGAGGGAGGTAGCGTCTCCATACACTCTTGTGTCGGTACTTTTCGCTTTCCTACTGTTTTACTCCACTCGACAAGAAAATGACCAGAGTCGCTTCTTTAAATATGTTTCACGGTTGTTGTGTTATGCTTTTGTTTCTTTTGGTTGTTTGATGTTTATATATGTCTCTGATTTCAGGAATAAACTCATGGATTATGATGACAGTGACTTTCAAAACCAGAATCTCCATTTAGCTGGTGAAGCCAACAACAAATTTCCACCAGTTTTACAGCCTTATGCTCTTCCAAAGTTTGATTTTGATGATACACTCAACACGCATCTGAGGTTTGATAGTTTAGGTGAATCTGAAGCTTTTCTTGGTATTGAGGGTAACGAAGATAATAACTGGATTGAGGATTTCTCTCGTGGAAGTAGTGGTATAGTGTTTAGTTCAGGTGCAACGGAGTCCTGTGCCATTTCTAGGCACAATAATGTTTGGTCTGAGGCTACTTCGTCGGAATCTGTTGCAATGCTTTTGAATTCAGTTGGACAGGACGAAGTTATTGTAAGAGAGGATACTATCAAGAAATCTGACACTTCTCATGAACTAGGCTGCACAATGGAAACAGTAGAGCCTGGTCAGACATCCCATGAAAGAAGTCTTTCCAAAGAGGAAACGGTGAACTTACAACCCAACCCCTCTGTGGATGATACTCCAGGAGAGTCCTCTGTGGTAAAGACAGATGATGGACAGGAGCAGGTTCTGGTTAAAGATGACTCACCAACGGCTGTAGAAGAGGCATCTGTGGAGGAAAAGAATTCCATCTTGACTTCTAATACCGCGACGGTAGAGGCTATAGATACTACTGATCTTGGTAAAATAGGAACTGAGACGACGGATAATCTTCTTGACCAAACAGAAGAGAAAGCCAATGTAGAATCAAGGATGGAAGATGATTGTAGCGATGGGAATGTACAGACTATTATTACTTGTAGCGGTGAGTTGAATAATCAGAGCACTTTACTTCCAGAGACTTCCAATGATGAAAATGTTATCAGCGACCACATTCAAAGTAGTTATAACCGCAATGATCTAACTGCAGATGCACGGTCAATTTTGGTTGAAGGTCATTCTGATAGCCATATAGACTCAGCTTCCGAAGTTGAAAAAGTGGAAGCTGAAAATATTGGCAAAACTGCAAAGCCTGATTTGAAGGAGATAGAGCTATCTGATGTCACAGTACTAGAAAGAGGGGACCAAGCTCCCTCTACTCTTGAGGTAGGTGGACAAGATGTTTCTGGGACCGAATGCCAAGATCTCCTTGTCAGCACTGTTCATACTAGCGTAGCTGTTGAAGCGTCTTTGGAACTTGCTGGGGAATTGACAACTATAACAAACAGTGTTTCCATTGAGAAGCCCGAGTTGCTTAGTCATCAACATATGGAAGTTATTACAAGTGAACATGAGTCTACTTTTCAGATAGAGACTGAGACATATCCGCAGATACACGTATTTGAAACTTCAGAGAGTGTTTATATTTCAACGATGGACTCAATGGTTGAAGCTAGAGAAGGTGGTGTGTCTAAGAAGAGTGACAATGAAGGTAGTGCTCGCACTTCTAATCTCGAGCAAAGCATGGAACTGCCTGTCAATGCCAATGATAGAGATCAAGATGTCAAGAACTCTCAGATCCTATCTGAAAGCGTTGTGTCTGGTTCTGTTGGCTATGTTTCAGGAGGCTCTACTTCAGAGTTGGCGGAGTCAGAATCTCAATCTGACAGCATTCCAACAGACAAGTCAGGTAAACATATTTTCTAATCCTTTTAATATACTCTATTTTCATACTGTGTACTTTTACGTTTTGCCTTCTCGTTCTCTAAGTAGCCCTTGTTCAGCTTTTTTTTTTGCTTCTGTCGGGGTCACCTTTCCACTGTAAATGTATATATCATGATTACTTCAAGTAATTTACTTGTTTCCCCCTAAATGTTTTCCACAGAGACTATGATTGACAGTTCTCTCAATCTCGAAGAATTACAACCTCTAAGTCAAGATGGAGCACCTGCTGTCAGTCTCACATCTTCAATAGATTTACATATGGTAAAGACATCCTCTGATGACAGTGACCAAGGCAGTTACTCTGAAACCAAGAAGGTTTATGGTGAACCTGAAAATGGTCAAACCGTTCCACCTGTGGATGCAAGTTGTTCAGGGAGTCAGATGGACCAAGAAGCTAGGAAGCGTGCTGAAGGTACTAAGCAAAGTACATACTCTGTTGAAGGCTGTCCTCGCTCTGAAGGGTCAAAGGATGCAGTAGATGCTGATGGTGTTGGACAAGTTTTGCAGCAGCAGTCTGAGGAATTAATTTTTGAAGAGAATGTAGTAACAGAAGCTGTAAAAGCTCCTGGTAACGATTTTTCTATTTTGGGCCATAGTAATTGCACTAGCTTGTTTCTTTGTATATTGCCCCGCCATGGAGACCTTACCAGATTTGTTTACCTTTCGATGGGTTGATTCATGTTGTAGCAACATTTTTTTCTTTTGCTGTCTTACTCCGCAGAGACTCTGTCAGTTCTGGACAAGGATAACAAAAATGAAATGCCTATTACTAGCTCCTTGCCTATTCTTGGGAGTGAAGCTGGAAAAGATGGCCAGGAAGAGGATAATACTGCTGCTTCTGGTGGGATTATGGCAGCTGGGACTCCTGTTACACACCCCAAAGGTAAGCCTGTATGATCTTCGTAGCAGCAAGAAACTTCCCTTTCTTGCAGTTTCTTCTGATTTCCTTAGAATGGATTTACTAGGGAGATACATATTATATTAGGTGTATCATGTATGAATACAGTTATATTACTGATAAAGTATACACTCTGAGTAATATTTTAGTAAAAAGGCTCTTTATTAAAAATATACACTTATTGGAAAACTCATGACTAAGTTTATCAGATCTTTATCTTGGAACGACTTCTCTTTTTCTCGATCCGTGCAATTAATTTCTCACACTCATCGAAATATGTACTTGTCCTTGATGATATTGCAGGTGATGCAATCGTACTAGGAGACTCCCGTGCTTCTACATGTTCTGAGTCTTCTGTAAAGTCTTATGTAACTGCAATAGAAGATGCTGCTACTAATTTAAAGACTCCTCTTGATTCTTTCCCCACTGTTAAGACTTCCGAACTTCAATTTAATAACACAGAGACAAACAGTGTCAAAAAGCCAGAAGATCAGAATATTTCGGGTTTTATGTCTGCTGGATCTCCGGTCTTGAATAGAAATGAGACCTCCAGCAGTGAAATGAACTTAACTCCTGATCAGCTGAAAGCAGGGAAAATTTCCAAAGCTGTTATATTTTCACAAGCTACCCTTGTCTCCCCGGTACATATCTCTTACATATCTTCATCAGTTGTTGAAGGTGAATTCTGTGGCATTAGTATGTTTCGTCCTTACATAGCATTTGTTTTTGTTTATTCAGATTGTGGTGGGATCTCCTTCAACATCTAGCTTAGATAAAACAGCTGCAAAGTCTTCCAAAGCAAAATCTGAGCGGAAACCCAGGCGAACATCTAAATCTGTAGGAAAAGAGACTTCTAGAAAAGGAACTAGTGTAAAAGGGGCTACACCTATTGAACAGTTTCAAAGTGGAGGCAAAACAAATGCTGTTAATCAAAGTTTGGCTTCTCATATTCAGATCACACAATCTACTGAGAAACAGCGAAGTCTTCAGAGCCCTGCTCTAAAAGCTTTTGGGTCCCTTTCAACCCCTACGGCAAGTCTACCGGATTTGAACTCTTCTGCTCTCTCAAGTATTCTGCGTCGACCTTTCACGGACTTGCAACAAGTGCAACTACGTGCACAGATTTTTGTATACGGGGCTCTGATGTAAGCTCTTTCTTAGTCTTTATTTGTTCTTAAGTCTTGTTGAGTTAGTGAGACTTGAGAGCATCTGATTTGGAGTTCTTTTGTTGTTTTTTTGCTACAGCCAAGGAACAGCACCGGATGAAGCTTATATGATATCTGCATTTGGTGGTGCAGGTAAAATTGTTATTCTTTAATCTATTTTGTTATCCACATTCGAGACAGTGTGTTCAATCTGCATTTCTTTAGATGGTGGGAAGGGCAGCTGGGAGAAATCATGGCGTACTTGTGTTGTAAGGGCTCAGAAATCGCTTGTTGCTACTCCTGAAACGCCACTGCAATCACGTCCAGGTTTCTACATTGATTTATTCTGCATTTTAAACTCTCATGGTTGGCTTAGCTGATCTAAATACCCAAAACTGCATTTCCAGGGAAGACAGAGACCCCTTCAGCAGGTCACACCAATAGCAAAGAGAGTTCAGGGACAAACCCCATGATTCCACTCTCATCACCTTTATGGAGTTTATCAACTTCCGTAGATACTTTACAATCAAGTAGCGTTCAGAGAGGTTCAGCTGCTACTCACCAGCCATTGCTTTCTGCATCGCATGCTCACCAAACTCCACCAACTCAGAATATTGTTGGACATAATACCCCTTGGATGTCGCCTCTCCCTTTCCGTAACGCTTGGCTTGCTTCTCAGCAAACCAGTGGATTTGATGTTGGTTCCCGTTTCCCCGTCTATCCAATCACTGACCCTGTAAAATTGACTCCCATGAAAGAATCATCCATGACTCTTTCTGGCGCAAAACATGTTCAGAGTGGAACTTCTAGCAATGTTTCCAAAGTGACACCAACACTTGAGCCTACTAGTACAGTTGTAGCACCTGCTCAACATTCTACAAGGGTAAAATCAAGGAAACGGAAGAAGATGCCAGTCTCTGTGGAGTCTGGTCCAAACATTTTGAATTCGTTAAAGCAGACAGAATTAGCTGCCTCACCTCTTGTGCCTTTTACACCTACTCCGGCTAATCTGGGTTATAATGCTGGCACCCTGCCCAGTGTTGTTTCTATGACTGCAGTCCCTATGGACCTGGTATCTACGTTCCCCGGGAAGAAAATAAAATCATCTTTCCCATCTCCAATTTTTGGTGGTAACCTTGTACGTGAAGTAAAGCAGAGATCTGTCTTGTCAGAGGATACTATTGAAAAACTTAAGGAGGCTAAGATGCATGCAGAGGATGCATCTGCTCTTGCTACTGCAGCTGTTAGTCATAGCGAATATGTATGGAAGCAGATAGAGCAACAAAGTCATGCTGGCCTCCAGCCAGAAACTCAAGACAGATTAGCTTCGGCTGCTGTTGCCATAGCTGCTGCAGCTGCGGTGGCAAAAGCTGCAGCTGCTGCCGCCAATGTTGCAGCTAATGCTGCATTGCAGGCCAAGTTAATGGCTGAAGAAGCATCCCTTCCAAATGCTTCTGATCAGGGACTCCCAAAGTCATATGATAGCATATTACCCGGTCAGGGTACCCCTGCTTCTATCTTGAAGGGTGAAGGTGCAGTGGTGAACTCCAGTTCGGTTCTTATTGCTGCGAGAGAGGCATCTAAGAAGAGGGTTGAAGCTGCTACAGCGGCCACCAAGCGTGCTGAAAATATGGACTCCATTGTAAAAGCAGCAGAATTGGCATCAGAGGCTGTTTCTCAAGCTGGAATACTTGTTTCAATGGGTCATCCTCCGTTGCTCAATAAGCTGGTGGAGGCGGGTCCAAGTAATTACTGGAGGCAGGCTCAAGAATCTCAGGAAGTACAGCCCTGTAAAACGGTTGTCTTAGAAAAAGAAACTGTGTCTACTAGTGAGGGAACTTTTGCTGGTCCCAAAATTGTGCAGACTGAGTTTGGTGGCTCTGTGAATACGGCAGATGGTGTGTCCGGTCCAGTTCCTGCCACTGGAAAGTTAAAGGGACAGGAGGGTGATAAATATGCAGACTTGGCTAAAAACAATGATGTGGTTTTTGAACCAGAAGTTGGGTCAAAATTTTCAATTGACGCCCAACAGACTATCAAAGCAACAAAGAATGAGGACATCAAGGAGGGTTCTAATGTAGAGGTTTGTGCTACATTTACACTGTCTATAACTAACTGCTCGTGGTTGATTGTCATTTTTTTTAACGGAGATAAATTTTTTTGAAGGTTTTCAAAGAAGAACCTGGATTAAGAACCGCATGGTACTCTGCCAATGTATTGAGCTTAGAGGATGATAAAGCTTACGTGTTGTTCAGTGACCTATCTGTAGAACAAGGTTTTTGTATTTATCATCAATGGTTTTCTTTAAATCTTATTTATCATCAATAGATCTTTTACTGCTCAAATTCTTCCAAGTATAAGTAAATAGGTTATGCAATCACCCATTTTCCATTATTATATTATATGCATGTAAAATTATTTAAAAGGATGCAGAACTGATTGCCGAAGCTCCTACGAAGAGGCTCCATTGCTTTATTAATTGATTGGTTGATCGTTTGATATTATCTTTTATCAGGAACAGACAAGCTTAAGGAGTGGGTAGCCCTCAAAGGGGAAGGTGATCAGGCCCCTAAAATAAGACCTGCTCGTTCTGTTACTGCCTTGCCATATGAAGGAACCAGGAAGAGACGTAGAGCTGCTCTTGGGGATCATATTTGGAAAATTGGGGATAGGGTAGACTCGTGGGTGCATGACAGGTAGTACTGTCTCCATAACTAGCTGTTTTATTGGTCTCCCCTAACAGGGATCAGACAAAACCACAAAATCTGTATATCAATTTCAGTTTTCCGTTTTGGAAATCCTATTCATTCCACGAAGTTTGGAACTTTGATCTATATTTGTTTTGTTTTTCTTCAGTTGGTTGGAGGGTGTTATCACAGAGAAGAACAAGAAAGATGAAAACACAGTGACTGTGCATTTTCCTGGTGCGTAAAAAGGCCAATGTGCCTGATGAATATACCTCATTTTTGTGCTCTAAACTGCTTGTCTGATCCACTGTTCTCAAAACGTTCTTATTTTCTAAAACATATTTCTGCAGCGGAAGAAGAAACTTTGACGATCAAAGCTTGGAATCTTCGTCCTTCTCTTGTGTGGAAAGATGGAAAGTGGATTGAATGTTCTAGTTCAGGAGAAACTATCAGCTCGTCACATGAGGTATTTTCACCCTTTTATGGATCTAGAGGGTTCTCTTTTGGATGCTTTGGCATTTTGTGAGACTCAAAAATTTGAATTGCAGGGTGATACTCCAAAGGAGAAGCGTCCTAGATTAGGAACTCCCGCTCTTGTGGCTGAAGTAAAAGACACGAGTATGAAGATTGTTGATGATCCAGACTTGGGGAAACCGCCTCAGACTGGTGTTCTTAACCTCGGTGTTTCAGAGAATACTTTTAACATTGGAAAGAGTACCAGAGAGGAGAACAAACCCGATCCACTCCGAATGAAGAGAACCGGTTTGCAAAAGCAAGGATCAAAAGTGATTTTTGGTGTCCCTAAACCTGGAAAGAAAAGGAAGTTCATGGACGTGAGCAAACACTATGTTTCAGAGGCAAGCACTAAAACTCAGGAAAGGAAGGAACCAGTTAAGCCTGTGAGATCAATTGTGCCCCAAAATTCTGGAATAGGTAGCTGGAAAATGCCTTCTAAAACTATCTCCATAGAGAAACAGACAACAATATCTAGGCCCAAGACTTTCAAACCTGCGCCCAAGCCCAAAGAGAAACCGGGTGCTACGGCTAGGATAATTCCCCGCAAGGACTCGCGTAATACAACAGCATCAGATATGGAATCTGATGAGAGTGCAGAAAACAGGGGTCCTGGATCTGGTGTTTCATTTAAGGGAACAGTAGAAGAGCAAACCACATCATCCTCTCATGATACTGGTTCGAAGAATAGTTCCTCCTTGAGCACTAATAAAGGGAGAGTGGCTCCTACTGCAGGAAGGTTAGCCAAAATCGAAGAGGACAAGGCGTTGGCTGAAAATTCTTCAAAAACATCAGAGGGAATGGAGCCACGTAGATCTATCCGCAGGATCCAGCCAACTTCTAGAGTAAGTAAATGGAAGATTTACATTTATGTGTGGAAGTTTGCATAGTGTTCCCTGATTTCTGGTCATGCCCGATTCATTTAAAACCTGTATCTGTGTTCTGCAGCTACTCGAAGGTCTGCAAACGTCGATGATGACCTCGAAGATTCCTTCGGTATCACACAGCAAAAGTCACCTAAGTCAAAGCAAAAAGTAGCAGTAGAGGTGATGTTTGTTGTATATAAGTGTCCAAAAGTGAAATAACTTGGACGTAAACCAAATACATAACTGAGACTGTTGATGATGTTGTTAGCAGGCAAGTGAAAAGGAGCAGAAGAAGCAAGTGCACATAAACGCAAGTGGAGGAAACAAAAGCAGAGCAGTATCGGCTGCTATTAGGTTGTTTGTAATTTTAGTTTCATGCTTTTGAAAAAAATAACTCTTTGTTGGTTGGGAGAGACTAAAAAAAGTAGGGGAAGAGAAGAAGAAAAATCTACATATATATTTTTGGTAGACTTTTTGGCCAAAAATCCGTTAACTATTTACTAATAACATTTAGGTCCTTACAAATTATATCTCAACCAAATATTCTATTACTAAAAATTTATAGTTTGTTAGTTTGCATTAAATACTTAAATTAACTCTTTCCTATATTACATATTTAGCCTCTACAAAATCTATCTAAAAAATATGTGTTTAAGTTTATATCCTTAATTAAATCTTATCATTATTGAACTACATTCAATTAATTACGAATTTCTTAAATTTTCTTTATCTACATTAAATATAAATATTTGTTTTTTCTTTCACTTTTAGTTGTTTTTATATCTAATTTATTTGATTTTATATAAAATATATATAGTTAATAACATATTATATTTTTTCTGCATCATTAACTCAAAATTTTAAAAACAGACATATATTATTCAATCGACGAAAAAAAAAAGTAAGTTGAAAAAGTTTCACATTGCTTAAGAAATTGGGCAATGGTTTAGAGTCTTATTATAAAAATATCAAAATAATTTTGAATAAGAATGAACTGGAACTTTGATTTATCATGCATCCAAAAATAAAATTGTTATCCTGTTTACTCTGATTCTCTATTTTAAATAACCGAATCTTTAAAGTTTCAAAATATTATATATATTTTAACTTTCTTAAAAGTTAAATATCAAAAAATTTAAAACTTTTAAAAAGTTATACTTTATTAAAAAAAATATTAATACAAGACAATATACTACGGGTGAAATCCTATATATAACAATCAAAATGCAATTATAAAGTTTGGATCGATATTTTTTTTTTTAATTTCAATACCATAAATATTTAAACTTTAGAAAAAATGACAAAATGATGTTTAATTTCACGTGATGGGGTTATATGGTGGGATGAGTTTGAGTTGATATTAATACGGGATGGTATATATTATGGGTGAAATCCTATAATTAACAATCAAAATATAATTATACAATTTTAAAAACTAAACCAAAGTAACAATATTATATATATATATATATATATATATATATANAACTTAAAAGTTTAAAAAAATTTTGTTCTAAAATTGCCCCAAGGTGTATTATACGTTAAAAAAGTAACATATGTCTATATATCATCTTAAAGACAAAATTCATTTTTGATAAAAATATACACATGTGGTATATCTCTTAATATGTTATATATATATATAATATAATATTAATTAGAATAAAATCGTTAACTTTCTAATGATATATCAACCCGCAGTGTACCGCGGGTCAATCTCTAGTGATGTTGTTATTGTAGGTGTGAGTTATTTGCTTTTGATAATTTAGTCAGTTAGATGTTCTCTCTATCTCCATCTCTCACGAGTCATGGTGACTCTATGTGTCTCAGAGAGATAAGAAGAAGTTGTACATGTAGTAGTTTGATTGTTCCCAAATTATCATTTCTCTAATTCCATTTGTTCTCTCAATCGAACCCTTTTGGTCTTGTCTTTATACCTTCCTATGATAATTTCAAGTCAATTAAAAGATGAATAAGCTCGTTTTTTACCATAAACTATCCTATGATTTTGATTGAATTGCTACACACATTCCCAAAAGTGAAGCTTTCTAATCCTATAAATGCCATTAAAAGCTAGTTCGGATTTGAAATATCCGGTGAATCGTGAGCTCGCGAAGCTCCAGAAGCACGAGATCGAAATAGAAACGACAATACCAGTGGATAGTGAACTTTTCCGAGCTGAAAAACTCGTTCAAGACTTCGAACGAGTTACCATTGTAGAGAACGAATTGAGCTCAAAAACAAAGAAATCAGATCAAAATCTATGGAGATCTGAGCTTGATAGCTCTGATACCATATTACGAATGAGAGAACGAGAGAGTTTGTTAGAGAAAGTTTGTTGAAATGATTTTCTCATCAACTCGATCAGAATAATCTTTACATTGCTATATATATACATTTGGTACTAAAGCTAATCCACAACTATACATCCGGTTAAGTTAACCAATAATGTAAACCAAATATAACCAACTCCAATAAAAGCCCAAAAGGAGCGAAATATTTGTTTGCCTAAAAACCTTATAGACAGTAGAAAAACCTTTCTTTCGATCGATCACATCGTCGTGTTTCTTCTTCTCTTTGATAACAATGGCTTCTGCTTGTCGTAAGCTTTTTAACAGAGCTTCCGTCTCTTCCCTCAAATCTACCCTCAGATCAACCACCGGATCTACGTCGGCTGCGTCATCAGCCGGATTTCGTCTTCCTTCTCAACCCACTCGCCATTTCTCCTTCTCCAGGTTTGCATCTGTGCATCCGTTTACTCATTCAGCCAATTTCATCTCCTTTGTTTCTGAAATTTCAAATTTCTCGATCTCTTTAGATGTCCTTCGGAGCTGGGATGTGTTCAGTCGCTGTTACCGCTGCACAGCACGGTGGCGGCGGCGAGGCTGACGTCATGTCTAAGCACAACTTCAAGGAGTAGCCGAGCTCTCTCTCAGGGTACACTCTGCTGCACCTCTCCCGATCTCTAATGCTTTTCTCTTTACTTTTCTTGTGAGTTCACTTTTTTGCTTTCCTCCATTTGCATTTACTCTCCTTCTTTGTTTTAATTTTTGCTCTTTTCTGCTTGCTTTTGATTTATGGCTAAATTGATCTTAGGAGCTAATTGATTGCTACAATGAAACGCTGTATGTGTTTGATACCTTTGCTTCTTCCTAGCTGCGTGGAATCTTGGCCTTATGACATTTCTTGCTTTTGAGACTAGTTTATTTGGTTAAGTGGAAAGTAAAGTACTCCTGAATGTCTTTTTTTGTCCGGTGAATTAGTTACTTAGTGTGGCTCAGTGCTGTAAGATTATCTCTTTGGGTCTTAACAAGTAGGAGAGAACTTATACGGCTAAGTGAACAGAGTTTGTGGAGGAATGTTAGAGTTTCGAGGTTTAGTGTCTAACTATGAGTACCTGGTTGATGCAGGCACATAATTTCACCATTACCATGTGGACCCTCTTGCATCTTTATCAAGTACGAACCTTTGTCATAGCTCCAATAGTTGAAACGAAATCAGGGAAATTAAGGATTGGGGTAACTAATGTGGGGTAAGTCACTGAAAACGTGTACAACTTAGATTGGAAACTTAGTAAACATACTGTCAAGTTGCATCACATCTGCTCATTGTATTTCCTTCTTTTGTTTTTTTAACTGGAATGCCGGTTTCTGCAAGTTAGTTCGTGCTCTGTGCATAAGAGTGTCACACAGTAACATAGTAATGTACAATGCTCTTTGTCCAGATGGAGTCGATGGCACGTGAGATGTGTTTGCAGTTTTTTTTAAAGGTGGGTTCTGTGAATAATGATCTCTGACAAGTTAGTTTTGGGAGAAGTTATTTAAGACGAGATTTTATTGTCTAGTTTTAAGGTAGCATTGCTTTGTCAAGCTAAATTATTATAGTAGATTCATTAAGCCATTTGCATCCATCTTTTGTTTCTTCACCTCATTCAGTGCCCTAATTTAATCGTGGTGATCATTTATGTTTTGTTGCTCTAGAACTTGGCCTTTCAGTTCCAAGGTGACTCAAAAACCCTCATGAAGGTGAACCATGGAATTATGAAAGGGGCAGGATCACAAAGAGTTGTTTCTTTTCTTCCCTTTGTCAAACTTATAGAAAAGAAGTGTCTGTCATTCTTTTTGTGACATATAAGTATTATTGATTACACAATCTCATGTACTTTGATTTATGATGAGAGAAATATTATATACAAAATATTTTGTGATAAGTATACTTTATTTTGTTACTAATATTATGTAGATAACTATTTTGTTACAATTTCACACAGTATGATAATACATCATCATCCTTTCAAACTAAACATTTCCCCCCTTTAATATCCTCTATCAATATCTTTTGAAGTTTATCTTGATTACATAAGTTTATGTAATGAAGTACATACGAAAGTAAAATATCAATGTCTGCATGAAACAAAATAAAAACCTAAAAAAGTCAATTTTTGTTAAAGGGAGAGACTGTTATAAATATATTTCTATATATGAATCAAATAATTATTTCTTTTGAGGTTTTCGTTTATGTCAAATAAATAATGGCACATAAGAGTACAAGAATTTTGAGGAAATGAAGAGAAAACTGTTGAGCAATGAGAGGGTCGAGTATCAGAATTCAGCAGAGGCAGGTGTGCGCGGGAAAGGAATAACGTCTCTGATATTATCAATTCCGGTGACAAATTGGACCAGTCTCTCAAACCCTAGTCCAAATCCTGCATGAGGAACTACACACACACAATAACAAAGGGACTTACTTCATCAGCCTCCCAAAGTTTCTATCTTTTGATTCATAGAAGAAGGGAAAAGAAGAAGAAAGAGACCTGAACCATAGCGGCGGAGGTCGAGGTACCACCAGTAGCTCTCTTTGTTGAGTTTCAACTCATCAAGCCTCGCTTCCAACACCTCAAGCCTTTCCTCTCTTTGGCTTCCACCTATCAGCTCTCCTATCTTTTCAGGCCAAAACCCATCATCATCATTCACCATCAACAACTTCTCATTATCAACAAGATTTTGTATTATCTTAATCTTACCCGAGGCACAAGCATATCCATTGCTGCCACTGTCTTCCCATCATCGTTCTCCCGCATATAGAATGCTTTGATCTCCTTCGGATAGTCTCTTATTATCACAGGTCGACCCCCAAAAGCCTCTTCTGTTATGTACCTTTCATGCTCACTCTGCAGATCCAGCCCCCACTTCACCTGCAACATGCAGCTCTATCAGGCAACCAATCCGACGTTTCTACTCACATGCGATCATGAAATAATCTCATTTTAAAGAACCTACCCATTCAAAATAGATATATAATCACAGTTTATTTAACACAGAAAATACAAAAAACACAAACAGGTAGACTACTAGCTCAGAGGTCAAAAGCAGTTAGAAAAAGAAATGCCTATGCAAGTTTGCATATTTAGTCCAAAAGTTCAGTTCAAATCTGTCCGAAAGGAGAAAATAAAGCCTTTACCGGAAAATCGAATTTTTTGTTTGCTTTCAGAAGAATTTCAATGGCGTCTGTGTACCCCAGCTGTAGAAACTCTTTCTCAGCTACGTCCTTTACAAGATATATTGTAAATTAATCAGAATATCAGACAGTGCAAACTGCATAGTATTCTTTTCTGATCACAGAGTGAGAATAGGCGAACATACACTCAAGCGGCGAATGATTCCTTTCTCAATCCATGTATCGAAAAACTCCATGTCTTCCTTGCAATTATCAAGAACGTACTTTACCTATCAGAATATCAAGAGATAGATTACAATCAAATTAATTCTAAATGACATTTACAGTTTGAAAGGAAATATAAAGTGAAAGAGCAACATACTACGTACTGGAGGTAGGCAGTGGCACAGGCCATGTCATCATCCAGGTCGGCAAAAGCAAGTTCTGGTTCAATCATCTTATATGGCAGAAAGAGAGGTCTTCAGAAAATCAAACTTAGGTAAGAAAAATTTAATTGTGAGTTTGGCTGGAGGATTTAATAATGCTGACCCAGAATTCGGCTAAGTGCCTTGACGTGTTGGAATTCTCAGCTCGAAATGTAGGACCAAATGTGTATACCTGCAATGTCATACAGATGACAGATTCAGATACTTACTAACCAAAATCTACCTCACAATCACTCGAGTAGTCAACTTTTACATCTGAGAGAGCGGTTGCATAAGTTTCTCCATTAAGTTGCCCAGAGACGGTTAAGAATGCTGGTTTCCCAAAAAAGTCCTGAGGAGTGATACATCCATGAAATTCGTTACAGCTGCAAGGTTATATTCTACCATTCTTAAGCTACAAAATATATGGAGCTGGAACACACCTGAGACCAATCGATCAACCCTCCCTTTGTTTTCGGAATCGCATCAATGGAAGTATCGGTGTTCTCATGGGAGCTAGGAATCTAAAAATTGAAAGTATAGTTTAAGTGTAATGTTATTCTTTCTTCCATGTGGAGTTGAGAACTTTTAATGGGTTATTACAGAATGTTGAGATGTAGAGAGCTAAGGTCCTTACAAGTGTAGTGACACAGAACTGTTCTCCTGCTCCTTCACAATCCGAAGCTGTGATAATTGGGCTTGCCACCCAGACAAATCCACTTTCTTGAAAGAACTTGTGTGTAGCATATGCCAGAGTATTCCTAACTCTTGCCACCTAAACAAGATATTTTGCATATTTAAGAAATATAGAACTTGGTGATTATCACAAGGCAGTAAGTTCACCGTCAAGTTTCACTAAAGTGAAGCCTGAAAGGTGAGCAGTAGAAGCAGTGTTCACATAAAATAGACAAACAACAGTTTCTAACAAGAGACACGTTTCTGCGTGAGATAATACATAATATCACCAAGAAGCTAACAAGAGTCGTATACAGTATGGAATTTCAGGAAGGTATAAAAGGAAAGTTACCGCCCCAAAAGTGTTGGTTCTAGGACGTAAATGAGCCTTGGTTCTCAAGAATTCCCGGCTGACCCTTTTCTTCTGGATCGGATAGGAAGAGTCACACTCTCCAACCTATGATAAAACGAGACTAATAAGTGACAAAAATTCAAAGAAACATACTTTCAAACTTAAGGAACTAAAGTTCAGCATCCAAAGTAGAAGAAGAAAAGACATACCACAATGATTTTCTCCACCTTAAGTTCCACTTTTTGCTTCGTTCCCTGGCTAGCTACAATAGTACCTTGTACAGATACTGATGCTCCAGTCAAGATCGAACCAGATTCTACCTATTATCCACCCAAATGGAATGTGGCAAACAAAACATGTCTAAGGATTATCATAAGGTTTACAAGAATTCAAAGCTCCTAAGTTCTAATTATTGTTCTCAAGTCACAGAAATTACCTGATCATACCCTTCTGCATCCGAAGTCATCACACATTGCAAATTCGATAAGCATGAACCATCATTTATCTTCCAACAACAACAACAAAATAAAAACCAAAACTTTGTCAGCAAATCAATCAAGAGATTGATAAAAAGATGAAGAAAGGTTGAGAATTTACCTCAATGAATGTGACACTGCTCTGAGATCGAAGTGTACGAACCCAACCCATAATGTTAAGGCTCTGCCCGACCCGACTCAGTCCTTCGTCCGCTCCTCCTTTCACTTCAGCTATCCTCAACTTTTTCCTGAATTCTCCAACTTTACTCCCAAATCGTTTCTCGTAACTCTCAACTTTATTTCCATCACCGGAGCCGAGAGATTCCGAAACAGCTGTGCAAAAGCATCTCCGGCGAGAATTGGCCGGAAAAGCATCGAAGGGAGGGAGAACACGGCGGCGTAGAGGACGGAAGAGAGAATAAGAAGGGTTAGAAATGGTGAAGAATGATAAGAAGCGGAGAGTAGAGTTTTGAGTTAGACGGAGAGATGTCGCCGGCAGAAACGTGGCCGCCATTGTAATCGAATCGTTCACTGTTTTAGGATTGCGCGAGTCTTCTTCTTCATATTGGAACATCCACCCGACCCAAGTTGGTTAACCCGACCAAGATTGGTATTAACCCGCCCTGTAAACTTTTAGCTAAATAAGCCCATTTAGAGTCTAGAGGCCCATCACCTACAAATGTTTTCAACTATGAATCGGCCTATTGAAAAGAAAAATCTTTTGCCATTAGAAAGATAGAAATTCAGGGTAGCAGCAACATTATTGTTACATTTAAAAGTTAAGTCACCACCAAGCAGTGTGTCTTTTAGTAATTGTCTTGTGTCAAACTGGAGCATAAGTGTATGGATACAAAAATTAGTATTATTGCAATATGATTGTTGGGTCACATGATCTGGAAAAGTAAAAGCAGCTCATTATAGGGTACTATGTATTGTTAAGAGGCTTTGGGTTTTAGCACTCATATGCGTTGACGAATGTCAACAATCTTTAGTTGACACGTGGAAAGTAATAGAGACCCACATCCACATGGAAGCAGTTGAGATATTGACCAAAAAGTACACAACTAAAACTCTAAAAACACAACCCCAACCACTTGGCATCGGATCTCTCACAGACCGGTGCGGTTGCTCACCTGCATTCACTTCTCATTGTCCTTTCGTTTTGTTATTGTACACATCTATCTAATCTATCTATTGTTCCACATGTTAATGTAAGTAAAAGACAACACAATAAAACCAAACAAATTAAGCTCTAAATATCAATTATTTACTTACTTTTAGGTTGAAGATGCTACCCAATAGTAGTTGTGATATACTACTCATAATAGAGAGAGAATTTGGTATATACAAAGGCAGGCGAGACAGGTGTGAACCGGTTGTTGTTGATTCTTAATTAGTTACCATTATAATTAACCCATTAATTATATATCCTCTGTAAACAAGTTTTGTTTCTCATTTTTTTTACCTGAATAACTGTGATTAAGTCAACGAGCATTATTGTTGCATTTCTTGTGTAATAATGAGCCACATTATTGTTGCATCACACACTTATGCTAATAAAGAAAACATTTCTACACACTAGAACAAAAAAAATAACAGCAAAAAGATATTAGCAAGGTAAGCATAATTTGATCATATAACAAAAGAGAAACGTTATGATCTCTATTAGACAGCTTAACCAACAAAGCTAACCCCACTTTCCTCTTCATATTTAATCTCTCTTTCTCTCCTTTCTTCAACAAATATCTCCTGCTCTTACATCTGAGTCTTTTTCTTTCTAACCTTCTGATTCATGAGTAATCATATGTCCATTATGAAGTTCTTGAATCAAATCCTCTGTCTCTCTCTTATCCTCTCCATATCCATGACTACTCTTTCCTTTGCTCAGACATGTTCTAAATACAAGTTCTCCAGCAACAATGTCTTTGACTCTTGCAACGATCTTCCTTTTCTTGATTCCTTCCTCCATTACACTTACGAGTCTTCCACCGGGAGCCTCCACATTGCTTATCGCCACACTAAGCTCACCTCTGGTAAATGGGTTGCTTGGGCTGTGAACCCAACGTCTACGGGAATGGTGGGAGCTCAAGCCATCGTTGCTTATCCACAATCAGATGGTACTGTCAGGGTTTACACTTCTCCCATCAGAAGCTACCAGACGAGTCTACTAGAGGGTGATCTGAGTTTCAATGTCTCTGGTTTGTCTGCAACTTACCAGAACAATGAGATCGTTGTGTTGGCAAGTCTGAAGCTTGCACAGGATCTTGGGAATGGTGGAACCATTAACACAGTGTGGCAAGATGGGTCAATGTCTGGGAACAGTCTTCTGCCTCATCCAACTTCTGGCAACAATGTTCGATCAGTGTCAACTCTCAATCTGGTATCCGGTGTTTCAGCAGCTGCAGGAGGAGCTGGAGGAAGTTCCAAGCTTCGCAAACGCAATGTGAGTTGAATCTTTTGTGGACACACATCTCTTTCCCTAATTTTTTATTTGGCAACAACGAATAATGATTGATTTTGGTAAAAAAATGGTTGGCAGATTCATGGAATATTGAATGGAGTGAGCTGGGGAATCATGATGCCACTAGGGGCAATCATTGCTCGATACTTGAGAGTAGCCAAATCAGCAGACCCTGCTTGGTTCTACATTCACGTTTTCTGCCAGGCTTCTGCTTACATCATCGGTGTTGCCGGATGGGCCACTGGTCTCAAACTCGGTGGCGACTCACCAGGGATTCAGTACAGCACCCACCGTGCCATCGGGATCGCTCTCTTCTCTCTAGCGACAGTTCAGGTACATTACACACTTCACATCAAAAGGGAAACCAGTAAAATATATAGGTTTCAACACCAGTTAATCGTTTGTTTTGAAAACATTAGGTGTTTGCGATGTTTCTGAGGCCAAAACCAGAGCACAAGCATAGGCTCTACTGGAACATTTACCACCACACGATCGGCTACACGATAATCATCCTAGGGGTGGTGAACGTTTTCAAAGGGCTAGGCATATTGAGTCCCAAGAAGCAGTGGAAAAATGCCTACATCGGTATCATTGTTGTTCTCGCCATTGTGGCCACCCTACTCGAAGCCTTCACCTGGTATGTAGTCATTAAAAGAAGGAAACTGGAGGCTAAAACGGCTCAGCATGGAGCATCTAACGGCACTCGGTCTCAGTATGCTTAAGATTAGCAACAGACTTGCTTCCTTTTCTCTTTGTGCATAGAGACACAGTTATTTATCTGCTTATCTATCTGTTCCCATATGCAATGATGATTTTTTACATTCATGATTTAGGATTTATAATGCCATTTTTATTTGATCAACACTAAAGGAGTGTACATGTGAATTCATATGATCTAAAAAAATCCAGAGTAGTCAACAGCGTAGATGCTGAGAGAGAGAAAAGAAACAGTACCTAATAAATAACAACAATCTTTGATGGTCCAAAAATGTCTTTCAAAGATTAACAGAAATCATGAGCTTCTGTGTATATGTGCATGCTCAAGCAAGCTCTCGCAGCTTAAGGTTTGCAATCTCTCTCACAACCTGAGCTTTGTCTGCGTCAAACCTCTCGTCCTCTGCCACATAACAGACATGAATCATAAATATAAGAAACTCGTTTTACGGTGAGAATCAGATCCATTCTCTGGTGATACAAGGCTTCATATAACACAAGTCCTATACCTTTGTCCGGCTTGATATCAGCCAACAATCTCAGAAGCTTGTTTCTGTTTGCCACCAGAATGTTGGCGATGTCTGAAGGCTTGTTTTGGTTCGCTACAAACAGCTGTACAGAAACAACAATATCAGTGAACTTTGGTTGCCCCTTCATGACTTTATTATCAAAACTCAGACTACAATCACATTAAAAAATCCGAAAAATCCAATTGCCAAAGCGTCTGACTGATGATTATGTTTCACTGGGTAAATTTACTCCATGTATTTAGAGTACAAGAAATATACCTTGAAAACATGGAAAGCTTCTATCTGAATAGTCTTGCTTGATTCCTGCATTTGAGAGTTTTCGACCACAGGTTTCAGTTTGTTTCCAATATTAACTCTGTCTGGCAGAGCCAGAAATTAAGAATTTAATGTTATGGCGGGTAAAGCATCATACTCTGAGAAGATTCATCAGAATCCTCAAGTTATCCATCGAGCTCACATACTTCGTCATCACAGCCGAATTTGACCTATCCAATAATATATCGCCCAACAACTGTAAAATTTTACACATTACAATCCATCAGAATGCTCTGTCACTGCTATCTTTTTCGTGATTAACCATCGATGATATCATCACTCCTCTAAGTTACTCTACCTTAATAGCTTGCCGTCGGGTAATATAATTAGTTGATTCAAGAAGCTTTGAGTTGTAGTCTGCAAAAAACTGTAAATCAAAACAGCTGAGAGTCATACCAGATTGATTCAAGATAATTTTTCTCTCAAGCAAAATTTTATGGTTTGGTACATTGTAAGAGAACTTACCCAGTCTTCATTCTTAATGAGAAACTCAGCAACTGTAGACTTGTGCCTTGTCAGAAGTTCCTGCAAGAAAATAATCACGGAACTGGAGTTATGATGGCATGTATTAGAGATATACTCAGATCGTGATTATGAGGGAACTCCAAATATGTCGCAGTGTTCCCAAACCTTAAAAGTTGCAGCAGCATCAGCAGCAATGTCGAAATTGGGAAGCTGTATGTAGTAAAAAAACTTCTTCACGTGCTCCGAGTCCAAAACATATCTGAACCATAGAAAGAGAAGCAGTTTTCACTATATAAATTCGATAGAGATTGTCTCTTTATGGATTGAAACATATAGGATTTAATCTCGTAATCAAAGAAAATATAAGATTTGCTCACTTTGCAACAATCTGATGACGGATGCACTCTCTAAACATAGTACCATAGTGTAACGCCATATCGGTGTTTTCAAACCTGAGAGATATCACAGAAACCCATATGAATGATAAAACAAACCTCATGATCAAAATCTTAAAAGAGCCATTAACAAAATCCATAATGCAACCTCAAACTACATGATTACATCTCCTAAACTCACCCATCAACTAGAAAATCCATAAGATCAATGTTGGATTCAAGATAATCAGCAGCAATAAGACGTGAATTGACTTGTTGCCTCTGAAGATTTGCAACAACTTGTGTAGCATCTTTCCTCGCCTAAACAAAAAGACAATCTCTTTATTGAACAATTGCATAACAAAACAAAAAGAGACAATCTTTGGATTGAATCATGAGAAGAGATGGTACCTCCAAGTTCAAATTAGGAAGAGAAGTGAGCAAACGGCGAAGAGTATCAGCCTTAAAGAACTCCTGAGTCAACTGAGCACAAGCTTCAGCAACAGGCTCAGCCTCACTGTTTCCATATAGAATCAACTTCAAATCTCGTATGCTCTTACTTAGTTCCACCATCTACACAAGCAATTATCAGAAAATCAAACCTCAGGATTCAATCAATTCAAATCAGATCAGAAAGTTTTCAGATTTGAGAAATCGAAAGTAAAAAGAGAAAACCTTTTCCTCGCGTTTGGACTCTCGAAGGTCAGGGAAGGAGTTGGATCGATCGGCGTAGAGGAGGAGATCGCGAGTCTGACGAACAATATCAGCGGGAGTCCGCGGTTTGGATTTGAAAAGACCTCTCATTTCCGACGAGTCTCCACCGGAACAACCAGAAGCGGAGACTAATCTTCGGCTGGAATCAGCAGTACCAGCTTCTTTTGACGCGCACGATCCTATCTCGTAGTTGTTGTGTGAATTGTGAAGATCCCCTCTAGACCTAAAGCTCTCTCTCTTAGGGTCTCACTATGCTTTAATCTCTTGTTCCCTCGCGTTCTCCGTTTTGAGATTTCAGATAGAGAGTCAGAGATCTCTTTGCTTATTTGGTTTTTGATTGTCAAAACATTTTTACTATATGAGTCTTGGTCTTGCCTGCCATCTCATATTTTTTGTTTTAGTTGGTTGGGTTCAATGCTCTCATAGACTCCAAAGTAAATGTCACAGGCTCACAGCCACATCAAGCTGTTAAGTAACAATTATAAGAGAGATAATCTAATTACAATAATCTGGAATTTGATGATTTTAGGGATTTTTTATATAAATAAAATCTATTTATTTCTATTTCTCGACGTATTAGTGTTTATGCGGATTTCCTTGTAAAAGACGCAATAACACGAGAAAATAGTATTTTCGTGCCAAAATCGTCGTGAGTATTCATGATGTTAGATTGTTAGGAACTTTAAAACCTCTTTCCAATTTTTTTTCTATCATCATGTTTTTGATATATTAATATTTGTGTTGATTGTCTTGCAATAAACGCAATAACACGAAAAAGGTATTTTCGCGCCAAAAATATCGGAATCATGAAGTTAAATTGTTAGGAACTTGGTGAACCAAAAAAAAAAGATTGTTAAGAACTTACAAAATCTATTTCCATTTTTTAAAAGAAATTTATTTCTTTTCTTTTTTTCTACACATCATATTTTTTGATATACTAATGTTTGTGTCGATTGCCTTGCAATATGCACAATAATTTCATGCCAAAACCACGCATTTTCACATTACTGGTAAGTGGTAACTCAAGTGTGTTGTAAGCAAATACCCTATTTCAAAATAGAACTCAAAGTTGGGATTACTCTGCATGAACAAGCATTTACATAACATATAGTGATCAACATCGACACTATCACCCGTGGGATACTAGTTATAAAATTGAAATTGATGCATATATAGATGTGGATATTCAAAGTCCCAATTGGCTCTGCATCTCCAATATAGTCTTTGCCGATTTCTGCAGCTTCTCAGCCTCTTCATCAGTCATATGCACATTGGTCACAGCAACCACACCATTCCTTCCAAGCAAAGCCGGAAGACTGAGGAAAACATCACCACCATCAACACCATAAAATCCACGAGCAAGAACAGTAACCGGGTGGATCTTGCGCTGGTCACGGAGGATAGTACGAGCCAGATTAGCAACTGAGTAGCCAATGGCCCAAGAAGTGTAACCCTTGAGTCCAATCACTTCATAGGCGCTACCAACAACAGCTTGGTGGATATCCTCAAGAGTTTGTTTCTCGTAAGCTATCTGGTTCTTCTCCAAAAAGCTTAAGACAGGAATGCCTCCAACACTAATGCTTGACCACAATGCCACTGAGCTGTCTCCATGCTCTCCCACAATAAATGCCTACAACAACCAATCCAAACACACTTTTGCTCTTCAATTGATCTTCTCAACAATACAGTATAAAACCACTAAAGCATAGATTTTTATCATACTAAACCATTAAATCCAGCTAATGACTCCTTAATCGCAATGTTTAACCAAAACAAATCACAGCTTTATAACAAAAATCCCTAATTTTGGTTGGAACTGACCTGTACATCCTGAGCATTAACGTCGAGATGATCTGCGATTAAGAATCGGAACCGAGAAGAATCGAGATTAGTACCAGATCCAAGCACCCGATTCACCGGAAAGCCAGAGAGTTTCCAAGCAACGTAAGTCAAAACATCAACGGGATTAGAAACAATGATCAATATAGAATCAGGAGAAGCTTTAGCGAGTGGAGGAATGATATGACGGAAGAGAGCGACGTTCCTCTGAAGCAAATTGAGTCTAGACTCGCCTGGATTCTGTCTAGCACCAGCAGTGACGATACAAAGATCAGATCCAGCGGTGACTTCGTAATCAACAGAAGCGGTGATCTTAGTTCGAGGGAGGAAAGCAGCGGCGTGTTGGAGATCAAGCATTTCGCCACGAAGCTTATCGGGTTTGGCGTCAACGAGAGCGATCTCGTCTGCGAGATCTTGAGTGAGGATGGTTTGAGCTATGGCCATTCCGACGTTTCCGACTCCGACGACGGAGACTTTGGTACGTCGGTTTGAAGGGAGAGAAGGATCGGAGTTGTGGATCGGTTTGAAAAAGGCGCTGGTTAGATCTAGACCACTCGGACCCAAGTCCTTCAACGACGAAGTCGATGCGTTCTTCTCCATTTCAAAAATCAATTTTTAGGGATTTGATTTGATGATTCTCTGTTTCTTCTTCGAATTTGGTTTCTGTGACCGTGTGAGTGGGAAGTGTACATTTTATAGGCAGAAATGACAAATATCAGTGCTTCACTTTTTTGGTTTTTACATGTTTGTCCTTTTATTTCGAAATTTTAAAATGTAATGATTATTTATTGACATTTGAACCTTTGATTTGTACTAAAAATTGACAACTTGTTTGGTCCGAATCTAATTTTAAACATGTTTTGGTCGGAGACAGGAAGCAGCACACAGTTTTATCAAATTGTTCCCCTCAAGATGGTTTTACCATTTAGCAATAATAAGAAATCTTCAAACTTCAATAATGGTTAAAAAATAATACTCTAGAAATCAGAGAAGCAGCTTTTGTTGATAACATGGCATGGTTAAATTATTACTTGCATTGGTCTTGAGACGTTATTGCAAATTTCCAGAAGAATGGATCAATGTTTTGGAAGAGTAGCTTTGCCTTGTCAACAAAGCAAACTTGACGACTTTGATAGTTTGACTAGTGCATCAACCGACAAAGGAAACTTATTATTGGTAAACTGGGTTTTAAAAACTAATAAACTCTTTAGACTTGGCATCAAGTGTTAATAGTTAGATCAACCGACAAAGAAAGGATTTTATTTGCTAATTAGGTTTTATCATGTACAAAACGTAATTAATTCTTTAAATGTGACAAGAAAATGTGTTATTCTAGGTTGATAATGAGTTCACGGGTCGTACACTGGGACGAAGGATGAGTGAAAGTGATGGATTTATTGGTCCTATAAAACTCTCTCCATTCATCAATCTTTGCCACTTTGTGATGAGACAAAGCAGGCATGCATCTCCTGTCTACGATCTCAAGTATCTTCTCTGTTCTCCCCAAATGCATTGCCGCTTCTCTCACCGACGCTTCCCTCACTTCCACTGCTGTAACCAAACACTTCATTCCAATAACTTGTGCCGTGTTGCAAAAGCATCCTGATACTATGTCCGATACCATCTTTTCCACATCTTTCAACAGAGTCTCCTCTGTTTCAATGTTTCTTGATTCGTACTTCATCAAAAGGGTTTGGCTGATTCGGTACATTGAGTTTGCTGCTTGAGTCTTGATGGGCCAGTGCGAGGGCTTATGCTTCATGCATAGTATCCGATTTTTCTCCCATGACTCTGTAAACTCTTTTTGTGCTATATCTACCAGCTCTTTAAGAACTTCCTGTGGTGTTTTGCTATGTTGCTTGGATAGTTTTCGAAGATCCACGTTGAGCCATTTATGGTAGAGATCAACTCCTAACCAAACAACTTCTGCAGCTTTCCTGCTGTTAGCTAACTCTCCTTCGATGTCTAAGACCTCTTCGAACTTGTTGACATAGACCAATGCCTCGTTTACAGCTTTCACTAACTTCTTGAGCGAGCAAGGCTTGATGTTAGGAAGAGCGACAGCGATACTCGTCAGTGTTACCAATGGAAGGGCCCAACTATTAGGTGGCTCTCCAGAGGCCAGAGAAGAAACCTCGTCGCTGTCAAAATCTCGAATCCCTTCAAATCCTTTTGAGATGAAAGTTGTTGCCTCCAAGAGCTCTATCAAGTTTACAGGTTGTTTCTTCCGACCCTTTTGTATCAAGTGGTCTGTGGCCACACGGTTGCTACGTGCCATGTAGTCCACCATCTCCTCCTCTCCTTCAAGATGCAGAACGAATTGTCTGGTTGATGGATTTGAACCGGAGGACTCAGCGTTTGCAACAGAATCACTTTTGAAGGTGAAATGAAAACAACATAGCAAGATTCTACTCGAACAATAGACCGTGATGAAACGGAGAAACTTGCTAGCCAGCACTATACCATACTGTGTTGCAATGCAGATATCAAGCATCAACCGGTTTAAGTCGTGTGCAAGCTTCCTGCTGCAGCGACCATGGAGCATCCAAAAGTTCAAGGGACGTTCTTTCTTCTCAGCGAGACACTCTACCCAATAACTCTCTACTCTTAACTCATCTTTCAAAGATTTCTTGTTTCTAAATGGACACCTAAAGTTCACTGCCTTGAGCCATCTGCTCGCTGGAGCAACGGTTCCTATGGCCACTGCAGCTGTCTGGGAGACTAGAACCAAAGTGGTTGACCATTTGTAATCAGAATCTCCATTGCAGAACCCTAGTGACCGGGGTTGAAGAAAGTAAGACCGGACCATGGCTTCAGCCAATGTGATTGCAATCAAGAAACAGAGGAAACCAGTGGTGGTGCAAGTAACAGAGCGAGCCATCACAAACTGAGGGCTAGAAGTGTGAGCCATCATCCAGAATTTCATCAGATCTTCTTTAAGCTTAGGAACCCCTCTTCTTCTCTCTGTATACGAAGGACACTGCTTCAAAGCAAACTCGTATCTCTTCTTGTACTTGAGCTCCAAGAAACGCTTTGTGGCTGGGACAGTGATAGCAGAGAAACTCAAGATCATAAACATCAAAAGCATGAGAATAATGACCAGAGCGTGTTCTTGAGGGAACACATATATAGCTCCTGTACCCAATTGGATACAGATGTTAACAACATCGGTGATGACTAGAATCCCAAGAGCCGTGAGGTTCATGAGGAGATCTTGCGTGACCATGTAACCAAGAGAAGGCATGGAATTAGCCATCACGGTGCATACGAAGACGCTGCTGCTGAGTTTAGCAAGCTGATCTTGGCGACTAGGCATAGAAGTGTTGAGATCCAATGAGAGTTTGACGCATACAGAGATAAAGGTGAGAGTGGTAGCGTTGAGAGAGAAGAATTTGCAAGGAAACCAGAACTTACGGTGCCGGAAGCCGTGAAGAAGATCGGAAAACATAGCAACTCCACAGATCAGTGAAGCTGCAGCGACATATACACCTATGGATGGCAACGGCTTGCTGAACTCTGTGTCGCTTAGATTTCCATGTGAGTCGCAACCCATCACTAGATTTGTCTCACTCTCTCGATTCTTCTATTTCTTCGTCTTCTTCTATGGAGAGAGAGAGCGACAGAGTCGTGTCTTGATGTTATAAAATTGTTCAGAATCTTCAAAGAAGTTACTAGCTCTGTCCAGTGTCCACTCAAAGTCATAAGCTTTGACTTGTCTCTAGTTAGACTCGTTCAAAAACGAACTGTTGGTTGCGTTCACACATTAACACAGCTCTAATCTAATAACAAGGCTCTTTCTTTCTACTTACGTGTTCGTCTCTCCACTACACGATCCTACTCCTACCCTCATAACAAATAATCTACAACAGTCTATTTTTTTGTCAACAACTAACATGAACAAGTCGCATTACAAGATAACCCTTTAATTTTTTTTTGTGAATAGTAACATCTCCTACCTTTTGTCACCTTAAATATCATTACCCTGAACTTTTTGTCCAGAACTCTCAGTAACTTTTTCTAAAAATAGTTTTTTAACATAACTCACGATGTGCATCATTAGGCTATCTAGAACAATGTAGTACATACGAGGAGATATTGCATGGCTTTGACCTTTGAGACCAGATCAAAGTTGTTCAATCATCTTCTCCTCTAACTTCATCGCTTGATTGTGTTTTTGAGCTTGAACATGTCAGCAACCTGAAAATATGCAGCGAGCATAGTCTTGCCTTTCCAGTATTGCATCCATGACTCTGGTTAGGGGGTCTAGGAATTCATTGAAGAACTTTGCACGCACTTGGAATTTTCTCCTACTGCTAGCTAGAATCATTCCATGCCAATGGGCAATGGAGTTAATGCTCGTAATGTGAGTCGTCGTCATTCCACTTCTATTTTTTTTTCTCATCCTCTATATTTATCCATTATCTTATCTAGTAACAACTCTTTTCTTTATCTTATCCAACAAGTGGGAACGTACCTAACACCAGTCAAGACCTCATATATCTTGAACTCCGACATTAAATAAAGCCTTTGGTCCCTCTATATTATGAGGTATTGTTATTGCTTCGTTACACATTGGTCTTTGTTTGTTATACGTTGTAAATGATGATTCACAAAAGTGACTTCATATCAATTTTAGACTGTGCAAATTTCATGGAATATAAAAGGAGAAAGGTAAAAAATAAACTAACTTGTAAAACATGATAGTGGTGTGAAGTTGTAAAGAAAATAAAGATAAAAAAAAAGTGGGCAAGACCAGGAACTAGCTACCATCTGACTAAGGTGTACTCGTTAGTGGTAAGCTTTGTGAGTGAAGTTGAGGTGGGGAGGAGAAGATGTTTGTCCGGCAAGTGGGACAAGAAGAATGGGATGAGGAGAGCCACTTCTGGATGCAATAAACGTGGAATCCATGTTTGCATCTCTCCAACACGCGTAAGGTGTCACCGTCTTGGAATTCAGACAAACAAATGATGCACTCTGCTTCATTGCCTGCTAGGTTTAGGCCCGGGGAGTAGACAAGTGTCGGGGGAGCGTCTGGATGGGTGGCCTCAAGGTCCGGGTCGGGCTTAGGGACATGTTGGAGGACTGGACGGAGGCAACAACGGATAGCAGCGTGGAGAGAGAGGACGCATATGAAAGAACAGAAGAGGATGATGAGAAGGAGGAACGCGTTGGCAGCAAAGTCATTGGAATGAGAGTAAGGCTTCCAGCCGCAACTATGAGAGGTACATGTAGACGTAAGTTCGGGTTGGGGATCAGATGATAGCAGCAGCCGCATTGGAACTCAGACAAGTTCCCAAAAACCTTTCATGTCTTGTTGTGTTTATAAAGAAAGAACAAAAGAGAGCATTAAAGAGAAGATGACAGACACCAAATGGTGGCTTAATTTGGTCTTACTTGTGATGAAGGAGACGTGGATGGGTCGAGAGAAAGGGACCACTTGAGTTATGAAGATGGATTGGTGGTGAACAGATACATCTGTCCATTTCCCATTCTTGTAGACCAGATTCTTCATGATAATGCTTTCCCCTCCTGCCAAGGCAACTCTACAGTTCCCTTTTTTCTTTAAATTTTAAATGCTCATTTAGTTTCTATCTTATCCTAAACAATTGTCTTCGACGATATTGTGAGAGTTAAAGATTTGAACTTCTCATACACATGCATACTAGTCCAGTTACGTGTTCTATTCACATTACAACTCTTATTAACTGATATAATTCCTTACTACTACTCTTCCATTTCCTTTTCTACCAATGACAATTCAGCGTTTCATGTATGTAAGGGCTTAGTGTACGGTTATTAGGCTTTGGGTTCTACAATATGGACCAAAGCCAACTTCATTATTCATTCCATCTTTTCCTTTATGCCTGCCTCAATCAACGCCAACTTCTTCGCTATTATTTACTGTCCACAAAAATACAAAATGCTCGTCCATAAACCCCCCAAAAAAGGAACATGAAAGTCTCTTCACTTTGTATATGTCATTTTACAGTTAAGAAAAAAGAAGAAGTAACAAAAGTCCAAATTAGAAAGGAAAAAAATGCACAAAAATGAAAGAAAGCTAAAAGTGTAGATATGTGCTGGTTCTAATTTTCTAGAGCAAATGATTAATTATCTCATTAGTATTTAGTTATTTGAATAAACAGAATAACAAAATTCAAATAAACACAAAAGTGCCGTTAAACTTTTAAAGCCCATAGTTAGGCCCAATACAGATGAAAAGTCCGTTTTAGAACAGAGAGAATACGAAATTTGAAAAGAAGAGAGTGGGACATTGGAAACAGAAAAAACCAAATTCCCTCTGCTTCATCTTCTTCCTCATTTTCAAATTCACAGATCCTAATCTTTTTTGAACCTTCCATCAATAATGGCGTCTCGCTACAATTCCTACGATTCTAGATCATCCGTAACCTCCTCGATTCACTCAGATCTATCATCCTCCGCAGAATTCAAATCGAACAAGCCAATTTCATCGAAAGCCATTGTCAGATCCAAATCTTCCTACTTAACCAAAACAACGAAGCCCATAAAGCCTGATAGTAATCCTGGAAACCTCACTAATATGATGAAGAAGCTAATGGAAATGAAGAAATCTAATTCCAAGAGCAAGAGGGTCGAGCTTGTGATTCCCGAGGAACTGAAGAAAATTGATACTGGCAAAGGAGGAGGGAAGAGTACATTGGGAACATTGCAGAGGAAGCTATTCGGGAAGGAGAAGGTGAAGGCATTGACAGAGGTTAAGAGTAACACTAGGACATTGTCTATGGTTCTGCGAAGCGAAAGGGAGCTTCTGGGGATGAACAAGGACCAGGAGGTTGAAATAGCTGAGCTAAAGTTTCAGCTTGAAGAGAAGAACCGAGAAGTAAAATCTTCTTTCTCTCTTTAAACCTTGGTTTTAGTCGTTTAGGGTTTTGGAATGTGTCCTGTGTTAGATCCACGAAAGATTAGCTGTTTGTAATCAAATTAAGGTGTTTTTGCAGGTGGAGAAGTTGAAGGATCTGTGTCTGAAGCAAAGGGAAGAGATAAAGTCACTGAAGAGTGCGGTTCTGTTTCCGGATTCGATGAATAGTCAAATCAATCAAATGCAGGAGCTGAATCAGGCGAGAGAGATTATACCTAATCTTCAAAAGCAGGTCATTTCACTTAATGGACAGCTCCAATGCATTGCTCAAGACCTTGCTGAGGTAATTTTGTTTCTTTTTTTTTACTTTCTTTGATTTGTAACCTGTGGGACTTAGAATCTGAATATAATGGAAACCAAGTTGTAACTCTTGGGAAGTTCTATATAGCTTAATGTATTATTTAATAGTAATCTGAAATTACTTTTTCTTATCAGGTGAAAGCGAACAAGTACTTGTCAGAAAGCTGTTACTGGCAAGCACAGACTTCTTCCTATGATTCACTGGTAAGTAAATCAGATCAAAAGTAGGCAACCTTGAAGAATCTGAGTTTGGAACCAACAACTACTGGCAATGGTCTTATTAGAATTGCATGCATATCAGGAATTCAGCTCAGGTAGCCCTGATGGATTGGCTCTGGAAGATTTGAATCCATGCCTAACTCCTTATACCAAGAAGAAGCCCAAGGTAGTTGCTTCTTAGCCTTGAGAGACAAAGCTCATGTTATTGGTTCATTAGCTCACAAGATAAGATGTGAAATTAAGCTTTGATATGTCCTGCAGGAGTATGAGAGGGTTGACTCAGCAGAAGAGAGTTTATCAGGGAGAAGCACTATAACAACAACAGGCGGTAAAGTCAAATCGAGTTCAAGAAGTGTAAAGATGTCAAGGAGCTCAGAGGGAAAGGCAGGGCAGAGATCAGAGGAGAGCAAAGGATGGTATAGAGGTGGGAGGATGTTTTAAGGTGAAAAAAAGAAAATGCCTCATATAAGGTAATCTTGTTCCATTTTTTCCACTTGATGTACAATGTCTCTTGCTCTCAACCTCCAGAGAGTAGTATGATTTTGGTAGAACCATCTGGAGCCATGATCCACGATTGAGTTGAATAAGAGAAGAGTGTTGTTATATGTAAAATAGAAGTCTTTCAAAATAAGTTAATGGTGTACTTAGTAGGTGAGGAGAGAATATGTGTTTCCGTTGCATCCCTTCTTCTCACTTGATGATCTCATTGATTAAATTATCATTAGTAGTGTTGTTTATTAGAGAGTCTAGAGATGATGTTGATACTCCATCCCTTTCTTCAAGATACATGCTTTGGCATTTTCAATATTTGCAATATCATTAATATTGGTAAATTGGGAGACAAACATTAAATTTACATTACTCATTTTCCTTTCCCTCCTCCTTATTACTCCCAATTTTTTTTTTTCTTCTCATGCTCAATGTCTCCCTCATTTCTGTCTTAGTTTCCTCCATAAGTATGATTATTTGTTTACTATCAATTTTGACATCCTATTTTTGATTCTCAAATAAACATTAACCTCCAACACCCAAAATTTCATCACAAAGATGTCACTTTTACATTTATGTATGGAGGTTCAAGTGATGAACTAGACATTTATTTACCACTATAATTAACACGATTTAGATCTCGTTAATTACCAAAGATACAATAAAAACAATTTTCAGAGATACCAATATATTTTAATTATTCTATTAACAAAGTTTTCTTTTAAAAAGAACAACATTATAACAAAAACTTTTCCCATTGATATTCCGAAAATTAACTCTAATACTATAAGGATATTAATGAATCAACTAATGGTGTATGTATGTACTAAAGAAGAAAGCAAAGAGAGTAACCGTGTGTGGTGGGGGCTCATGATCGTTAGTTATTACGTCTCCTACTCTTACGTAGGCCTTTCCTCTGATCTCTTTCTGAATAATTGTAGCTTCACCGAAGTTGCTTGCTTTATTATGCTCTAGCTCCTTTTTAGGACCAAAAAAGGGTACTGACAAAGTGAACGAACACAGTACTCCTGTCCACCCAGAAATATTATAAAAATTAATACAATGGGCTCTCCCTTTGCAATATTCTTCTTAGAAATTTCAATATTGTACATCAGATTTAAGAACTTCTCATAGATAGAGACTAGAGAGGAGTGGGCAACTAATATTCAAGTTTTCCTTTGAGGGAACATATTTACAAACATCTGAGATACAAATCTGTTTTGTAAAAACTGTTTCATGTTTGTAAGAATTTTGTGTTTGTACATAAATAAAGAAGATGCCATCTCTACAAAGGGAAAGACAATTCCATGCTTTTACATCTCATTCTCTTCTTTCTTTACTCTTTTACTTCTTTTGAAAACACAAGAAAGATAAAAAAAAAAGGAAAAGGTTAATAAAGTATTTGTTTCACTATTTATAATTTTATATAGTCTGTCTCTTCTCTGGTACCAAAACACAAATCTTTTCCATGCAAGTCACAGTTTTTGTATCCATTATCTCATCACCTTGTTTCAATATTCTAACTAAAAAAAACAAATAAGTTCAAAGGGAACAAAAGACATGTGTCAGTTAGTCAGAGGATATTGGGAGGTTCCACGAACGTCCTTAATCTTTGGATTTTTCCGACTTACGAGATATTATGTGACGCAAACGCGTTTCTCCTCTTTTTTTACGATTATGCCATCCCACCACCGTACAAATCCCCTACGCGCCTCCACGCGTCGCTTCCTCACTCCCGTCTTTTCCACACACGCGCTAGTCGGAATATCTTATTGGATTAACTCTATGAATTTTCATATGAACAATATTTATAACATTTTTTTATTTGGTATTAACATTATATAAACATGATATTTGGAAAAGTCTTTCGTTTGAAAAATTCGTACGTGACAACTAATTTTGTTTTTTTTTGGATGGTGAAAGAATTATCTTGGATTTGAGGCACACACTTTTGTTTATGGAATCTAAAACTAGATAGGTGCACACTATCCATATTGCCATCATTGTTGTAGATTTGATCTTTGTGCAACTTTTACTTGTGTATACATCTTAATTTCCGCATTCAAAGATTTTCAAAACCACTGCGATCAGTTTCATCCAATCTTATATCAACAAACATGCATTGGAAATTTTTTACATTAACAATAAGTCAAACCATTTTGAAACATAAACCTATAAAACTTGACAATATGGGAAAAATAAAGGACAAAATATTCTAAAAATTGACCAAATTATAGTCTTAAACATTAATTTCAACGGGACTATTTCGAAACCGTTTTTAAAAGCCGAAGTCTTATTAAATACAAACGAAAAAATTAACTTTGACATTGGGTATATTATAATGCTTGTCGATAAAATAAAGTGTTTTTTACTTAAATGTTACATTTATTTTAGTATGCTCCATAAGTTTGATATATCATGTTATCCTTGTTAATTATAAATGTTAAGCTTGAATTTGTTGATGATTCCTTCCTAATTTTTTTTTTTATGATGTAACTGACTAACAAGTTTTTTTTTGTTTCTTAACTAACCAGGGGGTTGATTTAATTTATGAAGTTAACATAAAAAAAAAATTACATGACCATGGAAGCCACAGTCAAAATATTTCTATTATGGAAGTAAATTTTTTAAAAATGTATTTTCTTTAGTAAATAAAAAAAACGAAAGCGACAAGAGTAGAAAACACATTACAAGAGTATATTAGTCTACCCTAAGTTAATAAGTTTTATGTTCCACACGCTATTTCGGCAAAACTTCACATTATGATTACTCTACTTAAGCATTTCATTAATGGTAAGCAATTAGACGTTAACAGAGTAATTAATAAATAAACAGTGGTAGTGCAGCTACTGCCGTCCAAAAGTCAATGGTCAGAGTGGCATTCAAGTAAATAATCCACATAAATGGGGGCATTTTATTAGCTCCAAGAGAGTCATGACAATTTGCACTTTTATTATATCTCAATCTCCTTCTTCTTCCTCAAGCTGATTCTTGAGTATGCAAGGAAAACTTCTCTTTTGTCCCCTTGTCAACAAAAATCTCCCATTCAACAAAATTTCTTCAGCTTCTCTCCTTCAAAAGGTTAGCTTTCATGGTGATCTCTGTAGTCACTTTCTCCTTTTTATTTTCTTGTCAAAACGATTCAATTTCATTTGTTTCTAAATTGAACAATTGCTTCTTCCTTAGCTCTGCTCTCATCTGGTTTTAAGCTTTTGGTCCTAGGGGTTAGGAATCTGAGCTTATATGTGCCTTTTTTGATTGTTTGTTTTTGAAAGGATATGACTTGTTTGATTTGGTTTTGGCGCAAAAAGCGATTATTCCCTGTAACCCAACATCGATTTGTCTACCTGTCCCTTTGTTTGCCTTGTGTTGATTCAAAAGTACTAAACTTTATCCTGATGATTGTGTAAAAATCTTGACTTGGAGCCTAGGTTTTAAAGCTTTGAAATCCCTTAGTTTAACCTGATTCTGGTAAAAAACCCTGCTTTAGGGTATGACTCCAACCTTCGAATAGATGTAATTTCTTCTGTAGAGAGAGATATATAGAGAGTGTAAAGCTTCCATTTTTTGGGGTTCCTTTTATCTGGCAATAGAAATCTGAAGGCAGTAGCAAAAACCGATATATGATTTCTGAAAGATGTCAGATCTGTTTTCTGATAACCCTATGATGACTTGAGTGATTGATTGTGAGAGCAGACTTTGTCGCATATGTTTGAGTTTGTTTAGAGAAAAATTCACAACTAGACCTTTTTTTTCTTCTTCTATCACAAATCACAGTGTCTGTATTTAGTTGCTTTACTCTGTTGTAGCTCACTTGTTGTTTTTGGATGTTTTCATGGAGGCAGGTTTTTATTCTCCTTGGTTTGAACAAGTTACACTGTAGAGAGTGATTTGGCTAAAAGAAGATTGATTCAGGAGCTGTGTAGTGTATTGCTGGGGTTTTTCCAATGCAAACGTCTCAGAAACATCACAGTGCGGCTGGACTGCACATGCTGTATCCTCAAGTCTACTGTTCACCTCAGTTTCAAGCGAAAGACAACAAAGGCTTCTCTGATATCCCGTCCAAAGAAAACTTTTTTACCCTCGAATCCTCCACTGCTTCTGGTAGTCTTCCTTCGTATGACTCTCCTTCTGTGAGCATTACATCTGGCCGGAGCCCGTTTTCTCCTCAGGGCTCTCAGTCTTGCATCTCGGATCTCCATCATTCCCCTGACAACGTCTATGGATCACCTTTGAGTGGGGTGTCATCTCTTGCCTATGATGAAGCTGGAGTCAAGAGTAAGATTCGGGAACTTGAGGTCTCGCTGCTGAGTGGTGATACAAAAGTTGAAGAATTCTCAGGTTTTAGCCCCGCTGCTGGGAAGTCGTGGAACTGGGATGAACTTTTGGCTTTGACTCCACAGTTGGACTTGAAAGAGGTGCTGGTGGAGGCTGCTCGGGCAGTCGCTGATGGGGATTTCGCTACAGCGTATGGATTCCTTGATGTCTTGGAACAGATGGTGTCAGTCTCAGGCAGTCCGATCCAACGGCTAGGCACTTACATGGCAGAAGGGCTTAGAGCGAGGCTTGAGGGGTCTGGGAGCAATATATACAAATCCTTGAAATGCAATGAACCAACGGGAAGGGAACTGATGTCTTACATGAGTGTTCTCTATGAAATCTGCCCCTACTGGAAATTCGCGTACACAACTGCGAATGTTGAGATCTTGGAAGCAATAGCTGGGGAAACCAGAGTCCACATTATCGATTTTCAGATTGCACAGGGATCACAATACATGTTTTTGATTCAGGAGCTTGCGAAACGCCCTGGTGGGCCGCCGTTGCTGCGTGTGACGGGTGTGGATGATTCACAGTCCACCTATGCTCGTGGGGGAGGACTCAGCTTGGTAGGTGAGAGGCTTGCAACTTTGGCGCAGTCATGTGGTGTCCCGTTTGAGTTTCACGATGCCATCATGTCTGGGTGCAAGGTGCAGCGGGAACATCTCGGGTTGGAACCTGGCTTTGCTGTTGTTGTGAACTTCCCATATGTATTACACCACATGCCAGACGAGAGCGTAAGTGTTGAAAATCACAGAGACAGGCTGCTGCATCTGATCAAGAGCCTCTCCCCAAAACTGGTTACTCTAGTAGAGCAAGAATCCAACACAAACACCTCGCCATTCCTGTCACGGTTTGTGGAAACACTGGATTACTACACAGCGATGTTTGAGTCGATAGATGCAGCACGGCCACGGGATGATAAGCAGAGAATCAGCGCAGAACAACACTGTGTAGCAAGAGACATAGTGAACATGATAGCATGTGAGGAGTCAGAGAGAGTAGAGAGACACGAGGTACTGGGGAAATGGAGGGTCAGAATGATGATGGCTGGGTTCACGGGTTGGCCGGTCAGCACATCTGCAGCGTTTGCAGCGAGTGAGATGCTGAAAGCTTATGACAAAAACTACAAACTGGGAGGCCATGAAGGAGCGCTCTACCTCTTCTGGAAGAGACGACCCATGGCTACATGTTCCGTGTGGAAGCCAAACCCAAACTAGATTGGGTAAGTTATAGTGATGATGGTTACTTGAGTGGATAAAGAAGAGCACAACAAAAACACATCTGTCGCTGTAAATTTTTTAGGATGTGCAATGATGTTTTAAGTTGTAACACAACCTAAGTTATATATGTATACAAACCAAACCTGGTGGTTGTTTTTCTCTTGTAAATTGTCATGTGGTTGTGGGTGGGTTGCTAGTAATGAAATATAACCAAAACATTGATTAGGTCATTTTATGATCTTCTTCTATATATACCGGTATAAGTCAACTGGCGGCTGAACAAAGGTCGTGAGGTAACAAAATATGAAGACAAAATCTACAGGTCAGATTGGGTTCTGAATTCTGATAAGGTCTTAAAAAGGAGCTCACCAACCCACAAAACCATGGATTGAACAAGTACAGGTCATTGCCTTCATTTTATTCTTTACTTTTCTAAGGCTCAAGCTTCCTTTATTGCCTTTAATAACAATATACTAATGAGTATTTTGCACTCAGTAACAAAATTCAGGAGAGTAATTTTTTGCCCTAACATGTTACTTTTATGTGTTAAGAGTTTAGAATTTTGGATCTATGATTTTAGTTTTTGTTAGGGAATCATATTCATATAAATAAAATATTGCCATTGACTTAATTGTTGTTATTCACCTAATTTCTCTCCAAATTTGGTCATTTACCTCAGTTGATTCTATATTATACTTGCTAAGTGTTCTTTGTCTAATTCTCTATCATTGTTTGATTTAATAATAACCAAACCTTAAGACTTGGAAGCAAAGAAGAGAGAAAATCCCAATTAATTTTTAATAATTCAAAGAGAGATATTGAGTGACTTCCACTAATACAAAGAAAGCTTGGTTTGTGCAATATTTTGCGGTTAAGCTATTAATTGCTGAGGCAACACCTTTTCACACTTTGCTTTCCTTCTTCCAAGTTTTCAACTTTTCTTTCTTACTCTTTCTATTAATCAAACTGCAACACAAAAATCATTTGGATAATACATGTTTAGAAGATGATTAAGCTTTAGTTTTATTTCAAGATTATCATAATTGTTATCTGTTGTTACCTACATTCATATAATCTTATCAAAAACGAATAAAGACAAAAAGGGATACAATATAGTTTTTATTATAAAGAAACAGAAAGAAAGAAAAGGGTTTTCACCAAACGAAATTAGTTCAATCATTTAAATTATCTTTATCCTTATGATTAGTGTCTTTATATCTGTCATATGCTGCTTCTCCTTCCAACTTCCTTTGGATTATATTCTCTTCTCTTTATTTTAATTTCCATTTGTGGTAGCTGTTTTATTTTTTGTATTTTCACGCCGTGTCCCTTTAAAATAATATTAACTACACCACTAATGTTGGAACATGAAAAACATGAATGAGGTAATTATGATGATGAACCAAATGTTAAGGACAAGCTCGGTGTAACTAAGAAGATAATTAGTGAAACAGAACAAGTCAATAACTTGTAAGCATTTCAGAATTGAAAATAAAGATAAGGGAGGATGAATATGAATTTAGTAAATGGGTAATGAAAGTGAAAGAAGAAGAGGGAAGGGTTGGTTACTGTCTCAAGGGTTTGAAATGGAGACGGTTGCTTGAGAATGAGGAAAAAGAGTTAGTAAGTTTTTAACTCTCTCTTTCTCTCTCCCTCTCTCTTTTTCAACGTCAATTCCTTTAAGGAATGGCCTCTCTCTCTCTCTGAAAGTGTGTGTGTATATATTAAACGACTCCATTTCTCCTCTGCTTAGACCAAAACTCATCTTCTATACTGCAACAAAGAAGGAGGAGCCGTTGAGACTACAAAATGACTGCAGCAGAAAACCCTTTTGTATCTGACACCTCTTCTCTGCAAAGCCAGCTTAAAGGTTCTTATTTTTCTTTCTGTTTATTGTTCATCAACCCTTATGAGTAATTTGCTTGATGTTGAGGTTGTTCTGCTTTCTTTTAATTCCACTCTGCAGAAAAAGAGAAAGAGCTTTTGGCTGCTAAAGCTGAAGTTGAGGCTTTGAGAACAAATGAAGAGCTCAAAGACAGAGTCTTTAAGGAGGTAACATGCATGATGATCATCAACTCTGTTTGTGATTGTTCTACAAAAACTTTAAGTCAATCTTACCTATAAGTTTTTTTGATCAATGTTTTCCATATTCAAACTGTCCTTTTTGAGCTTCTTGAGCTCTATTGATGCTACTTGGTGTTGTTTCAGCTTAGAGAAAACGTGAGGAAGTTGGAGGAGAAACTTGGAGCCACCGAGAATCAAGTTGACCAAAAGGTGAGGTTTTGCTCAAATACTATAGACCATCTTTGTGAAGGACTCATGTCAAAACATTAGAAATGACTAGAATAAGTTAAGCTTGTGACATGATTGTAGGAGTTGGAGAGGAAGAAGCTAGAAGAAGAGAAGGAAGATGCATTGGCGGCACAGGACGCTGCAGAAGAAGCACTAAGGAGGGTTTACACTCACCAACAGGACGATGACTCTCTACCCCTAGAATCCATCATAGCTCCTCTTGAATCTCAGATCAAGATTCACAAGCATGAGGTTCTTAAGACTATATGTATTTCAAATTTCTTTCTTGTATCAGTGTGAAGTGCCAGATTTTCTTGACATGCTACTGTTTGACAGATTTCTGCACTTCAAGAGGACAAGAAAGCGTTGGAACGTCTAACAAAATCAAAAGAATCGGCGCTTCTTGAAGCAGAGAGAATCTTGAGAAGTGCCCTTGAACGTGCTTTGATTGTTGAAGAGGTCCAGAACCATAACTTTGAACTTCGACGACAGATTGAGATATGCCAGGATGAGAACAAGTTTCTTGAGAAAATTAACCGCCAGAAAGTGTTGGAGATTGAGAAGCTCTCCCAAAGCATTGTAGAACTGGAGGAAGCGATCTTGGCAGGAGGAACAGCCGCCAATGCAGTTCGAGACTATCGCCGCCAAATCTCCCAGCTCAATGCAAGTGTTCTGTTTAGTTTCTTGTACTTCATTCTCACATTTGTTTTAAAGGAAAATCACATGATTTTTTCATCGTTACCAGGATGAGAAGAGAACCTTAGAGAGAGAGCTAGCCAGAGTCAAAGTGTCAGCAAGTAGAGTGGCACTTGCAGTTGCTAACGAGTGGAAAGATGAGAACGATAGAGTCATGCCTGTAAAGCAATGGCTTGAAGAGAGAAGGATTCTCCATGTACTCACTGCTTTTCACTTACACATCCAGTTAATACACACTGACTAGCTTATATGGGAAACATTAGTGTTGAACTTTGTGTCTGTGTGCAGGGAGAAATGCAGAAATTGAAAGATAAACTCGCTGTTTCCGAGAGAACCGCTAAGGCTGAGTCCCAGCTAAAGGTGATTGCTTATGTAGTTAATATTCTGTTGGTAAAAAGTGTAGTTTCTAATGCAAGTAAACATTATAGGAGAGGTTAAAGCTTAGGCTGAAAACCATAGAAGATGGCTTGAAGGGCCCAAACACGTTTTTCGTCTCTCCAACTACAAAGACTGAAAAATCTGGCAAGATTTTAGGATTCTTGACCAGTGGTGGTGGCTCAAAGAAAAGGTCTAGTTCTCAGCTAAGAGGCTCAGTTACAGGCAGAATCCATGCTATGAATCAGCCAATTGACAGAGTTGGGGAAAGTGATGAAATGGAGAATTCAAAGATTACTGCAAACGGATTGACTGATCAACATGAAGAAGATAGCGAAAGGAAAACAGAGGAAGATGGAAATGTTTATTCTGAAGATATGGTTTCAGGGTTTTTATATGACAGGCTTCAGAAGGAAGTGATTGCTTTAAGGAAGCTATGTGAGAGTAAAGAGGGTACTATAAATGCCAAAAATGAAGAAATCAAGGTAACTTCATCATCTTCTTGTGGTTGTTTAAGATCCTCAACTATATGAAACCTCTTAAGATACCTCTGTTTTTAGATGTTGTTGAAGAAGGTGGATGCTCTAACGAAAGCCATTGAAGTTGAGACAAAGAAGGCAAAGAGGGAAGCCGCAGCGAGAGAAAAGGAAAACGCATTGGCAATGTTGAATGAAGAGTCAAAACTATGTAGAAAGGCAAAACTACCGAGAAGGTTTGGTCATCACATCCTTTGTTGTTTGTCTTTGTCTTTTGAGAAGTATACATAGTCAAACATCAAGACAGTTGATATTTATATGTTTATGCTATGTTGTGCAGCCGCATACCCAATCCACGTTGCCAGTAGAGGAAGAAGAAGCTTATGGGATTGAATACTAAAGAATATGGTCTAATGTTAGGTTGTACTGTACATATTGAGTATTGGATGATGGATTATAAGAAAGTGAAAACTAAAGATCAAGAGATGTGTATGTGTGTTATGTATATCGGATTGCAAAGCCATGTTTCCAGATGATGACACAAAACTCCTCTCTCTTCTCCTACCAATTAGTTGAATGTTAGCAATTATCTTGGAAACCTATAAGTAAATCAGAATCAGCTAAACACAAAAACATGCATATTCTCTCTCAAAGTCATACATAACCATATATGTCTTCTCTCAGATTTTTTGGTCTTGCCTTGGTTGTTAGGCTAACATAACAAACTTTGCATCTAATATATATATCATAATCAGTTACAGGATCGTATGATCTCTGTAGTAGCAAGAAGATCCAAGCTTGAAGAAAACATAAATTTTATTATATACAAGAAGAGCATGAAGAACAAGATTTACAAAGACTATCTCTCTTTCTCACAAGAAGTGAGAAGGAACCATATAGAAATAAAGTCAGGACTGATCTTTCCTAGCAAGATTAATTTACAGTCTCTTTTACATGGTGCTCTCTTGTAAGGTGATATTTCCAGCTGTATAGACACGAGAGCCGTTGGAAGAGGAGAGGAGTTGAATACCTCTGTGAATCTTGGAAGAGCATCGATACGGTTTAGGGACAGAGAGTGTTTTAATGATACAAGCCTTGTCTAAGTCAGGAATCGCGTGGAGGTGAGAAGGAAGATCGATGACGAATTGCCCCAACTCATTTGTCACAGCTTTGATCCATTTAGATCTCCTCCTATGTCCAGTATGGCACTTGAAGCCAATAGTAGCTCCTGTATGATGATGATGATGTGTTAGAAATCTCGTAGTATATAATATAAGGAATACGGACCAATCCACTTATTACCAACTGGTTACGTACCATGAATAGGGGAGGAGGAGGAAGAGAGAAGAGAGGCGGTGAGAAGAACAGAGGAGAGTTTTTGTTCGCCGTAGCCAGCCATCTCCACCATCTCATCTCTGCTCCATCTATCACTAAATGCTTCCCCAAACGTCACAATTAATACCAACGTCATGCTCATCAACAAGAACCTCATCTTTAATCTTCAAGGTCGTATATATGTGAAAAACTACCAACTGGCTTAGAAATGGAACAAGCAAGGATGTGTTATATATATACACACACAAAAATGAATGGATTAGTTGAATAAATTAAGAATATGAGATCCTTATTTTGCTTTTTTATAAGTAAAAATGCCTCTTCCATAATTTGACTTTTATCTTTTTTGGTCAAATTATATGACTCCTTAATTATATATCTCCTTGCTTATATAATAGTAGAAATTACTTGTTTGCCTAATCCTTCTTTCTTCTTCTTCTTTTCTTCTTCTAGTTAATAAATTTGATCAATCTTTGATCAATCTTTGGTCAAATATCAGTACGGTATGCGACGTTTCTTCTTTACAAATGTCTTTATTTTTTTAATATTATGTTTCAAAGTCTAACCTAAATTTAAAGTCACAATTGACAAATAATCAAGCCTGCCCCAACTGTTTTTCTTTTCTTCTAGACATTTGTCTTTGTCCCAAAGACAACTTTTTTGGGAGAGTTCTTGTGTGGGTTGGTTATCAATAATCTCTCCAAGGATAAATACAAAAATGTTTATTTGAATGATGTGTCTATGATGACCTATCAATATTATAATTTCATTCAATCTCTATTTATTGCATTTTCTCAATTATAACTACACAAAAAGATCAACAATTTCACATAATTATAGTGTTATCTTTAACTAAAAAGTGCATCAGGCTTTTATTATTTATAGCCAATATATATATATATATATATATATAAATATATAATTGTATATTTCATTGTTATATATATATATAATTGTATATGTC
>Ga0041059_1000023_pt1 | contig 65158 bp, 67 predicted proteins | sample AraColnosormetaG_FD_56232 | JGI IMG/M metagenome (GOLD analysis project Ga0041059, IMG submission 56232) | Arabidopsis roots microbial communities from North Carolina, USA - Col MF nosort | ecosystem: Host-associated > Plants > Roots > Unclassified | place: USA: North Carolina | collected...
TTTTTTTTTTTGTTGACCAAAGAGATTGTTTTCTAACTCTATTTTCTTTGTGAGCTTTTGGATATTTTATTTGTTGTCTTTTTATCTTTCTCCGGTAAGATTCAGACGTGGGTCTTCTTTTCATATGAGCAAAACCTTAGTAACCAATCTTGTGGAATAAGTTTGAATGGACTAAGAGCCCAATATTTCCAATTACAGTAACGACAGCATTTGTGTTTCAAAAAGTGAAACTCGATTTTCTTAAGTTTCGAGGCCAAGTAATCCAAATGGGTATGAAGAAGCCAAAATCAAATCTATTACGTACGCAATGGTTTAGGACGAAGATTGTTGCTAGAAAATGTATTTTAATATTAACAGTAGTCGTTCATTGCATGAGTAAATGATTAAATAATTAAAATTTATATTTATTAAAATATAATATTTAGCACAGATGATCTAGTGTATCTTAATAGTTGGTGAAAATGCAAATTTTCATGGTTCGCATTATTTATAAATTTTTTGACTCAATTAAAGAAAAATGAGTAATTTCTTTCATCACTCATCCATATTTTCTTGTTATTCTACTACAATTAGTTTGAAATTCATATTAACATTAACATTTAACATAAATGTTGTTTTTAGATACAATTAAAGTGATAATGTAATAGATTTTCCCGTTATTAAAGCATAGAACTCTTACGATCTGACTTTTAATTATTTTTTATAAAAAATATCGCACATGTAGGGTCGCGTGCAATTGACGCGATACGTTAAATAAATTTGAACCGTTGATTTAGGTAAAGAATTTTTTAATCCAACGGCTGAGCAAGACTAATTTGAATATGCAACTCTAGATCTCTTTGGACAAAGTTTTTCAATGTCTCAAAACTCAAAACATTCTATGAGTCATAAACTAAAACCATCTTTTAAAACTTACTCATAGATATTTTAAACTTAAATTTATTTTTTTAAGTATTTTTTAGATAGCAAAGAAAATATAAATAATCTGGTGAATTTAGAAAAAAATATCATGGGAAAGGTAAATGTGGCATGAAAAATTCAATTCTAAAAACATATGGAAGACATTTTGATCACTAATCATCACTTTTTAGTGGAGCTATTTTTTCACAATAATTTATATATGAGCGACACAAAATGCATTAATTTAGTACTATTCGTTATTGAAGTCTATAATAAAAAATGGTCTTTTTGTATTGGTTAGAAGAAGTTTTCTTTGTCTCATCATCAGTTATATCAATAAATGTTAGTATCACTACTTTTACAAATATGAAAAAATATTATTTATTCTGTTTTAACAAAAAAAATTTTATTTATCTTGTTTTAAGAATTTCAGTAGAAAAAGAAGAAGACAATCCCATATAGCTAAAAAAAATCAAAAGAAAAAAACCGTTACATTTTTGGAAAAATATCTTTAATGACGTTTAATAGGAATAAATCCTCTACAATTCTCTACAAAATACAAATGATTGGTGAATGGTGAACCCCTTATAAACCATTTAACAAAAACAAAAACCTTAAAAACCCTTTAATACTTTCTATCTCTTTCTAAATTTTTTAACAAATGTAAAGAAATCTAGGATGCGGTATAAACTATGAAAATCGTGATGATTAGTTAAAGATGATATTTATTTCCCAAAATTAGCATAACTAACAAATTTGAAATCCAATGTAATTAAAAGATTATTAAAACTGCTTTGCATTACCATCTTCGAGAAATCATAAGCCGTTGACACATATGCGAATCGGACGGATAAGATTAGTTCACTAGATATTTGAATTCAAACACAGTAAAAGAGTTAACGTTACAATTTTGTCCGCTTAGGTTAGGATCCGAACCTAAATACCCGAACCAGAAAACACAAAGAAAACAAAGGAAAGAAAGCTTCGAATTATAAAGAAAACATTCTAAGCGATTCAAAGAACCAGAATCAGAGAAGAAGAAGAAGACCAGACGAGACTCTCTTCACATTTTCTAGGGTTTTGATCTGTTGCCCAGAAGGAAAGAAACAGAGTCCATAATTGGTAACTTCGATTTCTTTCCTTGGCTGATTCTGATGTGCATTGATTTTGATCGATTAGTCAACTTTTTTCGTTTTCAGGAAGATAAACGAGAATTTGGACTCTAATGACAACTGGGTTGCACGAATTTAATCTGGCTTCTAGAAGAGCCGAAGAAGCAGGTTCGTAACATTTCTCTGTTTGATTCGAAAAGAAGATCGGAAAAGTTCTGTTTCTGATTTGTTTACTGTTGCAGCGGCGAGGAGGTTTCAAGCCGTGCAATGGCTTAAATCTGTAGTGGGTCAACTGGGTATACCGAATCAGCCATCGGAGAAGGAGTTCATTTCTTGCTTGAGAAATGGTATGATACTTTGTAATGCAATCAACAAGATCCACCCAGGAGCTGTTTCAAAGGTACTCTCTTGTTTTGATTCAGTTCTTCAGATTCCTTAGAAAGTTGGAATGGTTCATGAGACTTACATTGTTTACTTAAAGGTTGTGGAGAACTACTCGTATTTGAACGGAGAGTATCAGCTTCCACCGGCTTATCAATATTTCGAGAATGTTCGGAATTTTCTTGTGGCTTTAGAAACATTGAGGCTTCCTGGATTTGAAGCTTCTGATCTTGAAAAGGTAACACATTTCGAGATTTTTTTTCTTATTGTGAGCTATGGATAATTGAGTATGAGGTGTAATGTGACAGGATAATCTAGAGTCTGGATCAGTGACCAAGGTTGTGGATTGCATTTTGGGACTTAAGGCATACCATGAGTGCAAGTTACCGAGCAATGGTAATGGGTTATACAAGCACGTCAAAACGCCGACGTTTCAGCTCTCTGCGACTAAGATTCACCCTACTCTAAGTGCTTCCAAAACGTCTAGGCATTTGGATATGTCCTCAGTCCGTGAGAGAAACGATTGCACTGATGGTGAATCTGATAAACTCAAAGGTTTGATCCATGCTTCTTCTCGACTCTTCATCCATTTCTTATGTTAAGGATACTTTATATCCTATAGTTGATATAAGTTAAATGTAATTTGTTTTAACACCCATCTTACTGCATTTGGATTGGATACTTGTAGGGATAGCCAAGTTGTTTGCCGATCACATTTTCAGTTCCAAGGAAAATATTGATGAGAATCTTGTTTCATTAGAGAATGGCAGTGAGGTAAGTTGAAATGTTCTGTAACATTTGTTCAAGTATTTAGACTGTAACAGTCAGATCCGCTTGGTTAAATTGCTTTAACTCTTTGAATTGCAGAATTCTAGAGCAAACTTCGAGAAAATCCTCTCAAGATTCCCAGAGGTAAAAATGCTGGATGGAATATAACTTGCTATATATAATGAATAGAGCCCCTTGTATTCACTATCACAGTAGCCAATTTCTGGCTTTGCTATTTAAAATTAGACTTGTTGCTGATACTGTTTTGTGTTGGATACAAGTTTAGAACATAGAAAATCGATGTGCCTACTGATGATCTGTTCTTATTAGGCAAGTATAATACTTCAATACGCTTTTGATAGATTGCTGACACTGATGATATCTGTGCCCTATATTTATCTGCAGCTTCAATCAGTATTCAAGAATTTACTTAGCGAAGGAACTTTGAAACCATCAGACTTAAAATCCATGCCGTTGGAGGAGTTACCTGTCCATGAAGAAGACCAAGTATGCCTTTTTCTTTCTCTTTACATGTGACACGAAACTCTTACCTTAGAACTGCACATGAACAAGAACAATACATATCTTCTTTTCATCAGCCCTTTCCATGTGTTTTTTCCTTCCAAACAACTGTTTAAAAGCGCTTCATATCTTAGTTTACACTAACAAATTTTGGATATATTTTGCTCAGTCCAGCAGAAGTCTCTCACACAAGACAAAGTGCAACCATAAGCGTTTACTGAAAACCCAAGAAAAGGAGCTAGCGGTACGTTTGCATTTAATCTGTCATTTTGAAGTTCTACTACTCATTTGGAAAAATACTTATGGCATGCCTCTCTTGACTTTAGTTCCTTATTTGTCTGGCATGTTCTTTTTTATCCAAGATGTTATTTATATTTAACAAGTTGATCAGAAATCCTACGCATTACTTTTTATTCTAATCCAGGTATGCTTCTCTTGTTCAGGTTCTCAAGAACTTGTTTATAAAAACGAAGCAGGATTTTAAGGAATTTCAGGTTTATTTGCAAAGAGATTTGATGGAACTAGGTTAGTTTGGTTTCTGAGATTTCATTTGTATTACCTCCGGAGAAAAATGTCAACATTTCATCTTTAATTACAATCACATTTTCTACTTTCAAATGCAATTTACTGCGTTACACAGGGAATCAGATGCAAGAGATGTCATCAGCAGCTCAGGGATATTACAAAGTGGTGGAAGAGAATCGAAAATTATATAACATGGTGCAAGATCTTAAAGGTAGAAAACAGTTAACACAAGTTTTGCTCTTTTAATGGAAGTCGTAATACCATGTCTTAAATCTGCAGGAAATATAAGAGTGTACTGCAGAGTTAGACCGATCTTCAATAGTGAAATGGACGGAGTTATAGATTATATAGGAAAAGATGGCTCTTTATTCGTTTTGGATCCATCGAAGCCTTATAAAGATGCCAGAAAAACGTTTCAATTTAATCAAGTATTTGGTCCAACAGCAACTCAAGGTATAAGCTTGCAATGTCTCTGAGGGTGTATAAGCTTAAGTCTCACACTTGTTTGTTCTAGTAAGATATCTTTTAAACTCTTCATCCCATGTTTACAGATGATGTATTCAGAGAAACACAACCATTAATCAGATCAGTGATGGATGGTTACAATGTCTGCATTTTCGCTTATGGTCAAACGGGATCAGGGAAGACATACACAATGGTGAGAATTTTTCTACAGACTAGACCATCTTCTTGCCTTCTACATATACAGTTACTTATCATTTTATTCTTTTTGATGCAGAGTGGTCCTCCAGGCAGATCAGCTACTGAAATGGGAATAAACTATCTAGCTCTCAGTGATCTCTTTCTGATATGTGATAGAAGAAAGGATATGATGACGTATGAGATATATGTCCAAATGGTCGAAATCTACAATGAGCAAGTCCGAGACCTTCTTGCAGAAAATTCCTCCTGCACCAGATATCCTTTCATGGCTGCTGAAACTTCAATTTAAATTACCTTGAACTTCTGCTTCATCTATTTCACAAGAATCGACCTAGTGTTCTTCTTGACTATATGTGCACATTAGATATACGAACTTGTTCCAGCGATGATGATGGGTTGAGTCTTCCAGATGCTACAATGCATTCTGTGAATTCTACCAAGGATGTCCTTCAGCTGATGGAGGCTGGTGAAGTGAATCGTGCAGTTAGTTCCACGTCCATGAATAATCGAAGTAGTCGGTCACACAGGTACATAACTCAAAACTTCACTTTCAGAATTAAGGAATTACTGCTTTGTGATCTAATTTTTTTATTTTTTATTTTTTTTGTAGTATTTTTATGGTGCACGTACGTGGGAAAGATACATCTGGGGGAACCCTTCGAAGTTGCTTGCATCTGGTGGATCTTGCAGGGAGCGAGAGAGTAGATAAATCAGAGGTTACTGGAGACAGACTCAAAGAAGCACAATATATCAACAAATCTCTTTCTTGTCTCGGAGATGTCATTTCTGCATTGGCTCAGAAGAATTCTCACATCCCATACCGAAACAGCAAGTTGACTCTTCTACTTCAAGACTCATTAGGTACTAATATCTTAGCTCAAGAATCCTTCCTTCGCTGGGTTGTGAACAAAAAATATTCACTGAATTTCTGTCATGTCTTCATTTCAGGAGGACAAGCCAAAACATTAATGTTTGCTCATTTGAGTCCTGAGGAAGACTCCTTTGGGGAAACAATCAGTACTTTGAAATTCGCACAAAGAGTTTCAACAGTCGAACTTGGAGCTGCTCGTGCACACAAAGAGACTAGAGAGGTTATGCATCTCAAGGAGCAGGTTTGTAGAGACTAATCCTTGATAAGAAGCTAAACAGTAACATAATTCGTTTCTAGTTTATTTTATATCTTGTGAGCCAACAAACAATGTGTTCTTCTTTCAGATTGAAAACCTGAAGAGGGCTTTGGGTACCGAAGAATGGAATAATGTTTCCAACGGATCAAAGGAGATAAAATCACCTTTCAGCAGGCCAATCGCAACAACAGAGAGAACTCCTCCACGTCTCAGAAGGTTAAGCATCGAAAACTGTAGCAGCACAAAGGCAAACCTTGAAGACAGGAGAGGTATTAAATCACCTTTAGCCTCCCGTCGTGCACAAATATTGAGTCTGGAGGGTCCAATGTCCTGTAAAAACGAAGAAAACGGTAAAGGAGATCCCACCATGGAAGTGCACCAGCTCAAAAATCCACGGAGTCCTCTAAGCTCTTATCAAAACCGAGCCGTGAAAGTAGATGGCAGAACAAGCATTCCTCAACTCCAGCTATTACAAACACCAGTTAAAGGAGCTTCCAGAAACGACATACAGATGATTTCTGTTGATTCTAAGACAAATGGAAAAGGTTCACATATACGGAAGTCCCTGAGGACAATTGGAAAGCTGATCAATGGTTCAGAGAAGAGGTATGACAAAGACTTTATATTGTTTCAATCTGCATGTTAAATGATGCGTTTACCAGTTTATTGAAAACGTTTTTGTTATCACAGGAAAGAGAACATTCCTGCAGATCCACGGTCACCACTTGGAGTTGCTAATAATTTTAGTCATATAAAGTCCCCGGACACAAGCAACGCTAAGACTATGCGACGGCAGTCACTCACAGGTGTAATGCCACCAGGGCAAGAAAGATCACGTAGATCCTCAATAGGAGGAAAACCAATTGAGAATGGTAAGAAAGATCACGTCTTTACGCCTTTTCGTCTGAACAAATTCAATAACTAAGACTTTGCTTTTGTAGGTGTAAATGTAACTGATTCAAGAAATGCCAAGACACCTCCACCTATGCGCTCAGCATCAAAGATAGGGAAGAAATGGGCATAAAAAGCTATTGAAGAATAACACGTTTTCTTGCTTTGGCTCGAAGCATAGTATCTAGTTGAAAGTATTTTCAGCATCTACACTTCAGTTTCCATTCATTAGGATGAAACTGTTTTTCTTCTTCCTGAGTAAATAAGAACTCAACTTTAGAGTGTTCTGACTGTAACATAGATGGCTCTTGTTTAAGCCATTCTTTTAACAGTTTTGTTGTTAGTGTCTCTGAAACATTGAATTCATTTATGGTTTCATTTAAATCTTTACAAAAAGAACTCTGTAATTTCTGTAGTTTATGCAGACTATACAGCAACAATAAAAAGAACTCTCAAAACTCATTTCAGGTCACCTAATCGATTTTGCATACGCATCAATCAAAAGCTTCTTGAATCTATGGAGATCTAACCTCACTTTCTGGTCGTTCAGGTATATCCCCTTTGTGAATTGCCATCCTTTCTTAGTGATGCTGTTTGGATCTTTTAGAATTGGATCATCTTTATCATATTTTTCATACAATGAGCTCTCTCTTGGAAGAATCTTATAACCATTGTAGTCTAGACCGAGCTTCTTTGCCGGTTCTCCATAATATGTCTCTGCTGCCCAATCTGTTCCCAGTGGAATGATCTGAATAAAGATACTTCCAGGTTTCATGAACAGAAAATGGGTCATGGCTGCTCCATGTACCCCAACCATGACTTTGCTTGAGTTTAACACTCTGTAAATCTTTGCCAGTTCCGTTGTTCTGTCAGGTCTCAAAACCTCGATGTCAAACCCGATCCTCTGAGCCATTTTCACCATCAGGTCCTCGTTTGTTATCCCTCGAGACCCGGTTCTTGAAAACAACGCTAGTTTTGGCCTCTTAGCCTTTCTTCTCTGTGCTAGTCTTGCGTGGAATCGTTGCTCCTCTAGCCTGTCCAGTCTGTTGATTCGTGGTCTATAAGCTCGATCAAGTACATTTCTGAACTCATTGATGGTTGTTCCATCATCTTGCATCTGAGAAGGATCGACGGTTAACTCACCATGGATTCTAAGACCAACAATAGCTTCCTTGAAGCAGTGAGTTCTCTTGTCTTTGTTGAAGTCGATAAGAGAGTAATCAGAGAGCTGAGAGAGAACATCTCCATACTTCATCTCCCACCACTTGTGATACTCAGCAATCACAAAGACAACCTTTTTGTTGAAACGTTTAGATGTTATATACAAAGGAATAAGCCCGTCGTTGAACTCATGATAGAGGTTTCCGGTATATCCTCCGGTAGAGAATAGCACGGCCGGTACTTCATGGATCACTTCGCATTTACGCTTGTCGCCAAAAAGCTTCATATCTTTTGTCACAAGTTTGAGCTCAGGGATGGTTTCCATTATACTAGTTTCCCATTTTCTGGTGTATGGTTTGATTTTTTCTTGCAAGACCTGATCGGTGGTGAGATCATTCGAGGTGTAGAGAAAGATGGAGGAGGAAGGAGAGTGTGTTCTGATATCGCCTTTCATGAAACAGATGTCTGAACGATAGCCGGTTCTGTCACAAGATATGCTCTCTTCTGCATAATTACGACAGAATAATTACTGAGAAATCCACTTGCTTGATGTTTCAAGAATAGTAAGAAACAGAGGATTAAGTACTAACCTTTTTGTGACGTCTTAGGTGATTCTATATTGCTTTCGGAAACCCGATTTTCAATCTCTTTAATTGAAGAATCTGCCAAAATATATGAAGTGAAAGTAGTTTAGGACAACAACACAACAAACAACAAACGAGGACAGAAGGGAATTCTTGTACTAGAAGTCTAGAACCATACCGATGAGAAACAGAGCAGAGGGGTAAGGGAAACAGAGGAGCTGAGGAGCAAAGACAAAGCAACTTGAGATAAGAGAGAAGATAAGAAGATAGATAAGCTTAGGCTTCGATCTCTTAGCGCAATTCCCACAAGAAGTTTTAACCCGGAAGACATAAGGAAATAGCTTCTTAGATTCGTCTACTTTGATCTGTGCTACTTTTTTCAGATTCTGCCTCATCCTTTACTTGTTATTCAAGTCATATAAATGAAGAACATAGAGAGAGAGACGTATGCAGAGGAACTTTTTTCCTTTGTGAACAGAATTTGTCAATCTATCTCCTTGGAGACGTAAGGGAGAGAAGTAGCTAGAGAGGAAAGAGAGTAGAGAGATCAAGTAGACGAGATAAGAGAGAGAAGTTTTGTGGGTGTTGTTGTAAGTTTTAGCTTTGAAATCAGAGTATTTATTTAGAGAGAGACGTTCGCATACTATTCTTTGGAAGAGAGAGACGTAATTTGGTATTGTTGGTTAAGAGAGAGAAAGTTACTAAGTCTTGGGATGTATTCGATCTTCTTAGAAAGGGGAATGAGGAGACGTGTGGGAGAACGAGAAAGGGACTTAGGCCAAACCCATCATTCATCTTTTAGGCTTATATATGTTTCTTGCATCACAAGATTCCTTTATCCTTAAATCATGTTTGGTAAAATAACTAATTATTCGTCTTACTTTATACTCGTGATTAGTTGAAATCATCCTATCAGTGACATGTTCAACTTCCTTAAGTGGAATTTATGTCTTAATCAGCATGAAAAGAGAAACTGCTTTAAGTTAAATCAAGTTATTGGACACCAAATATTTTCTATGTTAGTGTATATGATGACTCAAACAAAATTCAATGTATTATTTCTGGCGCGCTGGAGTCTTATGTTATCTGAGGTCCAGCTCATTGTGATCTTTATTTTAGACTTAACAATTTTATAGGTTGAACCGGAAATAAAACAATTTTAAAAAATCAGTGAAAGACTGCATGATCCAAGACTAGTTTATGGTTCAACACAATAAAATCCAAAATTAAGTTGTCATATATAGCACAAATGCCATTGAAACAAAAATTTGTTTTATAGTATGATTAAAATTATATATTGGTATAAATAATTGATGAGACCAATCTACTCATAGGGATGACCAATTAAGAATAAAGAATTTCAAATTGTTGGACATTTTAATATTATAAAAACCGCGGAGAATGTCATGGGAAAAGGAAGAAATGATCAAATAGCTTATGGAGGCGTTCTTAAAGGTCAAATACATACAAACATGTCATTATATCAATAACTACAAACAACATCTAGTATTAATTTTTTTTTTTTTGCTTGCCAAAAGCCACCTTCTGATGCACTATTATTTGATATATAACACGTTTAATACAAAATATAGACCCAAGGGAAAATAAAAAAGTTGGTAGGCGAAAAAATACTTAAATAAGAATTTCATAAAGAGAAAAACTGGTGGGCGAAAATTCTAGAATATTAAGAATGAAAAATAAAAAAGAAGAATATGATATTGATTAATCATGTTCAGCAGATTAGGAATATATTATCTTCTATCGTATAATCTAAATTCATGTATAGTTCAAGTTATGTAGAAATTTCTAACGTCAATATAAAGTATTGTGACCCACTTTTAGACCAAGTTCGAAGAGATGTAAAGGTCTAAGTCTCTAATAAGATCTATAAAATTCATTGATTAAGAAGGGTTATATATATAAACTGTCATATACATTAAACAGAATGAGAAATAATGATGGTGATGCCAATATTTTACCAAAGTTTTTGACACTAAATTATTGACGTCCATATTTTGGTGCCCTCGTGTAATCTTTTTAGGTTACATGTTGAGACAATTAATTATGATTTTTTTTGGAAAAAATGATCGATGAACTGCAATATAAGTACGCAAAGATGATCATTGGAGACCGAGACTTTGCTTTATAGGGATTGCGAATTTAACCATATCCACTTTTTGACGATCATGAGTAACGCATAATACATTCAGATGACCGGAAATTTTCTTTGTTGAGTTTTATAGTCTACGAAACGAAACAACTTTCTTCTCTTAATAATTAAAATGTGATGTTTTAAAAATACAAAGAAACAAGAGATATCCTCATGGTCATGGGTATCGACCAAAATAAAAATAGTGCATCTGTTTAATACGTACACTTGTCTTAATCATTTGCTTACATGTGTGTTAGTTCATATGTCAATTTTGAGTTTGCTGTATAAATAAATTGTATTAATTAAATATGACATAATTATACCTTTTATATTATAGAATTCATAAGAAAACAAAACTTGAGTTCTTAGGGTTAGTTTAAGAAAGTTCATAAAAGTCAATCATTATTATATAATAAGTCTTGTGGAAAGCCTGGATATTATTTATTTCACTTCCTAAAATCCGTTCCTAATTGGTATTTTGAGAGCATGATATGCGATATATGTCTTACAATATTGAGATTGCTAATTGGTATTTGCCTAGTTATGTCCATGTTTATTTTTATCCAAAGTTGTGTATCATATACTGTGTCTGTTTGGTGTGTTATGACTTATGACCCATGTGTGATAATCTCATGTGGTATGGCCGTATGGATGATGTGCATGAACATAAAAGTAAAAAGAATCATTTAGAGACCCAAAACAATATAGGGCTTCAAAACGTTGGGCCGGGTTTGTTTCAGAGCCCTATTATAGATAGATGGGTCTGAAGAAGTCTGAACAAACAAAAACATGTCTATCATATTAGCCGTCGATCCTCATTAGACACGTGGACGGTTGATATACTGCCGAGTTCGGTATCGTCGCAAATTTTGATCTTTCGGGAAAAAGAAAGAAAAGAGAAGAAAACAAATCGTTGAAAAAGTAAGTAAGCTCAAGGCGCGACGAGGAAAAAGACGAAGAAGAAGAAAGTAACAATCTTTAGTAATCAAAGTCCAATTAGTGAAAAGGGGTTTTCTTGTGAGAAGAGAAAGAGAAGCTATGAGTGACGCGTTTTGTTCGGACTGTAAGAGGCACACGGAGGTTGTGTTTGACCATTCCGCCGGAGATACAGTTTGTTCAGAGTGTGGTCTCGTGCTTGAATCTCACTCAATCGATGAAACTTCTGAGTGGCGTACTTTCGCTAATGAGTCCGGTGATAATGATCCTGTTCGTGTCGGTGGTCCGACGAATCCTCTTTTAGCAGATGGTGGTCTCACTACTGTCATTTCTAAACCTAATGGATCCTCTGGCGATTTCCTCTCTTCTTCTCTTGGTCGATGGCAGAATCGTGGATCTAATCCTGATCGTGGCCTTATTGTTGCTTTCAAGACTATCGCTACCATGGCTGATAGGTTCGTTTTTCGATTCTAGGGTTTGTTTTTTAAGCCCAATTTCTACAATTCAGTGTTTTCTTGAAGCTCAATTTCAGCAATTTTGAGAATTTTAGTATGTAGAAGAATTGTAATACCTAGAATTCTAGATGAATCTTATGATGGGTATAAGCAAATGTATGTCACTGAAAATAGAAACTATCTATTTTTAGATATCTGGGAAATGAGAAAACTTGATTCTTGCTCATTATCCGTGGTATAATAATTGGTTCAATGCGTTATGAAATGTTATTGTGAGCTGTTTTTACTCTAAGTTAGGTTGTTTGACAAATGCCATTTACTAATTCTATGAACCTTGTTGTTGCTCCAGGTTGGGACTTGTTGCGACCATCAAGGTACTTACTCTCTTTCTCTTTGCAATCTTATGGCTTCTACTTGTAAAGCTTTCTGTTTTGTTAAGTTGCTGATGGTTTCTTGGAATCTAGCTTACCAAATTTTTTGCTTTTCTATTGAAGGACCGAGCGAATGAGATTTATAAAAGGGTAGAGGATCAGAAGTCAAGTAGAGGAAGAAATCAGGATGCTCTTTTGGCTGCTTGTTTATACATTGCTTGCCGGCAAGAAGACAAACCACGGACGGTCAAGGGTACAGAACAGTTATAGAGTCTTTTGTATTTCTGTTTTTTAATCATTCACCATTCTCGTTTTCTTAACCCTCGCCAATTTTGTGTAGAAATATGCTCTGTTGCCAATGGAGCTACTAAGAAGGAGATTGGTCGTGCAAAAGAGTACATAGTCAAACAGTTGGGGCTGGAAACCGGACAATTGGTTGAAATGGGTACTATACATGCTGGAGATTTTATGGTGAGTTCTTAACTCAGTGCTTCTTGGTACATGTATCCACGGTTTTCATCAACTTGATTGGTAAATTTCCAGAGACGTTTTTGCTCCAATCTTGGTATGACCAACCAAACCGTGAAAGCGGCTCAAGAGTCTGTGCAAAAGTCAGAAGAATTTGATATAAGGTTACACCATTGACCATTGTTGTCTTACTGCTTCTGTGTTCTGGATGTATCGGTTCACAGCCATTTACATGAAGCTTTTTAAGCTGTTGCAGGAGGAGTCCCATATCGATTGCAGCAGCGGTTATATACATCATAACACAGCTCTCTGATGAGAAGAAGCCTCTTCGAGGTATGTTCCATTCACATTTTGTGAACTGAAAACAGCCTAACATCACGGAAACTGTAATTGAAATTTTGAACCTGCAGATATATCAGTGGCAACTGGAGTCGCGGAAGGAACTATAAGAAACTCTTACAAAGATCTTTACCCTCACCTTTCCAAGATCATACCAGCTTGGTACGCTAAAGAAGAAGATCTCAAGAACCTTCAAAGCCCTTGAGTGTCTTCCTCTTCTAATCTCTTACTCGCAACCATACCTTCAAGTTTCGATTGGGATTATGGGTTATAAAGTTGTTTTGTCCAGAAGTGCGACTGGAGGCACGCTTGAACAAGAGTTTTACAGTAGATTTGTATCACTTTTTCTTCATAAGGTACTATACATTGTTGAATTAATGAGATGGTATTTCTAGTTGATCATACCATTTTCAGCATCATGCCACTGACCTATATATTAACCCCGCTAATTAAGGCAACGGTTTAAAGATTGATTAATGTTTACTTCTTAACAAAGGAAACAGAGTAGTATCTCATTGTTATATGAGTAAAAGAGATTAATTTGTAATGTTCTATCGCCGGTCCACAAGCATTTGAAGCAGTGCAACTGTTCAAGATATGAAAATTTTTAAGAGCTAAAGATTTCTATGGGTAAAGGAAAATGGTTCCAATATATATACAGAAACGCTTTTACATGCATGGTTTCTAGTAAATTAAGATTACTTCGCATAGAAAGGAAAAGTGATTTCTGAGAAACTAATAACTTTCATGCAGAAATTAATAAAGACATAATAAAATAAACGAAAAAGACAAGTTTGCGCATCATTGGTGTAAGTTTACCTACCACAAGGATAAAATGGAAATCTACAATCTTTGCTAGAGATTGGACCATGTCACCTATATGCTCATTTTTCATCTTCTATTCAAAGTAATGATCAAATCATCATTTTTTGTAACAATAAAATTTTGAAGTCATCAAGTTTTTTTTTTAAGTACATATATTCTTGGTTCAGTTATATCCAGAAGAATATATATAGAAGAAAGTAAAAGTTACATGTGAGAATCCTGAACTAGTTTGAAAAGCTGCATAAATGCATCATAAACATGCCAATTTTGTATCTAGAGTATTTTCTGCATACACACTCTTTGGATCGTAATCTCTAAACCAGCTAGAATATGAAGAAGTGATAATTCAAACAAATGAAATTTTCTTCGTTAAAAAGAACTCAAACAACTGAAGTTAGTCCATCAACCCGTAAACCAGTTTACCGTTATATATATAAGAACACCTTTTATATAAATCATTCGAGAGGGTTGGTATTTATCTTAATTTGTTTTTAAGAGATGTATAAATTAATATCTAAAATTCCATGATTTAGATAATAATTATTATACAAACCCTACCATAAGATTGGTGAGAGGTATGACTTTGGTTGGTGAAGAGGAGGAGCGGAAAAGACTTTACCCAAATCTTACCAACTCTATCCATTATCAAATTCTTTAATATTTGCATGCATTTAGTTTATGTGTTTGGTAAGCTTTTAACCAGATCTATAGGAGAATTATACGTACTTAACTTCCATTCCCATTTTCAATATTCTAATTTTTCTCATCTTCCGTATATGAATCGTCGATTATGTATAAATCATTAGTCACGAGGCTAAATTCATGATGTCTTTGTAGTTTTGAGTGTTGTCCACTTAACTCCATGTTTTGGATTCCAAATTTCCAATTGTGTAGTTTCAAGTTCTCTAATATCTCCGTCCAAAAATATTCCAAATTAAAGCCGATTTAGATGGAGTTATACTTTTACCCATTTTAATTATAAATAACGGTAAATGAAGACCTTTTTTTATAAACTTAATTAAAAGTGTTTATTTAAATCAATTCATAAATAGATAAAAATCAACATAAATTAAAAAGATCGACCGGTGTGTTGCCTAAAATGTCTAATGTAATTAGGACGAACCTTGGATCAGCAACAAACACACAATTAATGCAGATAATAAATGAGTTGTATACTTGTATTAGCTTTTTTAGGTATATGACCGTTCGACAGAAATAGTAGTCGTGTGAATGCAACAATCGAATGAGTTATAGACACACAAAAAGACCTAACGTATTCAGATTCTATAAAAAGATACCTACCTGGTGGTAGTAATAAATGACATTCTATCAATTATACGATCTGGATAAGATTTGGTATAGGAGCTATATATTAATGGAATTACTAAGTTTTCTGAAACTACATGTCAGAACCATTTCATGCAAAGAAAGTTGATTACGAAAAAATAAAGTTTTATATGATTAAGAAAATTAATACTTTGTAAAAAAAAATGTTAAATATGGATTTGTGGTCTTCCTCACACCAGACCAAACATCATGTCCCTATCTCTGGCAAAATACCTGACGCTCGAGCTCGACAAGTAAAAGAAGACTCATATACATGGAAGACACGTGGTGACTATATTGTCCGTCCATATTGCAATTAACATCTGACGGTTGTGGACACATTTCAACTAACCCGACTCGTTCGTTCTCACCAACTCTTTGCGTCTGTCTATTTAAAACCTCCGATGTCGCTCACCTTTCTCTCAGGAAATTTATTTGCTATTAAATTTCCTTTTTATTTCTCCCTTTACTTTTTTTATAATCGCAAAAACAAATTTCAATAGTTCTTGTAAGCGCAACGTGTAAGTAGAGACATACACACATTTGTAGTGTTTTGTTTTGTATAATAACATCATCGCATATAGAGAAAAGAAGTTAAGACGACCGTATATATCGTTTTGAAAACCGGGTCGGATAAAAAAAAACCGGTTTCTTTAACCGAGTCGGCGCGCATGGAGCTATGCAATCAAAACAATCACATCACCGCCGTCTCGGGCGATCCGTTGAACTGGAACGCGACGGCCGAAGCTTTGAAAGGGAGCCACCTGGATGAGGTGAAACGAATGGTGAAAGAGTATAGGAAAGAGGCGGTGAAGTTAGGAGGTGAGACTTTGACGATTGGTCAAGTAGCCGCCGTGGCTAGAGGAGGAGGAGGATCTACGGTGGAGCTAGCGGAGGAGGCTCGTGCCGGAGTCAAGGCGAGTAGCGAATGGGTGATGGAGAGCATGAACCGAGGAACGGACAGTTATGGAGTTACCACAGGGTTTGGTGCAACTTCCCATAGAAGAACCAAACAAGGCGGTGCACTTCAAAATGAGCTTATTAGGTCAGTTTTTTTTGTCGATACCTTATTAGGTTAAGTTATAACAAATTAACTACTGTTTTTTTCGTTTTTGTCTTAAAATTAAATGCATTGACTATATTTTTAGACTGGCTAGTAGGTCTGGACACGAAGCGGATATCCGAAAAAATTGTGATATTTGTTATTCGATTCGTTTTAAACGAATACTTGATTTTGTGATTTGCTTTGCTTCAAAAATTTCCGGATATCCGATATTTCGAATATCCGGAATTTTTTGTGATATTTGCGGATATTTGCGTTTATCCGCTTTGATACATTTAAATATTTAAAAAGATATTTATACTATATAACCATATCAGATATTCAAAGTTTTTTTTTAACATGCTTTCAAAATAAGTTCTAAATACCAAACATAACCGTTGTTGGTATCACCGGTCAACAAACTGTTATCAAACTAATTCCAAAAACTAAAACCCGATAGTTTTTAATGCCATTGATCAAAACATAACATGAAAAAAAATTGATCAAACAAACATCTTAACATAAAAACATAAAATGACAACAATACATAAACTATTTATGATATTTATATATAGATATAACTATATTTTCTAATATATATAAAAAGATACGGATCGAAGCGGATATTCGATTTTTTTTTAAACAATATTTGTTATTTGATTCGGTTTTTATGAATACTACATTTTTCTATTTGCTTTGCTCCAAAATCTTACGGATATTCGGATTTTTTGAATCAAATCAAATACCGAATCGAAGCAGATCGAACGAATATTTTGCCAAGCCCTACTGGCTAGTAAAACAAAGCTTAGAAACTTGATAGTAGTAGTACTACTCATAATAATTCATAAAGTTTCGATAGGTAACGAAGTAATTATAGCAACGATTTTTTTCAAGAATTATTGTAAACTGAAATTAAATGCGTTGAAAATTGAAACTAGTGAAGAAATTTTAGATATATAAACTTATTAATAGAAAAAGGAAGATTTTGATTCGGGTATGAAAATGGTGAAACAAGTTAAAAGTTTGTTATCGGTGATCTCTTTTTCGCCTAACCATTTTCCTTACTTTTGGCACTTTTTTTTTACTTCACAATTTTTGGTACTGATTTGACCTAATACTTAGGTGACTAATATTTTGGCAGCACTATTTAGCTGAATAAGTTGGTGTTTGGCAATAATAATTAGGTGAAATTAAGTTACACATAACAGTCGTGGACGCTATTAATTATATTCTTCATACACCATAATTTTAAGCCGGTCATTTTCAACAATTAATATTTGTCAAGGACGAAATTAACGGTAACGTGCAATTAATGACTCGAGCAGGTTCTTGAATGCCGGAATATTTGGCCCCGGCGCCGGGGACACGTCACACACGTTGCCAAAGCCGACAACAAGAGCGGCAATGCTCGTCCGTGTCAACACTCTCCTCCAAGGCTACTCCGGTATACGCTTCGAGATTCTCGAAGCAATTACAAAGCTTCTCAACCACGAAATCACTCCGTGCCTCCCTCTCCGTGGCACCATCACCGCCTCCGGTGACCTTGTTCCTCTCTCTTACATCGCCGGACTTCTCACTGGCCGTCCCAACTCCAAAGCCGTGGGTCCCTCTGGTGAGACTCTCACTGCCTCTGAGGCCTTTAAGCTCGCCGGAGTATCGTCCTTTTTCGAGCTGCAGCCTAAGGAAGGACTAGCACTTGTGAACGGGACAGCGGTTGGATCGGGTTTGGCCTCAACGGTTTTGTTCGATGCAAATATTTTGGCTGTTTTATCGGAAGTTATGTCTGCCATGTTCGCAGAGGTTATGCAAGGGAAACCGGAGTTTACAGATCATCTTACGCATAAGCTCAAGCACCATCCCGGTCAGATCGAAGCCGCCGCAATTATGGAACATATATTAGACGGAAGCTCTTACGTTAAAGAAGCTCAACTTCTCCACGAAATGGATCCTCTTCAAAAACCTAAACAAGATCGGTAATGTATCTTGTTCTTCAAGTAAACTGATATTGTGTGTTGAAGTTGATGTTTTCGTGTGTGATGATTATATTAGCTGAGTAGTGTTTCCTTTTAAGTTGCAGGTACGCTTTACGTACGTCACCACAATGGCTTGGGCCGCAGATTGAAGTGATCAGAGCGGCTACTAAAATGATTGAGCGTGAGATCAACTCTGTTAATGATAACCCTTTGATAGATGTGTCGAGGAACAAGGCGTTGCACGGTGGAAATTTCCAAGGGACACCGATCGGTGTTGCCATGGATAATTCCCGTCTAGCCATTGCTTCCATTGGGAAACTCATGTTTGCGCAGTTTTCTGAACTAGTGAACGATTTCTACAACAATGGTTTGCCTTCTAATCTATCTGGTGGGAGAAACCCTAGTCTTGATTACGGGTTTAAAGGCGCGGAAATAGCCATGGCTTCTTATTGCTCCGAGCTTCAGTTCCTGGCTAATCCCGTGACCAACCATGTCCAAAGCGCAGAGCAGCATAACCAAGACGTTAATTCCCTAGGGCTAATCTCTAGCAGGAAAACTGCAGAAGCAGTGGATATCCTCAAGCTAATGTCCACAACCTACTTAGTCGCGCTTTGCCAAGCCGTTGATCTAAGACATCTTGAAGAGAATCTGAAGAAGGCGGTTAAATCAGCAGTGAGTCAGGTGGCGAAACGGGTCTTAACCGTTGGTGCCAACGGGGAGCTACATCCGTCAAGGTTCACAGAACGTGATGTCCTCCAAGTGGTTGACCGAGAGTACGTGTTCTCATACGCAGACGATCCCTGCAGCCTCACTTACCCGCTAATGCAGAAACTTAGACACATTCTTGTAGACCACGCTTTAGCGGATCCAGAACGCGAGGCCAATTCCGCGACATCGGTTTTCCACAAAATCGGAGCTTTTGAAGCCGAGCTGAAACTGCTTCTCCCTAAAGAAGTAGAACGCGTCCGGGTTGAATACGAGGAAGGAACATCGGCTATAGCTAACCGGATTAAGGAATGTCGGTCTTATCCATTGTATCGGTTTGTCCGCGATGAGCTAAATACTGAACTGCTTACTGGAGAGAATGTTCGGTCGCCAGGAGAGGAGTTTGATAAAGTGTTCTTAGCGATTTCTGATGGAAAACTTATTGATCCGTTGTTGGAATGTCTCAAGGAGTGGAACGGAGCTCCGGTTTCAATCTGTTGAAAATCTTTTTCGATAGATCTACATCCAAGATTCTTACCAACTTTTTAATCTACTTTACATGATTTGTGTTTTATATATTTCTTGATTTCCACGAAAATGAACATTGTCAAGATCTGAAAACCTATAAGTTGTTTGTTTGTATGTTGAATGCAGTGTCGTTTTACTATTCTTTTGATCCATTATGATAAAAAGTCGCAATGGAGTGTTGTTGCTAAGAAGGTGTTGGTTGGTATAGTGCCGATTGGACCAATTTGAGTCTAAGACACAGTTTTTGGTCTGGACACATAATTTGTGTATGCAGTTTCAAAACGTGTTTTAATCTCATGCTTGGATACAAAAAATTAGAGAAGAAATCTTCATTTTGGGAAAAAGAGACGAATTTGGGGACTAGTTACTTATTTAATAAAGAGTGTTGTTGGGAGCAAAAACAGGGAGATAAATAGTTTCTCGGCACCGCTTCTTTGTATAGCACAGAAGTGAAGAGCAAGCAGACGAAAAAAATGGCGACTCTGTCTTCCTATCTGTTATCTTCTCCTCCTCTATGCAAATCCCGATTCTCGGCAACAAGTCTCGTCTCAGGAATTGATTTCATCTCTTTCTCTCCTCGAACAACTCTCTCCTCGTCATCCACTGTCTTGCCGGCGATTCTTTCTCTTTCCGTTAAACATAATCGCCGGAGAAACTCGCTTCAAGGTTCGAATTCTAAAGTTTTCCTTTTTCTTAATCTGAAACAGGATTGGATTAGCTTAGCTTCTCTTGATTTTGATTTTGATTTCTGGGTTTCAGTGAAATCAGTAGCTAGCCCAACGGAGACGATTTCAGAATTCGATGAGATGGTCTCCGGCACGAAACGAAAGTATTACATGCTCGGTGGGAAAGGAGGAGTGGGCAAAACTAGTTGTGCTGCTTCTTTAGCTGTGAGATTCGCCAACAATGGACACCCAACTCTGGTTGTATCTACAGATCCAGCACATTCCTTGAGCGATTCTTTTGCTCAGGTAAACGAAGAAATTCTATAAAAAGGTGAAGACTTTGTTTTTGTTTGATGAAGATATACATATGATTGGTGTTTCTATTGTTTTTGTTGATTTTGTAGGACTTGACTGGAGGAATGCTTGTCCCTGTAGAAGGACCCGAAGCTCCTTTATTTGCTTTAGAAGTATGTGTTTGGAATTACCTTTGGTGCATTTTTTGGTTTCTGTGGTGATGATCTTACACTCAAATTTTGAGTTTTAATTGATAGCTTTGCAACAGATAAACCCTGAGAAGGCTAGGGAAGAGTTTCGTAGTGCCTCGCAGATGAATGGAGGAACTGGGGTGAAAGATTTTATGGATGGTATGGGACTTGGAATGCTTGTAGAACAGGTTTGTTGTAGCATTGTTTGTACATTTTGGTGGCAATTGCAGCTAAAATGTGTTTGAAATCGTGTTAATGGCTACCAATCCAAATATATATTCCGTGGTAGCCATGTGAGCTTCAATGTTTCTGATACTCAATCTAGATGTCTCAAATGGATGTGATTGCCTCTCACTGTTCTGCTTATGATACTGACTCTGGTTTTTTGGTTGATGAAGTTGGGGGAGCTTAAACTTGGAGAATTGCTCGACACACCGCCTCCTGGATTGGATGAAGCCATAGCCATTTCTAAGGAATTCTGCTATTCTATGTGATCCTTGTTTCTTCGGTCTTGATATGTACTGTCTCTTACTGATTTGTCAAGGGTATTCACAGGTCATTCAATTCTTGGAATCACCAGAGTATAACATGTTCACCAGAATCGTATTTGATACTGCACCAACGGTGAGCAAGCTTGATTAAAATTTCCCTTCCCTTTTTATATTGCAAAATATTAAAGACAGAGTTTGTTACTACTTACAGGGTCATACGCTAAGGCTACTCTCTTTACCTGATTTCTTGGATGCATCCATTGGTAAAATCTTGAAGGTAAGAAATGTTGATAAACCATTTCCTTTAAACTCTTATGTTTAGTCTGTTTACCAAAGTTTCAATCTCTTTCTCAGAGTTTGTCTTCTTAAATACATTTTCTTCATCTTCAGCTTAGACAGAAAATAACCTCGGCTACTTCAGCGATCAAATCAGTTTTTGGGAAAGAAGAAAAGGGGCCTGATGCTGTAAGTCTTTGTACATTGGCTGATATAGTATTCCTGTTTTCATTTGGTTAAAATTTTCTTTATGGATGTCACAGGCCGACAAATTGGAAAAACTAAGAGAAAGGATGGTTAAAGTTCGCGAGCTTTTCCGTGACACAGAGTCAACAGAATTCGTCATTGTCACTATCCCAACGGTAATATCTACCACATGCATCTCCTTGATGTCCTCCTATCTTCAAGAATAAAATCCATTGGCTGAGAACTTCCGTCCAATGTTGGTCTTAAGTTGGCATCTCACTGCTCATTACTTTTTGTTTATCTCATAAAGGTAATGGCTGTCAGCGAGTCTTCTAGGTTAAGTGCTTCCTTGAAGAAGGAAAGTGTTCCCGTCAAAAGACTCATTGTTAATCAGCTTCTCCCGCCATCCTCCTCAGATTGCAAATTTTGCTCTATTAAGAGAAAGGTATACACACAAACACAAACACAAGCTTCTCATGAACTGATAGTCTCTTTAAACCAAAGACCGGTCTTGCCTACTCCTCAAACCACAATGTGCTTCTGTTCTTGTTTTGTTCTGTGGTATGAACATGCATCTAAAACCTGAAAAATGAACATGCAGGACCAAATGCGGGCTCTTGATATGATCCGGGAGGATTCAGAACTCTCTGCTTTGACACTGATGGAGGCTCCGCTGGTTGATATGGAGATCAGAGGTGTCCCTGCTCTGCGCTTCTTGGGCGATATCATTTGGAAATAAGATCATTACATATTATCACCACAAGGATGAAGAACAAGCAGGTTCACTTGTATGAGATAGTGTTGGTTAATACATTACATAGTTTTTGGTATAGATGTTGATGTTTGTCTTTGATGGGTTTGGTCTTTGGCTAAAAATGAATATCGACGAGTTTTTCAAACTGTTAACAGATTCAGTATTTGCTACATTTTGGTGGGTGTAAAATGTTCAGTGTAAAACTTTAGAGCTTTTAAAATAAAAAATATAGCAATTCTTGGGGAGCAAAGCCGCAAGATATTTACATCGTAATGTGAAGAATAAGACCTAAAAGTAAGCCATTGCTTTACATAAATAAAACAGCAAGGCTTCACCTTTTACACAACCAAAAGGAGATTTTTGATTTAAGCCAGTTGGGATCCAAAATACATTTATTTACTGACTTAAATCTAAAACCCTCTATTTTATTTACAAATTATTTGCAAAATATATATAACAGGAACCATCTTGAGATGCTTTGCTTAGTTAGGCTGTACAAATAGCTCTCGGTCATCAACTTGTACCTCTTCTCAGGTTGTGTTATAAGTTAAGAAGCTTGAGGTTTTACTTACTCAGAGATGGTTATGGAGTGGTGTTCGCGGCAAGAGATGACGAGAGTCCGATTCTTCTCTCTGCAGAAAGAAGAAGAGTGATTCATGATCATGATCATGAACTGTGATGTTGTACAGAGAGAAGAAATGTTTACCTCCAGTAGTGATAAGCTTCTCAACCCGGGCAACGATGTGTTTCCCATATGTGTATCTCTTCAAGGCATTCAAGTGTACTTTGATGCGAGAAAGAATGAGTGCAAGACTTTGATCATCACATGTTTCAAGAACCTTCTGCACTACATAGTTCCCAAATGGGTCCTTCATCATCGCCTGCAAATTGTTCCAACTTTAGTGGGACTTTTTTCGAGACATTGCAGAAAGACATGAGGGAGTTAGATTGCAGACCTGAAGAGGCTCGTTTTCATCAGTATAACCAAGCATCTCATTCACTAGAACCTGACGTTCCTCTGGACCGCCAAATGTTAGGCACTTTTCAACAACATTAGAAGCAAACTTTTGCTGACTCATCTTCACAATCTGTCCAGCAAGCTTATTGATAATTTCTGACCGTTCATGAGGTTTACCATGTTGTATGATATGCTACAGCCGGAAACAGGATTAATCTTTATCAGTGTGTCCATTTTCATGAAGCAGAAACGTCAATTAAGCTTCAGAATCTTACCTGGATAACATAATTTCCGTATTGATCTTGTGCTAGAGTACAGACTGAATCCATGATTTCCTCCATAATGATCCGTTGGGTTTCTATATCATCAATATGCTCCAGTACCCTCTGATGCGATTCGAAAGAAGTAGAATATAAGTATCGTTAACAGTTGACAAAAAAAATTGGAACTTGGATCCTATGATCAAGAACCTATAGGGTGAGATGTATTATATCGAGAACCTGGATTACACGGCATCCATAAGGGTGTGTTGAAAGAGCTAAAACTTTTCCGTAGAATGAGGAAATGATGAACTGTATCCAATCCTGAGGAAGACGCTCTATACACTTCTGGATCACATGATTACCGTTCTGGTCATGAACGCATTTCATGACAGACCCATCAAGCTCTTTCACCATTCGAGCTTGCTGCTCCAATTCAACCACCTCTAACGCCTGTATCCATATCACAGAAACAAGATAGAGACACGCTCAGAAAAGTCAAACACCTTTGTCTGTAAAACCCTTACCACTAATAATAAGTAATCGGATCAAAACAATGTCTTTAAACTGAGCACCTTTTGGATAACCCTGCAGCCGTACATTTGTAGAGAAAGAGCCAAAACGTGGCCTGTTACTTGTTCAGCGAGTTCTTTTCTCTGCTTGGTTGTACCATGTTCAAAAAACTAGAACATAACCAGAACAACAAATGAGTAAACTGACACATCTAGCGATGTGTTGAAGTGATTTAGAAAGCTACAGCTTGTACCTTTTGAATGACATAATTTCCAAAGACATCTGTCATTAAAGTACGGCCGTAAGGAAGTATCTCAGGGAATATTGCATTCTTTTCCTCATCCGTTGCAGTCTCAAGTTTCTGTTGAATGAAACGACTTCCGTACTGATCCATGCTGCAAGTGATGTAAAATTCAAACAAAAGTGAACTAGTAACCTTGAATGATGGATATTAGATAAGGTAAGGTAAATACCTGAACTCAATCACATGACCAACTATTTCTGAAAGCTCCAAAGACCTTGTCTTGTTGTTCTTAAACCCCTCTAGTAAGGATGCTTCTGCCGTACTGCCAATATCTACATGGGATGATCCCTGTAAGCCTCCGAAAGGAACTTTCATCATTGAGGCAGATTGTGACATACGCATGTTCTGGAAATTTCTTGAATTCTTGGAAGGAGAAGGCAAATGGTTTCCTAGATACATGTTGCCAAGATCATATGAAGGACTCTCAAAAAATCTAGAATTTGCAGCATTGAGGTTACCCAGCTGTTGCCTGTTTTGAGCAAGTAACATCGCGAGGTATTCGTTAGCCGTATCTCCGTTTGAAGTCCCGAAATTGTTTCTAATAAGAGAATGATCGATTGGGGCAGCAGTAGAAGATGCCGTATGCAGATACTGGCTGTAATGTGGGTCCATAACTGGAGAGTGAAGCTCAGAAGCAACTTGATTTATCAATCTGTTCAAGCTTTGTCTATCCCCATCCCCAGTCAAATGTGAGCCTGAATCATAAGGAATAAAAAAAAGGTTCAATCCAAGGCAATACGATGTTCTGTTTGTGTATATGAGAGTGAGAGATAGAGATAGAGACAGAGATATAGAGAGAAAGAGAGAGGAAGGGGTGAGAAACCTTCAGCGGAATAGTGCTCAGCTAATGAATTCAACTTGTTCTTTGCCATATAACCACCAGCTGTGGAGAAGTCTGTTCCATTAATATTTCCATTCCTAATATTGACATCAGATAAGCCCACGCTTCCTAATCTAGAATGGTCTGAAGTTGAGTAGAGACTCGCTGAAGAGGAGGTTCGTTTAGGGATGTTGACCTGTCCATGGGAACCCACTGTAGAAGCACCAAGACTTGCTCCATACCCACTCATTCCACCATAATTTGCAGAAAACAAGTGATCTTTAGTTTCTGCCGTATTTTGTTGCCGCAAAGCCTTCTTATGACCATTGGGTATGTAACGCATGACATCAGATTGATTCTCCAGTTCCACTTGAAGCTGTGACTGCATATGGTTTTCTTTTACTTGACTCATCTCTGACATGTTCAACCTGGACAATGTGTCGGCAACATCGGCAGCAGTGTAAGATTCACAGTTTTGGATGGCTGTGCCAAAAGTATTCTTCTTCTCGACAGGACCAACCCTGGTACCAATAGGGGGAAGGCCAGAGGCCGTAGATCGTCCTACTAGATGTGAGTCAGGAGTTCTATTTCTTGGCACCGGAGAACTCATGGTGGATCCAAGCATAGTATTTGGACTGTTTTTGGCAGTAGAATGTAATGAATCATGGAATGCTAATGGGCTGTCAAATCCACCGGCACTGAAATTTGATAAAACAGCAGCATCTTTCATATCCCGAAAAGTGTTGCAGCTTGCAGGCCGAGAGAGTTGGCTGCCTAAGGCTGCATCCCGTTCAAGTCCTTCCTGCAAAAGTTCCACTCAATGAAGTAAGAAACCAAGGACTATTCAGACACCTCACAACCAGTATATACTCAACAGCATAAGCATCAATGTATATACATTACCTGAAGTATATCAGCAAAACTCTTCCTTCTCGGTCCAAGCCCAGAATATCCAGATAATCCAATCAAGTCTTCTCTGCCTTGATCTAGCCGCTGCACCTTCTGAGAGCGGCCCTGAGCTACAGCATTCCTCAGTTCCATCAAATCATTCTCTGCCTGCTCAACTGGAACCCCTGGCTGAACCGAGAAGAGCGATGAGGAGTTGTCGACTTCAACCGTTTTCTTCCTCCATTCCCCAACAGGATCAAACACAGACTCACTGTTGTGAAACCTCTGAGCAACCCTCCAATCCTCTCTAGACAACAACGGAGGAGGCAACCTCGGATTCGAATGCTCATTCGAATAGTAATAAGAGAGATACTCAGGGTGCCAACGTAACTCATCATCAGATAAAAGCTCAACGCCATTGCTAGTGGTTATACTGCTAATATTCCCAACATCTCTATGATCAGAGTTGTTATTGTTCAAGTACTGATTATCCATAGCTCTCAACAATCCTTCCACGGTAGGAGGCGCGCTTCCGCTTCTGTGAACATCAATGTCTCGTTCTCGTTCTCGGCCAAATGATTGCTGATTACGATGTTGTTGGAGCAAAGATTCGAGCTCCCTCTGGAATCGATCTTCGAGATCCACATTGGATCCTCGATTCACACTTGTCAAATTTGATCGCGTATCCATGTAGCTATTAGTAACCATCTCTTCCCTTCATCCGAATCAATATTAAACCTAATCAAATCAACACCTGCAAAAACCAGAAAAAGCCAAAAACAAATTCGTGTCGGTGTTACGAAATCGGAGAAGAATCTATCGATTTTTGAAAAAGAGTAATGATCAGAATCCGATCGCGAATCAAAGTAATGAATCACCTCTCTATCGATTTCAATGTCTACGAAGACGGAACGATAAGGTTCTCTGTTTCGTGAAAACGCAGAGGAGAGAACATTGAAGGAGAAAGTGAGAGAGGGAGTGAGATAAGAAATGTAAGTGAGGAAGATTGAGAGAAAGGGAAAGGGGATTCAAAGAATGAGAGACGAATAAGGTAAAGAAGACAAAAGAGGCAAATCATGGATGTCTGAGATCGCCTTCATCCTCTGGTAATTCTCCCAAACTGTCACACTTAACCTTTTTTAATTACATAAACTAATCTTAAAAAAGGTGATTAGAAGAAGATGCGGCTATTACGACATCGTATATCCATCTCTTTGTCTGATGGACAAATTACATAAAGTTAAAAGGATGATTAATTAATGATTAAATTTGTCACCTAAATTCAAGAATCTCTTATTAAATCGAGACAATAAATAATCACAATTTCTAACGTTTGTTTTTTTAATCAGAGAGAAGTTTGTATTTTTCGTTTATTTCGTTACGGTCATTCATTTTTCTGATAATTAATTTGTAATCTTTATACAGAAGTTTAATTAATATAGTTTATTTACAATAGAGAAATACCCTCTACGGTAATAGCATTAAAACAAATATTTAGTATGGCTTAACTCTTTTAATACTAATAATGATCAAATATTTAGTTATGTCTTACTGACTATATTCCTAAACATTTCCAATCTTAAGAGAGCAAGATTCGCACATTTTAAGAACTAGCAAAAACTCACTTGCAAATCCTCCATATTTTGAAATAATTATTTTCAATTTTATAATTTGTTAGTCTAGTTTATTAAATTAACTCGCACAAATTACTTCTATTTTTCTTAAAAAATCAAAAACACTATTGTTTGTACAAAACAGTTTTTAATCAAAAACTTACAAAGCCTATAAGAAAAATCTCTTGCAGCCCACTCAAACCATTCCTTAGAACTCGGAACTCTCTATTCATATGAAATGACCAAACCATCCCCACTTCACTTACCTTCTATGTATGGAAAGTTGTGAGGGTGAAACAGTAATTTAAAACGATATAGTTTCCATTACAGAGATTTCTATTTCCATTTTTTGATATCATTCGCAATCATTTTCTTCTTCTTCTTTCCCATGATCGTCTCTCGCTTCCCAACGCAATCTTCTTCACCCAATCTCTAAATCTCTCCTAAATTCCATGTCTCTCGCTTCCATTCGCCGTTTAGCTGCCGGAGCTGCCGTAATTGCCGCTGCATCCGGTGGCGCTGTCTACCTGTCTCCGTCGGTTGCCTCCAGCGACAAAGGAGGTGGTCCGATTCTAGATTCGTTGAGGCGTAGGCTTGGTGATCCCACCGCTTCTGTACCGTCTCGATCTGCTCAAGAGTCTGCTCTGATTGCAGCCACCGCTTCTGATCCGCTCGATGTTCTCGTCATTGGCGGTGGAGCCACCGGTTCTGGAGTTGCTCTTGACGCTGTTACACGTGGCCTCCGTGTTGGTTTGGTGGAGCGCGAGGATTTCTCCTCTGGGACTTCTTCGCGATCTACAAAGCTGATTCATGGAGGTACTTTTAATTTTTGAATTTTCTATGTGGCGTGGATTTCCGAATTTCGTATAAGAAGCTCTCTGAATTGTCTGGTAATATTAAACCATTTCTTAGTTTACTAGTTGGAATTGAGTGGTATGACCATTCAATTGACGAAATTATATTGAAGAATTTGTAGCTAGTTACTTGGTTTTTGCCACTCATTGTTGTGTTTTTGTTTGTTAATTCAATAATTGAAGGAACATACATGTTAAGGATATGTATTACATTTGCGGCTCTTGATACACCATTTGATTTAGTGCTCGTTTACACTTAGGGGTTCGTTACTTGGAGAAAGCTGTTTTCAATCTTGATTATGGACAGCTGAAGCTTGTATTTCACGCTCTTGAGGAGCGTAAACAGCTCATTGAGAATGCGCCACATCTCTGTCATGCTCTGCCCTGTATGACACCTTGTTTTGATTGGTTCGAAGTTATCTACTTCTGGATGGGGTTGAAGATGTATGACTTGGTTGCTGGACCACGGTTATTGCATCTGTCCAGATATTACTCTGCAAAAGAGTCTATTGAGCTCTTCCCCACTCTTGCAAGGAAAGGGAAAGACAAGAATTTGAGGGGTACTGTTGTGTATTATGACGGGCAAATGAACGATTCACGTCTGAATGTGGGTTTGGCATGTACTGCCGCGTTAGCTGGTGCGGCAGTTCTCAACCATGCCGAGGTTGTCTCGCTTATTACTGATGATGCTACTAAGAGAATAATTGGTGCCCGAATTCGTAACAATCTCACAGGTAAAACGACTAGCAATTTCGTGCAATTCAGTATACCTCTGCTCTGTCATGATTTGTGCAGTTTTTGATGAGATGTTTCAATTTGACAGGCCAAGAATTTAACAGCTATGCAAAAGTAGTTGTTAATGCGGCAGGACCGTTCTGTGATTCCATTAGGAAAATGATTGATGAAGATACAAAACCAATGATTTGTCCAAGCAGCGGTGTACACATCGTGCTGCCTGATTACTATTCTCCTGAAGGCATGGGGTTGATAGTCCCTAAAACTAAGGATGGCCGCGTTGTGTTTATGTTACCGTGGTTGGGAAGAACAGTAGCAGGCACTACAGACTCTAATACTTCAATCACTTCACTTCCAGAACCTCATGAAGATGAGATTCAATTTATACTGGACGCAATCAGCGACTATCTTAACATTAAGGTATATCCAGATTCAGATTAATGAGGAATAATCAATTCTATTTTTGACCCAATAGCTCTCTAACAATTCAGTTGATGATGTTATGCATCCTAAATCTTATATAGGTTCGACGTACTGATGTTCTTTCGGCTTGGAGTGGGATCCGTCCATTGGCCATGGATCCAACAGCCAAGAGCACAGAGAGTATCTCCAGAGACCACGTTGTCTTCGAGGAAAATCCTGGTCTGGTTACAATCACGGGTGGAAAGTGGACAACTTATCGAAGGTGAGGGTACTGTAAAATATAGCAGAAATTTGTTAAAGTTGTGTGATCATTGCTCATCAGTAATTTGCTTTCAGCATGGCGGAAGATGCAGTTGATGCAGCAATCAAATCGGGACAACTTAAGCCAACCAATGAATGTGTAACGCAGAAACTACAGCTTCTGGGTTCTTATGGATGGGAACCATCTTCCTTCACAACTCTTGCACAGCAATACGTGCGCATGAAGAAAACATACGGTGGTAAAGTGGTTCCTGGAGCAATGGACACAGCTGCTGCAAAGCATTTGTCTCATGCCTATGGTTCAATGGCTGACCGAGTTGCCACCATAGCTCAGGTATGGTTCTATATCCAGACTCGTTCTTCTTCATGTCCTCGGTAGGTAATATTTTGGATTTCGGATTGCAGGAGGAGGGTTTGGGGAAACGGTTGGCGCATGGGCATCCGTTTTTGGAAGCTGAGGTTGCTTACTGTGCAAGGCACGAGTACTGCGAATCAGCGGTTGATTTCATAGCAAGGAGATGTAGAATCGCGTTCTTGGACACTGATGCAGCGGCTCGGGCGTTGCAGCGTGTGGTGGAGATTCTAGCAAGTGAACACAAATGGGACAAGTCGAGGCAGAAGCAAGAGTTGCAAAAGGCTAAAGAGTTTCTTGAAACTTTCAAGTCGTCCAAAAACGCACAGTTTAACGATGGCAAGCACAACTAAAGCGGCCTCTCAGAGATTTACTTACACTATTTTATTATTGAATTTATTATTTCCTATTTTCCAATTTGTTGAATTTTTTGGGTAGCTACTAGCGAGAACGAATAATAAAACTGTACGGATGGAATAATAATACTGCGGCTACTCATGTTTCTCGGATGATTTGTTGTGAAATGTGTAAGAGCTACAGGATTCTGAGTCAGTTAGATTGTCCTCAATAGTCTGGAAGACTCAATTGCTTCTCTTAACTAAGCGTCTACTATAGCTTTAAGTCTAGTGGAGTGGAGTCAGAGATTTGAGATTCTAAACAAGTGTCAGAAACAAGGGTTAGGTTCAATTTTCACAAGATCATTTTGAACAACAAAGTCATAAAGTGAATAGTAATTAAAAGTCATGTTTGTTTAAATTTGATAGTAACGTTTGGCAAACCAAAAGCCAAAAGAGAGAATCTCAGATTCCACTCTGTTGTGTGTGATTCGGAAAAAATCGAAGATGAATAGTAAAGTATTTTGTGGCTTTCTCTCTCTATTTTTGTTTTTACTTGGAAGGAATATGAACTCACCTTGGAAAGTTTTATACAATGGAAAATCTCTACCAAAGAATTTAAACAAAACAAAGCTCTCAAAGAAAGGTCTTTGGTTCCGTATTAGACAAATACTCACGAAACTAGACAAGAGTTTAAAAAAGAACAAAAAAAAAAATGAAAAATTGAGATACTCACGAATCCAAACTCTTGTGGCAGTAGAAAGCACGAAGAAGATATACATTTTATGTCTCCTGCTTCTCCTTTATGATTTCACCATTATGATTTTTCTGCAGCTTATGAAAATCATGAAACAAATTGGCTGCTGGAGAAAGCTTTCGTTTAATCACAGTAATCCGCGAATGGCTTTGACATTAATGAGAAAGAATTTCCAAAAGGCGGGATTGAGCATCTGAAGGAGTATCTCTTCCAGGAACATTGACCTTCAGAAGATTGGAATACCTGCAAGCCAAAGAATGTGATGTTTAGTCCAAAAAATTAACTATATTAGTCTAATTCTTGTGTTTATTTCGCTGAATTCAGGTTAACGGAAATAAAGTTGAGAAGCAGACTCTGTGGGTGTAAACATTTGGTCGTGTTCTGCTATGAAAGCGAGCAATGCCTGCAGAAAATTAAGTAAACATTTGAGTTTCATTTGGTTTTCGGGTCATAATAATGCTGAGAAACCCAAAGGATTAAAAAAAAAAATCTCCCTTTTTGCTTACTTCGAATGGCATGTTTAATAGCTCAAAGTAAGTACGGACACGATCTAGGTTCTGTTGTACGGTTTCACCATCGATATATGGAATAGCTGCCATGGCCTGCAGTGTAAATACACACACATTAAGATAGTGAATGCAGTTGGAAATTACTAAAAATAGTGAACAAATCTTTACCTGTTCCACTGCAATAGTGTTCCGACATATTTGTTGAACCCCGAAAAGGTTGATTGATCTCATGTCAGCCAAAGCCTAGAAAATTTCGTAATAAATACTGTCACAGTTTAGAAGATTGTGATAACCTATTGGATATCGAATTATAGTATGGTATATTCAAATTTGAACTAGAAGTACCAAAGATAGAAAGGAAGAGTTGTACCTTAATGGACGCATTTGCTGCAATTCCACTAATGCCACCAAAAACGTAATTCCGCTTCTCACCAGAGATGAAAGGCGCCATTCCCTCCTCCCTACGTGTTATCTGTAAAAAGAGGAAGAGTAAGAAACTTGGTGCAGAAATATCGGGTTCAAAAGATTGTCATCTCGCAAAAGCAGTTCAAAATTACATTGGACAGTGGACACTTAACAAGTATGTAATTCACAGCAATGAATTAAGATGACTTCATCATCTGGCTAACTAGATTCTCTCAGCAGAAGAAAGTGATATGAATATTTGATGGCTATGAAACTAAACAAGGCTGATTAAAGTGTATTCCTGGAATATTGTTTTTTTTTAAGTACATAGCTATAATCAGTCCTAACCTGTGAAGTAAGAGATATCACAAAGTCGTCCGGCTCTTCAGCATCCTCATCCTCCAAATATTCCCTATTCGTCATTTCCTTTTTAACACCATAGTATTTTCGTAAGTTTTACAGGCCAGAGATAGAATTCTCATAGTCATGCCACTTTCCTCACAAAGGGAAGATCCATCACATACCTGAAGATGAAAGACTGTTTCCAATTGCATCTCAACACGAAGAACCTTTAGGCAATCAGTCGCAAGTTTTCTGTACTCATCTGCAAATGATGCCAGATTCCTAGGAGAAGCTGCTTGATTTCTGCTATTACCTTCAGCTTGACTCGCCACACGAGGAACTGCTTGTCCAAGCCTAAAGATTTTGGAAATCAAAACTTCAGAAAGAATTTTCATTTGCTTGCTGTTAGGGAAGGAAGAACTGGCTATCTTTCTCGACATGATGAAGGAGCACAACAGAAAGGGTAAAAACAACATTCATGGAAGACCCCTTAAGTTATGCAAGCTTTTGTTTTACACTTGATGAAAAAGTTTTGTGAGTTTTTTTAAGTTTGAGCTGGAAAAGACAGTGATCAGTCTAATTTAGTCTCTTAGCTATCCTATTTTTACTATGCATGTCCTTTTTCTCTTTTATAACATCATGGAACTTCGCAATTTTCTGTGTCCTTAAAACATCTAAGATGTAATAAGAGATGAGGAACGAGCAAATGCATAAAGAATCTGAACCAATGAATCACCTCTCAATAGAGTCTGCCACGTATTCAAGCGAGTCACTGAGAGAAGCTAACAAAATCAGTTTGTTGTCATCACGAATTAGATTATCCTGTAAGAAAACAACTTAATTATCTTCACCGAATGAAAAATTCTTACTAGAATAAGTATCAGAGAACACATATTTTTACCTGCTTGATAGGTCGCAAACTCAAGAATAGGTCACTGAGTTCTACTTCAGTGCCAACAGCCTCAGAGTGAGAAACGGCATGGCCAAGCGTAGATGGTAAACAAGCACTCGCCGCATCAAGCCGCATCAATTTCTCAATATCATGCCTCCCAATGAGCATGTAACTGAGCTTCTCTAGAACAGCCTGAAATACTAACAATGAAACCTAAGGTCAGAAAAGTGTGTACGAAGGAAGAAATACAACGCTTTACATTTAGGGAAACTAAAGAGGTATTAAATGGGTAAGAAAATGCAGATTTTTTATCAAAGATGCGAAAAGGTGCATTTAAGACTGGCTCCATATTCTTCCACATCACTCTTTGAATCAATACTCTCTGAGGATTATTGCTTCTAAGCATTTAATGCCAAGTTCACATAGCCCAAACTGAACTCTAGCTGGTAATCCACAGTCATATCATCTAATTCATTTACCTCCAGTTGAATTTTTAACATCACATTACGCTGACAAAACTACTTTTAGTATAAACTTTTGTGCTATAGGCGCAAACCCCTAAACCAGATGCCCAACATATATAGATTAGAAGAGTCAAAAGGAAGAGGAAAACAAATAAGAAAAGAGGAATATCCATGCCTCCATGTATGATGTTCGACATCTCTCAAATGTCCTCTCAAGAAATGTCTGAACATACTTCACAAGATCAGTAGCAAATTTAGGCATGGCTTGAGCCCAGCCAAGAACCTATAAAATTTGAAGAGCAAGTAGTTTCATCAAAACACAAATATCTTGAAACTTGAGAAAACAAAAATGGATTAAATGATGAACTGGAAGTAACCACTCAACTAATCCATTCTTTTAGGAAGATGAAAATTATGAAAAATAAAAACTTTTATCTTGCAGTTTTAAAGCATAGACGACTTGCCTCTTTTGCAAGGAGATCTATTGCTAGAAGACCTTGTAAGATAGGTCGTCCCTTTTCTACGGTTGCGGTGTAAGTAGTTGTATGTGCACGCGGCCGAAATGCAGCAGCGCCTGCAAAATGATTTCAGAACCATGGGTTTCTAACCTTGAATTTATACAGAATTACACACCGACATTACTGGTACTTTGTTTTAAATAAATTAGTGAAATGTAAATATTCCTATAAAATATTTCATGCCAAGAATCTTAAAGATATCTGCAATAATTCTCAAAGATGCTTTAACTTTTCATAAAACTGCCATACCCTATATTGGCAGACCAATTCAATTAGTTTTGAGAGCAAATGCTTCTATTACGACTTTGTGATGGCAAAACTCCAAGTCTTTGGGGCCAAACTAACAGCCCACTTTTCAAGATGCAATTCTATGTTATACATTTAGAGAATAATTACCCTAAAATAGCAAAAAACTCTATGATCAAATCTCTATAGTATATGGGGTTTACTTGATATAGCTTGCTGTACGCCTTTCCTATAGTCCACAAACATTGTCGGTAACAGATGGTCCTTCACAAAGTTTTCAGTGAATGTAAGCAATCCATCATTCCTGCATCAATTATTAATAACCCGATGGTGAATATACTAGCAATTTCTCAGCACTTGAGAAAACAATAATTTCATTTTGGGCTTGTGAGCAAGTAGTTTTGCTTTGCCAGGATGACAGCCTTCAAAGAAAAGTGGAAATTTTGAACTTACACAAGCTGGGAATGCTTTTTGGGCAACATTGAAGTGATTTTATCTGTAAACTGCAAGACACATAAGATCATAAGTCTACAAAAAAAACTGATGACATTGAATGAAGATGCTTAGATGAACCAGAATCTAAACCTGAAGAACAGGCCGGTAAATAGATGCAGCTAGATATATTCCTTGTTCAGGCAAAACAGCTGCAGATCCATAACCTTCCAGTGATGCATTTGGAGCCCTCTTTCCCCAGCCTTGACGAATGAGATCGGCTCCTGCAATCAGCAGATAACGTCATCAAGTCCACCAAAGGCATTCTAACTAAAGAAAAGTCGGGATGATTGATTATTACCCTGATTAGATATTGATACAGTTGCATCTGTAAACCGAAAGGTGAATGTTAGGCCATCCTCAGGTGCATCCCTGCAGCCCAACATTATCAATCAAGTATCAATACTACTAATGCATATCTTACAAAATAGCCTTGCAAAGCACTATGATGCTGAAAGAGAATGCGACATGTTTGTATGTTAAACAACAGTTGAACTATTTCCAATATTGACATTTAAAAGGATAGTAAATAACCCAGACAGGCTAAAGATCCAGCAACCAAAAAGTTCAAATCTGTGTTATACTCCTCAGGGCTCCACTTTACTAGCGCGCTGAGAAGAACCTAAATGACAAATTTTTAGACTTAGGTATCGTAAAAACCTTCTTATTTTACTGTCGGAAGATATCTCAACCCTAACATCCTCTCTATATAATCGAATGACTACACCAGGTGATTCACACCAGGCCTTCAGAACCAAATCTTAAACGTCTAATTCTTGGGACATCTTTCATTGTTTATGTACCTACATGATAATGAGAAAATCACCAGGGTAAATGTATGAACTACCAATGTGTGTGGGTCACTTGCCTTTTGTCTTTCTTCGGAGCCTTCTTTGCAAGCTTAGCAGTTTGTGCAGCAGCATCTGCTGAAGCAGCTTCTGGAGTTGCTCGTAGAATCTCACATATGAGTTGTTGGCATTCACTCTTCATCAATTAACACATAGAATTTCAATAAGCGTAAGTATGAGAATCCAAACATTTAGCTTCACGACAAATTAGATATTTGGAGTATAATAGCAAACCTGTAAGACTGTCAAGGGAAAACTGATAGTGTAGCCTCCAGTAGCTTGGGATGCTTCAGACTCGGTGTTCCAATTCACATCAGTAGGCAATGACCTTGGTGTGTTAATGTCATGTTGTGAAGCCTTCATCTCCAAAAGCTCTCCAATAACAACATGATTTTCTATAGAAGCAACAGTAACAAAATTTTTGAGCGTTGACTATTGAAAATGAAATATTGAGATGAGTTTAAGAGTTGAATTTCTCACCAAATATCTTGACAATAGTATCTAAAATTGAGTCAAGAAGTTCCTTCGCTGCAGCCTGCGCTTTGCCTCCAGGAGCCATAAGAGGCGAAACAGGGCTCACAGCTAGGTGAGTTCCTGAATTTGATATCCCATTTTGAGGTTTCTCTTTTGATAACCGGTAGGCCTCTGACTGTCCTTTGATTAAATGCAATCCAGCAGCTACACTTCGATCACCCTGACTACACGCGGACTTTGACAAATTTGTAGTCTCCAGATGGGCTTTAATCTTGGATATTATGATTTCATGAATTGTGGGTCGAAGTTTTTGGCTGCAAGCGAACACAAAATCATAACTAAGAAAAGTTCACAATTTCTAAGCCGGAATGTGCTAATTTCCATCAAGTGGAAAACTACTGTGCTGCATCGGTTATCCATTTATCTTTAAATTCAAGAATGATAAAGGTTCAGTCCCAAAAATTACACATATACATTTAGTATCTAGTGATGACATGGGTGACAAGTTAACTAAAGAAATGAGGCCATCTGCTAGCGATCTAACACTAACAGATATTAAAGGAGTTATTAATCTATAACTATATCCAGCTGTGAAACAGAAACAGTAGCATTTATAAAACCATTTAAAAAAATGAAAATAATTAGAAAGCCAACCATATGATAGCACCAGCAGCTGCAACTTTGCCAAGCATGCAGAGACACTGAACAAGGGTCTGTAGATACTTCACATGCAGTGGATCATCACTCTTTCTTACTGCTTCCTGAAACAGGAGAAAACACATATCATGACACTAATGAAATATGGGGAGAAATATGTTATAAGGCTGAATCACAGACACATACAATAAACTCATCAGGAGTGGAATCAGAAAGCCATGGAGGAAGTTGGTGAGAAAGCAATTTACTATCAGTGCCATTCCTGGCAGTATCTGCGGTGGATTCATCATGTTCTACGGAGTCTTCTTCATCATGTCCATCAAATGATGAACTACGAAACACAATGTGATAAAAGATACAAACATTAGCAAAGTCAAGGAATAGCAAAACATGTAAAGTATATTTCGTAAAACTAGAACAAAGGTTGTGTGGCTAGACAAAGCAACTTCTGCAATAATCAGTTTACAGTATAGTTTCTTTTATCAACAAATATTCTAATGAAAGAATTTACAAGGAGAATCTCCACATAATGATTAGGAAATGATGCAAGTATATTAATCTCAGTATTAATAATAGAGCAAGTGAAAGCCTCTATGGAGAACTACAACTAAACAGACAGTTACTAAACATTGATCACTCAGAATAAAGTTAACAATATACACGAAAAAATGTTCCTAATATCTCATGAAGAATACACTGAAGGGAAAGGATGCTATATCATACCTTTCATCATTAGAAGCGGTTCTATATGAACCATTTGTGAGCCCTCTAACACCAAACTGACTATCACCTTTCAGTGTCCGTGTTCTACGTGACAGTGGTTGTGAGCTCATTCGACTAGCTGCAACAGCTGTTGTCGTTGGTACTTCATCATCTCTTTCATATATGCTTGACGCAACTGAACTGCAGCATAAACATGGTCAAGAACAGAAGATTGTGCACTGAAAGAAGTGATGAGGCAAACAATCAAACAAGCAGGCCACTAGATCCGAGGATAAAAAGCAGCACAGCTTCTGAAATTTGCTTATAGAATTGCAAAAGAAACCTACCTGTATTCACCTCTATTGTATAGGTGTGCATGCAAATCATCTAGAATTTTGAAGAAAAGGGCTCCCCGCAACTTAGTTAGCTCAGATCTGACATCTTGAAGAGCACCAACCTAGGTTAACGTACCAAAATATCTATGAGTTCAACATACAAGTGAACAGTAGATCCCTTGGACAGAGATATTTCTAAAGTCCCAACAGAACTTCGATGATCCCAGATCCTCTTCAATGGATTTATTACAAAACAATCCTAGAGATCAAATTGATAAATGAATGGGAAGACCCACAATATTCCCATGACAATGCATTTGTTAAAATTGGCAGTAAGTAAATTACCGTTTGAAGCCCCTCACGCTCCAGCATTAGAGACGACTGGAGATACACTTGAATAGCAGCGTAAAACTGCTTATCAGCAATGAGCTTCTCAATACGAGATGGAACCTGTTCAAGGTTTCAAGAGGCAGGGTCACCATTTTCACATCAGAAAAGCAGTTTCTTTTAAGTAAGCCAAAATGAAAAAAAAGTAAGTACATATATCGGGAGCATATCAACAAAAGTAACATCAGAGATACAGAGATGATGAATGAAGTATGAAACTTGATAGCAGCGCAGATACATAGCAAGCACTGTAAACTCAAAATAAACAAAGAAATGTTACAGCTAATCCAACCAACCTTGGCAATGCCCTCGATTTGATCCAAAAGTGAGATGATGTGCCGCAATGTAACAGAACGGTACCACAACTGATGTAATTGTTTATTGCGTGCACCCAAGCTCTGTTTCGCTTCTGCTAAATCGTGCTTCAAGTCGCCTATCTTTTCAGTGGACTCACTGAATAATCGCAAGATCTGATGAGGAATACATTGAAAGCAGAGCAAAAGAAGAGAGATAATCAAAACCAAGGTGTTCCACAAATGAAATTTTAGTAGATAAATTACAACAGAGGGTACTATTCCAAAAAGAAAATTCTACATGCAGAAACCATAGAAGCAGCCATAGTTAGTATCAATATTAGATTTGTTGTATCTTTGGCAAATGAAGCGTGCAATATGGAAGTCAATAAGCGGTAACAGAGGATGCTACTTTAGAATAACAGAACGAACTATCCAATAAAAAGGAAGAGCTAACAGATATTAGAAACCTGTGAATAGTTTTGAATGGCCTTGTTGAAACCACCATGATAAGCATGGACAACTTCATCAACAACCTCCTCGACAACATCACTTTGTTCCTTTAATATATGAATGTCAGCTTCACGGTCTTTTGATGTCAAAATATGAACAACATGTGGTAAAGAGTCAAATCGTGCAGCAGCCCAGCTCTCATCTATTCTTGCCAGCTCCTCCCTAAGGTACTGCAATAACCATCAACACTCAGGCACATATACACACACATGTACTCCAAAACCAAATACATAACCAAATCAAGAGTGGTGGTAATTCAGTCAATTTCTTGTCTAGCCATCGTACAACTTCTTACAATTAACTCCAACCCCGAAATGAAGAGATATAAGAAAAAGAACCGTTATACTTAAATGTCCCTATAAATCCCCAAGGGGATGAAAGAACACCATAGAACAACACAATTCCTCATAAGCCCAAACTTCAGGTTTTCCAACTCAAGTAGGAGTCTACGAGTGAGGAAAGTGAACTTACAGTTTTATCCGAGGGTACAGGCAAACCATTGAAAATCCCCATGCTGGCGAACTCACTCCGATTGGCTTATTAGAGCCGAAATGAATGTTCCTCAGCACATTCCAATCAAAGCTCTCTGTAGCTGAAAGCAAAAGTCCAAAACCCCAAGACGAGTTAAACACATACACGAGCTAGAGACCGCGATATTACGCAGTTCAGTACACACAAAGAAGCTAGTGGACCCAACGGCGAACATAGAATTCAAGTCAGGAGAACAAAATGTGAACAATTCAATCATTACTCCTTCAGCGAAAGATCTGAGAATCATAATTCGAATTACATGAAAAATTCAACTGATGACGAGACTATCGGCGTATACAAAAATTAATCAAACACTACGTCTGGAAGTAGATCTAGAGAGAAAAGAATATCGAGAAACAAATTCGATTTCAGCTGCGAATCTTACCTGGGATACGAATCCACGCTAGAATCTGATCAACACGTTCCCGATCACGAAGAGAAAAGCTAAATCTCGAGAAAATGGAGAAGACGAAGAAGAAAAGGTAAAAATCTATACGATACGCGTTTGTTTTATTCTCCTTCCAATTTCTTCTTCTAATTTTCCAGACTTTTCTTCTCTCTCTATTTTTTTTTCTTTTTCTGTTTTACTTTTTCCTTGTTTTCTGTTTTTTCCCAAATAATAATTTAAAAATCGTGGGAAACTAAATCATCAAAAAGCTCTTCAATTAAATAAAGATAAAGTTAATCCAGTAACCAAACAATCCTTTTCTTCTTCCTCTTCTCATCGATCACTCTCCTGCAGTTTCTACGGCGACGGAAACGATGAATCCACCGGATAATTATGTTCCGTCTGTTTCTCACTCTCAATTCTCTACTCCTCCTCCTCCACAGTCGAGCTCAAACACCAATACCGAAACAAGTTTGAATCCATTTCCGAATTCGATCTCTACCTCAATCTCTAACCCTAGTTTTGAGCAGATGGTCTCATTCTCCGCACCAAAGAAACGAAGGAGAGGACGTTCTCAGCGCTCAATGTCTTCGCTTAATTCCCTTCCCGTCCCTAACGTAGGTCTTCTTCCTGGTAACAGTAATTTCGTGTCATCTTCAGCTTCTTCTTCCGGTAGATTTAACGTAGAGGTCGTCAATGGATCAAACCAGACTGTGAAAAGTTATCCTGGGATTGGTGATGAGATCATTACGATTAACAAGGAAGCTACCACTGAAGCTTTGCTTGCTCTCACTGCTGGGTTTCCTGCTGATTCGCTTACCGAGGAAGAGATTGAATTCGGTGTGGTGCCTATTGTTGGAGGCATTGAACAAGTCAATTACATTTTGATTAGGAACCACATTATATCCAAATGGCGAGAAAATATATCTAGTTGGGTCACAAAGGAGATGTTTCTTAATTCGATTCCTAAACATTGTAGTAGTCTCTTAGATTCGGCTTATAATTACTTGGTTACACATGGATATATCAATTTTGGAATAGCACAGGCGATTAAAGATAAGTTTCCTGCTCAGTCAAGCAAGTCTAGTGTGATTATAGTTGGTGCTGGTTTATCTGGGTTGGCTGCAGCTAGGCAACTGATGAGGTTTGGCTTCAAAGTCACGGTTTTGGAGGGTAGGAAACGACCCGGTGGACGGGTTTATACCAAAAAGATGGAAGCTAATAGGGTAGGTGCTGCAGCGGATTTAGGTGGGAGTGTTTTGACTGGAACATTAGGAAATCCTTTAGGGATTATAGCGAGACAGCTTGGTTCTTCTCTCTATAAGGTACGAGACAAGTGTCCTCTTTATAGGGTGGATGGTAAGCCGGTTGATCCAGATGTGGATATAAAGGTTGAGGTAGCGTTTAACCAGCTTCTAGACAAGGCAAGTAAACTTAGGCAGTTGATGGGTGATGTTTCCATGGATGTCTCCCTTGGGGCAGCACTCGAGACATTCAGGCAGGTTTCTGGGAATGATGTGGCCACCGAGGAGATGGGTTTGTTTAACTGGCATCTTGCTAACTTGGAGTATGCAAATGCGGGCCTAGTATCAAAGCTTTCTCTTGCATTCTGGGATCAAGATGACCCATATGATATGGGTGGAGATCACTGCTTTCTGCCTGGAGGAAATGGAAGGCTGGTTCAGGCTTTGGCTGAAAATGTACCAATATTATATGAGAAGACCGTCCAAACAATCAGATATGGTTCAAATGGTGTCAAGGTAACTGCTGGAAATCAAGTGTATGAGGGTGATATGGTGCTGTGTACAGTTCCCCTTGGTGTCCTTAAGAACGGATCCATCAAATTTGTTCCCGAATTACCTCAGAGAAAGCTTGATTGTATAAAGAGATTAGGTTTTGGGTTACTGAATAAAGTTGCAATGCTCTTTCCGTATGTATTTTGGAGCACAGATCTCGATACCTTTGGGCATCTTACTGAGGATCCGAACTATCGAGGTGAATTCTTTCTGTTCTATAGCTACGCACCGGTTGCTGGTGGTGCTCTCTTGATCGCGTTGGTTGCGGGAGAAGCTGCTCATAAGTTTGAGACAATGCCACCCACTGACGCAGTGACTCGTGTTCTTCATATTCTTAGGGGTAATAGATTTCACTATCTATTGATTGTCATTTAATTGAATTTCAATTTTTACCTGTCAATATCAATCTTCAAGAATTATTAGTTGAGGATTTGTATTCCAGATTTGTTAAAGTTGATGCTAGCGTCTGACGCAAGTTCCATTTTAATGAATATCAGGTATTTATGAACCTCAAGGAATAAATGTCCCTGATCCACTTCAAACGGTCTGCACCAGATGGGGTGGGGATCCATTCAGTTTAGGATCTTACTCTAATGTTGCAGTGGGAGCTTCAGGCGATGATTACGATATATTAGCAGAAAGTGTGGGAGATGGAAGGCTTTTCTTTGCCGGAGAAGCCACAACAAGGCGATACCCTGCAACCATGCATGGAGCTTTTGTTACTGGTCTGCGAGAAGCTGCAAACATGGCTCAATCTGCAAAGGCCCGAGGCATAAGGAAAAGAATCGATAGGAACCCATCAAGGAATGCTCATTCCTGTGCCATTCTTCTTGCAGATTTATTTAGGGACCCTGATCTGGAATTTGGGAGTTTTTGCATAATCTTTAGTAGGAGGAATCCAGACCCAAAATCTCCTGCTATTTTGAGGGTAACTCTAAGCGAGCCTCGTAAGAGAAACGAGGACCCAAAAGCAGATCAGCACTCAAACAAGATACTGTTTCAGCAGCTTCAGTCTCATTTCAACCAGCAGCAACAGATTCAGGTGTATACATTATTAACTAGACAACAGGCTCTTGACCTGAGAGAAGTCAGAGGTGGTGATGAAAAGAGACTATACTATCTCTGTGAGACACTTGGAGTGAAACTGGTGGGGAGAAAAGGTCTTGGTGTTGGAGCTGATTCAGTCATTGCTTCTATTAAAGCCGAGCGAACTGGTCGCAAGCTACCATCATCATCTACCTCAGGCACAAAATCTGGTTAGGCTCCGTAATTTCCTGATTTGATTACTCCTTACTTACCGGATAGAACCAGTAGCAACATCTCTAACTTCTTCTATATTGAGTAGGTATATTAAAAGCAAAATCCGGTGCATTGAAGCGGAAGATGATCAGGTTTGCTACGAAATCATATGTGCAATAATTTCTCTCACTTATCAAAAACAACATTACAGAGAACCTTTCTGTTGCACAGAAGGATTAAAGGACCGTTGCCGCTGAAGCAAAGTAATAACAATGGCGTCTCAGAGAGTATAAAATCAGAGTCTTTAGGTAATGGCAAATCCTTAGAGCAACAACAACAACCTAGAATAGTAGAGTCGATAGGAGGAGGTAGCAGCATGCAAGGGGAAAGCAAGTCTTTGAGCACAGGAGTTGCATCTAGTTCTGGTATTCATTTTTCGTAACTTCTTTGTTCCTTTTGAAATTCTGATCATTTACATCGATAATAACTCACACGTAGGTGGTTCCTTACATGTTGGTGGTGAGACGATGAAAAAGATTGAACAATGACTTTTGGAGAATCCCTGTTTGATACAACATCTGTAGTTCACAAAATTTGTACTTCATAATCCATTTCTATTGTAACAACTAACAAATTTAAGTTATAAATTTTTTCCTAATGATAATTTGTCTGGTATGTTTCCAGACTTTTTATTTGCAAATGTAAAAAGAAAATATTTGATTTTTTCTTGCTTCATTACATCGAATTTTTTTTGTTTGTTCTTTACCAATATAAATACAAATACCCTTTGAAAGCTCAGCTTTCAAAACTGGAACACAAAAATTGAAATTAAGTGGAAATGAAGAAGAGGAAGATTCATCATAGCGACGACGAAGAGGACGACACTTTCTACTATCGCTATTCCTCCGTCGCGGCACCACCACCTTCGAACCCTAAACACCAACCTTCTTCCTCCGCCAAATCATCAGCTCCCGGCGGCGGATCTGGCGGCTTAGCTCCTTCAAAATCAACACTCTACGTCTCCAATCTCGATTTCTCCCTCACCAATTCCGACATCCACACTCTATTCTCCACTTTCGGCAAGGTCGCGAGAGTCACTGTTCTCAAAGATCGCCACACTCGCCAATCTCGTGGCGTCGCGTTCGTGCTCTACGTCTCTCGTGAAGACGCGGCTAAAGCGGCGCGTTCTATGGACGCCAAGATTCTTAATGGTCGGAAACTGACGGTTTCGATCGCCGCTGATAATGGACGTGCGTCGGAGTTTATTAAGAAGAGAGTTTACAAGGATAAATCGAGGTGTTACGAGTGTGGAGACGAAGGGCATCTTTCGTACGAGTGCCCTAAAAATCAGTTAGGTCCAAGGGAGAGACCACCGCCGCCGAAGAAAAGGGGGCGGCGGAAGGAGGAGGAAGGTGAGGCTGAGGAAATTAGTTGGTCTGCGGCGGCGCCTTCGTTGGCTGTGGCGGAGGAGGAATTTGAGGAGGAGAATTGGGCTTCGGTGGTGGATAATGAAGCTGGAGAGAGGTTGAGAAAAAGAGAAGCAGAGGAAGAAGAAGAGAGGAGGATGAAGAGAAAGGAGAAGAAAGTTAGCTACTTTAGTGATGAGAGTGATGATGAAGATTAGCTTCTTAGATTCATTTTATGGTTTGTGAATACTGAAAGAGAGAGATTGATCAAAGTTCAGGAACAATTACAATCTTCTGGTTTCGTCTTCGTATGTGATCATGTTTGATGACTCTGGTTGTTCTGTCTTGAGTGATATAGTTCTTGGTTTGAAGATTACATTGTTGTTCATCAATGCATTTTAGCTCTTGATTTTTATGAGTTCTTAACAGTCCATTGTATCTCTGCAACTTATTGAGTTTATGTATAGTAAAATCATTTTTTCAGGTATGTGAATTGTGAAACAACACCAATCAGAGAAAAAAGAGATTGATTTGGTTTCGTCTTCATTTTACATTTGTTTGATGACTGGATATGTCCAAGTGAAGTTACATTTTGACTCATATAACTTGTGTAAGTTCTTAATTTCTGATTGCATTCTTGTGCAGCTCACTTTTTTATTTGAAGACTGCACTGTTGTACAATATACTTTGGGTAATGCACAAAGTCTTAAGAGTCTTGTTGCAGAAACCTGAAGAATTTTAAAGCTGTCCTGCTGTCTTCCTCACTCAAAACTTTCAGCTGGAACTGCTCCCGGTCTGCGTAGAGAACAAGTGTTTCATTATTTATGCATAGATTTAAGACCATAGGTGACTTTGGTGCAACATTTTTAAGATTGACTAACCAGTAACTCATGATCTCCCATGATTTCTTCAGTTAACTCAAAGATAGGTTTATCAGCACTGTTCGGAACCATAGCTGCAAACACAACTGGTTCCAGCCCTGCATTTGATCCACCACTTTTTAAAATGACATGCATTAAAGTCTCCCTTTTATTGTTTCATTTTGAATTTGTATTGTAGGTACCAGTTTCTGGGAATGCATCAATGAACATCATCATCTCCTCTCCTGTCAAACCAGATAAGAAGCAGATCCGAGGCAGTGATTCCGCGATCTGCACAGCGGATTTACGTAAGAAACAAGACAAAAGAACCTGAATGTGGAATTGAAACGCCACTTACTTTCACTCTCTTCAGGTCAGGCTGTTTTGTGGTAACTGCTTCCCATAACGAACGCTTGATCATATCGTCTGTACAGAACACAATCTGGGGTCCAAACAGCAACATAAGGTTTTATGAAATCTGCAAAAGTTTTAGGATCATGCAAGAGTCAGAGAGAGAGAGAAGTCAGATAACCTCCATGAATTCGCCATCGAGTTCCTTGAGAAGTTCTTGTATCTGCATTACAAGATGATGGATTAATCCAAAGACTCAAAAAAGCTTTGGAAGTTTGATATCCATCTAATGTATATATCACCTTTTGTGCTTCATGAAGTTGAAGGCCAAGCAACAGCAAAACCTGCAAAAAAAGATTGAATCAAAGTGTTTGTCATCATCACAGACTATCTATCAACACTCAACAGTATACAAAGTTGAAAGGGACAAATAAACTGACTGGAGGGCCGAATCGAGGATCTTGAGGATCTAAAGGTACAAACTTGGAATCTTCCTCAAGTGTCTTTGGAATCTCTTGAGCTGAATTTCTAACACATAGCTTTTGCTTCTTGAGCTTTGTGTTTGTGTGGTGAGATTTACTCTTTGTCCATAACAAAGAAGACGTAACTAGCCCAAAGATGCGAGAAGAGCTTCCTAAGTACGTATATGAAGATGATGAAGAAGTTGGCTTTGAGATTGCAGACCCCAACGAAGAAATCGACATTGCTCCTTGTCTCCTAATCTCATCTCTATCTTGCTTGTTAGATAAAATCGTTCATGTAGCCAATCATGTTTTGCCATGTGTCATGTACATAAACCGCATCAAAACCTGTTCATTACTCTTGCAAGCCTACCTCGGCTTTATTTTGTATAAACAACGTTTTAAGTTTTGTTTTATACATTTCGTTATTTCGGAAACAAACATAGATAACACATTTCGTAGTAATTATTATGTTTTTGGTGTCAGCAGAGTTTGATTTTATAACGAAATTGGGCAACCCCTACATATACTGTATCTTTCTTATGACTTATGAGATCAAATTACAGAAGAAAACGTCAATTGCTCACACATTGTTTTATGTTTGCTGCCTTTTGTTTTCATGCAACGCAAAAGAAGATGTGATCACATCTGAGCAACCAGTTCCTCTCCTCCCTGAGCAGCAACAGTCACAGTAGCATCTTCGATAAGTGAATTCTCCATCCATCGCTTCAGCATTTTCAATGCAGCTTTAGGCTGGTCCATTGGAACCATGTGTCCTGCATCTCTCACCTGTGTTTTTATGTTTAAATCATCAAACCCTTTGTTGTTGTTACATACTATAAGAAAACCAGTAGAACCAAAGAACGACTGTTGTTATTATGCAAGAAAGGCCGACCTTGAGGAAACTGAGTTGTTCATAAGTCTTTAACAAGCCTGCTTCTTTGCCATCCACAATAAACGGAACTTCTTTAGCCGCCCCAAAGTTTGTTTTCCCTGACCACTCCATTGCATTCACCCACCTCGAGTTACCTGCTCCAATTTTGTTTCCCTCAACAGTTCAAATCAATCTATTTCATTATTTTCATGTCTGGATTTGATTATCTATGTTTTGGAACTTACCGAGCCAGTTGCAGATAAGATCATATTCTCCAGCATACACAAGGAGGCTGATTCCATCTTCCAAGAGCGTGGGAATTCCAACCTCGAGATTCCTCATCCAATCTACAAGCATTGCCTGATAGACTGAAGTACTGCAGGAGACAAAGTCTATGTCCCCAACACCAAGTGACTTCCTCACAGATTGCAGATTCAAAAATTTCTCCATGTTTGAGAAATCGTAGCACAAACTTCCCACGCACTTCTTCCTGATGTCGTAATACTACACAAAGATATGTGAACTCCCTCATTAGCCTTGTTTCCTTACTTCAAATGCAGAAATATGAAACACAATTTCTTTCTACAAGTAAGGATAGAAATGGTTTGCCAGAACGAATTATATCTAGAAATCCAACGAGCAATAAAAATTGAGCAGTTCTTTTGGGCTTACGTTTACTCCACCAGCATGACTCATTACACCACTGAACAAAGAGTTGCAGACAAGATATGATGCCAAACAAGAAGTTGTGCCATCAGTTCCTGGTAAAACAAAAACACGGATTCAGGATTCATCAAACACAGAGCAATTTTAAAGATAAATTGATAAGGAATAAAGGAGTAAGTACCACAAAGCTTGATTGATAGTTCGCACAGTGGGACAATCTTTTCTAAGCGATCATGCTCTTTTTGCGTGATTAGACCCATTTCCAAAGCGTAGTCAGGATAGGCTGGGTATTGGAGTGCAGGATCTGTAAGCCCATTTCCAATAGCGAATCCCTGCAAGGTTATACTTGTGAGTACTACAGACTTCCATTAACACCTTAAGAGAGAAACAAGAAATAGTCACATGCCTTTAGGTTAATATGAACTCCCTCATTAGCCTTGTTTCCTTTATGGACTCGGGAAGCAAAAGCTGGGATATAGTGCCCAGCATATGACTCTCCAGTAATATAAAAGTCGTTTTTTGCCAACTTAGGGTGCTCCGCAAAGAAAGCCTGAGGTAACATCAGCAAACTTCATCAAGATCTTGTTACACAGCTAAGCAAACAAAGGCAGATTCCCATTTTTTCGAAGACTCAAGAAAACCAAAACAGTCTAACAGAGTTGTTGTTTATCCAATTCATAGCTTTAAAGCAGAAAAGTGCAGTATAGAAAGGAATTCAAGAGAAGATCCAGTGACCTAACCTGCAGAAAATCATAAAGATCATTGCTAACTCCAGTTTCGTCATGACGGATATCACTTTTATCTGTCGTGTAGCTGAAACCAGTTCCAACAGGCTGATCAACATACAGAAGATTGGAAACCTGCAAGACAAACTCTCTATCAACTCTCATGTGCAATAATCTGGAATATTAAGGCGGTTTGGGATTATAATAGAAAGTAATAATACCTGATCCCATCCATACTCATTCCAAGCAAGAGACATGTTACTAGTGATCTTGAAAGGACCATTCTCATAGAACACAGCCAACTCACTACTACATCCAGGCCCTCCCGTCAACCAAATCACAACAGGAGCATCCTTCTTGTTCCGTGACTCGAAGAAGAAGTAGAACATGCTAACACACACCAAGCAAACAAATCAACAAACAAAGCAAACAAACATTTATAATCTATTCCCACTACTTTGAGATTCCAATTAGAAAAACGTCACCAACAGTCCAATGTTCTAATCGAATCAAACATAACCTAGTCAAGAGCTAGCTGCAAGCTTCTATATACCTATGAACCAAAATCTAAAGTCAGATATAAACCTTGCGCCACGAGATTTCGGGAGCTTGTAATAACCAGCATGATGACCTAAATCGTCGACAGTAGGGCCACCATCGGCAAGTATATTCGGGAATACGAACTTCCGTTCAACAATCCCCGGTCCCTCCGCAGCAGTGAGAGGCAAATCAGCGACATCGATCACATTCAGATCCTGCTGCGGGAAAAGGTTTAGCTCACGGATCAGCTTCTCCGCGCGCGTAGACGGCAAGTTCGATCTCTCAAAGGTGCGATCATTCAAGAGGAACGATGAAGACGGTATCGTTGAAGCGATGAAGACGACGAAATGCAGGAGAAGGCTGAGAAAAGTTAGTTTCTCCATTTTTGGTTCTTTCAACTGTGCTTCTTTTTTTTTCCTTTTCTGAGATTGTTGTATACAACAATTTGGGGGAGGAGAGAATGTACACGTGGCAGGAACTATCACAGAAATATCTTCCGATACGTGCCCGAGAAAGTTGGGGCTATTTTGCGAAATATGAGAAATAGTGGGTGAATCTGTTACGTTACAACAAAGATAACGTTTGGCGTAGTAATCGACGGTTAGGCACGCGAGTTGAATGTGAAGCAAAAGATGGATGAGTGTGGGTCCCAGATAATTTAAAAGTGAAATAAAATGTTAAAAATATTCAACCTGCCGGAATCGAACCAGCGACCTAAAGATTTCTTTGGAATTACCCATTACAGTCTTCCGCTCTACCAACTGAGCTAAGGTCGGTTTGATATTAATATTAAGTTTACACTATATATTAAATTAATTATTACAAAAACACTTATGGGCCTCACGTGAATGTAAACCTTACATTTTATAGTGAATGTAATATTCTACAAGGTGTGTTTCTGATTAGAAGGCCCAATCCTAAACCACTATTTGTAAAGCACCTAAAAGCCCATTCGGCTAAAAAACGAAGATGACTCAAGAAATTAAGGAACCGTCGTTGTAGATACACAATGTTTGGGTTGACTTGTATTTCATTCATTTAGTCTGGTTTTTGTTTGGTTTAATTTAGTCAGCAATTTTGGTTCAAATCTCAATTTGCAGAGCTAAAAAGTTGACGACTTTTGCATCTGCCGTGCGAGAAACACCAACTCCGACTTTGGGCTAAATTTGTCAAAGAGTTCCAAACGAATTGGCAATAAACGGTAGCTCCATAGTCAGACACGTGTCAACAAGATTGTCCAACTCTCCACGTGGCGCCACGTGAACCAGTTGCTTGAACGGCTATGTTATCATCTTTCCCTCTACAATGGACCCTACTTTGTTCTATACAGATGCAGTTTCTGTGTAATTAGATGCTTTGATCCTTTGGAATCTTCCACTAGTTTCAGTCTTCACGCATCATCATATTCCAAAAAAATGAAATGAAAAAAGAACTAATACTCAAAACGTTGTCGTTTCGTTGTGCTTCATAGCTCTTCTCCTCCTCAGCTTTTCCTTTTTAGCTTCTTCATTTCTGCTTTCCAGACAGATATACACACCAGTAGCTAAAACGAAAAGACAGAATCTTTTATTTAATTCATTTTTTATTTGAAAGTACATAATTAAAAAAAATAATTAATTAATCGTGATGAGGGCGTTGAATTCGCGGCTAGTTCTGATCGACATCAACAGCTCCTGGCAAGCTTCGCGCCGGTTAATCTCAGCCACCGCAACCGCTTTTTCATCTGATTCCTCTTCCTCATTCCGTCGGACACGTGGTGCGCGTCAGAGAATCGCTTCATCGAAATCCCCGGCGTCGTCACCGTCTCCTGTTCGGAGACCATCTGATGGATTCAGTTTCGATGTTCGGTCACCGTCATCTGATTCATCGATCTCATCACGGAAGTCACCGACGACGGCTCCGCCTACGGTGGAGCTCGACGCTTTCCTAGAGATTCTTCCTCCGGCGACGAGGAAGGAGCTTGTTAAGCACGAGGCGATTGAGGAATTGATCGAAGTAGTGATGGATTTAGGGAGAAAGCCACTTGCTAGATTCCCTTCCGGCGATTGGGTGATCTCAGAGCAGCCTGTGACACACCAGGATCTGGAGCTTGCGGTATCAAAGGTATGTGTGTCTCTGATCTAAGACATGCAACTAATTTCTCAAATGTTTTAGCTTATTGCAGTTCTTCAAGACTGATAAGACTTGCTTATACTGATTATGGTCTCTTCTGTGTCTGAATCAAAATGTTTTGAATTTAGGTTGGTGATTTTTCGGATGATAACCGATCCGGGATTGACAGATCTTTGCATCGTATAAGCGCTATACGTAATCGCAAACTGCAAGTAATTGGTCTAACATGTCGAGTGGGTCGAGTAGTCTCTGGAAGTGCAGAAATTATAAGAGACTTGATTGAAGGAGGAGGATCCATCTTGGTCATTGGATCTCCTGGAGTTGGCAAAACAACTTTAATCAGGTACATCAATATGAACTTATAATGTGATGATCTTTCTGTTAAAACTGTGATTGATAAATGGTATATGACAAGATTGGTTTGTTTTGTACAGAGAAATTGCACGGATGTTAGCTGATGAACACAGGAAACGTGTAGTGATTGTTGACACGTCAAATGAGATTGGAGGTGATGGTGATGTTCCTCATTCTGGAATTGGTCGTGCCAGGCGGATGCAAGTTCCAAATGTGAATTTACAGCACGATGTATGTCTCGCAACTTTATAACCTTGTAATAATATGGTGTAGGATGGAATCAAAAGGATCTTGCTGTATTAACAAGTTCTTTATGCAGGTTATGATTGAGGCGGTTGAGAATCATATGCCTGAGACAATCATCATTGACGAGATAGGAACTGAGCTTGAAGCTTTAGCTGCTAGCACTATTGCTCAACGAGGTGTTCAGCTTGTTGCAACTGCTCATGGGATGACTATAGACAACATAATCAAAAATCCTTCTTTGCAGATTCTTATTGGTGGAATTGAGGTAAAACCTTAGACAACAACTTTGCTTCTTATTTTGTTCTGTTGTTTATCTTCTCTAACCTTAATTTGAATTTATTTTGCCCAGAGTGTGACTCTTGGTGATGAAGAAGCAAGGAAAAGAAAAGTGCAGAAGACAATTCTTGAAAGAAAAGGACCTCCGACATTCACTTGTGCTGTAGAGATGATATCGAGAACTGAGTGTCGTGTTCATCAAAGACTAGATGTTACCGTTGATGCTATACTAGCTGGTAAGTTAAAACTTAAAAGACTTCCTCTCCCAATAAAGTGTAATTGAGTTAACAAATGGTAAAACCAAACCGAACAAACTTCTTTGTTATTATAGGGAAATCCGCTCCATTTGAGATCCGTCAAATTCGTGGCGAAGACGATGTTCCTCATAAGTTAGTGACTCCCATTCCTTTGGAGAACCTTGAAGAGGAGCCTGCACCATTGCTCAACAGAGATTTCGTAAGTGAATTGCTGTCTGACGATGAAGATGAAGATTTTCTTCTCATTCGGTCTAATAAGGCCAGAAGTAACACATACACGAGCCCAAGAAGCTCACCGGTTCATGTGTATACTTACAATGTAAAGAACCTGATCTTTTATTGCCTAGTTTCTAAATGTTCCTTTTCTTATCCTTGGAAAATAATCTTCATCTTAAACAACCAAAGATACTGACTATAGATGTGGTATCATCTGATTGTTTTCTAGGTCCTTGAAGCTGATCTCCTCCAAGTAGCTGAAGTTATGGGTCTAGACGACGAAATAGAAGTGACAGATGATGTTGGAGAAGCAGATGTCATTCTAGCCTCAAGTTCTGAATTGAAACAGAATTCATCAATCCGTCGTGTTGCCAAATTACACAAGCTACCGATATTTGTCATTAAGGTATCCTTCTTTTTGCATGGCTGATTATGATTCAGCGCATTCCTTTGTTTTATTAATTTGAATCACTTCTTTCGTCCTGTTATTACCTTGCAGTCAACTACTATGGCTCAGATGGTGAAGGCAGTCCGAATGATCCTTGGAAGGGAATCATTTGGCTCAGCCCCTAAAGCCATAGAAAAATCTTCTGTTGATGATATCGAGATCAAAGATGATGCTCCTGAGAGCAAACCCAGTTTAGAAGAACTCGATGCCCTTGAGGTAACTCTCATCCCCCTCCTGTAACTATTCTCGGAATTTCCCAATAGAGATGGCTTGTTATTTCAGATCAGTCTCTTTGACCTACCAACTATTAGTTCATTAGGATTCCTACATCTCATGTAACTACTAATACAGTTCAGTGACTATAGATTAGGGAGACTTGCGAGTATAACTACTGATACCAGTTTCTGAAACGCAGGAAGTCCGTCTAGCAATCGAATATATTGTAATCCCGGGAGGTGAACCAGTGGAGCTTCTTCCTAGACGATCAGATATAATAGTTCGGCAGCTAGAGCTGGTGGAGAGTTACCAACTCGCAGTTGAGAACCTCGGCACTCACCTTAATCCGCGCCTTCAGATTCTTCCTCGCCGATCAACCAAGAAGACGTTGACATCTTCATCCCCCCAAAAATCAGCAGATGGTAGCATGGGGACTACGGGTACTCGTCTTCCTTTCCTTAAGGATTGACATGTCTGACTTCAGCATATGGACTACAGTACATACTACATAAGTTGGGGACACTCTTGAACATTGTACATTTTACTGTAAGTCTTGGTAAATAAACTGTTTATATCGTTGATCATTTCTCATTTGCAATTTATGTGTTACCAATGCAATGCTCTTTCTTATTTACCCGAGGGGGTAACTCTGTAACATTGAGGGTGAGAGTGTGCAATCTGTAGATATTTCCTTACCTCTTAATAAATAGAAATTTCTCAAATATTCCACGTACACGCTTGAAAATGTAATTGAAATGATCGATTCTTATACACATACAAACTCTGTACCAAAACCCACATCTTCTCAAGATCGTAATACAAAAACTAAAACCAGAGGTCAATTTTAACAACATTTGCATATAGTATCGTAGTTGATTTCATTATTCATGGTAGAAGGGTTAACATACAGAAAGACCAAAAAACAGAACTCTCATTGCCACCTCTTATTCTGGAACGGGAATCAGACTTGGAACATAGACATAGCTACAATTATCCAGGTCATTGTAGTCCTCATCCGCTTCATGTCGTCCTGTCCGAATTCGTTTTGTAACCCCACCTTCGCCAATTTCGTAAAGAATGATGCTAGTATGATCATCATATTTTCCTACAAGTTGCTCGCACCATGCTATGATATTTCTGTTCTTGCCAATAAAGCACCCCGGAAGAGGCAGAATATCAATGGACCGGAACAACGGAATATCAGGGAGAGTCACACTGAAATATCTGCTGAACGAAACAACCTCATCACTCAACTTGTTTGTCACCGACACATGAATCTCCCTTGTTGCTTCATTTTGTTGTAACAGAGAAAGTCTATCTCCATTGAAACATCCTAATCGTTTGATATCCCAATAGAGTGGAGAATCGCATATGCGGTTGAATGTTTCCTTGGAGAAATCGAAACTTAAAATGAAGTTTTTCTTCTCCTGCAATTCAATCCAATACATACTTCCATTCACAGACACGCCGTCGACCTCAACATCTATTTCCCCATCAAACTTAGCCTCAATACTTCTCCACGAGCCAGAATTGAATTCATAGATCTGACACTTTGGATATGATTCATCATCATCATCATCACCAAGATAAGTAAACCTCAAGATTTTGTAGTTATCACGAAATGTTTTGTCGTATCCAAACCCCAAGTAATCACTTCCCCAGTAACAAACCAACGGTGGTGACGGTTTGATCCATTTGATTTTTCTCATAACCGGATTCCAAACTGCAAGATTGGGGTCACTACCTAGTTCTTCGTAACACATGCCCAACATTAGACCATCACAGTGAATCAGAGTAAAATACTTGTGGCGAAGCTCGTTTGGGATTGTTGAAACGGCGAGGATTTCGGTCACGGGATCCAAGATTTGAACCCTCTCACGATTCTCGATTCTTAAGAACCGTTTCGTAGATTTATCCAAGTGCTTGTACATGAATCTCTTGTCGTTGCTGATGAGTTCGTACCATTTCTTGCACGTAGACTTGAATCGGAGCAAAGATTCTGCCGGAGTTCTCTGAAGTATCTCTAAGATTAAATCAAATGGCAAAGAAGAACCCATGGACGCTCGCTGTGAAAAGATCTGAATCGAAGCAAAGACTGATTCTTGAATAATAAAGGTTTCGTTTTTGTTTTCTCTTGTCAGGTCTAAGACTTTAAGCGCGGATGACGAAGAAGAAAACGAACTTATGAATCTTTTAACCTCATCGAACAGAGCAAGCAAACCGGTTACGGTTCAACATAACCAAAATTGTGAAGCTTTAACCATGATCTTGAAAATAAAGAGCAAAAGTTTTGACTTTGACCATTTTATTTGAGCAAGGAAACCGGTTACGGTTCAACCGAACCAAATTAAGGCCAAAATTGTGAACCCTGATCCTGAAAATTAAGGAGCAAAAGTTTTGACTTGGATAAGAATTCTTGTCTCTTTCTCCTTTATCCGGTAGGTTTTGGGATTCGTTAAATTGTGAGTGAACCGAAATTCGTTAAATTCATCAACTTGAGCAAACGAACCAGTTGCAGTTCAACCAAACCAAAATGGCGATGGTTTTTTAAGTGAAAAAGCAAGCGAATCGGCTACCCTTGAACCGGATCTCATATAGTAAGTATTTAGGGTAATTTAATTTCTTTTTCTTGGGTTCTAAGTTATCTTTCACTCGTAAGTCTCCTGCTTTTTCTTCTTCTTATTCTAATTTTTGGGTGCTTTTACTAAGATCCTTGCATAACTTCTTGTGAAATGAATATTTTTGGACGTAATATATGACCAAACATTGCATCTATTTTCCAAGTATGCACATGATGAACATACAATTGAAATGTTACATTTGTTCGTTGGAAGTGTTGAGGTCTTTCGATAATGATGCTTAGTTTCTCTGCTTTTGGGGTTTTAATAAATACTACATATGCGAATCTGGACCAAAACCTAAAACTTCTCAAGATCATTACAAATAAGAAAACTGGTAGTTAATTAATGTCAATAACATCTCTGGATAGTACCTCAGTTGATTTCAACATAGTTGCATTGCATGGTAGAAGGACTAACCCTCATATATCTACCTCTTCTTTTGGAACCGGAGAGTACTTATCCAAGTGATTGTACATGAATCTCTTGCTGCTGACGAGATAGTATCATTGCTTGCACGTCCATTTGAATCGGTTTCAAAGATTCGGCGGGAATCTTGTAAAATATATCTTCTACTACATCAAGTGGGAACGACGGCTGCAACAAACGCTTTATGGAATCCATGGACGCTCTTTGCAAAAGGATTTGAATCGAATCAGAGACATTGATTCTTGATTATGAAGGTTTTGTTGTTTCCTTTTTCGTTTTCTCAGTTTGGTTTAAGAATTTAAGCGCGAACAAGGGAAGAGGGAAACAAGAGATCAATTTGTAAACCGAACCACATTGTGAATCTTTAACGGTTTATCCTCATTTTAGTAATACAGAGCAAGCGAACCGGCAACGTTTCAACCGAACCAAATGAAGACCAAACTCGTATGTATAGTCATTAGTCACTCTCACTCTCATTTTTTCCTCCGGGATTCAAATTTCGATCCTGTTAGAGGGGTTCACGATGGTTCGAGCGACGGTTCTGAATGTCGGTGATCACGCCAGTGAAGGTTCGAATCTAGTCTTGCTTACGAAATCTCTCTTCGCAATCTGTTCGTCTTCCTAGTTCTGTGTTTTAATTTGAAATAGAGAGCTCACATCTCGGGATTTTCAGATGGTTTTGTTCCGATTTAGATGCTAAATTGAGTCTCAGAAACCTAATAATACCTTTGTGGATCTTCGCTAATTGTTAGTGTTTCTCTTCGCATTCGATTGTTTCAATTTCATTTGCTTGGAATTTATGGGCGCAATGTTGTTTTTCATCGATTTTATGGGTTTCTTCAGTTTTTGCTCTAATTACACGAGAATGCTAGCCTTTCCATGATTAATTACGATTAGATTTGTTTGAAATCGGTAGGTGTGCGTACTAACAAAGCTAAAGGAGAGAAAATGGTTCTGGAACCTCCGATGAACAGTGCACAAAGACGAAAGTTGGGGGATATTACTAATTTGCAGAATCAGAAGAATCTAATGAATCAGGGAGCGAAGCATCAGCAACAAGCTATATTAATCTCTTCTAAAGAAAACGCTGAAAATCTTCAAAAGGCACTGAGAAATTCTTCTGTTCGATATAGAGAAATGGATTTTTTTTCCTTGTCTTTGACTGTGCTTATTCAGGCTCTTTATCAACATGTTTTTGCAGGAAAACACAAAGCTGATGAAAGTCGTCATGGAGAGAGAGTAATCTTTGTTCTAAAATATGAAAACTTATGAGTTTTGTGTACGTTTATTTGTTGCTAATACTTATTGTTGTTTTGTGACACAGTGGAATCAAAAGTGATCTGAAGAAACTTAGGATTGAATTTCAGAAGGTTCAAGAACAGAATTTGCTACTTGCCCAGGCTAACACTCGTATCTTGGCGGTACATCTCATCTTTGTATGGTTCAATTGGAGATGATTTTGAGAATTGAGTGTGATTTCAAATTTATTTTTCATTATTCTTTCCTGGCAGGAGTTCAATACAAGCAAAGACCAAGTATGCTTTTTCTGGAACTTAACTTGCTCAAACACAGGCTTTGATCATTGATTATAAGTTCCTCAGCTGAAATTTCTGTGCATTTCAGCTGAAGGTACTTCAGCACGAACTTGGTTGCAAGAATGGGTTAGTCATGGCCAGGAAAATGCTGCTTAAGGTATGTTATCGATTTGTATGTAATTTTCGATCACCATAATTGTAAACTAAGTTAATCACTCGTTTGCCAAAAAAAAAAAAAGTTAATCACTTAAAAAATTGCCACATTTTCTTTCCAGGAGCAAACCCTTCCATGTACGCGTCATGCATCAAAAGTCAAGGTACTTATGATTATTGGCTTTTGTACTTATGGAATAGGACATTTCGACCCTACTGCTCCATTGTTCTTATGTTTTCTTCTGCATTGTTGTGACCTTCAGGCTCAAGCAAATGCTTGTGGTGGGGCTTGCAAAACCTTTCAGCCAAATGATGCAGATCATGAGCATGGTAAGATAAATCACAGTCAAAGATGAAATGTAACTCTTTCGGTTTTCATTGTTGGTTCTAGGAATCTCTTAGCGTGATCACCCTTATTGACTTTTTTGTTTCATTTTCAGCTTCCGGGAGCTCCAACGCTAACTCATTGCAAAGAAATGAGAAAGCCAACAGTAAAAGGTTGGGTCTCTCTTGATGTTTCAACCATTGTCTTATAAAAACTTTTGGACAATCTTGTTATCCTGGATTTCTTGCTTTTCTTTATAGGAGAGTTTCTGGAAGGAAGAATCCCGCCAATTCCGAGGTATTAGATATAATTGGCAGATCGGGAGAGACATGTCAGATGGAAGACAACATTGACAACAAGAAGTTGGTCTCTGATAGTGACAATGATGCTGAAAACCATATAAATGACAATGTCCAAAGCAAAAGGTTTATTTATTCAAAGCGATTAGATAACGTAAATATATATTTGTATTTCACTATCTTATTTTTGCTTCTTCTTTTTTGGGTTGTTTTTGCTACAGATATTGTGCAGGAAGACAGAGTAGCAGTTCTAAGACTCGAGAAGCCAGCCAAACAGAAACCTTGCAAAAGGTGGTTGACGCCAAAGAAATTAAGGGGGATGCAAGGTTTGTTTAACTGCCTTTTTCCACTTTCAAATTTGGGAATAGCATTCAAAGTGGATGAAGAATAGTGGAACTGACTTGTGAGTATACACTTTCTCTGTTTCAAACAGGTTTTCTTTGACAAAGCATTCTGACTGGTTAAAATCTCAAGAACCTGAGCCATCTGAAAGCCTATACGAGTCAAGGTTGGTTAACTGTCCTTTTTCCAGTTTCAAATTTTGGACTAACATCTAAAGCCTGTGAAGACTATTGGAAATGACTAGTGATTTTGCACTCTTTGTTTCAAGCAGGTTCCCTTTGAGAAGGCGTTCTGCCCGGTTAAAATCTCAAGAACCTGAGCCATCTGAAAGCTTCCATGACTCAATAGAGACAACCAAGAGGAGGAGGTCGGCAATAAGGTTAGGCTCTGTTTATAACTACTGTACCCTTCTGAAGGTTGATATAGTGCGATATGATCTTTTGCAGGTCTGCTATGTTTAATATCCAAGAGCTGGGCGTTATTCAAAACTTGAACGGTTTACCTGATGATCAAGAGATTGCTGCAAAGGCCAGGTTTGTAGAAGCACATGTTATTTCCTTTTCCACTAACATATCCCTGAACCAAGTACACTTATGCCATTTGCGGTGTTTTCTTTTTCTTTCTTTGTGGATGTCATTTCAGATGCTCTGCACGTGAACAGTCTACCGGGTCTAAACCCGAAGCAGTAGAACCACATGACACAAAAGAGATAATCGGGAAAAGCAGGTTTTGTAGTGATAGATAATTGTCTGTATTCTGCAGTATTACAGACTAAAGTGTTAAGACTGTTATCTAATGCGATTTTATTTTCCGCAGGATATCTTTGAGAAGACAGTCTGCGAGGTTTAATTTCCAAGAGCTGGGCGTGACTGAAAACTTGAATGGTCCACATGATGATCAAACGATTGCTGCAAATGCCAGGTTTGTAGTAGCTTCACATGTTCTTTCCTTTTCCAATCCTCTTGACTTATAACTTATTCATAAACCAAGTACATTTATGCTACTTCCTCTGATTTCTTTATGGATGTCATTTTAGATGCTGTGCAAGTGAACAGTCTATCGGGTCTAAACCCGAAGCAGTAGAACCACATGACATTGAAGAGAGAATCGGGAAAATCAGGTTTGTAGTGAATATAGATCAATTTTCTATATTCCGTTAAAGTAAAGACGTAAGAATTTTTATCTAAACTGGTATACTTGACAGAGTCTCTTCAAGAAGACAATCTGCAAACATTGAAACTCCGAGAGCCATCAAAGAACCTGCAAATCCGCCTTTGCATGATGACAATGTTGAGGAGTCTAGTCAGATATCATGTTCAGTTTCAATGGAGCTTAAAAGAGAATCAAAGAAGAAACCAACAGGCGACGAATCAGAGGAAATGAGAAAAACAACTGTTGGAAGACCTTCAAGGCAAGCTGCTGAAAAAATCAAATCGTACAAGGAACCTTCACTTAAGGAGAAGATGCGAGGGGGCTTCTGAGTCTTGCTAAGATCGAATACCCTCTCGTCAGCCTCGTATGTATTGGATTCTGCGACTTCACTTTTGTTCAGTGAGCTATTGCTCAATGCTGTAGATCACAATGTATATTCGTAGTTGCTTGTAGATAAAGCTAGCGAGTGGTCTTGCTACTGTACATGAAGCGGATTGGACGGTTTAATTCGGTTTGATGGAGAACCCCTCTGTGTACTCTGCTAAGTAAATTCTTTCACAATCTCATTTGTAAAGGGGTGAAATAATATTTTCTTCATTTTTTTCTTACAGTAAATAAATTAGTAAAAACAAGCTCTCTAATTATATCATGGGTAATAAAACTCGAGCGGTGGTAAAACAAAAACCTGACAGTTTTGAGTTGACAACGAACCCCATAATTCAAAGATTGGGAGACAGTGAAAAGTACACAAGTGAATCACGGTACGCAATCTACCGCCTTATTTCTTAAAAGATAATTCTAAGGATTTTTGTTCTTTTCTTGTTGTTTTCCTATAAAAGGTTTAATAATTGTTACTTTAAAGGTTTTGATTTATCAGATAAACGAATGGCTAACGACTACGTTTCCACTGTTCTGCTTCTTCTTAGCCTCCTTATCTTCTTGAGTCAGCGTACTGATTCTGCCTCTATCGTCAAGTCTCTTCCTGGTTTTGATGGCCCTCTTCCCTTTGAACTCGAAACCGGGTTTGTTTTCCTCTCTTCCTGTGATTGTTTTATCTGTTGTTCTGAGTTTGGAAATAATCTTAAGTATGTATGAATATGATTCTGTGTGAATGAAAAGGTATATTGGTGTTGGTGAGGAAGAGGAAGTGCAGTTGTTTTACTACTTTATCAAGTCTGAGAGGAATCCACAAGAAGATCCTCTTCTACTCTGGTTAAGTGGAGGACCTGGTTGCTCTTCTATCTCTGGTCTTCTTTACGAGAATGGTAATATCTAACACATCACTTCTTTTTTTAACTCATAGTTATCATGTTATGTTGTGTCTCTCTCTGCTTCGTTTTCTGTGATTTGTTTTGTTAGGTTTGGAGCTTAAAAGATTGTCTTTCTCAAACCTTAAACGATGTACACTCTGTTTTTTTTACTTAATAGAATAGAAAACATTGAATCTCGTGTCTCTAAACCGCCAAAGATGCCAACCTTTCCTGCGTTTTGAGATAAGACAAACACACCTTTAAGCCTTGATATCACAAAGGGACAAAGAGCAAAAACAGCTGTTCCAATTTGTGGTCCAAGCTTTTAACCGACTTGAGTTCTTTTTTTTTTTTGGGCAAACAACCGACTTGAGTTCTTCTCACACTAACTAGAGTTCAAATTGGTCTCGTTTTAGCTTGATCCTCACGTGCTCATCTCCACATGTTTGAATCAGGGCCTGTGAATGTGAAGATTGAGGTTTACAATGGAACTCTTCCTTCCTTGGTCTCTACTACATATTCATGGACTAAGGTAGCATAAGGTGTTTGTTTCCACATGATGGTCTATGCTCAGATCTTTTAAGCTGTGTATCATTTTTTTCTCAGGTTTCGAGTATAATATATTTGGATCAGCCTGTTGGAACTGGCTTCTCCTACTCAAGAACTAAACTTGTTAACAAACCCAGTGATTCAGGAGAAGCCAAGAGAATCCACGAGTTTCTTCACAAGGTGAAAGACTAACTTAATTGTCTCTTGAAAACATTTTTTCTTTGTGCATAGATACTTAGGAGGTTTTTCTGGTTGTTGTGCAGTGGCTAGGCAAGCATCAAGAGTTTTCCTCCAACCCTTTCTATGTCGGTGGGGATTCTTATTGTGGTATGGTCATTCCGGCACTCGTTCAAGAAATCTCAAAAGGTATGATTTTATTTCTGCAAATCAATCTCCAAGCCCTTTGCTGTTTCTATATCAAATATTTCTCTTTATAACAGTATAAACATGATGATGCAGGAAACTATGTATGCTGCAAACCTCCAATAAATCTTCAGGTTCATCGGTGTTTGTTGCTTCTTATATGATAGCTTATTAAGCATTGAAAAATTGATAGACTTCGTCCTTGGTACACTGACAAAAAAACAGGGCTATATTCTTGGAAACCCATCAACAGAAAATGAAGTTGATATTAATTATCGCATTCCATATGCTCATGGAATGGCACTGATCTCTGATGAACTCTATGAGGTATGGAAACATGAAATGTTTTGACCTCTTGTCCCCACAATGAAAGTAGATAATAAGCAATTCAAAAATCTTATTTTCTTGCAGTCAATGAAGAGAATCTGCAAAGGAAAATATGAAAATGTTGATCCACGTAACACAAAATGCTTGAAACTCGTTGGAGAATATCAGAAGGTATACACACACACACTCATGGAAATGCTAGATGATGTTCTGTTCTTCCTAGTAATCACTAATAGAGACTTTTGTGTTATTTGTAGTGCACTAAAAGAATAAACAAAGCACTTATAATAACGCCAGAGTGTGTAGACACATCTCCTGATTGCTATGTAAGTAATCCATCTTGTACTCTTTTCAACCATTGAGACGTATTTTACAAGGTTGCGTTTGCAGATGTATCGGTATTTGTTAACTACCTACTGGGCCAATGATGAGAATGTGCAAAGAGCTCTTCATGTCAATAAGGTAATATTATACATGACAAAAGGTCAAATTTTTCATATTTTTGGTAACAAAGTGTCGAACTCTTTATGAGAATCTATGATTGCAGGGGAGTATAGGGGAATGGGTACGTTGTTATTTTGAGATACCTTACAATCATGACATTAAAAGCAGTGTACCGTACCACATGAATAACAGCATCGATGGATATGCATCTCTCATCTTCAGGTCAGGTTTAAACTCTAGCTTTTGAAGAATTACTTCAAAATTCAAATACTTTTTTGTAAACTTTGTGAAGTTTTTTGTGTAAACAGTGGTGATCACGACATGGAAGTACCTTACCTTGGAACTCAAGCTTGGATTAGGTCTCTTAATTATTCTCTCATTGATGACTGGAGACCTTGGATGATAGGAGATCAAATCGCTGGGTATTACCGTTTCTTTTGTTTCGATGGGCTCTCTTTGTTAACTAATTCTATTGTTGTATGAACTCATTAGACTCTTCTATTTGTTGCAGATACACGAGGACCTATGCCAATAAGATGGCATTTGCTACTATCAAAGCAAGTCTTTTCCTTTAGTTTCATTTCAAATCAACGTTTTGAGTGCAGTTTTCACAATATGTTTCTTAATTGATTTGTGGATTTGTTATAGGGAGGAGGACACACACCAGAGTATAAACCAGAGGAGAGTTATATCATGTTCCAAAGGTGGATCAGTGGTCAGCCTTTGTAACTTGAAGCCAAAGCAATTCCACATTTCTCGTTTTCTCCAAACCAGAGAAATCATTAAAATAAGTCCAAATGTTTAAATCTTTCTTTTGGTCTGTTGGAAAACTATTGTTGGCACTAAATGCTCAGCCACAAGAGTTTAAATGGTTCAAGTTTGTGTTCTAATTTTTGCATGGCCTTTAAAACTTCTATAACGTAAATAAACAAAACAAAACTATAAATAACTATAATGGTTCGTTCATGTTCTTTAAATTCATATTACTCCGAAGAACATTTTAGACTTTTGTAAAAAAAAATGAATCGGCTCATAGCTTTTTTGTTAATTATTGCTTTGTCTTTTGGATTAAATAAAGCTTGCGAAGATTGCACAATAGTATTTCGAAACAACCTCAGTCCTGGTATTATTCTCAAAGTCAACTGCGAATCGAACAACAAAAACCGAGTCACAGGCACAGTGAAATTCCAAAGTGATACAGTTCGAATTAATTTCCGCGAGGCTGCATTTGAAAGAACAACATGGCATTGCTTAGTGCAACAAGGGGGGTATTCTCAACACTTTAGAGCGTACAGAGGAAGTGCTCCAATTCCTCGATGTGGTGAGTTACGTGTATATATTGCAAAACGTGATGGGATTTATTTATCCGCAAATGCTGGTCCAGAAAAGCTCGATCAACGTTGGATGAAAAACTAATGTTTTTTCTTTTCCTTAATGCTAATTTATGTCTATGAAGCTCAAGTTTTCTTGCATTTTGGTGCTTAATTGGTAATTAGGAATTTATGTAAATGTGAAGACCTTTTTAAAAAAAATAAAGATATGTATTTTAATAGAAATCAGAAAGATCAGATGAGATTTTTACTTTTAATTAACTTACTAAAACTTTAATTCATTTTCTTAACTTTTAAAAGAAAAAAAAAAAAAAAAAA
>Ga0041059_1000024_pt1 | contig 65061 bp, 59 predicted proteins | sample AraColnosormetaG_FD_56232 | JGI IMG/M metagenome (GOLD analysis project Ga0041059, IMG submission 56232) | Arabidopsis roots microbial communities from North Carolina, USA - Col MF nosort | ecosystem: Host-associated > Plants > Roots > Unclassified | place: USA: North Carolina | collected...
AAGAGAAGAAGAAGAAGAACATGAACCTGTTTTTATTTTTGTAAAAGAGGCTTATACGGTTGCCATTTAGATCGTAATTTAACTGGCAAATGGATTGAAAGATGGGAGAGAAAGTGAAGAATCTTAAGATCGTAGAAGGAGCAGTTGCTAAAAAAGTGGTCAGATTTTTATTTATTTTTTGTCAAAAAAAATTCTGTTGAAAAATAATAGTAGAAGACAGTGAATTGTTTTACGAATGTGAAAGACCAAAATTTTAGACTTAAGCATATGTGGCAAAAGGAGAGACACGCAGTTTTAGGAAAAGTGACTCTTGATTTAGTATAATTAGATATAGCAGCCAATCATATTAGCAATAGTTTTAGATTTAAATTAACCGTTTAGCAACAGTATCATAAAATTCAAAAGTTCAAAATATATTTACGGACAGAGTATGCTGCGACAAAACTCAATTAACTTGGGGTATCCCCCGGTTTTGTGACTTGATTTAAGATTTCGATTTGGTTTGATTTTCGGTTTGGTTCAAATGTGGAACTTAAAAGGTGACTCTCTCTCTGTGTCAGAAGTGTCTTCCTTTCCTCTGCATTCTCTTCTTCTTTGTGCCGTGTGGGTGTGGCATTTCTCTTGTAGCGACAGGAATTGTGCCAGAGCTGCAACAGCAATGGCGACGGAATCAATTTTTCTCAAGCCTGTATCTTTCGCATGGTTTACGAAAAACCCATTGAATCAATTTCATAAAAGAAGACAACTTTCCTATCGAATTCGTCGTTTTCGATTCGGTGTAATTTGCTCCAAGTCATCTGATTATCAAGGTAACCGCCAATTTTCGACTCTTGTGATAAAATTCGGAACTTTCAATTCTTTTGCTGTCTCAATTGGGTTGTGATGGTTCTGAATGATCATTGGAGTTTATGTCAAATTCACTATTTTTCTTGTCTCTGATTTTGTTAATTCAATCATTGGAATGTTCAAGATGTTACCTTTGGTTCTGTTTTCAGATTTCCAGAGTTATGCAAGACCTTTGCGTCTCTTACCAGCAGAAGAAGTGAAAGTTTTTAGAGGGAATCCATCTTTCACTGTGAGCGAATCTCGATCTCTTTATAAGGTTAAGCTACAGACAAGTAATTTGTTTGGTTCAGGGATTAGTGATATGAATGCTAGAGTTCTTATATGCTTGATAGACGAAAAGGGCGATTCGGTATTACAGACAATACCTCCAAATTTGTCATCTTTGGATCCAGAGGTTGTGGAAAATGGTGAAAGCTTCAGGTTTCAGAGGGGCTCTCTTGATGAATTCTCATTTGAAGGACCGAAACTCGGCAAAATCAGAGCTTTTTGGATTGGTCTTGAGTCTGGTTAGTTTCTGTTGGCATAGAACTTGTCTTAGTACATAAATTTTGTGATTAGAGATACTTAGCTTTTCATATTTAGGTCAATGGAGAGTTGGAAGAGTGAGCTTGTGGGTGGTTAATCCTCGTGGTAAAGAAACCGAGGCAAAAACCTTTTGTTACCGATATGATTTTGAAGTTGATGAACTCTTGCTTGGAGAGAGCAGTGACCTATCAATGGTGGAACTTAGACCTAGCCGTATCACTGAACTCGCTGACTCCGATCAAATCTCTTCGTCTTCAGCTCTGAATCTTGACCGTACTATGGTTTCCAATGAGGAAAGCATGGAAGAATACGCAAACTTGAAACTCTCTCTGCTACTCTATGATGCGGTTCTCATCCTTCTTGGAAGTTTGGTCTTTTCCTTCTCACTTGGTGAAAACTCCGCCATTGCTTTCTTCTTCGGTGGAACTATGGGATTTCTCTACTTATTGCTATTACAGAGATCAGTTGATGAACTGCAAGTACCGGGATCTTCTTCTTCCGAAAACTCCAATCAGATACTCAGCGGGGGACTCAAGATTCCGGTTTTGAGCCTTGCATTGGCCATAGGATTAACGGTTTTGGCCATGAGAGGACACATTGGAGGAGAGATGACTGCATTTGCAGTCACACCAAAAGAGATAGTGGTGGGGACTTTGGGGTTTCTTGTATGCAAAGTAGCCGTTATTTTGGCTGCCTTTAAGCCCTTGAAGGATGGTCCTTAAATCTTAAGAGAACCAATGTTCTGATGCTGTACATGACTTTGTTGTATATAACAGATATGTAAATAAGAATAGATACATCATGTGATCATACATGTATATGTATACCATACATCACATAAAATGGAAATCGATATTTTATAGATCATATAAATGTATATATACATTCATTGGGTGGTCCATTGATCATCATTTTACTCAAATCAAATCATGTATCGATATTTACAAAGAATATTGTCTTTTTAGTCGTTAGGGATTTAGATAGGGGAAAAATATTATTTAATACCTGAACTTTCAAAAAGTGGCTAAATTAATCGTGAATTCTTAAAATTGCCGTTTTATACCTCAACAAAAAGTTGACTTCTAATTTAACTTATAAGTTATCGTTGACCCGGTCAAAGCGACTCATTGTTAACACTTCTTAACAGCTCTCCTAACAGCGTAACTAACAACTGTTTTCGTCCTTAAACCAACGATAACGGCTGTTAGGCCATGTTTTGTAAGGGCTGTTAGGAGCGCTGTTAAGGAGTGTTAACGGTGAGTCGATTTGGCCTGGTCAACGATAAATTATAGGTTAAATTAAAAGTCAACGATAAATTATAGGTTAAATTAGAAATCAACTCTTTGTTGAGGTATAAAACGATCATTTCAATAGTTCACGGTTAATTTGACCATTTTTGAAATTTCAGGTATTAAATAACATTTTTCCCATTTAGATAGTAACTGCAGATTTCGAAGGTTAGTTTGTGTTTCTATCATAGAATACTTTGATTTCATTCCATCATATGTTGGTATAAGTTCACCAACGTAGTGTGATTCTTATACAATTCTATGTGTTATTAATTGACTTTGACCAAATGTTTTTGTAACATTTTTGAAGAATACATAATGTCAAGGACATAAGAAAGTGTAGGCATATACCAAATCAATTTGTTTTCTTTAGGGTTTAGTGGGATGTCATTGTCAAAGAATTAATTGGGCAAGCCATGACTATGATTAAAAGTAAAATTAGGGGTAGAAAAATTATCATGGGTAAGGTTTTAATTTCTGAATTTAAGATAGACACTTTTATATCATAACTACTAACTACCATTATGTTTATGAAATTATGGTCAAATTTACTTTTATGCATTTGTATAAAAATATATAAAGTGGTGTTGAAAAATCATCTCTTAAGTCGCAACTCTTGCCTGTTGCCATCATTGGTCCATTGACATGCATATAATTTATGCTTGACACTCATCATCTACCTTTCTATTTTCTTAAATAACAAATCTATTGTTACTTGTTTTTTGGGTCAGAATGCTCAAAATACTGACCCAATAAGTATCTAGAAATAGCAGAATATTGTTTCTACTGTACGTAAGGTTTGGTTGAAAAGGATGAGCTAAATGTGAATAACAATGCCGTTTTTGTTAGGTTAACCATACTAGTAGTTGTATTGTATACTTATATTAGAATTGTATGGTATTGTGTGACATTTTTATATCAATGATATATTTTATGTTTGTGTGTCTGTTTGCATGCATATAATCTATAGTCTCAAATATGCTAAACAGTTTTTAATATTTACATGTAATGTGAACTCGAAATTTCTATCGAAAACATACTAATGAAGTTTGAAGAATATTAATTTTTGTCGATCAAGTAGCCTCTAGTTTACCCAAAATAAAATTCACTAAATTTTGTTGGGGTAACTTGTCATTTTTTTTTTAATATAACTTGTCGTTATTACCTTAGTATCAACGAAATATGAAATTATCTCTAAGATCCCTTATGAATTCGAAAATCTCCCATTTCACGCTACCACCAATGGAGGCTCCCCTTGGGACTTTGCTGCTTTCACTAAACGTGGAGTGACATTCGACTGTTTTCTCTACGATGTACTCTGCAGTAGTCTATACTTATCAATTCAAAAATATCACACTTATACAAAAAACAGAAAAATTGCACAAACAACTATGATTCATCTAAATATTGACTACATAAAACTTCGATTTATAACTTATGGTTGGCTCTCTTTTTTTCTTTGTTGCCTTAAAGAGAAGAGGGAACATTTTGATAAATATCCTTGTACTCAATTATTATTATGGATAGACATATCGTTTTGTATGTATTCTACATCTAGTATTTGAAAATTGTGGTGTATGTATTCTAAATATTCCGTGTCCCATTCCATACGACAAAATCGTCCCCTTCTTTTAAATCTTTTGATGAAGTGGTTGAAAAATTGACATATAATTAAATGTATATGAATTAAATTTATTGGTAGATACTATATAGTCCAAACATACCATTCGTAAGGCATCAATTAGCTTAATTTGTTGTCCAAACAATTTATATTTAAATACACTGACAGATTCCGCCCATTTAATTATAAGTACAACGGTTTTAGTTGCTTGTCCATTTTAAATATTTTTTTACTACAATAAAAACATATAAACTTGACGATTAATATGAATTTCATCCAATGAAAAAAGTCTGAAAGAATCATAATTATGTGTTAGAATGACTGATATGGTTTGAAATACCAAATCAAAAACTTTTGTTTTCCACTTTCCAACAAAAAGTTAGCGCATATTGACATGGAAATAATCAATGTTTCTTTCCACCGGTAAATTATTATTCACAATCTTTAGGTTGCTCCCTTAAATAATTGACCTTTATAATTTAACTAAAAGTAATATAATTTGGATTACATATATAGTTTAATTTAATGTGTTTTACAAATACACATTAGTATGTTTTTGGGTTAATCTTACAAATGGTTGACCAAAGAAAAAACAAATCTTACACCTTTTTTGACTATTTTACTAGCTCCATTAATTTCAAGGTCGATAATAAAATATAGTATTAATCACATTTCATTCAATAAACTCTAGATTCTGTAATAACAAAAAATAAAATAATAAAACACTAGATTAATAATAGGTATTTAATACCAAAGCTTTTACTTTTGTTTCCCGAGAAGAGAGAGAGAGAGAGACCTACCAGTCCCATTTTCCGTGTTCAGAGAGCGAAGTGGAAGGTGGTTCACGTTTTCGTCTAATCTCCGACTATCACTGAGATTGGACCATTTGGTTTCTGGGTTTCTTTTGGTCAGATAAAGTTACAAGCTTGAGAATTCTCGATCTGTGGTTTTTGTTTCTGTTTCTTATGAACTTCGAGTTTTGAAGATGGATCTATCTTCTCAACGACAATCCCCAAATGGTTCTAGGGGTTTTCGTCTTCAAGCTCCATTGGTAAAGTTCTTACCTTTCTTCGTTTCTCAATTCCATTGGTAGGTTTCGCTACAAAAACCCATCACGCGTTTTCTGGGAAATGTTTAGACTTTGACATGATTCTGCTTTTAATTTCTTCAATTTGTTTCCTTTTTGAGAAACCCTAGCTAAATTCTCCAAATTTGGCAGTTTTTGACTCTTATTCCGGAACTGTTTCTGACTATATATCTGCCCTAAATTGCAAAATGCATCTTTGTTAAATCATTATGGACCTTCTCTTTTTGATGTTCTGAGATTGGAATCTTGCAGGTGGATTCTGTATCTTGTTATTGTAGAGTAGATTCCGGTCTTAAGACTGTTGTAGAAGCAAGGAAGTTTGTTCCTGGTTCAAAGCTTTGTATTCAACCTGATATCAATCCCAATGCTCATAGACGTAAGAATTCTAAGAGGGAGAGGACTAGAATTCAACCTCCGCTTCTCCCTGGCCTCCCTGACGATCTAGCTGTCGCTTGCCTTATCCGTGTTCCTCGTGCAGAACATAGAAAACTCAGGCTCGTGTGTAAGAGATGGTATAGGCTTGCTTCTGGGAACTTCTTTTACTCTCAAAGGAAGTTACTTGGGATGTCTGAAGAATGGGTTTATGTTTTTAAAAGAGATCGTGATGGGAAGATCTCGTGGAATACGTTTGATCCTATCTCTCAGCTTTGGCAGCCGCTTCCACCTGTTCCAAGGGAATATTCAGAGGCTGTTGGGTTTGGTTGCGCTGTTTTAAGCGGTTGTCATCTTTATTTGTTTGGAGGTAAGGATCCTTTAAGAGGGTCAATGAGGAGGGTCATTTTCTATAATGCAAGGACGAATAAGTGGCACAGAGCACCGGATATGCTTAGGAAGCGGCATTTTTTTGGTTGTTGTGTTATAAACAATTGTTTATATGTAGCGGGTGGGGAGTGTGAAGGAATTCAAAGGACACTTCGCTCAGCTGAGGTTTATGATCCAAACAAGAACAGGTGGAGTTTTATTGCTGATATGAGTACAGCAATGGTGCCTCTGATCGGTGTGGTTTATGACAAAAAGTGGTTTCTCAAGGGTCTTGGGTCTCACCAACTAGTAATGAGTGAAGCTTATGACCCAGAAGTTAATTCATGGAGCCCGGTTAGTGACGGGATGGTTGCTGGTTGGCGTAATCCGTGTACTTCTCTAAACGGTCGTCTTTACGGATTGGATTGTAGGGACGGATGCAAACTCAGGGTATTTGATGAATCCACGGATTCATGGAACAAATTCATGGACAGTAAAGCTCATTTGGGAAACTCGAAGTCGCTTGAAGCTGCAGCTCTTGTTCCTCTACACAATAAGCTTTGTATAATCCGGAACAACATGAGCATGAGTCTGGTTGATGTCTCGAATCCTGACAAAAACAACCCTCGACTGTGGGAAAACATTGCCGTAAAAGGACAGTCCAAGAGCATTCTCAGTAATATATGGTCGAGTATTGCAGGGAGAGCTTTGAAGAGCCATATAGTGCATTGTCAAGTGCTTCAAGCGTGACAAAAATGTTCTGAAACTCAACAATGGAGCCAATGTTCAGAAGAAATCAGCCACCTTGAGCTTCCAAGAAGGATACATATCTGACTCAAGAACTGTTTCAGTCTTTCAGAGTCATGCAAAGGAGAACTCACGTCTGGCCTTTAACAGATCACAGGCGAGACGAAGAGAGAGCAAGACAGTGAGGTGGGTTACATTTGTTCACCATTTCTTCTGGTGTTAAAATCTGTGTTAGTATTTATAGGAATCGCTTTAATGGTTTTGGCAATTTGTTATAGCATTTTGTTGACATTTTCTTCTGTGATTTGTAAATCTTAAATCTTTCTTCTCTTTGGGCAGTATAACATAATCTGATTCGAATAATTAAGATAGTATCTTTTCCAATTCGAACCTATATCTACGAAACCAAGCAAAATACTTCTGAAATACAAAACTATAAAGGGTGGAGGGAATGTTGAATCTTGAGATCGTTTCAGGTGGATTCAAGAGTCTTGAAGATTTAGGTTTCTTGAGCAAGAAGGAACATTTTCGAACATGGAAGCAGGTAAAGTCTTGGACACAAATCCGACGGAGAACACAACCGTGGCAGAGCTTGGATCCGATTCCATGGCGGTGATTGGTAGCCAAAGGAAAGCTTCTTTAGCTTGGATTCCACGGACGTCTTTAACAGATCCGTAACTGAGTTTTCCGGCGATATTCTTGCCGTAGAAAACGAGTTGATCGGAGAACTTGACGTAGCAACTGGAAATCAGGTCAACGGTGAAATCGCCGTCGTCGGAGATAGTGTACGATTTGACGTTGTTGGGAAGAAGACCTTTCGGGAATCCGTAGCGTGGGAGAAGATCGTGGATGTCATCGGCGGCGAGAGATGGACGGTCGAGATTTAGAGAAGAGAAGAGATCGAGGTCGTTGGATTGAGAGAAGATCGGACGGCGGAGATTTAGGGAGGAGGAGAGAGATAAGAGAGAGAGGAAGAGACAGGAGAAGAGTGCAAGCAAAGAAGAAGCCATTGGTGACCCTATGACTGACACTGAGAGAAAGGAGAAGCATAATATAACAGAAACGTTGAGGGTAAATTGGGAATTCAAAGTTTGTAAGACTCTGTAGTTTGACTTGCCACGTGTAAGACATTCACAGGTTCGTAATTGGTTAGAGCCTGAGATTTGTTTGGGATGTATTATCACACGCTCTATTATATTGGGCCTATTGTGGATATCATTGTTGGTCCAGTTAGAAAGACCCATAAGTTACCCAATGATCCAAATTTAGTACTCTTCCTACTAAAAAACTATCCTAACTATTTTTAGTACTCATCCCATCAAATTATATGGGTTATATTATATATTTATATGATATCATATTAAATTTATGATTTTTCAACTCTAAACTAATTGGACAATAAACAAATTAGTCAATGTACTTTATATATTACTCTACGTGTCATCACTTTTTGGCGGTGAAATTCCTAAGATATGTTAATGAACCACCAATAAACATGAAACTTTTGAACCTTGGCTCTACTAAAATAGTCGAAAGATAACTTTGAATGCTATGAAAAAATGGCTTACATGGCCATGTGACATTCTTTGTAGTTCTATCGAAAGTGGTAACTTATAATCATTTTAAGCATTAGAGTATGATTTGTGAAGAAATACAGAAGTAGCTTTTTTCAAGAAAAAATGTTCAAACACTAATAGTATTTTAATTTGGGGTCACGATTGGTTGCAGAGTTTTGAAAAATAAATCATGAATTCATAATTCTAAATGAAAGATTTGTATATGATACTTTATGTGAAGCTATGCAGAGTAGAGGAAAAGTATAAATTATGATGGATATACACTTCCTTTTTCTTTCTTTTTTGTTATTCAGTGGTAACAAATAAAAGTTCAAACTAAGAAAGACAAATGAAAACATTATTTTTACATCATTAATTCTATAAAATATAAGATATACAACAACAAAAAAACATAGTAAGTCGATAATCCATAAAATTCACTAACGTACAAGATCAATTGGCAACAACGAAATTAAAATGTACGCTTCGTGATTAAAAATTAACCAGTGACTCATTTACATGCATATAGATCGCAAACACATGCATGTGTCTCATATATAAATAGATATCTTATAAGTTATTGTAATAATAAAGCAAAGGAACATTAAAGAAAGGAAGTAATTAAAAGAAGATGAGAGAAACTAGCAAATATATTAAAAGCTCAACACCCAACCAACTCTTCTCCTTCCATCCATTACTCTTCACTGGTTCGGCTTTTCCTCCTCCTGTCCCATCTATTTATATCATATAAAGAAATTATAAAATCTGTTTATTTTAATTGTCACTGATTATCGATCTAATTGTTTATGATCGTATTAGATAATAAAACTGTGAAAATCAATTAAAAATAACCAAAGTTAATTACCTTTATGAATTTGTGTAGGAGATGTGGAGTTGTAGTTGTCTTCAATCCTTCCTAAGTTCTCAAACTCTTTAGCCAATGTTGAGTTACGAGGTAGATGCAGAATCGCTTTACCATGCATAAATCAAATATGCAAACAAACAAAAATAAAATATGTTAACTAACTTAATTTAAAACTTCACAGTAATTAATAAAAAATTGTACTAGGTAGTAAAAAAGGTACTTATCATTAGTTTATCAAATCAATGGAATTTAAAAATTATTTCCATATGGTACGTATAACAACTAAAATGAAGAATATTTCATAATCTAAATCATAAAACTGTACATTGTACTATGATTTACCTAATATGGCATATCCAAAATTATATCAAAACTAAAATAATGAAAACATAAAAGAAGAAAATATATTGTACATGCTAAAGCAATTCATAAATAAGAATACTTCATGATCATAAAAATAAAAAAATGAATACTTCATATGTTGTGTATAATATATTATAAACTTCTGTCATTTCCATATAGTATATCAGTTAAATGAAGAATTCTTCATCATATTAAACTGTACATTGTACTATGGATTATATCTAGTATGCGATCTCCAAAAATCGACTTTAAAAGGTCAAAACTAAGAAGAAAAAAAATCAATATGCTTATCATTTATAGATTCTTGTAAAAAAAAAAAAAAGCTTCAGAAAACTTTTAAAAAATCAAATAAACTTCAAGCATATATGTCTTATTATACATATAATAGTAGAGAATATAGAAGAGAGAGACATAAAGACTTACAAATACAGTCAGTGATGTTAGGAGCCGTGATATGACAAGCGGAGGGAAGATGAGCGGCTAGGGTTGCGTTAATCTTGATACCAAGTTGAGGATCATCTTTGTCTCTGACCAATATGCAAACACACTTCTCACTCTTTCTTATAACTTGGCCAAACCCTGCACAACAATCTTTTGTTGGAGCCTTGGCGTCTCCTCCAACGTACGGAATACACGTGGATAGTTCTATGAGCTGGTTCGTACACTCCTCTCTGTCCTGAGCAAGATCAGAGTTTCCAAACCCTAGCAACATGGAGGTTATCACGATGGTTATGAATAGGGTTCTTGTTGATTTCTCCATGGTTCGATGTGTTGTGTTCTCTCTAGATAGAAACGTGTCCTCTAGTCTCTTTGTATGTTCGTGTATATATATGGCTCTGTCCTCTGTGACTCTGTGAGTGTCGACGTATTGGTTGGATGATGGGATCATTTATTGCTCAAGATAATAATTTTTGAACGTGTGTATATTTGAGTGTTAATAATGGCTTATACAGTTTTTTCAAAGGACTCAGCCAATCTATCGGTCAGAAAATGAAAACAATAAAAACGTTGAGCATATCAAATGGACTTAAACTGGTTGTCTGATTTTATTAGCGGGTTATGTGGTTTAAACTTTAAAGTATTTTTTTTCCTTAAAAACACAGTCTTTTAATAGTTAGTGTTAAATGGTAGATATTTGTTTTCAGCCAAAGAAATAGTTTGTCCATATTATAACTTTTGCCAACTGGTTTTTACCGGTTATATAGTTTGATAAGATTGAAGAAATAGTGTCAATTTCTAAAAGTAGACAATCCACAGTACATGCATGTGGGTCAATATATATTTGAAAAGATCAAGGGTAGAATCTCTAAATCTGTTGAGGATATGTATATGTAAATAATTTTTTAAAACCACTAAATCAAATGTCTCATATATACAACATTTGGATATTACAAGCAATCAAGCATTAACTCCATAATTTGTTGAATAATGATCCTGAACAATTGGATAGAGATATTTATATAAACATATTGATAGAGATTGAAGGTGGTGTCACGTCGCAACATTTATATTATCAATTAATTCAATAATCTCACCATATTGTTTTGGTGTTATTTTAATCATATTATTCCATTTTTTGAACCATACGTCTGCATATACAATCATAATTTTTACATGTAGGCTAAATGATAAGCCCAAAATTTATGAGAGCAATTAATGATCGTCGAGCCCTAGGAACTCCGCAATTTCGTATGCATGTGATTGTGGTTTTTGAATTCAAGCCACTCGAATTATTGTCCTTTTCTGGCTCTAATTAATTTGTTTAATATCAAGCTTGGTGATCATATTCCCAACTGAGTTATAAAACTACATTTTTATTTTTACCGACTGATCTAAAATTCTAACTCAGTTTCTATTTTGACCAATATAGGTAAGTTACTTTCCTATAGTCTACATGCATAACAGTCGATGAAAACGATAGGTACCTATTTCCCTATATGACTAAAAGATAAAGAGATTGAAAATTTGGTTGATTTTTGATCACTTTTTGGGTACATACGTAAATGGTACATTTAAGGGTAGATTAAAAAGATGAAGACTATTTAATCTTTCCACTACTGATTCAAGAATTTTATTATTTGAATCTAAATACGAATTTTTATCTATCATTACGTACGAATGGACTTTTCATTATAAAAAATTTATTAGCACTATGGCATGTTACGAAGTTTTGGGTTTTGCCCTTTTATTTATTAGTTTCATTTGTTTGTTTGTCCTTTGTTTGATGTACGTAAGCTTCGAGGTTTTTCAAACACGTAAGAAAGTCGTCATGGGAGCAATAGCGGAAGTGCGGAACCAAATGAATGTAACTTTTTTTTTTGTCTTGTTCTCATCAGATTCCTCACGAGATGCATACAGTATACATACAAGTTTGATTTTATTGAGCCAAGTTTCTAAAAGTATCTACATGCATTATGCATAAGAGTCAATTTTTACGTAAGAACACTTTCTGGTTGGCACTAGTTTCTTTCTAAAGCCTCGGTCAAATCTTGAATGGATTTTAATTATTTGGCAAACAAATTTAATCAAGTGGGGAATAACACACCAACATTTTACTCGTTCAATAAATGTGTTTATACGTTTGAAAAAACCAAGTTCAATCTTAAACTTTTGAATTGAAAATTGAAGCCTTTCCCACAGTATTAATAATACTAAAACAGTAACGTAGTCATATCAACATTTCTTAATCAAAGGAGATTCACTACGAAATGATTATCGTAGATATGAAGGTTATATCATCTTCACGTGCATTTAGAGCCTTAAATGTTACCGGTTCATTGGGTCTATGTATCTTTCTACAAGACATTATCTCTACCTAACAATAGATAGCTCACAAAACATCACTTTACTAATCCCAATTATAGAATAGTTTCATTACTATCAACCAACTATTGATCCAATTTTGTTCACATAATTCTATATTGTTTTGAGGAAAATACAAAACCAACTATCTCCGTCCATTTGTGATGTCTATGTCGGTCCCCATGTCATAAAACCAAGGCATAAATGGAGGTAACACAAACACGACTGTCACATACCTAAAACCTACACTTTCTCCATAAAGAACCCACCTAATTTTTCATCACCCTCTTAGCTGGAAAAACCAGAGATTCAGTGTTTTAACCGATACATATATGACATATCTAACTAACAATTTTATGGAAGAGTGGGAAGGAAGATGAGACTGTGTGGACCTTAATTAAGTTTGTTATGTACCAACACATAGTGCATTTGTGTGAATGTTTTGAGTTACATTTTGACAAGCCGGACGTCATTCTGGCCAAAGGCGGTACCGCAGCCTGGACATTTCCGGTGTCGGATCTCTAAGCTACGTTGGATGCATTGCTGGCAGAACAGATGATAACATTTCACAATTACCACCTGCAAATAATGTTTGAAACAAAAAGCGGTTGTTGATATGCGCTGAAAATGATATTTTCTGATGCATGATATATGACTATTGATGATGATTATGACAGTGATGAGAAAGGATTATCGAATCATTATGTCTGCCTTGACAGTGAGATATAGGATTGTTATGAGCATTGTTACCTCTTTAGGCCGATCAAAACATACACCACATTTGAGGATGTTTTTGCAATTCTTAACTTCTTCCTGGAGCCTCACAATTGCAGCTTCTACACTCTCAGAACCCAACTCTTCAAGCTCTTTGTTCAACTCCATAAGCTCTTCCTCAAGCTTCTTCTTCTCCCTCCTGTTCCATAGATAGAATTTATATCACTGTCATAATATAGTAATTGGGTTCAAACAAGAGATCTGTTTTTAGGTCACCTTTCATCATCCAGTTCCAGTTTGATGTCGTCTGTCCTCCTACTGATCTGTTCATATTCCTTTTCGGATGAAGACACGGCCGACTTGAGCCATCTGAATTCCTTGTCAGCATCAGCTACTTCCCATTTGGTGGTTTCGAGGCTGATAACGAGGTGACGATCTTCTTGAATCAATTTATAAGCCTCAGAAAAACAGCCTTTCATCTGCGAACATAAGAACATTAGTAAAAGACACTGATGAGAGAAGTTTTAGAGAGTTACAAAAATTACACAAGAACTCTCCTCTAACCTGTTCCTCATTATGTGCAATCCTTGCTTTAAAATTCTCTACGGATGCATTAACCTGATGGAGCTGCTTTTCCATTACTTGCTTCTCAGATAAGTGAGTGTTGTAAGCATGCTTTGTCTTGACACTTTCGGAAACAAGCTGAAATCATAGATCAAATCAGAAATCTACAAAAGATGTGTTCAAAGGCTAGATATAGTTAAAGTCAAAGATTGGAATTGAGAAAAGATGAAAAAAAAAACAAAAAACAAATCTCAGTATCAAAGTGTCCTATTAACACTAAAATTTACCTTGATATTATAATCGTCCCGCTCAGCCACCTGCTGCAACAAATGTTGGTTCTGTGTCTGCATGTCTTCATAGGCTTGACCTATAGTCTAGAGAAGTAAAGTATTGATGAGAAACGAGCATTTCGACTTTCAGATTTCTAATAAACTCCTTAAGAACATTAAAATAGGAAAAACGAGCAGAAGGATGATTGTACCTCCATTTCAGCAATGGATGCCTCTGCCTCCTGCTCTTTAACTTTAATACCCTCCTTAAGTTCCAAAACCTCCCTGCAAATGAGAAAGCAATATAATACTGATTAATGCCCCCAAAACGGTGAAAAGAATATAATGAATGACCTTGGATGTGGTACCATGAGAGAGCATACCTCTCAGAAAGATCTAACTGAGTCCTCAATTCAGCAATTTCAGCCTTGGCGGTAGCAAGCCTTTCTTGGCAAGCACTCTCAGTCTCATGAGCCGCTTTCACTCTCAATTCAAGAAAGTGTTCATCCAAAACGTTTTTCAGCTCTTCAGCCTGAGCTTGGGCTTTCCGTTGTGAATCCTTGATTTCTGCCAGTCCCCTGAAATTGTAAAGCTCAAATCTCATGTTTTCAGCAAAATTTGAAGAGCTTAAACACACTCAAATGGTCACATACCTGTCATCATTACATTCACGCGTACAGATGCTTGCTAGATTTTGCAGCTGTAGTTTTTCTTTGAGTAGTTTCTCAATCTGCAATATTACAATTTAAATTCAGACTCTTACTGCTAAATTTTCTGGAGTTTCAGTATCCATGAATTCCTAAAAGATGGCAAAAAAACAACTAAGTACGTGGATGAGTTAAAGTGCCTAGGAAACGGTTGGAGAGAGGCATGTAAATAGAGCAAAAGAACATTGTAATTACCACACAAATTTTTTTGGAGTAGATGGTTTTAGGGACATAAAGAAAACTTACTAGAGCCTTGAGAGATTTAATTTCCGCCATCTGTTTAGCACATTTATCCTCCAAACCCTTCTGTTCGTCTGCCTTTGTTAGCATGAGAAAATCAATATTTCAGGGAGCAGTCTACTAAATTAGTCCAATACAAAGGAAAAAAATGATAGTAGAAGCAAAGCAGTTGTATATACAAAGGAGAGAGATTCCACATTAGAAATTCAAAGTTATGCCGGTTAATGTTGCATATAAAAGTTGTAAATTACTCAAAGTCTTTGCACTGACAAGATTGTAAATTACTCAAAGTCTTTGCACTGACAAGAAAAGCACAAAACGGTCAACATAGAATAGCTGAAACTCAACAAAATCTTATCACTTCTCCTCATCTTATCCTAGAAAATAGCAGCCTCTGTCACACTATTAATTGAGTAACCTGCTCCTTACTAGTAATTCATGCAGTGACCAAAAAGTCCATCAAAACAACAACAAAATAAAACAAATTAGATGGCATTTAGGAAAAACAGAGTAATATTGTACCGAATATAATCTTTAAAGCTGTGGTTGCGTTCAAACCTTGTTACTTAACGAAACTCTCAACGATTGAGCTTGTTCACGCAGGTAAAGAGCATCTTGTGCAGTGTCCTTCCACCGTTTCAACTGTGCTTCCATCATTTCCATCTCTTTAGATAAGGTTGATGCCATTGCAATAAACTCGCTTTTAATATCTTGCCGTTCTGGAACATGGAAGATATATTTTAAGAGCACATAGAAAGCGTTGAAAAAGAAATGAGTACTAAAATGGATTGAACATCACCAGAATCTTGAATAGCTTCTTCCGTTTCAAGCTCTAATCCATTCTTTTCAATTATACAACTCTGCAGCTTCTTTTCCAGCACTTCAATTCTAGAACCAACAGTGGTAGTCTTATGGTTGGCTGCCTCTAGAGATTCTGCCCTCAGATTTAGTTCCTTATCCCGTCTCATTACAAAGGACCTTTCAGCCTGAAGCAGAGGTTAGATATGGATAGACGAAAAACTTACTCACATATGTGGGAGAGAAACACTGGCAAATTGAATAAGAAGCTGACCTGAATGGCCTCAGTCAGAATTTTGTACCGGTCCAGTTCAGCATTCCAGTGATGAATTCGATCATTGATCAAACTATACAGTCTAGACGAGTATATATACTGGTCATCCTTTAGTTCATTCTACATCCATTAAGCAAAACATATCACTGTCAACTGCAACTACTGCTCTAAGAAAAGGAAAAAAATCCCTAAATTATATATCCATACCTCAATATCTTGACATTGTCTTGACAAGGAAAGATTATACTCTTGTGAAGCTTGAAGCTCAGACAGACGACCTTCTGCCATTATCTAGAATAATTATTCAATACACATGCTAAGCTTACAAGTTTGGAAGAAAAACCAAAAATTAAAAGATGAACCACACTATTAACGATGTAGTTACCTTTATCTCATCAATGGAGTCCTTCAATTCACGCAACTTCGTTTTATCTACAGGCTTCTCAGGAGAAAGACTTCCATTTGCTATTGCCGGTGATGTTACATGACCTTCACATGCAGCATCCTTCTGCATTTTCAGAGTTATCAATTTTCTTCTATTTTCTTCAAGCTCAGCCTTGATCTCTTCCAATTGACCTTTAATAACCAAATATACTCAATACTCAGGAGCAATTATGAAATGGCATCATGCTAATACTTAAATTCTCACATCCTGGTTCCAGCGTGCATAATGGAAAAGGTGCTACGCTTATAGAAACAAACAGCTGATTTTTCCATATTGTCTAGAATCATGAAATATATAACCTTTAAGGTGTTTAAGCTCGGATTGATCTGTTGAATGGCTGCTTATGTACGCCTGAATCTGCTCGGAATGTTCTTTGTGCCTCACATGTAAAGCATCAATCATCTCACGCAAGTTTTTGGACTCCTCTTTCATCAAATCATTAATGCTAGATAACTGGATGGTGGCATCTAAAAATAAAAGAATGTGAATTTTCAATAGCCGTTAAATTAAAATGAATCGATAATTGGCACACCAACCAACCTTCTGTCGATTTTACAGCATGTAAACTTTGTGAAATGCTTTCAGCTTTCGTCTTCTGTGTATCAATGGTGTTCTCAAAGAGTCCCATCAACTCCATTGTAGAGGAATGACGCAAAGCAAGAGCTTCTTCAACCTTTCTTACTACCTCATCACTCTTACTAGTATCTAAGGAATCTACTTGCAGAAGTCTACATAGAAACGTTTCATCAGCAGCGCATGGTGGAACTGAACCTAAAGTGCATGAAGATAGATAAACTGTTACGCAAATCTAAGCAGCTATTATACTTAAAGAACTGAGAGAGAACTCTTATTTAATACCTCGCTTTTTATCTACAATGTCCAAGTAGTTTAGAGCCTCTTGATTAGCCCCGGCACGAACACCAAGCAAAATCAGGTCATCTACCAACTAAACCGTCATAATGCACAAATTAAACAACAGACCCTCTGAGTTAAACATTAAACGATGCAATTAGTCGTTCTATAAAGACAGAAAGTAACTGCTGACCTGATTCCAAAGCTGGTTCACTGATATAAGTTCATCATCATAAGACGTTTGGTTGAGCTGCAACTCTTGGATCTTGCTTTCAACATCGTACAGCTGTTTCTTCTGCAGGTCTAATTGCTGAACCAGTTTCTGATTCTGTAACTGTAGAACAGTGGCATCAACCTGAAAAAAGGAACTCCAAAGTAAACCACATGTACCAAAAAAACTCACTCTTGCATAGTTCCTTATTTGTATCATTCTGAGACATTGCACACTATATTACAAACGCCAGACAGAGACAACTCATTCACAGATTCCAAAAACATCAATTTCATAATCAACGAGCCTTAAACAGAGAAGCGAGAAGTCACAGTCGAAAAAGCTTACACTTTTAGCTATAGGGTGAGAAGGTGAAGAGTTACGAGCCATGGAATTCGGAGAAACGGAGTCTAAAAGATGAGGCTTCTTCTGCATCGGCTCGTCCGATTCCTGATTCTCCATTAATACTCGAAGAGAAACAGAAAACCCTAAATCAAGATGATCGTTGGTTCAGGCAGGAACTCTAAAGTCGAAAACTTGTGAACACAATATTTGTCTCGTCGACAGAGAATCGCTAATTTGAGTTTTACGGGAGTCCAGAGGCGGAGGAGGTATCGCCGGAGAATCTTCCGAGATTTCTCTAGACGACTGATTTTTATTTTTATGTAACAGATAGAAAACCCTTAAACGACATCGTTAATATGTTATAAGGCGTATTGGGCCTAAACTACATAAATATAAATAGAGTTAAAAAGCCCAATAACGAATTAAGTATTTTATATCGTAGGAAATTATCGACAAATTGAGACGCAAGTGCAATTCTCTTTGTTTGTTTTTGGTTCAATCTCGACGTAATGAAAAGAAAATCTTATTAAATCTTATCATGTTTAAGAAGTTGTATTGTTGTAATGACTAGCGTACCTTTTGGATTAGAAACAAAGTACACGTCACGCATAAGATATGCTGAAATAGCAGAATCATTAGGAGAACATTTTTCTCAAGTGTGGATTTACATAACGTCTTCGACTAAATAACCAACATGTTTCATGCAAAAGGTTAATTAGTTAATTATAGTACAGCTGTTGAATATTTATTGCTTACTATATACTATCATAACTTAAACGTTCAGTTCCCAATGAGCAATGTACACATGGTTTTCTTATGAACATATATATATATATATATATATATATATACTAGCGACGATTCATACTTTTTCTTTATAATTAAATCGAGCGTTAATTATTTGGTAATCGTAGTGGTAGTTTACTTCTATGTTAAAATTGGAACCCGAAACTATTTTACATCCAACAAGGCAACAATTACAAAAAAATTAAAATTAAGCAATTATATGAACCAGTAATAACCAAGTTGAGTTGGTAAGATTACACAGTAATTACGAAGGTCCATGGCTTTAGTAGAATCAACCCATATTTTGTTTATCACACACTGACACACATAACAAATAACATTAACCATCACCACTTTTCTCACATTTTCTGCCCATGTCCAACGAGTTTACCCATTTGGACAAAACTTGTTTTCTGAGTCGACTTCGATTCGAAGTGTTGTTCTTCATCATCTTGGTATGTTTGATTATTGGTGGTTAGACTAGAGTACTCTACGTTTTCACCGTAAACACGATCGAGAATCAAATATAGTGTGACAACAAATAGTGTGTTTGTAACAAATAGCCAACTGAATTCGAGGTTGACCAACGACTTAGCTCTGTGAAGAGCTTCTTCGGTGGAACACTTAACTATTATGTGTCTTCCTTCATCGTGAATATAACATCCCTTGGGGATCAAACTCGGTGTGTAAAGCATGCAACCAATCACAATGAGCCACACGCCTTGAAAGGCTATGCTTGAAGATCTCACAAGGCTCACCAGAAAACTCTTGGGCAAGAAAATACCTTTTGATGTTAAGAATTAAAGTAGTTATTAGTTGATTTGAGAAAGAAAGGAAAACAACACAAAATTTAGAACACATAAATTCAAAATTCAGGATTTTTTTGGACCGTTTATAGAATTGGCAAAACCAACAAGCAACAACATATATATCCCTTTATATATATTATGATATATATATATATACACAAATATAAGTAAATTTAAGATACTAGATTTATTAGAGTCTTAGAACAATACCCATGATTGTGGTAAGGAGAGAGACGAAGATAACGACTTGTAGAATCACATGATATTGTCCCTCAACGCCCATGTGGTCGGTAGAGTGAAAATGAAAGAGAAGTAGCTGTTGACTGAAGGCAGCGGCTGCAGCTAGCATGGTTAGCCCCTCAGAAGCGGCGGCTCTAGGCCGTGCTCGATCCAGGACTAATGCCAAAACGGCATAGACTAAGAAGGACATGGAGATGGAAGAATGTTCGAAGTTGTGGAGGTGGTTCGATGGGATGGTACCATCGACGTCAAAGGGATGGTGTCTTCTAGGTCCAATGAAGAGCTCCATGGATATGGAGGCTGTTGAAGATAGCATGATTAAGTAGAGCTCTAAGTGTCTGAGCTTTGAAATTGGGAACCATGTTGATGAACTGAATGTGTTTGGATGGAGACAAAAGAGTTTTATGTTGTTGAATAAGTGCCATAAGCCAAGTGCTACGAAGGCAAAACCTGGCAAAACATGTCCTAAAAATGATCCCATGTTGTGGGTTTGTATTATGTCTTAATATGATATTTTGTTTCTATTTAGAGAGAGACAATAAGGGGTTTTGATTGTGAACAACAATGATTGATTACTGGATTGGTTTAATTAATAAGAGTTGAGGGTGATGTCTAGGGATTATGCATTTACGTGTACGAATACGTATCAATAAACCTGTATAAAGTATTTTTCATTACTTGCGACACACACAAAAAGATCATCACTTATCACGTGTAATCTTGCTTGTTTACTCTGAGCGTACACATGAAGTAGGATGAGAAAGACAGGTCACGCTTCATAAAATACGTTTAATTCATTTAAAACTTTCATTTTAAGTTTAATGAGTGTGTCCATGATTATTATCAATTCATTATTTGTTTTTTGCGTTGGAAAATTCTTATCTGTTCTTTAACATCTGGTCAATGAACTTATTCAGCGGACGTTGAATAACAAATTTGATGTCTATGAGGAGATTTCATGAGGATCCACTTCCGTATATGCATGTAGGAAAGATCTATATATAACCGATAACGTAATAGTTTAAATTAAGGGTAACGAACAGATGATAAACATAAAATACGTACCTTAATGCAAGCCTAAACCCTGTCCCCATAGAAAATATGAGTCGTCCATTCCTTTGTATGCATTTTCTTGATGTTGTAATATTTAGGTGTGCTTGCTGTTTTCCTTTAAGGCTTGGATTGGTTGAAATTTGGAAACTGTTTGTTGTTATCTACGATGGTTTCTAGGTTGCGGAAATAATCGGCCGAAACCTTAAGTTGTCCTTTTGGAATTTTCATTTCAAAATCTGAACAAATAGTTAAAAATGTTGGGTACCTTTTATATACTATTCCCCAAAAAGCAAAATGGAAACGATTGTGATTCGTAATATTCTTAGCCGCCAATTTTGAATTCGTTGGAACTGACGACGACTGGTCGTTTCATTAGCTAGTTTTCAAAATTTCCCCAAAAATCATATGATTGTTTTGTTATTCGTAATTTGAAATTGTAAGAAAATACTTTGACTTAACAATTGTTAAAGTATAAAGAATACATTTGTAGACGCATGTTCTTCTCATTATTAAGTTTATATTATACAATCAAACATTTTTTATTCTACTCGATTTTATATTTTTTTGTACAAGTTGCAATGTCAAATTTAAGAACATAACCGAATAATTTCTTACCTTTCCACATCTTGACGACTTCCAAGGAGTTCAGCCAAAACTTGGTTTACTTTTCTTTAGCGACTCTATGTCTTGTTTCTCTTCACCACTTTCTTCACCTTTGTCTTTAGTGACTAGAATTGAGTACTCGGCATTTTCACCGTAAAGCCCACTTAGGATCAAGAATAGCGACATTACAAAAATTGTGATTCCAACAAAGAACCAACTAAACTCGATGTTGACTAGCGACTTGGCCCTGTGTATAGCTTTATCGCTGGAACATTTAATCACTTGGTGTCCTTCTTCTTCGTGAAGAAAACATCCCTTGGGAATCAAGCTAGGTGTCCAAAGCATGTAACCCATCACTACGAACCACACTCCTTGGAAAGTTATGCTTGATGACCTCACAAAGCTTACCAAGAAACTTTTAGGCAAAGTGATACCGATTAGAGTGGTGAGGAAAGAAACGAAGATAATGAGCTGGAGGAGCTTATGGTATTGTCCCTCAATGCCCATGTGGTCGGCAGAGTGAAGATGGAAAAGGAAGAGCTGTTGAGCAAAGGCAGAAGATGCAACGAGCATAGTCAGTCCATGCGAAATATTTGATCTACGCCTTTCTTGATCAAGAACTACTGCGAAAATCGCGTAGACTAAGAATGACATGGAGATAGAGGAGTGTTCAAAGTTGTGGAGGTGGTTTGAAGGGATGGTACCATCAGAGTCAAAGGGTTGATGTTTCTTGGGTCCAATGAAGAGCTCTGAGGCTATGGAGATTGACGAACAAACCATGATTATGTAGAGCTCTAAATGTCTAAGCTTGGAAGTTGGAAACCATGGTGATGAAGTAAAGGTGTTTGGGTTGAGACAAAATAGTTTTATGTTGTTAAATAAGTGCCATAGACCAAGTGCAAAGAAGGCAAAACCCGGTGCAACATGTCCCACAAGTGTTCCCATGTTGTGGCTTTATGTCTTAATCTATAGTTTTAAGTCTATATATAGAGGGAGAGGGAGATTTAGGAATTTTATGATCATGATTAGTGCTCTTATGCATGGGTTTAATAAAGAGCTTGAGGAACTGAGTTTGAAAAGGAATCTAGAGTATTCTTTTTGAAAATTCCTACAAAGTCACTGATTTTGATGAAGTAAGGGGTGACGGATTGGCTTGGGGATTAAGGAGTTTGTATTTGGCTCTGCGTCATTTGACCAAATGATATAATTTAATCATGATCGATAAATTTATACAATAATATAAAATACCCTATAAAATATAACTGACTACGATATCAATTTATTTATAAAAATGTTAAGTTGAATTCTGGTTGAAAAATATAAGAACTTAATTTCTTCTAAATTTCCAGAGTTCTGAGTGAATAAAAACTTTAAACAAATACGTATCTACAAAACTCTTAACAATTTTTTTTTGTTAGATAATTAAGGTTGTAGGCCGTATATACTTCCACACTGATACTAAGATACAGTATTAATGTTTTCAGTTTTTTCATATATATTAAAAACAACTACTGTTTAATCATTTCAACATTATTTTTTGTACGAAACATTTTCAAATAATTATGAACTAACCATAATCTAATAAAATTTAATTATTTTTAATCATTTTATATATTTTGAAGTATATATTAACATATTTGGAGACAATTTAGAGTCTATGTAAACAATGTTCCTTAACATTAACTTGTTTGAGTCAATCTAATATAGTTGTTCTTAAAAATAAAATTAAAAATTAAAATGTCAATTTTTGTAGAACAAAAAAAAAAAGGTACAACATCAACTTTTTAAGAACGGACAGATTATATCTTATAGTTGTATGCACACGTACGTCACATATTTTTCATATATTTTTCATAAGCATGCTGTGTCACAGTTGATAATTTGATATTAAGCAGGTAGACGAGTTAAATGATTCTATCGGATATCAAAACTTATCTCTTAGTTAGGAACCGCACTTGATTCTCATAGATAAGTTATGTTTGATTCCGTTAAAATGCTCAACCCGTCCTAATCCTAAACTGAGTATGAACCGATGGTATTTCCAATAAATTGAAATATTCTATATCATTATTTCCTAACATCGAGTATTTCATTCGTTATTTAGAGAATGATTTTCAAGAGTATGTCACAAATAAAAGTAAAAAAGAATACTTAAATATACGTAGAAAGAAAAGTATATTATCCATGATAAAACAACAAGACAAGATGTTCCGCTCTACGTAGAAAAAACAACCGTTAGGGAGCAAACTTGGTGTGAAAAGCATGAAACCCATGACAATTAACCATCCTCCTTGAAAGGCTATGCTTTATGATCTCACGAAGCTTACCAAAAACTATTGGGCATCGAAATACCCATGAGAGTAGTGATTATAGAGAAACGAATATGACAAGCTCGAAGAGCAAATGGTATTGTCCCTCAACGCCCACGTGGTCGGTAGAGTGAAATGGAAGCCGAACCATTGCTGCCCTAATGCAGCGGCTAAAGCAAGAAACGTCAGTGACTTCGCAGTTTCGGCTGCTCTAGGCCTTGCTCCATGGAAGGCTATTTGCAAAAACGTTATAAACTATGAAAGACGTAAAGAGGATGGAATGTTCAACGCTACGGAGATGACTCGACCTCGACGGGATGGTGCCATCAGGGTCAAAGGGACTGTGTCTCTGTCCATTGAAGAGTTCTCGAACTGTGAGGATTGATGCGGAGACCATGATAAAGGTAAAGCTCTAAGTATCTGAGCTTAGGAGCGGGAACCATGGTGATGAAGAAAAAGTATTTGGGTTGTGACAAAAGAGTCGGATGTTGTTCAATGAATGACATACACCAACTGCAAAGAAATCTATACCACTTCCAAGATGTCCCACAGGTGATTCCATTTTTGAGGGCTTTCTGTATAATAAAGAAAGATTTAGGGACTTTGATTGTGATCACAAGAACTATTGATGAAAAGGGTTGGGATTAGAGTTAAAAATGTCGGCGAGGGTCATTTAGAGAAGGTTTATTTTTCTTCTTGTTGATAAAATCTTACAATTTTGTTAGAAACTTAGAACATATATTTTTTTTTATATTTAGAGAATGATTTAATTTATTCATGCGACGTTAAGATAACACAGAAAGTGAGCAACATGATTTATCACACGTCAGATTAAATGTCCATGACGAAAAGAACTGACCTACATGTTTTATCAAACATCAAATTTCCTATATTAAAATGTCTATGTCAACAAGACTACAAGATCACGAGACAATGACGATTTCAAATGATTTTGTTCTTCTTCTTATGGCTTTTCATTTTTTTCTTCAGAGGTTGAAACGATTATATGACATTTTCCTTCTTTGACCGATCTAAGTCATATAAACCATAATTAAGCCCTAAATACTAAGTCTACCTAACATTGATTTTACCAATATTAAATAAAGAAACAAAACTTTTACCCAAAAAAAAAAGAGAAACAAAAATATTCCGTGTAAAAATGTTATAAAAAAAAAAAGCTCGTAAAGTATTTACATAATACTCGTTAAGAAATCACGTTTTCAAAAATTATGTTAAAAATGTGATTCGTGTAAGCGGTCCAAAACCTACCTACTCAACTGTTGACCCATGCTATAGTGTGAATTGTTTTTGATTTTTTGAAATAGATTACACATATATACAGACTTACAGTCAATGCTTCTAGATTAAATTTTAAAAGTCAAAATTTAAACTTATAACAATTCCAGCTAGTTAGAAGATTTTTAGGCCACGTTATTTGATTAGTACTCATATATAATAATATTTTGAACTTACATATATATGTCTTATAAAATGCGTTTTCACCATTCGTTAGCATTTAGAAATTATGTGCAACTTTGATACCAAACGTATATTTGATGTTGTTAAAAAGAGTTTCATAGAAATGACAACTTATATACTTTATTTAGTTATTTTAAAGTTGAATCTAAAATCAGTTCTTCTATGGGAGTGGACCACTTATAGAGAAAAATAATCATTGTATCTAATATTTTTTTTTCTTTTCTTACGTGGATCTCACGAAAAAGAGACATTAAAGATGTCTCTCTAACATATTCCATACGCCTTAATCAATTTAAATTTACATTAATCCAACAAATGTGACAAAATACTGTATAGACTATCTACAGTTTTCAAAATTTATGGACTAATATATACAAAAACAAACCTATAAATCATAAATAATCTTTGTATTAACGTACGGAATGGAGCAGTGATGGGCACACGACAAGGGAAAGTTGAAGACTGGGCCCACGAGTAATGGGCTTTTCTGATGAAGTCAGGCCACGCCCCAAAAGTCAAGAATAATACAAAACAAAATAAGTTGGTATTGATCATTGCACTATGTTGATACAAAGCTAAACATATACGTTTGGAAAGAAGAAAAATAAACATATGCATACACTGTAGTTGGTAAGTTGGTAGGTAAACTAGAAAAAAATTCGTTAGCTTTCTTACTAAAAGTTAATTTAAAGACATTTCAAATTACGTATAAAAGGGTTCGTAATTGGTTGGAAAAAGTCTTTAGGAACGGAGTTACATTTTCGTTGTATACATACACTATACAAAAAGATAATGGAATGAAAACTTTTCCGAAGAAAACAAGAGAAAGCAAATAATAAAGCAAAAGCGTGATAAATACGTAAAAGAAAATGACAGCCATAAACCCTATGTATGAGACCGACTAAAGAAAAGTAAATAAAAAAATATACAACATTTTGAAATTTGAAATGGACTAGTACTCGACCACCATAATGATTCAAATTTCTCAAAGTTGTAACAAAATATGCTTAATTTAGAAGAATAATGGGCATAATCTTCAAGAAAAACTTATTAAACCGTAAAATGATTTTTTTCAGTTCAGAAAGATATTAAAAAGAAAAAGTTGTGAATATGACTTCACCGTAAATCATACGACTCGATGACGCAATGATTATGATAGTACTTCACACATGGAATACACAAGATCCACACTTGTTTATTTTTTTTTATTTTGTAAATAAACTAAAATTCGTCCATTCCCTAGTCAATATTCTTTAACTACTTCAGAAAAATATTAAACGAATCCACGAATTAAACAAGATATTTTTTTTTAATTAATTTCTAGAAAGATGTCTAAAATTTGACATATATATAAAAGCATCACACCACCTTGTTTTCTACACCACTTATGTAAACAAACCAACCATAGTAACCAAAACCACAACAAAACACATGGCTAAGCTCATTTTCTTCCTCGCCGTCCAAATCCTCTTTCTCGCCGTGGTTTCTTCCGCCGGAGACGGTGAAGACTTCGCTAGAACCATGGACCGGAAACTTCTTGGTCTCCACAAAAAGGAGAAACTTACCCATTTCAAAGTCTATTGGCACGATATCTTAAGCGGTCCGAACCCAACCTCCATCATGATACAACCACCGGTTACAAACAGTTCCTATTTTGGAGCCATCTCCATGATCGACAACGCTTTGACGGCCAAAGTTCCGATGAACTCCACGGTGTTGGGTCAGGCCCAAGGATTTTACGCCGGAGCGGCCCAAAAGGAGTTGGGTTTCCTGATGGCGATGAACTTTGCTTTCAAGACAGGGAAATATAACGGAAGCACGATCACGATTCTTGGCAGGAACACGGCGTTGTCGGAAGTCAGAGAAATGCCGATCGTCGGAGGAAGTGGGCTTTTCCGATTTGCTAGAGGCTATGTGGAGGCTAGGACAAAGTGGATTAATCTCAAGAACGGTGATGCTACTGTTGAGTATAGTTGTTACGTGTTGCATTATTGAGGTTAATTAATGATATTTTTGTCTTTCTCTATATTTAATTTGACTACGCAATAATTAATAAAACAGATTTCAATCTATTGAGTTTTCTTAACTTTTTTTTTTTGCATTTGGTTTAATGGTGTGTGTGGTGGACGTTGTGCGGGAGTTGTTTGTACTTTATTAAATTTATAATAAATATCTAGTTTTTTCTTTTTTTTTTTCTTTTGAGGAGATTTTGAAAATAATTTGGTGGTTTGAAAGATTTGATAATATATTTCATTTTAGATGTGTTGTTTAACTTGGTTTTCTTGAAGGGTTGTTTACGTTTTCGGACCGACATTCTTACGTGGCTGGCACAAGAATTTTAAGGACCATTAAATAAAACTATAGACAAAAAGAAAAGGACGACACATGATAACTTTAACAACTTAAATTAAGAGAAGTAAGAATGAAACCACATAAAAATCTGATATACTTTTAAAAATATTGGAACTCTCAAGAGTATGGATGACATACCTTGCTAGTTGCTCCAATAGTGGTCAAAGACCGAACACACAGTTTAAGATATCTCGTTGACTGATGCATGTTTGATCGTTACGTGACCGTCTTATACTGAGTAGTACGACCATACTATCCAGCGATTACAATCTTGAGTAGTGGAGTGGATCTTACTTGGTCGGATTACTAGACGGAAGACAAAATCAAGTTCAAATGCTCTCAACTCAAATTCGGCTCATGAAAGTGAAACATGAACTTTAATTAAGCATTGACGATAAGAGATTCATATAATTTGACGATATTTAACCCTATAACAATTACCATAATCTAAGATTTTTATTTATATTTATTAGTTTTATGCTTAATGTTGAGAAGATTGAAAGATAAAATGATTTATTTACAAACACTACTCATTTATTAACTAGATATATTTTTAACAGATTTATACATTTAAATCTTCCATAGATGTATATAATTTTAAAATTAATAAATATTTGGGTGTTTTTTTCTATTTCTTTCAAAATAGACATTTTAATAAAAAAAAATAAAAATAGAAATCGATAAATCTTTCAATATTCGTAATCTCTCATGTAATACTTTTTAATAGTATTTTGATGATTTCAATATTTTATTTGTTCTTAAGTTTAAAATTAGAACGAGAACCAAATAATATAGAGTTAAAGTTTGCTATCTAGTGGACAGTAGCCGAACCATCTATCTAGTGGACAGTAGCTTGCAATCGTGCGTACCCGTTGTTTTACGATGAACAACCTCTCATACGTCGAGCATTTCTTCTGACACAACTTCTTATAAAATTGCATTGTTCTAATTTTTAAGAAAATACAAATTTATGCGACCGCTCAATAGTATTATTTGCTACCGATTAAATATCTTTGACTATAGTTAGTTGGTTATTGGAAAGACTTTTAACTCGCTGAAGTAACTTCGTCTTGCAAGAAACATGCGTCTTTCTCTCTTTTTCCTCATCTATCCTCCATGTTTTCTTACCATAAAGCATATTTATTTTTCATGTTTTAAGAATAAAAAAAACAGATATATTGTCTAAATCATTATAACACATTAACACATACTACGTTTATTCCTAAAAAGCAAGACCAAAGGCTTTGTTTTATGTAATTGGAAAAACGTACACTCAATTTATTATTAATAATTATGGGCAAAACCTATATCTCTTCTCTTAGAAAGCCCTTTAAATCCTTTATTTCTTCATTGTGAATTTGCAAAACGGCTCTAAATGGCTCTGTGGACGGAAATATTGACAAATGCTGCCATTTTTGTGATAATCCAAGCTCTAGCGTTTCTCATAATCTCCACTTCTTCCGACATATTCTCCTCCAAGATCAAGATGAAGACAAAGAAGAGATCTTTCGGCTTCAAACTCTCTCGTTCCATTTCCCATTTATTCGCTTTAATCTCAGATGATGTCTTTCAAGCCGAAGAAGAAGAAGAAGTAGCAGAAGAAGGATAACCTTACTCTCTCCATTCATTAAAATCTCTATAGATTTATATTTCCATAAACATTGGTTTGTATTTTCAGATATTTGACAAATCTTCATAATTTACTTTTTTCAATTCAAAGAAGGGTCTGCTCATCTGTGACTCGTATGGTTAAGATCAGACACTACACTGAAAACTGTAATCTATCCAGCAACATTACACTGATCACTCAGTTGCTGATAAGTGATAACCATGAATTGTATATAACAACGCAAAAAGACAACTCGAAAATGAAAGAATTTAAGCGGAGAGTTTTAGGACCTGTTCTCTAAATTCAGGACCCTTTGGGTTTGATAAGAGATAACGAGAACGATACAAACCCGAGTTTTTGTTTTCATTTCATGTCTTTATCATACCCAAAGCTTGTTGTAAGATGAAATACCGTCATAAAGGCATTGAAATTCCTGCGGTTTCAGATAGAAAAGGTTAACTTTTAAATGCATAAAGATAAGCAACAAGTTCATATCAAATATAAGAAGACTCCACAAGATGAAACCAATGCCCAAGAACTAAACATGATGCATATGCCAAAGTATTAAACATAACCAAAACTGCAAATACAAGTAAACTATAAGCCAACAAAGACAACAATTTCAATCACAAGTAGAGTTTTCATGACAAGTAACAACAATCTAAGAATGTAAAAGAGGCAAGAACTATCCTTGATATAAATAACGCATGGAACGAGAAGGTATTCATCAGATTTACAAACAGATTGAAAAGGCGCTAACATAATCTATGCAACTGCTAAGATAACCAGCTAAAACATACTTTCCCAATCAAGAACTGATAACAGCCATTGCCATAGAACCCCACCAAATGTCTAAAACTGGCACACAAGGAATCAACATCAAAGTTGCAACACCGAGAAACAACATAATGTGAATCTTCTTGGTATACAAAACGTAACAAGTCCTCCTCATTCTTCCATCTCAAAACAAACATAATGATATTCTCACTAATGTTCTTAAAGGTAATAGAGCCAGAGAGAGGAAAAAGACTGACCTTGAGGAACTAAACCCCAGCTCTTAGACTCAACAGACAAACTTGATATCAATCTGGCAGATGCTATAGCACTGTGTAGTGGCAACATCGATAAACAGCAACTTAGCTCCACCGGTAATCTGTTCAAACCATTCCCCATTAGGAATCAATTCTAATCAAAATCGAAAATTCCAAATATGAGTTCGCAGCTGATTTTGAGTTTCTGATAACAAAAACAATCAAACCAATGTCCCTAATTCCAGCTTTTTTATTATGTAAAACTGAAGGCCACACCAATACACTTCCAAAAGGTTACTCCTTTGCAAAAAAAAAACTGACCTAAAAGATTGATTGATACGGGAAGTTGCTGAGGATGGAGATGAAGATTTAATGGGAGAGGGTAAAGAGGAAATGTGAACATTCGTCTTGCTGAGCTTCTGGGTTAAAGAATGAATCTTTGATGATAATCTGCAGATTTTAGAAGAAGACGCCATTGAAAGAGTTGAAGAAGACGAAGATGACTAGATCGGACATTTTAGGGTTTAAGGGTGCTTCCCGGGATCTTTACGGGTCGGGTCGGGTCGGGTCAAACAGATGGCTGGACTATCCAATAAGGAGGAGAGACTAACTAAAACGTCGTCGTTTCTATTTTTTGTACACTGTGAAGGAAAAAAGGTCGTCGTTACTCGTTCTTAATTATGTTCTTCTATAAGAGCTAGAATCTAGTATTATTCTTGCTTTGTTGAACCGTTAGGAAAAAAAAAACTATTTTAGTGTGGGTTTTCCATTTATTCCATGATTAATTATTTGCTTAGTGAAGAAGGTTTTTTTAAAAAATATTCATTATGAGAAAAATGGACTTCAGTAAAATGTTTTTCATGCATAATAATTGGTTCATGAAGGTATACATCTTAGAACACTCAATTGTTTTCGAGTAAATGTGTTTATACTTTTGTTTAAACGATGTCTCTAGCAAAACAAGGGTAACCTGTTGAAATTTATACATAAGCCAAAACAAGGTTCTAGAGTAGACAATGAACAGCCTTCAATGGTGAGTAGATGTAAAACTTGTCAACTTTCATCCCTAATATATACTCTGAATTAAATGCCACACACAGATACAATGTATTAATCACTCTAATTTCTTATAAATTAGTAGATGGTTTATAATCCTTCCAAAACTAAAATTTTGTCTTTTCCTTAAGATTTTGAATAAATACGGTGATTAGCACGAGACATTAGTTTAATCGTTGTGTTATTCGTTGTCGCATTTATACACATAGCACATTGCCCAAGCCGCTGACAGCCGCCACTAAAATGTTTACGTTTCTACTCGATTAATTTTCTTAACATTTTTTAAAATATTAAGTTTTCATTGATTTTAGCATCTCAAGAAGTGTGACAAGACGAGGACTGATAACAGCCGTAAATATTTAACAATCGGAGAGTGATTGATTGGTTGGAGAAACGCAGCTTATATTGGTCCTTGTGATGGTGACAGGTCTTAAACTCTATCAATGCCTAACACACACAAAACAAGATACTCCATTTTGAACTATTTTTCATCCAATTTGTTTGTGTCTAGTTTAGTTTAAACTTTAAACTAATTACTGGCTAATGCAACATCGTTTCAGCTTACTAGAAGTTACAAAAAAAAATTCAAACTAAAGTTTTACTTACATGTTGAAGAAAAGAAAGAAAGTTTTGCTTACACTTAAGAAAGGACAAAAGGTACGTTAAAGAACTCGACTATGATGGCAGAGATATTTGAAATTGTTACATTATTTTTGTTATCAGTCTAAAAACTGGTTTAATCACTTAAATATTATTTTAATTCCAACCTCATGAAACAAAGGAACATTGGGAATGAGTAAAATACAAAATTAACTTTTTTTGATTGGAAAGATTTTTTATTTTTTACATAACTCATTGGATCATTCATGTTAACCTATAGTAGTAACAAAGAGAGAGAGAGAGAGAGAGGGTCAGTGAATAAAGGGTTTTTGGTTTCACAGTGTTGAGAAAAAACAAGAACCCTAAAAAGCTGCTTTTTATCACATATTTTCGCGCTTTTCTGCTTGTTTGTATATGAGTCCAGCATTTATGCTGCTTCTTCTCTACATTTTTATACACTGTCTTGTTTCTATCTCTATAAACGTGCTTTTGTTGTTTAAAGCTGAAAACTTCCAAGTCAGACAAAACATAGCCATATCTATGCTTCATGTTATGTAAGATCATACAATTACTAAACGTTCTGTTTCACACTTGTGCCCTTCTTCCTTACATCTCGCTCATTTTCATGGCGGTGAAATATATGAGTGCTTATCTTGGTGAGAAATTTCATAATCTTTATTTGAATAATCTCCTTGTGATGCAGTTGTACACATGATTGATTGATGATAATATAAGAAAATACTATATTTTTGTGTCTTTTAGTAAGGGTTTAATTTAATGTATCAATCTCTAACTGCAAAATCTAGTTTAAAGGAGTACTACTTATTTTGGCAGTTTCCGTTTCAAAAACTCATTTATCTCATTCTCTTATTGTATTTGTAGGTGTGATTTTGGAGATTGGTAGATTCTGAGCAAGCAGAGACATTTGAACCGTGTTGCCCATCATTTCCTCTTTTCTATTTCTTGAAAAACATTGACTCAGTGATTTGAATAAAAAGGGATAGATTTGAGAGATAAGCATCTCTTTGGATCTTTGGGATTTTTGGATTGAGTTTGCCCCCAATAGCTGGTTGGGAATCTCAAAAGTAGGATTTTTTACTTCAGGGTTTTGTATTTTCTGTTTTGAAGTTTATGTGATTCAGTGAGTGAGAGGTCTTGTCATGTCTATTGAGTTTTGTATGCATCTGCAAACAAAGTATTGTGTGTTTGGTCTGATTTTGTCTTGATTTCCAACTTGCCATAATAATGCAATCATATCTACAGAATCTATCTCTACGAGAAGCTACTTTATCTCCAAGGATCATTTAGAAATCAAGAGGAATCTAGAGAATTGTTCTTGCAAAAGTCCTCTTAAATGAGCAGAGAGAAACAGGGGAAGAGATCAGGTTCTAATGGGACTGAGAAGGTTCTTGTTGCTGTCAAAGCATCTAGGGAGATTTCAAAGACAGCATTTGTTTGGGCCTTGACTCATATTGTTCATCCTGGAGATTGCATTACTCTGATTGTTGTTGTTACTTCTTACAATGCTGGTACTTTCTTCTTCTTTGGTATCCAATCATGGAGATTAGTTTGCTCTGTTTTATTCATTGTCTTTCTTTTGTTTGGTCTTTTTGTTAGGCCGAAAGCTATGGACTTTCCCTAGGTTTGCTGGAGATTGTGCTACTGGTCATTGGAAACTGCATTCTGATCCAATGTCTGAGATAAAGAGTGATCTCACTGATACTTGTTCCCAAATGATTCTCCAGCTTCATGATGTATATGATCCAAACAAGGTTTGAAAATTAGTCCACCATCAAAATAATGATATTCTGAAATATCTAGAGTTATTCTCATGCTTGTTTCTTTGAAGGTTAATGTCAGGATCAAGATTGTTTCTGGATCACCATGTGGAGCTGTTGCGGCTGAGGCCAAGAAATCTCAAGCAAATTGGGTAGTTCTTGATAAGTAAGTTAATAATCTGATTTTATTCTTCAGTTCTTTAGTTTTTACTCTCTTTGTGTGGTTGAATGATTATATTTCTTTTACAGGCACCTTAAGCATGAAGAGAAACGGTGCATAGATGAGTTACAATGTAACATTGTGGCGATGAAGCGTTCTGAGGCAAAAGTCCTGCGGTTGAACTTGGTCGGGTCTTCAACAAAGGAACCAGAATTAGCATCTGAAAAAAACAAAAACAGGTTGTTAGATTCTGTTAAAGCGGTTGTTACAACTACTCCAATGAGCAGTCCTGAGGTTGAGACATCATTCACAGGAACAGAAGCTTGGACTTCATCAGTATCTAGCTCTGACCTCGGTACATCATCGCCAGTTTTCACAGCTGAAGTGAGAAAGGATGAAACTTTGGTCGTCAAAGAGAATGAATCTGATTCTGATTCAGAGAGCGAAAATCTATCACTACCTTCCTTAAGTAAGAGATTCCAACCATGGATATCAGAATATCTTAGCACTCATTGCGTCTCGATGCAGGAATCAACGAGAGGCGATGATAAGGCTGTTCAAGTATCTACTAAAAAGGCTTTGCTTGAGAAAATTTCTAAGCTTGATGAAGGAGAAGAAGCAGCTATGTCAAGTAAAAGGAAAGACTTGGAGGAGTATAGTGGAACCTTAAGAGCGTTATCACGAAATGCTCCTCCTGTTTCACCTCCTCTCTGTTCTATATGCCAGCACAAAGCGCCTGTATTTGGAAAACCACCGAGGTTTTTCTCCTACAAAGAGTTAGAGCTTGCAACAAACGGGTTTTCGCGAGCTAATTTTTTGGCAGAAGGTGGATTTGGATCTGTTCATAGAGGTGTATTACCTGAAGGCCAGATTGTAGCAGTAAAGCAACACAAAGTGGCCAGTACACAAGGAGATGTAGAGTTTTGCTCTGAAGTAGAAGTTTTGAGCTGTGCTCAGCATCGAAACGTAGTTATGTTAATCGGTTTCTGCATCGAAGATACCAGAAGACTCTTGGTCTATGAATACATATGCAATGGATCATTAGACTCTCATCTATACGGTAAATAGAGTTTCCAAGTTAGTTAAAGATGTTGTTAACCTAAAAAACACTTAACTAGAGTTATCTAACTAACTTTCATGAAATGTCCATTTAGGTCGCCATAAGGACACTTTGGGATGGCCTGCAAGACAAAAAATAGCGGTTGGAGCGGCTCGAGGTCTTCGATATCTTCATGAAGAGTGTAGAGTAGGTTGCATTGTTCACCGAGACATGAGGCCTAACAATATACTAATTACTCATGATTATGAACCACTGGTATTTATATTTTCTTGAACCACAATTTACACTTTTTTATACATTCGTTTGATTCTGTTTTTGTTTCTCTTTCAGGTTGGAGATTTTGGTTTAGCAAGATGGCAGCCTGATGGAGAGCTAGGTGTAGACACGCGTGTGATAGGAACTTTCGGGTAACAAAATTTATAACTAAATCATCATTCTCACTCTAGAGTAATTTCTCAACTACTTTCTGTGTTTCTTGTTTTAGCTATTTAGCTCCAGAGTATGCTCAAAGTGGACAAATCACAGAGAAAGCCGATGTTTACTCGTTCGGGGTTGTATTGATCGAACTAATCACGGGTCGTAAAGCAATGGATATCTACAGACCAAAGGGACAACAATGTTTAACTGAATGGGTAAATCCATAAGTTTCTTCTTTTTAAGGTTTCTTAGCTCATTTTCAGTCTCTTCTTGTAAATGAAATCTAAAAGTTTCTTTCTTGAAGCTCATTTTGTTATTTTATTTTCTTTGTGAGCAGGCAAGATCTTTATTAGAAGAGTATGCGGTTGAGGAATTAGTTGATCCGAGGCTCGAAAAGCGATATTCAGAAACACAAGTCATTTGCATGATTCATACAGCTTCATTGTGTATACGTAGAGATCCACATTTGCGTCCTCGCATGTCTCAGGTAAAGAAAAGATTCACCATTCTTGAAACATGTTCATTTCTTTAAGTCAATAAAACTCTCTCAAGTGTGTCTGCTCTTTTGCTTGTTGTTGAAGGTGTTGCGTTTATTGGAAGGAGATATGTTAATGAATGAAATCTCAGGGAGGTTTAATGGAAGACTATCCACTGAGAAAGGTCTCAGAGATCATAACTAAAAGCTCAACTAGCCAATCTGATCACTTTCTTTTGGTATAGTGCGTAGGATCAATAGAAGAATTTTGTAAAATCAAAGTCCTCTTAATTGACAATTATGGTTTTTTAGTAGCTTTATCCAAAGTGATTAGTGTTTGTAGTGCTAATCATGTAATAACGTAATTAACCAACAAAACATACTCAAAAATTGTACTGTTGTCAACAAATTGAACAAAGTAGAAGAACATGTCAAGTTTTCTCAAATCGCACCAAACTCAGTAACATACAAAAAAAAAAAACAAATTTTTGGATTTACGACGAAGGGTATGACATCAGCCCTGAAGCTTCAGTAACCGCCGCAGCTTCTTCATCAAGAAACAAATTATCACTTCTTCTAACCGCCGCATGAATCAGAACCAACACGGCGGCGGTTAACAAAGATCCCAGAATATTCGAAGTAGCGTGAGTCAACAAAAGCATCACAACCGTCAAAACCGATAAACCAATAAGAACCGTCCGATCATCAATCTGATAACCAAAAACAACAAGAGGCTCGTCACGGAGGAAATAGAGAAAGATCCAGAAGACGACCAAGATTGATAACACGATCAACGAGGTTGGGTGATATAGAAGGCTTAGGAAGAGGATGAAGAGAACTCCGATGGCGTAATTAGCTCTGAAATAGCCGAGATTCGTTTTGATCCTCGAGATCGCGTCGAAGAAACCGTGAGGGAGAGTCATTGATTCGAAATCGAACATTGATTTCCATGGGCGGCGCGTAGCTAGACCGGATTTTATACGGTGTTTGGCGCGTGAGATGTATTCGAGATCTATCGCCGGTGATGGATGAGACGACGTCGGAATCGCCCCGTAGTTCGTCATTTTTGGAGAAGAGAGACACGAAGCTTTTTTTTTTGTTGGTTGTAATAATTTATAAATTGCTCAGTGTCCCTATGGATTAGGTGATGGTGCTAATGTAAATGTCACATATGGATAAAAGTTGTTACATGCCCAATAAATACATAAATGCTTTATATTGTAATAATTTTTTATTTGTTTTGCAACTGTACATTTATGGTAACAATATTGGTATTATATGTGTTTAACAGTCAGCATCATAGAGACATATTCTTAGGAAAATGTACAGCATATTATATTCTCTGTCATTTTCAAAACATAAATCTGATTAATTACTTGTAAACAGCATAATTTTATTCATTAGAAGGATTAATTTTTTTTTCCGGCAGAATAAAAATTTCATATTATTAGTTCACCAAAGAAACTGCGACCGAGTGGTTTCTTTGGCAGCGCTTTGTTGCTGCACGTGGCTTATCCCCACAAATATTTACAAACTCCACCAGATATTTTCATGCTTTCACATTTTAGTCCCAACCTTTTGTTTGAATACCATCTAACACTTTGCTTTTTAAAATTCCTATTTTTAAAAACCGAAGTCGAATGCTTGATTTGTATTCAAAGACACTTCACCTTCGATTTTGTCATCTATATGGTTGAATGTTTTCTTTAAGATTGTCCATGGAGAATCCTACAAGTTTCACCAAAAACATTAACAAATACATATACATATATGGATGGACATAACCTTGTGCATTCTGTAATTGACCAGCTTCAAACACATACTTGACAATTCACAGAAAATTATCTCTCATTCTCTTAAAGATACATTTTGAATAAAGAGAAGATGGAGCTTGAAGAACAGAAGAAGTACTTTCATGGAACACTAGAGATTACAATCTTCGATGCAACACCTTTTTCTCCTCCATTTCCTTTCAATGTAAGTCTATATCATATACTGAATTAGTGACTCTGATGATGTTATCATTGTGTTCATTTTCATGAGCTTTTGTTATCTTTGTTCACAGTGTATATGTACAAAGCCAAAAGCAGCTTACGTGACCATCAAGATAAACAAGAAGAAAGTTGCTAAAACAAGCTCAGAATACGACCGTATTTGGAATCAGACTTTTCAGATCCTCTGCGCTCACCCGGTTACTGACACGACTATCACCATCACGCTCAAGACTCGATGTTCTGTTCTCGGAAGATTCCGAATCTCTGCAGAACAGATCCTGACATCTAATTCAGCAGTTATCAACGGGTTCTTCCCTCTGATTGCAGACAATGGGTCAACGAAACGTAACTTGAAGCTTAAGTGTTTGATGTGGTTCAGACCGGCTTATCTTGAACCGGGATGGTGCAGAGCGCTTGAAGAAGCGTCTTTTCAAGGTATTAGGAACGCAAGCTTCCCTCAAAGATCGAACTGCAGAGTCGTACTGTATCAAGATGCACACCACAAGGCCACATTTGATCCAAGGGTTGATGATGTTCCTTTTAATGCAAGGAATCTATGGGAAGATGTTTACAAAGCGATCGAAAGTGCTAGGCACTTGGTTTACATTGCAGGATGGGCACTAAACCCTAATCTTGTTCTTGTACGCGACAACGAAACTGAGATTCCACATGCGGTTGGAGTAACGGTTGGCGAGCTTCTGAAACGGAAATCAGAGGAAGGTGTAGCGGTGAGAGTAATGTTGTGGAACGACGAGACGTCTTTACCAATGATCAAGAACAAAGGTGTAATGAGAACAAACGTCGAAAGAGCTCTTGCTTACTTCAGAAACACAAACGTTGTTTGTAGATTGTGTCCAAGATTGCACAAAAAGCTCCCTACAGCGTTTGCACACCACCAAAAGACAATAACACTGGATACACGGGTGACAAATTCAAGCACGAAGGAGCGAGAGATCATGAGCTTCCTTGGCGGGTTTGACCTTTGCGATGGTCGATATGACACTGAGGAGCATTCACTGTTTCGTACACTCGGAACAGAAGCTGATTTTTACCAGACAAGTGTAGCTGGAGCTAAGCTAAGTAGAGGCGGACCAAGAGAGCCATGGCATGATTGCCATGTGTCCGTGGTTGGAGGAGCGGCTTGGGATGTCCTGAAGAACTTCGAACAGCGATGGACGAAACAGTGTAACCCTTCCGTGTTGGTTAACACTTCAGGGATCAGAAACTTAGTAAACCTAACCGGACCTACTGAGGAAAATAACAGGAAATGGAATGTTCAAGTTCTGAGATCGATAGATCACATATCGGCAACAGAGATGCCAAGAGGTTTGCCGGTAGAGAAGAGTGTACACGATGGCTATGTCGCAGCAATTCGAAAGGCTGAGAGGTTTATCTACATCGAGAATCAGTATTTCATGGGAAGCTGTGATCATTGGGAGAGCAAGAACGATAAGTACGAAATTTCTCTTAACGAAGCTATTAAATATCCATTGGGAGATTCTGATCTATTTTAGTATTTCTTTTTTTGATGGATAGAATCTGCAGCGGATGCACAAACTTGATACCTGTCGAAATAGCGTTAAAGATTGCTGCTAAGATACGTGCAAGGGAGAGATTTGCTGTGTATATAGTCATACCGATGTGGCCGGAAGGGCCACCGGAGAGTGAAACGGTTGAAGAGATACTTCATTGGACGAGAGAGACGATGTCAATGATGTATCAGATCATTGGAGAGGCGATATGGGAAGTTGGAGACAAGTCGCATCCGAGGGATTATCTAAACTTCTTCTGTCTTGCAAACAGAGAAGAGAAGAGAGATGGGGAGTTTGAAGCAGTTTCGTCGCCCCACCAGAAAACGCATTACTGGAATGCGCAGAGGAATCGGAGATTCATGGTCTATGTCCACTCCAAGCTCATGATAGGTAACAAACAATCCGCAATTCACAATCTGAAATGAAAATATATTGAAGATTCGTTAAACTTTCACAAACTTTCACTTAAGATTTAAATTACAGAGATTGTCATATGTTTGTAGTGGACGACACATACATTTTGATAGGATCAGCCAATATAAACCAGAGATCAATGGATGGTTGTCGGGACACCGAGATTGCAATAGGTTGCTACCAAACCAATACCAACAACACCAACGAAATCCAAGCTTACCGGTTATCGCTCTGGTATGAGCATACCGGTGGCAAGATCACGGCAGATGACTTATCATCGTCAGAGCCAGAGAGTCTTGAATGTGTCCGAGGGTTACGGACAATAGGAGAGCAAATGTGGGAGATTTACAGTGGAGACAAGGTCGTAGACATGCTCGGTATCCATTTGGTCGCCTATCCAATTAGTGTGACAGGAGATGGTGCAGTTGAGGAAGTCGGTGACGGTTGCTTTCCTGATACCAAGACCTTGGTGAAAGGAAAGAGGTCCAAGATGTTTCCTCCTGTTCTAACCACCTGAAAAAATGTCCGAATCAGAATCATTCTTAGATCATAACTTGCAATACATATATATAAATAACATTCAGCCTGTTAATTATGATGAAATACGCATATAAATGTTTGATTATGAGAGGATGTATTTAGTGGTTAACACACTTACTGGTTTCTGTTATAACCATTCCGGTCCCTTTGTCGTTTCCAACTTGTAGATGAATGGTCTTTTCAAGCTTTGTCGCCTGTAACAAGGAGAAGAATAATCAAAACCTGTATATACATGAAACGAGCAGTTTTCAACAGCTAATATTTATGCAAAGCATACAATGCTACGTGACTTAGCAGACTGGATCTCTACATCTAATGTCTAAAAGGTGAACCGGAATGGAGCTTGAAGAAGAATCATTTCCTATCCGTGTCCAAGCTCATCTAATGGCTAAGTAACAAATCTCCCTTATTTCATCGTGTACTGTTCCAAGAAGCTTCACACTACTGGAAACTTGCATCTTTGCAGCACCGCTTCAATTCTAGATCTGGAGTAACAACTCTGTTAATCCTCAGAGATTACAGTCCAATGCTATTCAATATGTCCTTGATAAGAACACATGAGGGCAAACATTTCTGAAGATGTAAGTCGTTTCTAACTCACTCTTAAGCTGGAAAGTTCTCAGAGTCTTCGGAAAAGCAAGAGGGAAGTAAACTAAGTTCCTCTAGATTTAAATCGATACAACCTTTCATCCTTGTAAAACCTACACCTAACTTCAGAGCAATATAAAGACTTAAAACTTAAACCCACAGCAGTAGGTTAGTAGCAGTAAACTCCAGGATAAAGTGAGCTAATCCTATGTATTTCTTATCTACAAAACCTTTGCCTTTATTAACATGGGTAAGATAATCCTTTCCAATCTCTAAAGAACTTTGCTTCCGTGCTACTCCAGAAACCAACGTAGTGAACCATCTTCAAGAACAGCTACTTCTCCATCAGTCCAGCATTTCATCAACATTATCGTCTTTCTATAGATACTAATGTGAAATCTTGACAAGTCTCACAAATACTCTTCAACCTCCAGTGTCGCAAGCTCTACAGAGAATCCAAGATCTAAGTGGCAAAACTAATGATGCGGACATAGAGTAGGAAGAAAATGGGACTGTGTTTAGCTAAGTATCTATATGCAAAAACCACAAACATAAATGAATATCTATATGCCAAAACGAAAACGAACCTCTAGACGATATAACCAGATAAAAAAATCAAAACTTCCTCATATGGAAAGTTTTGTTAGAGAGATAGTATACCTGTCTCCAGACTCGGTAGGAAGATCGTTTTCCGTAATGCACGTCAACATCCTTTGGAAAGTGCATTCCCGAAAAACTGACGTAGTATCAACATAGTCAACAAAAGAGACAGAGAAGGTTCTCTGAAACTATAGACTTCTTCGTAAGAAAGTTGCTGTTAAGTGCTTTCTTGCTGACAAATTTCACTTACAAATGCAGCTTGTGCCCCTTCAAAGTTCATCTCTCCAAGCAACTACTAGGACCTCACCGTAAAATCATATCCTCTTTGCTACACTACACTTGAACGAAGCTTTTCTCTCCTTCTCATCTTTAAAGCTCCAAAACTAAGATATAAAATTCTGCATCAGAATGTCTACTCTAAACGTTTCAAACTAGTACTGAGCAATTCTGCACACTCAATCAACGATGTCCAAATAGATGCCCACCTTCAATATTTGCATAAAGCAAGGAATTATTACGGTTCAATGATCCCAGCTCAGATCTAGGCAGATAATTCCCATCTCGTGGCAAGCTGGTGGCCCGCCTATCAGAAAATGCAGAAGTCTCAAAAGCTGATGAAACACTCAGAAGACTCTGTAGACTGATTACTCAGATGACTCTGTAGACTGATTACTATGTCAATGATGAAGTAACTCCCATGAAAAGTCGCTTTGATTTGTCTTCTATTGATCCATTTGTCCTCAATGAGTAGGAATCTTCACCCAGCCTTCTAACATCGACCTCATTTTATGTTGTTTAGGATCAATATTCAATCTATGGAATAGAGATTCAGCCCAGTCACCTGCTAGCGATGCATCAGCTCCTGACCAGCGTCCATCCATTGGTTCCAACTGTGAAAATTAGTGGTTCGCCTAATGGCACAAGAGTTTGATGGTGGAAACAAGGAATAAATTCTTCCAATCCATTAGACGATTGCACGTGGGGGGAGTAAGGGCCATGCAACTCCAGACCCCGACCAAGTCCAAAACCACTGACAGCAAGTAGATTCAGTCCTATCGCAGTCATAGCTAAGAAGCTGAACGCTCAAACACTGCTCGAATAATCCCTGTTGCAGGTTTTCTGAAACGAAATATCCCGCTCATATTGATCCAGATGACCCTCAAAGACTCTCTTAGCTGCTGCTAATGGAAGGCTGTTAGCCTGATTACAGAAGGGCGTCATTGGTGATTCCCAAAATGAGTTCTGAGAAGCTGCTCACTATGGTCAGATGGCCATAGAGGAACAATATGTCTCTGTTCCTTCAATAGTATATTGAGCCTCATTCCCTTTACCAATTGAATCAGCATTGACATTACAAATCTGAGCTTGAATAAACAAGCTCAAGACAACTCAATGAAAAAACGCTGCCTCCTGACACAATCCAGAAATGGAAGTCATTCCAGTGTCTCCACTTCTTCTTAATGGAGCTTCTCCTATATCCCTTAAATATAGCCGAATCATACATAACACCGCTCACAAGAACAGTGGTCTGTGGTACTGCTACCTCCTTTTGCTTCTAGCAACAAGCAATTGCATCTTGAGAGTTTCTCCAAAAGATGTGGCCACAGTAAACAACTTTCGCTCAAATCTCTCTTTAGACAAAGAATCTAAAGCCTATAAGGTGTTAGCGCACCAGGAACTATATAAATTCATATACATGAGAAGGAAGAAGTCTGGGATGGAAGAAAAAATAGGGTATCCCCTCCTCTTATTAGTGCCAGTATGTTTTCTCAAACTTACTGGCACAAAAATAGAGTCGTCTGGATATCTATCCGAGGGATTAGCTTTTTCAAATAATCAAACCCAGGGTGTAACGGCAGAAGAATAAAATGGATAATAGAACACAATTAATAGCAAGCAAGAAGAACCAAATCGTCAAATTATTGAAACATACGAAATAGATTAGCCATCTAAGCTTGGCTAAAAAGAAAGAAAGAAAAAAAGCCATCTAAGTTACATAACTATAACGCCTTATTAAAAAAGCAGAAGAACTAACATTTAGATTTAGAGTAGATGCATACCCACAAACAACCAGAGGAGTATTGAGAAGTGGGCTATTTAGTCGTCACCTCATTCTTTTTCCACAGATCATTTTAGATTTCAATGACGATCCAAACGAGGTTTCTTCTGCGAGCCAGACCCATGGCTGTAATATTGACTCCTTTCCGAAGATCCCTAAGAAACAAGAAAAAGAACACAGACGTGTCAAAGTACAAGTCCACAATATAGATCAGATCACACAAGAATGTAAGCATGATGAGTACCAAATAAGTATCGTTTTCGCCATACGAGCCACGGAAAGTGCCGTCCATATTGTTGTAATTCATCCCATACGATCCACCTGGACGCATAACATATCACAACAAACCAGTTAGCGGCTTTAATGAAAATACCAAATGTTTCCAAGTAAAAATGTAGGATCATACCAAAACCCCACGGCCTACTATCAACAGTAGCAAGTTCTGCGCGTAGCTTTTCAACTTCACGCGCCATAGAAACCATGTTCTTTTCCATTGTCTGCCGCTGCTCCATAAGCTCAAACTTTTCCTTCTTCTCATATTCAATTGCATCTCTGTTCCATAGCATATACAATCGAACCAGATGTTTAGGCACTAAAACACCAAACTACAAAAACTAACAGAACGATTGATAAAAAAGGTTGAATCTTTAGATACCTAGCATGCATAAGCTCCTTCTGCAGGTCTTTAACCTCAGCTCTCATACCAGGAATCTGCTTGTTATCTGATTGCAATTTAGCCAAATCTTTCCTAAGCAACTGAACATTTCCACTTAATTCACGTTTAATCTCATCCAGCTTCTGAACTTCACCACGCAACTGTGAAGCCTCCTTCTTATACGACTCCATAGCGCGAACATCCCCCTCAAGTTTATGCCTTTTCTCACTAAACTCCCTCAATTGCAGATCTTGCTCAGCACGAAGATCAGAAATCATCAGATTCATTCGGTGAAGCTCTTCTTTAGCAGCAACGAGTTCTCTCTCCAGAACCATTCGGTCGTCAGCTAGTCCATGATTATCACTCAAAAGCCTTCTGATTTCAGCATCCTGCCTTCTGATTTCACCCTCCTGTATCTGAAGATCTTCTAACAAAGATGGTGGTGGAGGTTGTAACAATGGAGGGCCTCGGAGAAAAGGTCTCTCCGGAGGTAAATCACGATGATCATGATAGCTGTCTCGGATATCTCTGTGAATCCGGTTTCTTCCAGACATTCAGAATTACCTTCTCAAGCAACAAATATTCATTTCCAAAAATCAATATATAACCCAAATTCATCAAGTAAGGCAAATTCAAGCTAACCTAAAATTGTATATAGATCAATTTCGAGTTGGATTGATCACAGCTTCAACAACCAATTTTATATTCAGAGAAATTAATCTTGATATTGGATCAATTGGAGAATGATACCAAAAAAAAAGAGTCAAAACCTTTTCTTCTGCTTCAGAGCGGATATCGTCTTCTACCTTGAATTGGTGCCTTGAACAAGGTTAGCATTTTAAAGATGTCTGCGTGTGAGAGTCATCCTTTTTTGGGCTTTGAAATAAATAAATGGGTTATCTTCATTTTGAAATCAGTAGAAAGTGGGAATTTGGGCTTTAAATGGGCTTTAAACCTGGTTCTTATAGATTTATCATTTATGCAAATCAGTAGAAAGTGTTTCTTATGCTTTGTGATGAAAATAACTTGATATTTCTTTGTACTACTACTAGTTCTTGATCTGCACTATGCAATCATAGTGCGACATGTATATTTCAAACTCAACCTCTTTAGCCCATAAAAAGTCGAACCTTTTTCTCTAGCATTCAACGTTTCACAATGACACAGAAACACAAGACCGGACAATGGATCAATGTTGGAACTGAAGATACCAAAGTGACTGGTTTCAACAATGAAACGAACAATTTTTCCAAAAGCAAAACATGTGATATCCACAAAGTAAGAAGTGAAACCAAACTAAAAATCAACAGAATCTGCACTTTAATGAATCAGAAAGTAGGAATGGTTTTGGAGCCGATGAACTGTTTGAGAATCGCTTTCTCTTCGTCATTCCGTTTCTTCTCTTCTGCGTTTTTCGGATTTACTTTCCTTTTCTCCTCCAACATCCATTTGAAGAGCTCACGTTGTTGTTTCTCCGGAATTGGCTCACGTGCCTTGATCACCACTGGCTCTGCAACCACTGTGGAAGACAAAGTTTTTTCCACAGTAACAGGAGCTGCAACTGAACTCGATTTAGCAGCCGTCTCTTCAACTACAGGATCTAGGTCCTTTTTCTTAGTTCTAAAGAACAGATAACCTGCAAAACGAATAAGGCAAAGAACCATCAGTATCTGTGATGAAAGTCTCTGTGACAGCATTTCCATCAAGATTGTAACTTCAACACAGTTCTATGAGTAAAGAAACTATCTAAAGGAAGAATCTCGATGGCGAGGGATCCATATAACTATCGTAAATGACTCTTAACATCATAAAGATAAAACTAAACACCTAATCAGATGTGGGGAAAAAGGTTATCCATAAAACAAGGATTAGTCATGCTTCAGAGAACACACAATACAAGCAGCGAACCTTAAGAAATATTAGTCTGCAACATTACGATACGGTTTTCATCTAAAGATGAGCAAAATCCTGAAGTGAAAGTGTATCAACAAACTCAGACATTCACAAACACTCATATAGCAGAGAAGGCATAATCTGAAGCAGATCTCAATGGTCCAAGCTTTAGTGCTTGATCAAAAAGACCTAATGATTCTAAACTCTTAACTTAATAAGGAATCGTTACTACTACTAGTAACCAGTAAAATCTTTCCCAAATCGTTACCCTAATTGGGATTTTGGGACAAGGCATACAAAATTGAGAACCAGTGAAAACGCTAGATTACCTCCGACGGCGAGATTGACGGTAAGGAGAAGCGGCCAGACATATTTGTACCTACGAGCGAATGATTCCTTAGGAGGAGGCGGAGGAGGAACAGAACCACCACCCATCGTATACGAAGCCGCCGCTGCTGCAGCTGGAGACGGTTTAGATGATGGAGGAACGGTGGGATTGTTGAAATTGGCTTCAACGTGCTTAAGCTGAGCGATAATGGCTGGATACAGATCACAAATCGAAATGGAGATCAACACAAAAAGTCAAAATAATTTAAATCCAAAAAATTGTGTGAAAGATTCGTTGAGTGAGCTGTTGAAAAAAGCGACAGCTTCTTCTGTTTTTGTTTAGTGAATCGGAGAAGAAGAAACCAAAAAATGAAAATTAGTTGTTACCCTTCTTCTTGGGTTTATTGGTGAAAAGCTTCGGAGTTTCTTCACTCATGGCGATCAGATGAGTTTCTCACTTCTTCCCAGGTTTCTTCTTTTACTCTTCTTCTTCAAGTTTAGTTTAGGGATTTACTTTTGCTTATCCTATATTATTAAGAATCATTTTTTTATTGTTTTCAAATTTAATTGTACTCTTAATGAAAATTTGATTATTATTTTTTTTCTCGGATTACATTCTAAAAGTAAATCATTCATAGCCAAAAAGCTCCGTTCTCTCTCTTGCCCAGAAAGGGCGATTTCAGAAGCCACGGTTATCTCTCTTATCTCTTCATATTTTCCAGAGAGAAAGTCGATTGCTCTCATGTCCCTTTCTCCGTCGTCCGGAGTTTTTCGGCAAGGCCGTCCAAATGGTTTCAATTGGCTTTAGCCCGACATCCATGGATGGTTGGTCGGTTTCTCTTCCGACATCTTCCGGTTCTGTTAGCGGAGATGGTTGGCTTTCGCCCGGCAAATTCTGCTCCCACATGAGTTTTTGGCCGGTTTGCTGTTTTTCTTCCACCGCAAATCAGTTTAAGACTGAGTTCTAAACGTTGTTTCTCTTGTTTTTAGTTTCTTATAGTTTTTTTTAATAAATGCTTTAGATATGAGTTGGTGATGAATCTTTAGGTTTGAGGTTTTAGAGTTACAAGAATTATTAAGAGATGGCGTCCTTGGTTGAAGAAACGAAGAATTTTCCGACGCTTATTCGGATATTCTTATGCTGTTAAATTATATTGGAGCTTCGATGGTTTAACTTCGATGATTACCAAAAGAATCACAATTCGATTGTTATCGACGCTGATTCTCTCACCGTGATCGGTGCTCAACGGCAAAAGTTGTTATCGGAAATCTTCCGATTACTTGTCTAATACGTGTTGAGGTTATATCCTCTTGATGACACGTGGTTTCAGATTGGGTCAAAAGTTGATATTTCTTCTTCAGTCGGCATTGTTACTATGGTAGGCTCTAGGTAGGGCCTCAACTTTCTGTAATCTCTTAAAAGGCCTTTATTTTGGCTATGTATTGTATCGAATGTTTAATATAATGTTACATTTGTGAAAAAAAAGAAAAGTAAATCATTCTTCTAATAGTATTTTTTCAAAACACTTTTTCTATAAATCCATGACATAATTGATTAAACTAAGCCCAAATCATCTACACCAATTTTTTCTGAAAATTTTCGGTTTATCTTACTCTAATTAATTTGGATTCAGATCAAATGTTATCTTACATGTTTAATGTTTTGCTGTAAATGTCAAATGTTTGAGGAACAAAATAGTAAACAAGAGATATAAATGGAGAAAGAAAATCACTGAGCCCTAAAGCCATAACAAGATACAAAATCAGTGATCAGCTCCACCCTCTTCTGCTCCCACGGTCTCTGAATCCTCCAAGCCCTGTTTCCCAATGAACCACACATTACTAAAAAAATCAAGACTCGACTAAAATGATCATCAGTTGACAAATTAAGCATTGAAATCTTCTGACAAAGATCTTTGTTTCTGCTAACTGACCTGGAGGAGGAGGAGCGGTACTGCGACCCATTGAAGCCAATTCGGGACTCACTTTCTGTCCAGCTTCTTGTAGTATGTTGGTAAGTTCCTTGGCGAATCTCGCATTTGCAACTGTGAAGAAAGTGTAAGCTGTTCCTTTAGCCCCGGCTCTACCTGTTCGTCCAATCCTGTGAACATAATCCTCCAGTGATCCAGGGAAGTCATAGTTTATCACATACTTCACATCTTTCACGTCTGTTCAAAACAAAAAGAACTGTTGTTAGCTTGTCACCATGGTTAAGAGAGTTGATGTTTGCACGCAGATGAGAAAAAGATTTAGTACCTAATCCACGAGCTGCAACGTCTGTAGCAGTCATTATAGGGCTTTTGCCTGATCTAAACTCCGAGAGAACCCAATCTCTTTCCGCTTGACTTTTATCTCCATGTATTGACAAAGCAGGCCAACCATCCATGCGAAGCTGACGAGTGATTTGGTCACAGCCCTTTTTTGTATCGAGGAAGACAAGAATTCTGCTTCCATCCATTATGTCCTCAAGCAGTTTCACCAACCTGTAAAATTGCAACAAATAGTTTCGATTCACCACAAATTCCATGACAAGTGAAATGAGACAAGAAGCAGGGAGAGCATAGTAGGTAAGGAGACGTACTTGTTATACTTTTGGCTTTCGGAAATGACATCAACAATTTGACGAATTGCACGGTTAGCTTTCAAATCAGAAGATCCTATTATCACCTGCAATTAAGACCAAAGAAGCCTGATAAGTTTTTGTTGACAACTAAACCACTGTGAGAAACGTTAGAGAGATGTCTCTTACTCTCTTACTTTGTATGGGTTATAAAGAAACTTCTTCGATAGTTGTTCCACCTCCTTAGGCCAAGTGGCACTCCAGTACAAAGTTTGACGGTCTGGCCGAATCTGCACAGGTTTAAAAAGAAAGGTTATAGACAAAGCAACTAGCATACACATATATATGACGAAGACAGGAGTAAGTAAACGAACATGTGAAACAATTTTCCGGATCTGAGGGTCAAACCCCATATCAAGCATTCGATCAGCCTCATCCAAAACAAGATAAGTAACCCTTCGTAGGTTTGTGTTGTTCGACTCCATCATGTCTATTAACCTCCCAGGAGTAGCTATAACGATCTCCACACCTATATCCACAGGCCAACAATCACAATCAGAATGATCAACAAAAAATTAAGAAAAACTAATAGTTCCAGAAATGTCGTGAAAGGCACTGAACTAAAGCAATTTACCTTTCTGGAGATCACGCACTTGAGGCCCTTTTGGAACCCCACCATAAATGCAAGTGGTCTTAATTTTTGAGGATGAACCAAATTTAGATGCCTCTTGCTGTATCTGCACAGCCAGTTCACGAGTGGGAGCAAGAACCAAGACGATTGGGCCGTCACCATGAGCTGGGAAATTTTATTTCAATCAGTACAGCCTTTTACAACTTCCATCAAACAAGAACGAAAAAAAAAAAGAACTCCAGGAGCAGAAATCAAGCATTACCTAACATTGGTTGGGCATTAACATGGACAATAGCAGGTAGTAAGTAAGAAAGAGTCTTTCCAGAACCAGTTTCAGCAATGCCGATAAGATCACGTCCCTTCATAGCCATTGGCCACCCCTGAGATTGTATAGGCGTAGGTTCAGTAAAACCAGCCTTCTTAACCTCTTCCAAAACATAATCTGAGCCAATCAGGAAACTATATCAGTAGGTATATCCAAAAATAAAACAGGCATATATGCTACATCATACATCTAAGACATGTAAGTGAAACTAATCACAAGCTCTACATGATTGCCAAATTCAAGAGTTTACCAGGAAAGCCAACATCACGAAAACTCTTGACAGGTTTTGGAATATCTTTGCCTTCAACAGTAATTTCCCTTAGCTTTCGATATTCCTCTACTTCTGTGTCTGTCATAGCCGCCACAGCGGGAGACTCGACATAAAAATTCTTCTCAAAAGGAGTCAAACCATCTAAATCTAGCTTCCTTGGAGATTCATTGCCATCGTTATCCTTTTTGCTAGATGTATGACTACCTGAGCTTCCATATGATGAAGTCCCACCAAACCCTGAGTCACTAAGATAAAGCAAATTTGAAAATGAAGCAAACTCTTCTTCTCCAACACACCCATAGAGAATTTGATAACGCACTATTCCACGAATTTGATCAAAATTAAGTGGATTTTCTTCATATTCGTTCAAATACATAGCCAAAAACAACGAGACTATAGTTCAAATGGAGTCTATACGAAAGGAAACACACTTACCTTCGACGGTCACGGTACGAGGTGGAATCGCCGGTCCGGCTATCGTAGCGACTCATGATGTTCGTCGAATCAGTTTCTCCGATTGAGAAATATGATCGGAAAGTTGAGAAAAAGGAGTTGCAGGTACTGAAATCTAGTCGTTAGGGTTTTACAAATTGGGACGACGAAAGGTGAGAGTGCCAGAAGAGAGACGAGACAAAGCTCGTAATGCTAAAGGTACGCTAGTGTGTATTTATTTTTGTGAAACAGACAAGTAAAAACACGCCACGTGGATAAATAAATGTCACCGCCTGATCTTATTACCGTCAAAACATAAGGGAAGCTTAAAAAATAAAAAGCTGAAAGGTTTTTTCAAAAATGGCGATTCTATCAGCGAGCTCTACTATAGTGAGAGCTGCTTTAGATACGCAGCCGAAGCTCCGATACAATCCCAATGCGCCACGCAATGTTAAGAAAAATTCTAATTTGAGTTCTTTTGTTCCACCGTCGTCTCCTTCTTCATCTTCTCCGGCGACAAACTTAAGCGTCTCCGTTTCTGATTTACTCAAACGTCCTGCAAGCAAAGGTAACGAATTGGGTCCTGAATAATTGTTTAGAACTCTCTCTTTGTTATGTCCAATTCATGATTCATACTAAATTTCTGGTTTTATGTAGATATTGGTGATGGATTTGATGATACTTGTGTTGGATATGAGAAATGGTTTCCAAGTCCACCAAAAGTGGAGAAACCTAGATCTGTCTTCAATGCTGCCTCATTAGCTTATATTGGCGATTCAATCTATGAGGTTAGTTGTTCTTCAGTGATTTAAGAAAAGTTTTTTTGTACTTAATCCCTGTTGTTTTAGTCTTCGTGATTTTAGACAAGTTTAGGATCCAAGGATACCAAGTGATGATTATGTTAGTGTTTATAGCATTAAGATAGTTACTATGAGCTTGTTCTTTAGGATGCAAGAATGTCAAATGATGATCATTTTCAGTGATTGTAGCATTAAGGCAGCCACTATGAGTTTGTGTTATGTGATATTGACAAGTTTTTTCTGCTTAGTCCTTGTTGTTTTAGGTTGCAATAGTGTCAGATGATGATTATGTTAGTGTTTCTAGCATTAAGATAATCATGATTAGCTTATTGTAGACAAGTTTTTGTACTTAAGCCTTGCTGTTTTAGGATGCAAGAATGTAAGGCTGATAGTGTTTACAATATTAAGACAGTCACTCTGTTGATATTCGTAATTTTCTACTCTGTTTAACCATTTTTTTTCTTGGCTTTGTAGATATATGCTCGTAGGCATTTTCTTTTTCCTCCACTTAGTATTGAAGAATATAATGACCGTGTTAGAGCAGTGGTGCGATGTGAAGCACAAGTATGTTTTTCTATCTTCTATTTCTACCCTTTTGTGTACAGCTGTAAACATTCGTACTTCCACATACATGTATCTCTGCTTTTCTCTGATTCACATTTTTGTTTGCAATTTCATATGGTGTGCGAAGCTTTTATTTCTACTTTAGGCCTGCAATGTAGATCAGCATCTATTAGCTTACTAATACTCAATATACGATCTGCATTGGTTTTGTTATCATTGTTCCTGTTTGAGCTAACTATTATCTGTGTCTTTCTTCTTCAGTATGCTTTGCTGCAGAAGCTTGTTGATGATGACTTCTTAACGAAAGATGAAAGGTCGGTTTCAAAAACTTGTTATTTTGCGGGCAAATTCATACATATTTTAGCATCAAATTTTTGTCTTTACATCTCTCCATTATCTGAAAGATGCATGAAGATATTATGACTATTTGAATCACATGCTACACACGTTCCAAGCTTTTTGTTTGAGACAGCAAAGATAGATCGATCTGATGCTAAGTTTGTTGGTTTCAGAGATATACTTCGGTGGGGAAAAAACGTAGGCTCGGTTAAAACACGGTCAACTAGACGTGCCGGTGTTGCTGTTTATAACAAGGCCTCATCATTGGAAACACTAGTAAGTTTGCTCAAATCTGAAACTCATACAAATCTGTACTCTTCTACCATGCGTAAAACGCGTTTTTCGTCTGTTCAATCAGATTGGGTATTTGTATCTATCAAACGGGAAAAGACTGGAAGAAATGATGCAGAAGCTAGGATTCTCAAGTGGTTCTTCAACAGAGAGAATGGTTAAGGAAGCTGGCTCAAACAAACCATCTTTCAAATAAACTTTACTATATTGTAGTTACAGTCTGTATCATTAAAAATGTTTTGAATATATATATTTTTTTTTAACATCTTCTTATTGATATTAGTTATAACGATCTACACAGCGTTGCGTTTTGAATATATTATCCATTCATCAAAACATTACAAAGGTTTGGTAAAATATTTGTTTCAACTACAACTAAACCACCCAACAAAACCTCAAGAGGCATCAAAAGTTATGTCAATTTAACTAATCTCAGTCAATCTTCACTGAGGAGTAGATCTTTCTAACGAACCACAAACATGCGTAGAAACCGATTGAGCCGGTTAGCACGAAAAACGAGTAAGAGATAATGATCATGTACCCGAAGTAGAGCACTCCTGATACCAGTTTTGAGATCTCAAGCTTTGTGAAGAAGTAGAAGACGGAGTAGAGGAAGAGGTAAAGTGAAGATGAGCCTGATGTGAGGTATGCTCTCCAACACCAATTGTAGTCTTCACTGCAGAGCTGAAAGTAGCAGAGGACAATTGTGATCTCTGCGCAGGTCACAATCAAGATCAAGAACACGATGAAGAGGAATCCGAAGATGTAGTAGAATTGATTGAGCCAGATTGATGTTAGGATGAAGAAGAGCTCGATGAAGACTGCTCCAAATGGAAGGATGCCTCCAATTAGTATGGAAAACCCAGGTTTCATGTACCAAGGTTGCTCTGGTACTTGTCTCGGGATCTTGTTAGTTTTGACTGGATCTTCGATTGCTGGTTTTTTGTGACCGAGGTAGCTACCAATGAAGACTAGTGGGACAGAGATTCCAAACCAGAGACAGACCAGAGCAAACATTGTACTAAAGGGAATGGCTCCAGATGATCGTTCTCCCCATATGAGTGTGTTGAGAACGAAGAAGATCGCGAAGAGTATACCGGGAAACATGAATGCAGTCTTCAAGGTGATTCTTTTCCACTCATTCCCTTTGAACATTTTGTGAAGACGAGAAGATGAGTAACCAGCAAATATGCCCATGAATACCCATAAGAGAACCATGGCAGTCGTGAGCCCTCCTCTGTTGGATGGAGATAAGAAGCCCAGCAATGCAAAGATCATTGTCACAAGAGTCATACCGAAAATCTGAACACCTGTGCCGACATAAACACACAGTAACCCAGAGTTCATGGGCGTCCTAAAGACATCTCCATGTACAAGCTTCCATCCGGTTTCTTCCTGAGCCTCGTCTTGGGTCTCGAGCTGATTGTAGTTTGAAATATCCTTGTATAAAGTTCTCATCATGATCATCGCTACCATTCCAGAGAGGAAAAGGACAATCATAAGCGAGTTTATGATTGAAAACCAGTGGATTTGATCATCGTTCATAAGCAAGTATGTGTCCCAGCGCGAAGCCCATTTGATAACACTCTCCTGCATATTTCATACTTCATAATATGTTTACAGCGCATAAATAAAGAGTTCTCCAGAGTAAATTAGTTACCTTAAAGGCGACATCATATGTAAACACAATTTCTTTTCCTTCCTCGACTTCTTGAGGAACAGTGTTGCTTTGGATCAAATTCTTTGTGTCTTTGTTGCATGTTGTTAATTGGGGATTGTTTTCATCCCACTCTTTGTACTCATGCAATACACTTACCAAAAAGAGAGAGAGAAAAAGGGTAGCTTATAAGAATCGAGACAAAATCATACTCTTCAATAACGTTGATGATAACCAAGTAGACAATACCTGTTAGGCGTAACCTCAAAACCAACAATGCGAGAAGATTCAGACTCTTGGTCTCTGTGGTACATGACTCGGAAACTCAAGTGGTTATGGATAAAGTATTTTTTCTCTTTACTCTACAAAAGCAAAGCATACTACTCCAGATTGGTACAAGAAAATGCTTAAAAAGTAAAGAGTTTGGTCATAGGTTAAAGAGACGTGTTACCCCTTCATAACTCCCTTTAAAGCCAACACGGTAACCATGCTCATAAGTCGTTGACTGAATTCCATCTTTTCTTTGTCGAAGAACAGCTACTGGAAGATTATCAAGAATCCTATAGACATTTAATAATAAAACTGAAAGTATGAATCAAAACTACTTCACACAAATCTAGGATTAGCATATAAAAATCTAAACTTACATATTAGCTCGGTATTCATAATCAATCTTTTCCCTGAAATTTTTAGCAGACTCTGCATCAACTCTAACACGGCAGCCTACTCTACAGGGCTGATCCTCCAACATTTCAAACTGAAACAGAATCCAAAGTCTCAACATCAGATGATGAGAGATTAAGGTACAAAGATGAAATGGACAGAGTTTTGCTTACAGTATAAACCGAATTCTCAATGCGATCTCCTCTGAGAACCTCCCCCAAATTTTCGCCGGTATTCAAGATCTTCGGAGGCTTACAGTAATTCAGGTAGTAGAAATCATAAGGAAGCTGAGTCTTTGTAGACGATAATTTGTTCACTTTCACATAAAGAGGATCACCCTGTGATCACAGAACAAGCAAGGTTAGCATAAACATGAGCTCAAAAGCTTCCATTAGACAACCTGTAAGCTGATCATCAATTCAATTTCACATATTCCTACATTCTCTTATTGGCACTCCTACACTGAAAACGCTTAAAGATCCTTCGACAATACCAAACGCAATAATTTCCCACAGATCTGGATTGAATTACACGTCAAAGCAATCGCACTTGATATCAGAAACCCTAGATTGATAATGTAATCAAAAGTGAGATCGGAATAACCAGAAATAGAGTACCTTCTGAAAATCGCGAGGAGCGACACCGGGAAGATAGAAAGCGTGAAGAGTGGAGAAGAATAAGAAAGATAGTAAGAGAGTTCCGGAGATTCGAATCCTGATCGCCATTATCGTCTTCTTCGTTGCTTTCTTCTTCCTCGGACCTGGACTATTCTCTCAGATAGAGGAAGTAGCTGAGAGCAATGGAAAGATAGCCAATGCAAGAAGAAAGCGTTTCTTATTTGAAACGGTGTCGTTCTCGCATATTTTTCTTTTAAAATGTGAAATAAAATTCACAAAATCTATCAACAGAAAAATTAACAAATAATTTCTACCCTATTAATATTATCTAAAATTTCCTTCCAAAATATATATTTTACTGGTTTTCACTCCTTCAAAAAAAGTTTATTTATACAAAAATTTCTTTCAAATAATAGAAAAGCTTAAATTTCAAATGAAAAAAAAACGTATAATCTCTGCGTAAAAATAACATATACACCAAAAGTAAAATCTTCAAATTTGGAAGTGAATGGTAAAATAAGAATGTTAATATCTCTTAATATGTAATAATCTCTTATATATTTCGTTTTACCCGTACAATGTAAAATATTTTTCATTCAAAACTGATGATTAGGTGAGCGTGACTCTTCACGCTCAATAAATGGTGACATTAAGTCGCCATTGATTTGAGCAGACTTTAAACTCCAAGCACTTAGGGTCAAGATATCAACACTTTGAGTGCCTTTGTTGAAGACAAACAGATTTGCATTTTCTCCGATTGCCAATTTTGGATACACTCTTGAGGTTATACATGTTCTGCCTCCTCCACCATAACTCTCCACTATCGAGTGATCAATCTACAAAAAGAAAAAGAAGAAAACACTAATCAATTCCATAGCATATGTTTCAAGTATATAAAGGATATACTCACTAGCTTGATACATGACACTTTTTTAAGGGAATAGCTTTCATATACTAAAACCTTACCAAAGTCCTAAGAGAAATTGTTTGGTGAGAAGGGTCTATCGCAACAAAAGCACCAAAGGTTGATTTATCATTTTCATCATTTAACGATGATCTGTGAATACCACCATTAAAACAAAAATCTCTTTAGCATTTTATTTAAATACGAGAAGATAATCTAAACGTATCTTTTACTTGATTTAGTAGAGAGGAGATATATATACCTGCTTTGGTCACTGCACATCAACACCACGTATTTAGTCTTCTTGTTAGTATCGTCATTTGACTTGAAAATTCTGAAGTAAACGGACGTGTACTCTTCCATGTCATTGGATGCCAAAACCATCAAACCAAATGGTCCTAAACCCGACATAACCGATAAATCTCCCTGACTACATATCTTTTGTGGATCGGTCCAACTCGGTTCAATCACATCCGCCTTTTCCAATTCCTTCACCTTGAACGATACCTCAACATCTGCCTGCTCAATACCAAAAACAAAATAAGCAAGAAACACACTTTGCTAAAAGAAAAACTAAGTAGTTTTAGGTCAATTCCCAATACTAGATTCGGATTCACCATTGATATGGCCAAGTTTAAGGAATAAGGTTTGAGTCATACCTGCGCAGCAGTGACACCATGAACTTGGAGAGTAGATCCTGCTTTGAGAACTTTCTTTTGCCAGTTGACTTGTTGCCCACGCAATGTCTCAATCTCTTCAATCGGCCACTGTAGCAATTCCTTTCCTGATTCATCGAGCCATATTTTCCTCGGAAATGACTTACCAAATCAAGATAACAAAAACAGGTTAATTTAAGTCCTCGGTCGGGAGTGGTCATAAAAAAACAAAAAAAAAACTGAAACCAAAGTTATTTCACAGTAAGCGAATTATAATGTAGGGCAAATTCAAATGTACCTGAAGACCAGACCAACCCTTCTCAATATCATCTTTAGCTGGAGACGATTCATTAACCCAACCCCACAAGATCCTTCGTTTTTTAACATCATCGTAAAACGTTTTCGACGCGTAATATTTCCCGTAATCTAACCTCGGAGCTGATTCGTTTTGCACAAACCCAAGATCCGGTACGTAAACATCTTTCTCACGATCATAACTCCCAATCGTGTAATAATCATGCAATGTCTCAATCAAACTCACTTTAAGCACATGCTTAATCCCATTCTCACCAACCGACGACGTTTCTACACCGTCCGATCCGGTTATCGAAACCGGGAAAAAATCAGGACATTCCCACATTCCGGTTAAGTCTTCGTAATGTAAAGGCTTCATTGATTGCGTCCAGTTGAAGAAATCTCTGCTTTTGTAAAGAATCGCTAATCCTCGTCGATCGTCCGTCGAGCTTCCGACGATTACTCGCCATTCTCCGTCACGTCCAAGCCACGCGGTGGTCGGATCACGAAACCGGTCCGGGTTAATTCCGTTAACCGCGTTAGTTGTCATTAGAGGATTTTGCGGCGGTTTTGACCATTCTCGGAGATAAGGATCAGAGATGTTAACCGGAACGGCGACGTTTTGGACTTGACCTTTGTTTTGGTCAATGCCGGTGTAGAGGATCACAGGTTTGCCGTTTGGTAGAATCGTGACGGAGCCTGACCAACAACCGTTGATATCTGACGGCTGAGATGGATTAAAAGCTGGAGGTTGTGAAATCCAGTTGACTAAGTCAACTGACGTGGAGTGTCCCCACACGATTCTCACATCCCAAACGGCACCGTATGGGTTATATTGGTAAAAAAGATGGTATATTCCTTTGTATATCATTGGTCCTACGTACCCAACAAAAACAAATACGTATAATTGTATCTTTTTGTACATTTGATTTAATAATATTTTTAGAAATATGAATAAAGAGAACTAACCATTAGGATCTGGATTTTTATTTTTGTTGGTCGAATTAGATTTCATCGAACATAACGGAATCCATAAGAGAATAAAAGATGTTAGTTTTGAGGATGAATGAATACACACATCGATGGATTTTAGAGATTATAAAGAAACCAGATCAAGATCGGTACGTTACATACCGTTCATCCAATTTTTGAGAGGTTGAAAGTGATAACCGGTCCGGTACGGTTGGTTGAGATCTTGATGAGAAGAAGCTTCAAGATCGGTGATAAAGTTTGCGAGGAACATAGATAGTAACAGTGAGAGACCAATGTTGGAACGATTTAATTTCGCCATTGTTGTTCTGTTTCTTTTGTTCTCTCTTTGTTCGGTATAAATGCTTAAGTACAAATGAGTTTTATCTTTAAAACTCTCATGGTGTTAGCTTTTCACATGGTTCAAAAGAGATCAATAATGGACAAGTGGGCACGTAACTGCAGATATAAATCCATTAATCAAAGACCAATCAATTAAGTAACCTTAATTTGATGACAATTGAGTGAGTCAACCATCGTTAATTTTTTAAGAAACACTTAAGTAAAGGACCATTCTCTGTTTAGGCCTATGGGAGAAAGATTTAAGCCCACAAATGTTTATAGCCTTTGTTCTCTTCTCTCAGTTACCTCCTTACCGGCTTCCTTGGTTTGGTTTGCAATTAGTTTAGAGGATCGATAACCGGTCTTGTTCGATTGAAAATTGGGACCCAAACGACGCGTTTCAAGCATACCGGAAACGGAAACATTGGGAACGGGATGTCCGAAAGGTCGTCTGACCGCGTGTCTCGCATAAGAGTCAAAACCAATCATGACTCGTTTGCTTAGAAGTACAAGCCAATCACCGCATGCCATGTGTATTATTGGTCGTCTACGGTTTCATCGACCTCTCACTTTCAAGTTTCACCTATATGGCTATATATGTCTAGAAACTCTAGATCAGTAGATGAGAGATTCCCTCTCCCTAATTAAGTTGCAGTAGTCAGTAGATAACGGGAATACCATAACAAGTAAACATTATAATAATATTAAGGCTTTAGTCTATGCTTTATAGAATCGTTCACCAAAAAAAAGTCTATGATTTATAGAATACACACGATGTTATTTTTAAGTAAAACTATATAATATGTGCACCTTATTTTTCCGTTTGTCTTATTAACCAACATTCAAACTTATGACTATTATAAGTCTATGATTACAGTTCGAAAATGACATTGGGCAAAGGTTTATGTGCTAAGAAAATTTACAATAATATATTGTTGATTTTTTTTAATGACTTTTTTCCACTTTTAATGACTTACTTCCAAAAAGAACATTTTTTTTTTAACCAAACGTGAATTATACAACGACACCCTATTTTCTTCAATCAAATAATTGGATTATTGTCTTTCAGTTATACAAAACTTACGTCGATATATTATTATTATTATTGTAAAATCCAGAGCCACGCGTTGCCGACGTGGAGACGTCGACCTGAAATTGTCATTGGCCTATGTTTTGCATATAATTATCACTATCATATTATGGTGTGACTACGAAATAAACAGTGTAGAAGAAGGGATTGGAATAAACAAGCATAACAAGTGTAACTAGAATATAATGGATACGAGTAATTCGTAAAACCGTTGTCAGAAAGCAAGACAATTTAAGGTTAGAGGTGCTTTTAGGATTGTAGCCATTAACAGTCACCGCAAATACCCTCCAAATATTATATCCTACTGCAAAATGGATTAACTGGAGTGACTTAGAGTATGTTCATAGGTGATATTACAAAGTATCATTCAGAATTTTTATAATATTATTTATAATGTTTATTTAGTACCTTTTTTTTTTTTGCTTTTGACAAATATGACCAATTAGGGAAAACCACGTCAGATGATACTAGTATCATAAATATTATTGGGCTGATACTGATCAAGATCATTCTAATTGTTTTATCAATATAAAAATAATTTTTGGACTTATGATACTCTAAAAATATCTTCAAATAATTTTTATACTACACGTACGTACTAAAAATATCATCCATGTATATTGTCTTTTATATAATCTGTTTATAAGAAAATTAGTTTTTGTGTATAACGTCGTGTGAATAGCGAATGAGAATTTATAATCAAAAGTTCACATTATAGATGCATGGCCATGGGTGTCACCAAATTGAATGACGTTCTGATGTGAGTGAACGGACATTTATGAAATTATTTCTTCAAATAATCTCGGATCTGGCGGTAAGATATATATCTAAATAATTTTATTAATGAACATTGATAAACTATACTGTTAACTTTTAATTTTGTTAGCCATATAATAATTTAGTAATATGTAACTTTTTTTGTGTTCCAAATTTAGAAATGTGTTAAGTAATCGGCACTATTATCGAGTATCGACTATTGAATAATAGTGAAATATGTAGTCCAAGGCCACTCGTAAGGAAAAGGTATTATGGAATAGTATGGTCAATCTTAAATTTTTCAGACCATTATATATAACTGCAAATTTTATAGATATACTCATTATAATTTATTTATTTTTATACTACACGTACGTATGATATACCATAAATAAAACATGGATTTAAACTCTTAAAATGGTTAAAAACTCTTAATACCATATAACAGTATTAATCAAAGTTTTGGTCAGTATTTGTTTTTAATTCAAAAATGTAGATAAAGATAAGGAGTTTTTTTTAGTGGTGTCTAGTCTACGACCTTGGCAGGACCGACCATGGTCTACGTATGAAATATAGTTTTATCATTTTCCGAAAATTCAAAAATGTCAATGATTTGTGTCCATAGCTCGATGTAGATCATAAAGTTAGGTTAGGGCATGTGTCACTAAAACATAACTATTTTTCAACATAATTAATCCTTTTTAGTTTTCATTCATTCTTCTTTTTTCTTTTCACATGAAAAGCCTCAATGAACCCCAAAAAAAAAGATACAAAAAAGTTAACCTTTTTCCTCTTTAATCAATGAATCAATCATGTTTTTAGTACTGTAAATCACGATGTAAAATAATAAAATGGCTCTGTCGAAATTGTAGTTTACTTTAAAAGTGCTGAGTATGAATTGTTCAATACATTCAAGATTTCTAAGCATATAGTGGCAAATGATGTTAGTGTTTTTTTGTTGTTGCTAGAACTCACACATCAAAATATTCTGTAGATTAAATTCAGATTTGACAATGTTGTCACAAAAGTGGAAACCAATAAATTACATGATTCTTCTGATCCATAAAAATTAGTACAATGATGAAGACTCACAATGAATAGTCAAATAATAACTCCTAGGGAAAATACATAGTGCATGCACTACAATGAAACGAATTCAAACATGTCTTCTCACTATCTCGAGAAACGTACAAAATTATAAGCTTATTTATACAATCTCCTCTTTCTGCTACAAGCTTTTCAGTTTTCACACAACTGTGACAAAAGTATTTTTAATTTTTGGCCCACCTCTCTTTATGAACCCCCAAAAAAAAACATTTTCTCCAATATCTCAACCTTCTTTATACAAAACAAAATGTAAATGTAAATAACAAATTTTACAGACCATAATAATTTAAAAAAGGACAGACTGCTCTGAGTCTGTGAGCTTCTGTGTAAGTGTAAATAAATAATAATAATAAAAAGACAGAAAATGACAAAGCCAGAAGAGTTTTCATTTTTTTCTTTGCTTTTCTTCATTAGCGGTAGGGTTCACTTTTTTATTGTTTTTAAGTTTTGAGAATTTATAAGTTTCAAATATCACACACAGAGATAGAAAGATAATAATAAGAGTTTCTTCTCTCATCCACAATCTCTCCCTCTCTCTCTCTTTCCTTCTTCTAGCTAGGTATTTTGTATTCTCTTCCTTCTGCTTTGTCATTAATTTATTTCTTCTCTTGTGTTATTCATCATGTGTAGTAGTTCTTGTTTATGTTTTCTCAACTTATTTTGGATTTTTGTTGTTAAAAAGCAATCTTTAAAGCTTCTTCTTCATGTTTTGAAATGAACAAGAACCCAAAAAAAAATCTGGTTTTTATGTTCAGGTTTTCAAACACAGTCTCTTGAATTCAGAGACTTGTTATTATTTTTTGTTCTTTCCCATAAGAAAAACCAAAGATTGTCTCTTGCGTTGAAACCAAACAAAGTAATTTTTATATTTAGAATCATGGGTTTCATTAATTTCTTGGATGTTTCTGCTTAAGTGTTTTTTCTTTCTCCACTACTCTTTGTCTGTACATAGATCTGAAAAAGTGTTTGTCTCTTTATTTTATTCTCATATATAACTTTTTTTTTGGTTTTCAAGGGTCATGATGATGAACAGAGACATATTATTTCATCAACAACAACAGCAACAAATGGAAGAGAACATGTCGAATCTAACATCAGCTTCAGGAGATCAAGCAAGTGTGTCTTCAGGAAACAGAACTGAAACTAGTGGCTCTAACATTAATCAGCATCATCAAGAACAGTGTTTTGTTCCACAATCGTCTCTTAAGAGGAAGAGAAATCAACCAGGAAATCCAGGTTTGTTTCTTTTGATAGTCTTGATGATGAAGAAGAAGAAAAATCAACTTTTTTTTTTGTTTTTTTTTGTTTGGACGTATTCATAATAATCATCGATTATTGTTTTTAGAATTATGGGTACTCTCCGAATATTCTTTTTTACCCTTTTAACTTTGTCTTCTATCTCATCTCTATTATTACAATGGTCAAAAACCAAATAAAAATCCAAACTTTATTTGGAAATCTCTTATTCTAATATGGGTTAAGTTAAATCTTCTTTTCAAGCACATTTCAGTTATAACCTGATTAAGTTTTGGACTTTATTTGGTGTGTTTTTTCTTCAGACCCAGAAGCAGAAGTGATGGCCTTATCACCAAAGACACTAATGGCGACAAACAGATTCATATGTGAGGTCTGCAACAAAGGTTTTCAAAGAGACCAAAACTTGCAACTTCACAAGAGAGGACATAATCTACCGTGGAAGCTTAAACAAAGATCAAACAAAGATGTGGTTAGGAAGAAAGTTTATGTTTGTCCAGAGCCAGGCTGTGTCCATCACCATCCATCGAGAGCTCTTGGTGACTTAACCGGAATCAAGAAGCATTTCTTCAGAAAACATGGCGAGAAGAAATGGAAATGTGAAAAGTGTTCCAAGAAATATGCGGTGCAATCAGATTGGAAGGCTCATGCTAAGACTTGTGGCACTAAAGAATACAAATGCGACTGTGGAACTCTCTTTTCTAGGTAACGACACTCTTAATTATTTCAACTTGATTTAAACATGTTCTTGATGAAACTTAATTTGTGCATTGATACTTAAAGCTAAGGTTAATTATTTACTAGGAAGTAGACAAGAGTGAATGATGCATGATGAAACTTTGGAAAAGTGGTGTAATGTGAAAACTAGTGACACATATAATATATGGTACACCATCTGTTGGGGTTTTTGACTAGTTTCATTTAATTTTGAATAGGACAAACATGGTAATTAATTGTAAGTAGCTCAAAGAATCTACATTTAAACAACTATTTATTATTGTGGTACTTCTTTCTAAGTTGTTGTATTTTTAAATTTCTTGAGTCCTAAAATCGAAATCCTTTATACGGCTACACATTTATTGCATATTGATCTCTCATCTTATTATTCACACGTGACACACCCCACACAAATAATGCATATGCTTTAGATGGTCCTACCAAAACCTCAAAAAAAGTCATAGTTTTGTTGATTAATTGTTGCGTTTATTTTGATTTGTGGAATTATTGATTGCAGGAGGGATAGTTTCATAACTCATAGAGCATTTTGCGATGCATTAGCAGAAGAGAGTGCAAGAGCCATGCCAAACCCTATTATGATCCAAGCTTCAAATTCTCCTCATCATCATCATCATCAAACACAACAAAACATCGGTTTCTCTTCGTCATCCCAAAACATCATCAGCAACAGCAATCTCCATGGTCCTATGAAGCAAGAAGAATCACAGCATCACTATCAAAATATCCCTCCTTGGCTTATCTCATCAAACCCTAACCCTAATGGCAACAATGGTAATTTGTTCCCTCCTGTTGCTTCTTCTGTGAATACCGGGAGGTCCAGCTTTCCCCACCCATCGCCGGCTATGTCAGCCACAGCTTTGCTCCAGAAAGCAGCTCAAATGGGTTCTACGAAGTCAACAACTCCAGAGGAAGAAGAGAGGTCTTCGAGGTCAAGCTATAATAACTTGATCACGACTACAATGGCTGCTATGATGACTTCACCACCAGAACCTGGCTTCGGATTTCAAGACTATTACATGATGAATCATCAACATCACGGTGGAGGAGAAGCTTTCAACGGTGGTTTTGTCCCCGGAGAAGAGAAGAACGACGTCGTGGACGACGGTGGAGGAGAGACGAGAGATTTCTTGGGGCTAAGGTCGTTAATGTCGCATAACGAGATTCTAAGTTTCGCGAATAATCTTGGCAACTGTCTCAACACTTCTGCTACAGAGCAACAACAACAACAACATAGCCACCAAGATTAATATATTATATCTGTATAGAGACTCTTTCTATAAAATTAGTTTGAAATATATGTTGAAAGGAGAATTATCACGCTGCAAGCAAGTTTATACCCAAAAAAAAAAATATATATATACATTTTTGCTAAATCCTGAACTTGGACTTATTTACGATCTAATGTCATTAGCATTAAATCTTTTTTCCAAAATAATTAATTTTACTTTAAATTTTTTATTTAAATTGTCAATCACATTATCAATCAAATTTAATCCCAACAAACTTCAAATCAATCCCTTA